>Ga0207797_1002732_pt1 | contig 12115 bp, 12 predicted proteins | sample PRCRCaboRojoPR_6_FD_187275 | JGI IMG/M metagenome (GOLD analysis project Ga0207797, IMG submission 187275) | Marine sediment microbial community from Cabo Rojo, Puerto Rico - PR CR 10% Liquid 1 (SPAdes) | ecosystem: Environmental > Aquatic > Marine > Coastal > Sediment | place: Cabo Rojo, Puerto... | reverse complement strand
CGAGTTCGAGCAGCTCCGCGAGGAGTTCATGATGGCCCGCCAGGCCGGCGAGGCCACCAACGACGACCTCCGGGAGCTCCAGCAGGCCCAGCAGGAGCTGCACGACGTCCCCGTGATGAGCGACTACCTCGCGGCCCAGTCCGAGCTGGAGCTGCAGCTCCAGGAGCTGAACGAGGCCATCTCGGCGCCGCTGTCGGTTGACTTCGGCGAGAAGGCCGGCGGCTGCTGTCAGGACTAGGCCGCCCTCGCGTTTTCCTCGCCGGAGACGGCGGGGAAACAACTATTCTCCCCGGCGCCCACGACCGGGTATGGCCGAACACGTGTCATTCGTCGCCAGCGACGAACTCGCGGAGTGGCTCCGCGAGGAGGCCGACCGCCGGGCGCTCACCGTCGAGGCGACGGTCCAGGAGCTGCTGGCCACGACCTACCGCAGCCGGGGGGAGGAGGCGGTGGACGCCGCGACGGGGGGAGTAGACGACGGCGGGGTGGCCGACGACGACGACCTGGCGGCGCTGGCCGACGAGGTTGCCAGCCAGCCGGCGGGGACGGACGCGCTGGACCACCACCCCGGCGCCTGGACGGTCGAGCGGCGCGGCGGGGAGAAGTACTACGTCGTCACCCGCGGGCGGCGGTCGGTGCACTCCTCGCGGGCGGACGCCGCCGAGGCGCTGGAGCGCCGGCTCGGGGAGTAGCGCTTTCACCCCCGGCGACGCAGGGCCGGTATGGTCCACAGCGACTGGGGCGACTGGCTCGTGCGCGCCGTCGAGCGTGCCGACCCCGAGCGCCTCACTGCCTGGTACCTGGGCTGTAACGGGTTCGTGCTGAAGGCCGGCGACGGGACGACGCTGTTCGTCGATCCCTACTGCGGCACCGGCGACCCGCCACGCACCGTGCGGATGGTCCCCGTCCCCTTCGACCCGGCGGACGTGACCGAGGTCGACGCCGTGTTCGCCACCCACGAGCACACCGACCACGTCCACGGGCCGACCCAGGCGCCGCTGGTGGCGGCGGGCGCGGCGTACTACGCCCCGGACGACTCGCTGGCGGTCGTCGAGGAGGAGGGCTGGCGCGAGGAGTACGGCCTGCGCGACGCCTTCCACGAGGTCAGCGAGGGCGACAGTGTCGAGATCGGCGGCGTCACGGTCCACGTCGAGCCCGCGAACGACCCGGACGCCACCCACCCGGTCGCGTACGTCGTCGAGTACGACGGCGCGACGTTCTGCCACGCCGGCGACGCCCGGCCGAGCGAGGCGTTCGCGGACGTCGGGGAGCGCTACGACATCGACCTTGGGGCGGTAGCGTTCGGCAGCGTCGGGATGATACCGGACAAGGGGACCGGGGAGCTGAGCCGGACGCGGTGGTACTGCGACGAGAACCAGATCGTTGAGGTCGCCAACCAGCTCCGGCTCGACCGGCTGCTCCCGACCCACTGGGACATGTGGAAGGGGATGAGCGCCGACCCGACGGCGCTGGTCGAGCACAGGCGCGGGTTCGAGTACCCGTCCGAACTCGTCGTCGCGGAGGCCGGCGACAGGGTGGACGTCGAGGACGGCGGCGCCCGGTTCCGGGACTGAATCCGCCGAACGGCATTTACGTGCGGTGTGCGAACGAGGTCTAACATGGGGGCAGCAGAGTCAGAGATACTGACAGTTTCCAGGGACGGGGTGACCGTCGAGAAGTCGTTCGAGCCGGACTCGTTCCCCGTGCCGGCGATAGCGTTCGAGATCAGCTCAAGCCGTGACGGCGCCGCGACCGTCCGGCTCGTCGACGTGCTCCCCGAGGAGGTCGACGGGACGGACGTGGGGTTCCACCCGGACTACGGCGACGAGTTCTGGTCCGTCGAGGACGGCGAAATCGTGTTCGAGCGGGAGTTCGACAGCGGCGAGTCGTTCACCACGGTGTACGCCGTCCGCGAGGGGGACCTGGACACGATCGAGCGGTTCCTCGTGGAGCCGGAGCTGGAGGCGGTCGACCCCGGCGAGGAGGTCGTCGGCGACAGCAGCCAGGTCGTGCGCGACGTACTCTCGGGGTCGTCCGAGTCCGTGCCTGGGCTGGGTGACGAGGAGAGCGACGAGGAGGAGGACGGCGAGGAGGTCGAGCCGCTGAACCTCCAGGACCCCACCGGATCCAGCGCGCCCGCCGGCGGGGTGGCCATCGGCGACCCCACCACCGACGGGGAGAGCGAGGACAGCGAGGCGGACGCCGACGGCGCGGTGTCCGGTCCGGACATCGCTACGCCCGAGGACGGTGAGAGCGTCGCGGAGTCGCTGGCCGCGGAGATCCGCGCCGGCGAGACCGACGAGGAGACGCTAGACGTGCTTCGGGACGCCCTTGGGGTCGAGACCAGTGGCGGCGGGGCGAGCGCCAGCAGCGCCGTCGACGCCCGCATCCAGCGGCTCCAGACCGACGTGAGCGACCTCCGGGCGTACACGGACGCCCTCGAGGAATTCCTCGAGGAGAACGGCCGCGGCCGGGAGGTCCTGGAGGAGGTTCGCTCGGAGGTCGACCGGCTGGACGAGCGGCTGGCGGCCGCCAAGGAGCACCGCGAGCAGGTGGAGTCCTCGGTGTCGTCAGTCGAGGAGTCCGTCGGCGAGGTCGAGGAGGACGTCGACGACGTCCGCGGGAGCGTGGACGTGCTACAGGGGTCGGTGGCGGACGTGCGCGAGTCCGTCTCCGGCGTCGAGGACACCGTCGACAGCGTCGAGGGGCGCGTCGGGTCGCTGAAGGGCACCGTCGATGGCCTGGCGGGCGACCTCTCGACCCTCGAGGAGGAGGCCGCGACCGCCGAGGACGTGGCCGACCTGGAGGAGCGCATCGACACCGTCGAGGAGGAGATGGCGGCGGACCTGGAGGAGCGGCTCGGCAGCATCGAGGAGCAGCTCGACGACATGCGCGAGGACATCGAGCAGTTCGCGGAGTTCCGCCAGCGGGTCCAGTCCGTGTTCGGCGGCGTCGGCGGCAACGACGAGGAGTAGCCCGGCAACACTCACCGCACCCCGACGCTTTTATTACCTCCCCTGTCGTTGGTCGGGTTGCATGTCCCACAACACGGAGGACGCGTCGCCCTCGGCGGCGGGTCGAGTTCTTCCAGGGCACACTGAGTAGTACTGACGAGGTCGACGCGGCACGAGTTTTCGACACGACGCTGCGAGACGGCGAGCAGTCGCCACGCACGACGTTCAGCTACGACGACAAGCGGCGCATAGCCGCCGTGCTGGACGAGATGGGCACCCACGTCATCGAGGCGGGGTTCCCGGTGAACTCCGACGCGGAGTTCGAGGCTGTACGCGACATCGCAGCGGCGACAGACACAACCACCTGCGGGCTGGCGCGGGTCGTCGAGGCGGACGTCGAGGCGGCGATCGACTCCGGCGTCGACATGGTGCACACGTTCGTGAGCACCAGTGACGTCCAGCTAGAGGACTCGATGCACGCCACCCGCGAGGAGGCCAAACAGCGAGCGGTGGAGAGCGTCCGTCGGGTGAAGGAGGCGGGAGCGATCTCGCTGTTCTCCCCGATGGACGCGACCCGCACCGACGAGGAGTTCCTCTACGAGGTGATCGACGCGGTGTCGGACGCCGGCACCGACTGGATCAACATCGCCGACACCTGCGGGGTGGCGACGCCCACACGGTTCCGGCGGATGATCGAGGGGGTCTGCGAGCGCACGGACGCGCGCGTGGATGTCCACACCCACAACGACTTCGGGCTGGCGACGGCCAATGCGCTGGCGGGGTACGAGGCCGGCGCCGCCCAGGCGCAGGTGACGGTGAACGCCATCGGCGAGCGCGCGGGTAACGCCGCCTACGAGGAGGTGGTGATGGCCGCGGAGTCGCTGTACGGCGTCGATACCGGCATCGACACCACCCGTATCCGGGAGCTGTCCCGGGTCGTCGAGGAGTGCTCCGGGATGGACGTCCCAGGCAACAAGCCGGTCGCGGGGGACAACGCGTTCTCCCACGAGTCGGGCATCCACGCCGCGGGGGTCATCGAGAACTCCGACACGTTCGAGCCGGGGGTGATGACCCCGGAGATGGTCGGCGCTACCCGGGAGTTCGTGCTGGGCAAGCACACCGGCACCCACTCCGTCCGCAAGCGGCTGGCGGAGATCGGCTACACCCCCACGGACGACCAGGTACGCGAGGTCACCCGGCGCGTGAAAGACGCCGGCGCCGAGGGCGAGCGCGTCACCGACGAGTGGCTGCGCCGCGTCGCAGGCGAGGTCGGCGTGGACTGCGGCCAGGAACAGGTGAACGCCGACTGATGGCGCGCCCCGTCCGGTCGGCCACCGGCCGTCGACAGCCCTGCGGCCGCACCGGTCGGGAGACTTGCCACCGGAGGAAGATTGATTACCCTCCGGAGAATCGTTCCGACAATGACCACCACCGGCACGTCGCTGTTCGTCGTCGCCGGTATCGGTCGTATTGTAGGGGCAGCCTAGCCCCTACACCACCTCTTCCTCGACGCGGACGCCTACTGCGCGCCCACCGACAGGGACCGAGCGACAGCCGACCGGCAAGCAACCGAACGATGCACACACAGCGACACACAGAGCAGTACCGACCGACGGGGGGTGTCCACGCGTGAGCGAGCGCGCGACACCGACCCGTCCCGAGACTGACGGAGCGGAGACAGCGGAGACCGACACCGAGAGCGGCGTCACCAACGGCGCGAGCGCGGTGGTCGCGGCGCTGGAGGGCGCCGGCGTCGAGCACCTGTTCGGCGTCCAGGGGGGCGCGATCATGCCCGTGTACGACGAGCTGTACACCAGCGAGCTGACCCACCTGACGATGGCCCACGAGCAGGGCGCGGCCCACGCCGCCGACGCGTACGGCCAGGTGACCGGCCGACCGGGGGTGTGTATGGCCACCTCCGGGCCGGGCGCGACGAACCTGGTGACCGGCATCGCCGACGCCAGCATGGACTCGGACCCGGTGGTCGCGCTCACCGGCCAGGTGCCGACGGACTTCGTCGGCAACGACGCGTTCCAGGAGACCGACACGGTCGGGGTGACCCGGCCGATCACAAAGGCGAACTACTTCGCTGACAGCCCGCACACGGTGGGCGACACCGTCGGCGAGGCGTTCGCGCTGGCCCGGGCCGGCCGCCAGGGGCCGACGCTGGTTGACCTCCCGAAGGACGTCACCAAGGGCGACACGGACAGCGACCCCGGGCCGCCCCGGACGCCGGACACCCACGAGATCCCGGAGCGGGCCGACCCGGACGCGGTGACCGCCGCGGCCGAGACGATCGCCGCGGCCGAGCGGCCGCTGGTGCTGTCCGGCGGCGGCGTCACGAAGGGCGAGGCGTCACCGGAGCTGCGGCGGTTCGCCACGGAGCACGAGATCCCCGTCGTGACGACGATGCCCGGCATCGGCACGTTCCCCGAGGACCACGAGCTCTGTCTCTCGTGGGCCGGGATGCACGGCACCGGCTACGCCAACATGGCCATCTCGCACACGGACTGTCTCGTGGCCGTCGGCACGCGGTTCGACGATCGCCTCACTGGCGGTATCGAGACGTTCGCCCCGGAGGCTGAGGTGGTCCACATCGACATCGACCCGGCGGAGATATCGAAGAACGTCCACGCCGACCACCCGTTGGTGGGCGACGCCGCGACGGTGCTCGACCAGCTCCAGGACGCGATGCCGGGCGCACCGGACGCTTCGGAGTGGCGCGAGCAGTGTGACCGCTGGCGCGAGGAGTACCCGATGGACTACGCCACGCCCGAGGACGAGCCGCTGAAGCCGCAGTTCGTCGTCGAGGCGGCCGACGAGGCGACGCCCGAGGACACTATCGTCACCTCCGGCGTCGGGCAACACCAGATGTGGGCCTCCCAGTACTGGACGTACCGGCACCCGCGGACGTGGATCTCCAGCCACGGGCTGGGGACGATGGGGTACGGCCTGCCGGCGGCCATCGGCGCGAAGGTCGCGGCCCCGGACCGCGAGGTCGTCTGTTTCGACGGCGACGGCTCGTTCCTGATGACGATCCAGGAGCTGTCGGTCGCGGTGCGGGAGAACCTGGACATCACGGTGATCGTGCTGAACAACGAGGCCGTCGGGATGGTGCGCCAGTGGCAGGACGCGTTCTTCGAGCGCCGGCGGATGGCCTCGGAGTACCCGTGGGTGCCGGACTTCGCGGCGCTGGCGGAGGCGTTCGGCGCCCGCGGGTTCACCCTGGAGGGGTACGACGAGGTGGCCGACACCCTGCAGGCGGCGTTCGACTACGACGGCCCGAGCGTCGTGGACGCCCACATCGACCCCGCGGAGAACGTGTACCCGATGGTGCCCAGCGGCGGCGACAACGCCCGCTTCGCGCTGGCGGAGGACCAGCTATGAGCTCGGAGTCGGACGCGAGCGCGGACACGGAGCGCGAGGGGCTGCAGGGGCCCCGCCCCGAGGAGCGCGAGCAGCCCCGGGGACGGCGCTCCGGCCAGGGCATCCGGGTGGACCCGCAGGCCGAGGCGACCCACGAGCCACGGCGGACGACCATCTCGGCGCTGGTGAAACACGAGCCGGGCGTGCTGGCGGAGGCGTCCGGGCTGGTGAGCCGGCGGCAGTTCAACATCGAGAGCCTCACCGTCGGCCCGACGACCAACCCCGAGACCGCCCGCATCACGCTGGTCATCGAGGAGCCCGAACCCGGCGTCCGGCAGGTCGAGAAGCAACTGGAGAAGCTCCTGCCGGTGATCTCCGTGCGGGAGCTCGGCGACGACGCCGTGCGCTCGGAGCTGGTGGTGCTGAAGGTCCACGGCGACCGGCCGGACGAGGTCCACGCCGTCACGGAGATGTTCGACGGGCGGACCCTGGACGCCGGACCGCGGACGATAACGGTGGAGATCACGGGCGACGAGCAGAAGATCGACGACGCCATCGACGCGTTCAGCCAGTTCGGCATCCGCGAACTCGCCCGGACCGGGCAGACGGCGCTGGCGCGTGGCAACGAGTGGACGACCGACGCGGAGGAGGACCGCTACGAGCGGATGCACGAGCAGTGGAGACCGGACACATGACCCAACAGGCAACAGTGTACTACGACAAGGACGCGAACGACGCAGCGATTCAGGAGAAGACGGTGGCGGTACTGGGGTACGGCTCCCAGGGCCACGCCCACGCCCAGAACCTCTCGGACAGCGGGGTGGACGTGGTCGTGGGCCTGCGGGAGGGCTCCTCATCGCGGGCGGCCGCCGAGGCCGACGGCCTGCGGGTGGCCACGCCCGCCGACGCCGCCGCCGAGGCGGACATCGTCTCGATGCTGGTGCCGGACACGGTCCAGCCGGCGGTGTACGAGGAGATCGCCGACGGGATGGAGCCCGGCGACACGCTCCAGTTCGCCCACGGGTTCAACATCCACTTCAACCAGATCCGCCCCTCCGAGGACGTCGACGTGACGATGATCGCGCCGAAGTCCCCGGGGCACCTGGTACGGCGCAACTACCAGGCCGACGAGGGTACGCCGGGGCTGCTGGCGGTGTACCAGGACGCCACTGGCGAGGCCCGCGAGGAGGCGATGGCGTACGCGAAGGCCATCGGCTGCACCCGGGCGGGGGTCATCGAGACCTCGTTCCGCGAGGAGACCGAATCCGACCTGTTCGGCGAGCAGGCGGTGCTGTGTGGCGGCGTGACCGAACTCATCCGCGCGGGCTACGAGACGCTCGTGGAGGCGGGCTACTCCCGCGAGATGGCGTACTTCGAGTGTCTCAACGAGATGAAACTCATCGTGGACCTGCTGTACGAGGGCGGGATGGCGGGGATGTGGAACTCCGTCTCGGACACCGCCGAGTACGGCGGGCTTACCCGCGGGGAGCGCATCGTCGACGAGCACGTCCGCGAGAACATGCGCGAGGTGCTCGAGGAGGTCCAGGACGGGGAGTTCGCCCGCGAGTGGGTCACCGAGAACCAGGCCGGCCGGCCCTCCTACACCCAGCGCCGCCACGCGGAGCTGAACCACGACATCGAGGAGGTCGGCGAGCGCCTGCGCGGGCTGTTCGCGTGGGCCGACGAGGAGGAAAGCGAGGCCGAGGAGACGGAGGTGCCCGCCGATGACTGAGCGAGAGCGACTGGGTGAGATCAGCCACACGAACCCGTACACTGACGAGTCGTTCGGCGAGACGACCACCTACCAGCGCGGACCGGTCGTCGCCGCGGACGGCGGGCACGACCCCGAGCGCGAGCAGGAGGCCGAGGACGAGGAGGAGCCCGAGGACGACACGCTCCGTGACATCGACCACGAGCCGCCGGACGGCGAGGGCACCCAGGCCACCTACGAGCGCGGCAACGAGGGCCGCGACGCGGTACGATGAGCGGGGTACGCGTGGTGCCCGTATGAGCGAGGGCACCCTGTACGACACCGTCTGGGAGCGCCACAAGGTGACGGAGCTGCCCAACGGCCAGGACCAGCTGTTCGTGGGGCTGCACCTGGTCCACGAGGTGACCAGCCCGCAGGCGTTCTCGATGCTGCGCGAGCGCGGGATGGACGTCGCCTTCCCGGACCGGACGTTCGCGACCACCGACCACATCGTCCCCACGGAGGACGACAAGCGCGACCGGCCGCTGGCGGACGACCAGGCCGAGACGATGCTGTCGGCGCTGGAGCGCAACGTCGAGGAGAGCGGTATCACCTTCTTCGGGCTGGACTCCGGCAAGCAGGGCATCACCCACGTCGTCGCGCCGGAACTGGGGCTCTCCCAGCCGGGGATGACCGTCGCCTGCGGGGACTCACACACCTCGACCCACGGCGCGTTCGGCTCCATCGGCGTCGGCATCGGCACCTCCCAGATTCGGGACGTGTTCGCCACCGGCTGTATCGCCGCCGAGAAACAGAAGGTGCGCCGCATCGAGGTGACCGGCAGCCTCGGCGAGGGCGTCTACCCCAAGGACGTCGTGCTGCGTATCATCCAGCAGCTCGGCGTCGACGGCGGCGTCGGCCACGTGTACGAGTACGGCGGGCCCGTGATGCGGGAGATGGACATGGAAGGGCGGCTGGCGGTGTGCAACATGTCCATCGAGGGCGGCGCCCGCGCGGGCTACGTCAACCCGGACGAGACCACCTACGAGTACCTGCGCGGCCGCGAGTACGTCCCCGAGGGTGAGGCGTTCGAGCAGCGCAAGGCGTACTGGGAGTCGGTCGCCAGCGACGACGACGCCACCTACGACGACGTCGTCACCGTCGACATGGACGGCGTCGACCCGCTGGTCACCTGGGGCGTCAACCCCGGGCAGGTCGTGGAGGTGACCGAGCCGATCCCGGCGCCGGACTCCTTCGAGGCCGAGTCCGACCGCACCGCCGCCCGAAAGGCGTACGACCACATGGGCCACGAGCCCGGCGACACGATGGAGGGGTACGACGTGGACGTCGCGTTCCTGGGCACCTGCACGAACGGGCGGGTGTCGGACTTCGAGCAGGCCGCTGCGGTCCTGGAGGGCCGGAGCGTGGCCAGCGACGTGCGCGCGCTCGCCGTTCCGGGCTCCCAGACGGTGAAACAGCGCTGCGAGGAGCGCGGCATCGACGAGACGTTCATCGAGGCGGGCTTCCAGTGGCGCGAGGCCGGCTGTTCGATGTGCCTGGCGATGAACGACGACTCGCTGGTCGGCGACGAGACCTGCGCCTCGTCCTCGAACCGGAACTTCGTCGGTCGCCAGGGCTCGGAGGACGGCCGGACGGTGCTGATGAGCCCCGCGATGGTCGCCGCGGCGGCCGTGACCGGCGAGGTGACCGACGTCCGCCGGCTGGACCCGCCCGCCCGCGCGGAGAGCGGCGGCGAGGGTGAGGGGGAGGTGGCCGACTGATGGCGGAAGATCAACACATCACGGAGGTCGGCGGCACGGGCGTCCCCATCCCGGGCGACGACATCGACACCGACCAGATACTGCCGGCGCGGTTCCTGAAGGAGGTCACCTTCCGGAACATGGCGGACTACCTGTTCTTCGACGCCCGCCGTGACGACGACGGGGCGTTCAACGACCACCCGCTCAACCGCTACGAGGGGGCGTCGGTCGCCGTCGTCAACAAGAACTTCGGCTGTGGCTCCTCCCGGGAGCACGCCCCCCAGGCGATGATGCGCTGGGGTATCGACGGCGTCGTCGGCGAGTCGTTCGCGGAGATCTTCCGGGACAACTGCAAGTCCCTCGGCATCCCCGCGGTCACCGCCGACGAGGAGACGGTGACCGCCCTGCAAGAGTGGGTGCGCGAGCACCCCGACGGCGAGGTGGGGATCGACGTCGAGGACAGCGTCGTCCGCTACGGCGACCACGTCGTCGACGTCGACATCGACAGCGCGATGCGCGAGGCGCTGGTCGATGGCATCTGGGACACCACCGCGCTGATGTACTCCAACCTCTCGAAGGTGGAGGCGACCGCTAGCGACCTGCCGTACGTGGAGCAGTGACGGGACCGACAGGCTCAACCCGGCCCCCGCTGGAGGTGGCGGCGTGACTCACACCGTCGCTGTCATCGAGGGGGACGGGATCGGCCACGAGGTCGTGCCGGCCGCCCGTCAGGTGCTGGACGCCGTCGCCGACCTGCGCTTCGAGGAGGCCCGCGCCGGCGACGCAGTGCGCGAGGAGACCGGGGAGGCGCTACCGGACGAGGCCGTCGCGACCGTCGAGCGCGCCGACGCCGTGCTGTTCGGCGCCGTCGGCGAGACGTCGGCAGACGTCGTGCTCCCACTGCGGCGCATCGTCGGCTCCTTTGCCAACGTCCGCCCGGCCCGGGCCTACCCCGGGGTGGACGCCATCGCGCCGGAGACGGATCTCGTGTTCATCCGGGAGAACACGGAGGGCGTGTACTCCGGCATCGAGAACGAAATCGTCGATGGGGTCACCACGCTCACGCGGGTGATCACCGACGAGGCGTCCCGCGCCATCGGCGAGTTCGGCTTCGAGTACGCCGCCGAGCATGGCTACGACGTCACCGTCACGCACAAGTCCAACGTGATGCGGGTGACCGACGGCCAGTTCTTGGAGTCGGTGACCGCCGTCGGCGACGAGCACGGCTACGACTACGACACGGCGCTGATCGACGCGCTGGCGATGCACCTGGTGCTCCGGCCCGAGGAGTACGGGGTGGTCATCTGCCCGAACCTCGCGGGCGACGTGCTGTCCGATCTCGCGGCCGGCCTGGTCGGCGGGCTGGGGCTGCTGCCCAGCGCCAACGTCGGCGCCGAGACCGGTCTGTTCGAGCCGGTCCACGGCTGCGCGCCGGACATCGCGGGCCAGGGCATCGCCAACCCCGCGGCGACGATGCTCAGCGGCGCGCTGCTGCTGGAGTTCCTCGGCGAGGAGGCGGCCGGCGAGCGGGTGCGAACCGCCGTCGAGAGCGTGCTCGCGGAGGGGCCCTACACGCCCGACCTGGGCGGTGACGCCTCGACGGCGGACGTGACCGAAGCGGTGCTGGACCGGCTGTAGCTACTGCTGGGCGGCGGCCTCGCGGATCTCGTCCCACCGGCCACGCTCCTCCAGGAGCTCCTGGAGCTGTTCGGCGTAGTCGGCGACCAGACTCTCGGCGGCCGCCACCTTCTCCTGGTCGACGCCGCCGTCGTCGCTCCCGCCGAACCCGAGCGCCCCGAGCACGTTGTCCAGCAGGCCGCCGGAGTCGTCGCCACCGCCTGCGCCGTGCATCTGGGACTGCTGCTGGGCGACCCGCTCCATCTCCGGGACGATCGCGTCGAGGTTGGAGGTGTCGCCCACCAAGCGGGCCCGCTCCGGGTCGGCGGCGTCCTCGATTCGGAACTCGACGGCGGTCATCACCAACCCCCACTCCTGACGGGAGAACTGCGACCCCCGTATCTCCTTCTCGAACTCCTGGTCGAGCGCCATCCTGGCGCCGACGATACGGTCGGTCCAGTCGTCCATGCCACCCGGTGGGGTCCGCCCGGTAAAGACGGTTCCGCCCGGAACCGAACGAGGGCACGCCAGCAGGCCGGAAGAGAGAGACGGAGCGGTAGCGGAGGCGGTTGCGAGGGCGGTTGCGGTAGCGGTAGCAGGAAGCACACTCACTGCGAGTGAGGGCGGCGAAGCCGCCCGAGCGGGCAGGTGTTTTTGATCGCCGTCAGAGCTCCGCTCTGACGAGCCCACGCTCGCTGACGCTCGCGTGGACGAGCTTTTTGCAAGCG
>Ga0207797_1002731_pt1 | contig 12116 bp, 11 predicted proteins | sample PRCRCaboRojoPR_6_FD_187275 | JGI IMG/M metagenome (GOLD analysis project Ga0207797, IMG submission 187275) | Marine sediment microbial community from Cabo Rojo, Puerto Rico - PR CR 10% Liquid 1 (SPAdes) | ecosystem: Environmental > Aquatic > Marine > Coastal > Sediment | place: Cabo Rojo, Puerto... | reverse complement strand
CCACCTCCGGGTCGCGGTCGGCCGCCTCCAGGGCGGCGACCGTCCGGTCGAAGTAGGCGTCGGTCGCCCGGCCGCTCAGGATGGCGTCCTCGGTGACGATGTCGAACATACCGGCCGGACGACCGGCGCCTCGAAAAAGCTACTCGTGCGTGGCGCCCGTCGCCGCTCGGGACGCCGCCCCGTGGACCGCCTCGAGCGCCGACCGGGTGGGCGCGTTCACCACGGTGACGGTCGTCCCGTCCCGGGTCACCCGGAAGGCGTCGGCGTACGGCCCCGAGGGGACGACGTACACCGGGCCGTCGCCGGTCGCCCCGTAACGGGCCAGCAGCTCGCGGTAGCCGTCGGCGAACTCCCGGGCGTCGTCGGCGGTGTCCCACTCGCTCTGCCAGACGTAGGCGCCGCTGGAGTTGGTCGCCCCGGCGCGGTGGTACGGCACCAGCCGGTCGCCCGCCCAGCCGTCGGACAGGGGGTGGTCGTAGGTGGCCGGGCCGGTCGCGTTGATCTGTCCGGAGTCGGCGAACATCGCGAACACGGTCGCCTCGCCGAGCGTGTCGCCCACCGGCTCGCGGTCGAACCGCTCCCAGCCGTCGCCCGAGCGGTCCGGCACCCGCAGCTCGACCGGTCGTTCGTCGGGGTAGCGCTCCGGGTGAATCACCTGTTCGGTGCTCGCGGGGTACCGGTCGTAGGCGTCGTTCACCGCCTCCCAGCCGCCGCGCTCGCGCAAGGCGTCGACGAACGACGGCCCGACGACGTACGGCTGGATGATCGTCCGGTACACCCCGTCGTTGAACCCCGGCGGCCGGCCGCTCGCCCCCCGGCGTGGCTGGTCGAGACAGTCCCACTGCTCGCCACAGCGGGCGGCGTAGCGCGCCTCGACGTAGTTGGCGTCCCCCTCGATCAGCCCGTCGGCGGCGAGCCCCGCGTCCTGGGTGGCGGTGCGGCTCCCGAGCGTGAGCTGCTGGTCCTGGAGGGCGTGCATCAGCTCGTGGGCCAGCACCCGCGTGTCCACCTTCGGCGTGGGGTCGTCGCTGACGAGCACGATCTCCCCGTCGAGGTAGAACCCCAGCACCGCCGAGCCGTACACGCTCCGGAAGGCGGCGTTGACGGACTCGTCCTCCCCGACGAGGAAGGCGCCCTCCCACACCTGCTCGTTCCAGGGGTCGTACTCCCCGCCGTCGAAGGCGCCACCCTCGCGGTACTGCTCGCGGGAGATCACCCGGACGCTGACGTTCTCCGTGAACTCCAGGCCCCGGATCGCCTCCACGCGGGCCATCGTCCGGCCGACGACCGCCGCCCGCTCGGTCTCGTTCAGCCCGTCGTTCTCCGTGACGGCGAGGTCGTCCGTCGTCGCGTAGCCGGCCTCCCGGCCGACCGTCCCGTCGGCGGACGGCCCGGCGAACCCGCCGGAACAGCCCGACAGCACCACCAGCGCGGCGACCGCCGCGAGGAGGGCCCGCTCGTGCATACGCGGGTGTGGGCCGGACGGGCCAAAAGCCGTCCGCTACCGCCGCCGGACGAGCGCGAGCAGCGCGACCACCAGCACCGCGGCCGCGGCCGTCACCGGCCCGAAGCCGGGCTGACCGGGGCCGTCGAGCGTGGTGGTGGTCGTGCCGGGCCCGGCGCTCGTGGTCGTCCCGGTGCCGTCGCCCGCCCCGGGGTCGGTCGTCGTTGTCGCGGTGGTTGTCGTGTTCTCGCCGGCCCGCACGTCGACGCTCGTGCGCACCTCCGAGAGCTCCTCGACGGAGGGGGCGTTGACGACGGTGACGGTGGTCCCGTCGCGGACGACGTGGAACGCGTCGCTGAAGTCACCACCGAGCTCCGGCGCCGGCACGGCGTAGGTGTCCGGGCCGACCTGGTCGGCGTCGTGGTACGCCAGCAGCTGGCGGTAGGCGCCGGCGAACTCCCGGGCGTCGGCCTCGGAGTCCCACTCGATGCGCCAGACGTACCCCGTCTCGTTGGTCGTCGCCGAGGAGCCGTTCACGTAGGGGTACAGCTTGTCACCGTCCCACCCCGCCGACAACGGGTGGTCGTAGTCGTAGGCGTCCAGCTGCCGCCCGGTGAACAGGTCGTTCGGCGGGATGACAACCTCGCTACGGCTCAGGTAGCTGGGGTACCACAGCATCGTGTACAGCCCGGCCTCGCCGAAGGTGGCGTAGTCGGGGCCGGTCCCCGGCGACCCGTCGAGTTCCGGAATCGACCACTCCGCCGTCGAGCGGTCGCGCAGCGTCACCGCCGTCGGCTCGTCGACGCCGTACTTCTCGGGGTGGATGTACTGCTCCGTGCTCGCGGGCGGCTCGTCGTACAGCTCGTTCACCGCCTCCCAGCCGCCCTCCTCGCGGACCTGTGCGATCCAGCCCGGCCCCTCGGTGTACTGGACCAGCCCGTACACGAGCAGGCCGATGTTCGGCGTCTCACCGCCGCCACCACCGCCGCTCTCGGGCTGGAAACACGACCACTCGGCGCCACAGCGCTGGCCGTACAGGTAGTCGACGTAGTTGCCGTCACCCTCGACGACCCCCTGGACGGCGCGGCTGTCCTCCTCGGTGGCGACGTCGTAGTCGCCGATGGTTCCGAGCTGCTGGTCCTGCAGGGAGTGGAACAGCTCCTGGGCGAGCGTGATCTCGTTGACCACCGGCGGGCCGTCACCGTCGGAGATCAGCACGATCTCCCCCTCCTCGATGTTCGGGATGCCCGAGGCGTCCCCGTACACGTAGAACCCCCCGACGGAGGCGGCCTGGAGCTCCTGCTGGACGTCGAAGTAGTCGCGGTTCTCGCCGACGAAGAACAACGCCTCGAACTTCACGTTCTGGTGGAGGCTACTGTTGGCCGAGATGTCCGCCGACCGGAAGCGGTCCTGCACGTTCTGGCGGTAGGTCTCGCGGCTGATCACCCGCACCGGCGGTGTCACCTCGAACTCCACGTCCCGGATCACCTCGATACGGGCCATCGACCGGGCGACGACGGCGTCGAGCTCGGCCTGGTCGTAGCCGTCCGAGGCGTCGACCGACGGCAGCGACTCGTCGTACCAGCGGCCGTTCTCCCACCCCTGGCGGTCGGTCTCGGGGTCCGCCCTCGTCTGGCTGGCGGCGGCGCCGCTCGTCGGCGGCCGGTCGGACGCCACCCCCGTCGTGTCCACGTCCGTCTCCGTCTCCGTGACATCCCCTGTCGCCCCCGCGGCGAGCGCCGACACCGGAGTGGCGAGCGCGAGCAGCGCGACGACCGCGACGACACCCGCGCGGAGGGCGAGAGTGCGACCCATACACCAGGGCGGGTCGGAACGGTCAAAAACCTCCGGGAATCGCCTCGACACAACCGTTTTCGGCGCGGCCGCGCTACGTCGCGTATGGTCACACTCGAGACCGACAGCACCGCGCTCGTCGTCGTCGACATGCAGAACGGCTTCTGTCACCCGGAGGGGAGCCTGTACGCCCCGGGCAGCGAGGCGGTCATCGGGCCGGTGGCCGAGGCCGTCGCCAGCGCCCGCGAGGCCGGCGTCCAGGTGGTGTTCACCCGGGACGTCCACCCCCCGGACCAGTTCGACGACAGCCACTACTACGACGAGTTCGACCGCTGGGGCGAGCACGTCGTCGAGGGCAGCTGGGAGGCCGAGATCGTCGAGGAGCTCCCCGTCCACGAGGGGGACCACGTCGTCGAGAAACACACCTACGACGCGTTCCACGAGACGGAGCTGGACGGCTGGCTCTCCGCGAGGGGGGTCCGGAACCTGGTGATCTGTGGCACGCTCGCGAACGTCTGCGTGCTCCACACCGCCGGCAGCGCCGGGCTGCGGGACTACCGGCCGGTGGTGCTCGCCGACGCCGTCGGCGCCATCGAGGACGCACACCGGGAGTACGCCCTCGAGCACGCCGACTTCCTGTTCGGCGAGGTGGTTCCCTCGGCGGACGTGTCGTACGTCTGACCCGCCGTCAGACGGATACCGCCGGAGCCGGTGTGAGGGGTATGGGCAAGCGGCTGTTCGTCAGCGTCGACTGTCGCCCGCTCGCGGACGCCATCGCGACCGTCCAGGAGCCGTTCGCGGACACCCCGGGGCTGCGCCCCACGGACCCGGAGCAGGCACACCTCACCCTGAAGTTCCTCGGCGACACCCCCGCCGGCCGGGTCGAGGAGCTCGCCGATGCGCTGACGGCGGCGCTCGAGGACGCCGCCGTCGACCCCTTCGAGGCCCACCTGGCGGGGTACGGCGTGTTCCCCAGCCGGGAGTACATCAGCGTCGTCTGGCTCGGCGTCGAGGAGGGCACCGAGGAGCTGACCCGCCTCCACGAGGCCGTCGAGGCCCGGACGACGGAGATCGGCTTCGACCCGGAGGACCAGGCGTTCACCCCTCACGTCACCCTCGCGCGGATGGACCACGCCGGCGGGAAAGAGCACGTCCAGCGTATCGTCCGCGAGCACGCCCCCGAGGCCGGGCGGCTCGCGGTCGAGGCGGTCCACCTCACCGAGAGCACGCTCACCGACGACGGGCCGGTGTACGAGGACATCGCCAGCGTGGAGCTGTAAACCGGCAGCGCCGGCCGCGTCCCGACGGAGTTTTGACCCGCGCTGGCAGATGGCGTGGCATGGAGCTGGAGGCGGTCCCCGGGGTCGGGGCGAAGACCGCCGAACGGCTACGCTCGCTCGAGGACCCCGAGCGCGCCCTCTCGGAGGGGGACGTCGCCGCGCTGGCCCGGGCGCCCGGCATCTCCGAGGGCCGGGCCGCCCGTATCGCCCGCAACGCGGTCCGGGCGCGCCACGACGAGGACGGCCGGTTCCTCCGGACCGACCGGGCGCGGGACATCTACGAGTCGGCGCTTGACCTGTTGAAGACGCGGGCGGTCACCGACTACGCCGAGCGGCGTCTGGAGACGTTCTACCCCTCGACCGCCGAGAGCCGCATCGAGGAGGCCCGCGAGTTCGCCGAGCGGGCCGCCGATCGCGACCCCGACGCGGCCGTGCTGGCGGCCCTGGAGGGGTGTGGCCCGCTGGTCGAGCCGACGGGGCTGCGGATCCGGGACCGCTGTCTGGCGACCGGCGACGCCGAGACGTTCGCACGGGCGGAGGCCGCCTTCCCGGAGCTGAGCGTCGAGCTCGTCGAGGACGCCCGTGACCTGGCGGAGCTGGCGCGGGGGTACTCGACGGTGGTGGCGCTGGACGAGAGCTACGCCGGGCTGGACATCGACGGCGACGTGCGGGTGATTCCCGACCCCGAGGCCCACGTGGAGGAGGTCGCCCCCGAGCGGCTACTGGCCTTCTTCTCGCGCAACCGCGAGCGCCTGGAGGCCGCCGCCGCGGTCCACGAGGCCGCGGGGATGGACCCCCCGTGTGACCTGGACGCGCTGCGGGACGCGCTGGGCCGCATCGACGAGGACGGCAGCGTGCTCGGCAACGAGGCGCTCGAGCGGCTCCGGACGGCGGTCGACGACCTCGACGCGGCGGTGTCGATGGCGGAGAGCGCCGCCAACGACCACCTCCGGGCGGCCATCCAACAGCGGGACGTCACCATCGAGGGGGCGGACCTGTTGTCGCTGGTCGAGCAGGGTGCCCGGGTGGACTCGCTGCTGGACCGCGAGCTGGCCGACGAGTTCGACGAGGCCGTCGCCGCCGCCCGCGAGCGGCTGAAAGACGCCCTGGCGGTCGACGGCTACGACGCGCTGTGTGAGTCCGTGTTCGCCGACGAGACGATGTTCCCCGTCGAGCGACAGGACGACGCCGTCTCGCGGCTGCGCACGGAGCTGACCGCCGCCCGCGACCGGACGGCCGCGGAGCTGAAACAGTCCCTCGCGGCGGACCTGGCGGCGCTGCGCGAGCCGGTCGAACGGCTGGTCGCGGCCGCCCTGGAGCTGGACGTCGAGCTGGCGGTCGCCCGGTTCGCGGCGGACTTCGACTGCACGATGCCGACGTTCGGGGGGAGTGGCGTCACCGTCGAGGGCGGGCGCTCCCCGCTGCTCGACGTCCCGTTCGAGGCCGTCGACCCCGTGGACTACGCCGTCGACGGGGTGGCGCTGCTGTCGGGGGTCAACAGCGGCGGCAAGACCTCAACCATCGACCTCGTGGGGCTGGTGGTGGTGCTGGCCCAGATGGGGCTGCCGGTGCCGGCCGAACGGGTCCGGCTGGAGCGGTTCGACGCGCTCCACTACCAGGCCAAGAGCCAGGGCACCCTGGACGCCGGCGCCTTCGAGGCGACCCTCCGGGAGTTCGGCGAGCTGGTCACCGGCGCGGGCAGGCGGCTGGTGCTCGTCGACGAGCTGGAGTCGATCACCGAGCCCGGCGCCAGCGCGAAGATCATCGCCGGCATCCTGGAGGCGCTGGCCGAGGACCGCGCGACGGCGGTGTTCGTCTCCCACCTCGCGGGGGAGATACGCGACGCCACCGGCTTCGACGTGCAGGTCGACGGCATCGAGGCGGTCGGCCTCGAGGACGGGGAGCTGGTGGTCGAGCGCTCCCCGGTCAAGGGGCTGCTGGCGCGGTCGACGCCGGAGCTGATCGTCGAGAAGCTCGCCGAGAGCGAGACCGAGGACGGCTTCTACCGGGAGCTGCTGGGGAAGTTCGAGTAGCGTCCCACAGCGTAGCGTGTCGTATATCCCCGCGGGGGTTCTGCAGTCGGTATGAGCGAGCCGGAGATCGACCTCCGTAGCGACACCGTCACGCGGCCGAGCCGGGAGATGCGCGAGGCCGCCCGGGACGCCCCCGTCGGCGACGACGTGTACGGCGAGGACCCCTCGATCAACGAGCTGGAGGCCCGTGTGGCCGACCTGCTGGGGTTCGAGGACGCGCTGTTCGTCCCGACGGGGACGATGGGCAACCAGGTGGCGGTGCGCACCCACACCGAGCGCGGCGAGGAGCTGCTGTGCGAGCGCGAGAGCCACGTCTACCGGTGGGAGCTGGGTGGGGTCGCCCAGCACTCCGGCGTGCAGGCCCGCACTGTCGACGGCGGCGACCGCGGCGTGATCACCCCCGAGCAGGTGCACGAGGCGTTCGTCCCCGGCGACGGCCACCAGGCCGGCACCGGGCTGCTGGCACTGGAGAACACCCACAACACCCGCGGCGGTATCGCCATCGCCCCCGAGGACGTCGACGCCGCGGCCGCGGCGGCCCACGAGCTGGGCGTGCCGGTCCACCTCGACGGGGCGCGGCTGGCCAACGCCGCCGTGGCCCACGACGTTCCCCTCGAGCGGATGACCCGCGAGGTCGACTCCGCGATGCTGTGTCTGTCGAAGGGGCTGGGCGCGCCGGTCGGCTCCGTGCTCGCGGGCAGCGAGCCGTTCGTCGAGGCCGCCCACCGCAACCGGAAGCTGTTCGGCGGCGGGATGCGCCAGGCCGGGCTCGTCGCCGCCCCGGGGCTGCTCGCCCTGGAGAACGTCGACCGGCTGGCCGAGGACCACGCCAACGCGCGCCTGCTGGCCGAGGGGCTCGCGGAGCTGCCGGGGCTGGCCCCCCGCGAGCCGGAGACGAACATCGTGCTGGTCGACACCGACGAGCCCGCGGAGTCGTTCCTCGAGCGCTGCGCGGAGGCGGGGGTCGGCGGCGTCGCCTTCGGCGAGCACGTCGTGCGGTTCACCACCCACCTCGACGTCGACCGGGCGGACGTCGACCGGGCGGTCGAGCGCGTCGCCTCGGTCGCCTAGCGGCCGCGGTTCACCCCCTCCCGGAACGCCAGCACCGTCCGGCGCAACAGGAGGTACACCCCGAGGACGAACAGGAACACGAGCAACAGGAACCCGACGAGGACAGGGTCGAGGCTGATGCCGAAGACCGTCGCCATACCGACACGGGGGTGGCTCGGCGCAAAACCGTTTCGCCCGCGTCGTTCAAACGGCCGTTTGAGCCTCCGGGGTTTATAATCCCCAGCGGCCCGTCGGGGTGAGTGCAGGCCCCCGTTGACCGCCCTCCAAGTCGGTCCCCCTACTCCTCTCCCCCGAGGTCGAACCGCTCCAGCAGCGTCCCGTCCGGCTCGACCAGCCGCCCCGCGAGCGGGTCGAGGCTGATCTCGGCGTGGGCCGGGCGGTGCCACCGCGGGTCGGCGTGGCTCCCCGGGTTCACCACCGGCGGGGTGCCCGCCCGCACCCCGGGCTCGTGGGAGTGGCCCACCAGCACCAGATCCGCCCCGTGCTGGCGGCCGAACAGCCCCAGCGCCGTCGCCGAGTGCTCGTGGCCGTGGGCGAGGGCGAACCGGTACCCCCCGAACGCGACGCTCCGGGTCGCCGGGAGCCGCTCGCGCACGGCCGGCGGGTCGTTGTTGCCGTAGACGGCCTCCAGGCGGTCGGCCTCGCGCTCGAAGGCCTCGAGCACGGCCTCGGTCATGAAGTCGCCGCAGTGACAGACCAGGTCGGCGGCTCTGACCGCCTCCAGGGTGCGCCCCTCGAGCCGGTGGTCGCGGCGGGCGTGGGTGTCCGAGACGACGACGACGGCGGGGTCCATAGCCGCCGTAGGCGGGGGTGGCACAAAACTCCCGAGGCGGCAGGCATTTACTGGGCCGCCGAATCTGTCCGCTCGATGGCAAGCAGCAGATCAGTCGTCATCGCCGCCCTCATCGCCAACGGGGCGATAGCGGTCCTCAAGTTCATCGGGTTCACGCTGACACAGAGCCCCGCGATGCTGTCGGAGACGTACCACTCCATCTCGGACACCGGCAACCAGGTGTTGTTGCTGGTGGGGCTGCGCTACAGCGGCAAGGAGGCCAGCCGGCGCCACCCGTTCGGCTACGGGAAAGCGCAGTTTTTCTACTCGTTTCTGGTGTCCGTGCTGTTGTTCGGCATCGCCGGCTGGGAGGCCGCCAAACACGGGTTCAACGCCATCCTCCACCCCCACCCGCCCGGCACCGGCGAGGCGACGCTGCCGCTGATCGGGGTGAGCTTCCCCGGCATCTACGTCAACTACGCCGTCCTGCTGGGCGCGATCGTCTTCGAGGCGTACGCGCTGCGGAAGGCCTACGCCGGCCTGAGCAAGCAGATGCAGGAGAACGACTGGGACAGCCTCCGGGAGGCGTTCGTCAAGACCAGCGACGTCACCACCCTCACCGCGTTCACCGAGGACACCATCGCGATGGCCGGCGCCGGGCTGGCGCTGTTCGGGGTGTTCCTCTCGCGCCAGACCGGCAACCCGCTGTTCGACGCGGTCGCCTCCTTTCTCATCGGGCTGATGCTGATGGGGTTCGCGGTGGCGCTGGCCTGGGAGAACAAGCGGCTGCTGCTGGGCGAGAGCATGCCCACCGAGGACGAGCGGCCCCTGCGGGAGGTCATCCGGTCGGTCGGCGACGTCGAGCACATCGACGACTTCCGGACGGTGTACTTCGGGCCGGAGGCGGCGGTGCTCACCGCGGACGTCAGCTTCGTCCCCGGGCTGGAGACCGCCGAGATCGACAGGCGGATCACGGAGATCGAGAACACCATCATGGAGCGCCAGCCGGACATCAAGAAGGTGTACATCGAGCCCGAGCGCTGATCCCCGTGTCGCCGAGGCGTGAGCCGTCGGCCGCCCCCGCGCTTTGCCGGACCGGTGGTCGCCCCCGCGCTTTGCCGGACCGGTGGTCGCCCCCGCGCAGTTTTTTACCCGCCGCGGTGCTACCGCCGGCTATGTCCTCGCGTGACAACCCGTTGCGGGACATCGAGCGGCTGTTCGAGGAGATGAACGAGGGGCTGCGCGCGTTCGAGCCGGACGGGGACGTGCCGGCCGACCTGCTGGAGACCGAGGAGGGGTACGTCGCCGTGTTCGACCTCCCGGGGTACGAGCGCGACGCCGTCGACGTGCGCCTGGCCGACCGGACGCTGACGGTGAGCGCCGAGCGCGACACGGACCGCGAGGGGGAGTACGTCCAGCGCGAGCGGGCCGACGGCGCCGTCTCCCGCACGCTGCGGCTCCCGTCGGCGGTCGCGGCCGGCGAGACCAGCGCCACCTACGACGACGGGGTGTTGACGGTGCGGCTCCCCCGGCGGACGGGCGGCGAGGGGGAGTCGATTCCCGTCGAGTGAGCCGCGTCACCGACTCACAACCCCGGAGACGGGCGCTGCGGCCCGCAGCTAAGTCTTCTGGCGACAGCCGTTTTCCGCCGACCGGCGTAGCGCCGCCGATGCGACGCAGACGCTACCTGGAGCTGGCAGGCGCGACGACCGCCGCCGCCCTGGCGGGCTGTACGGGCGGCGGCGCGACGGGGACGCTGGCGACGCGGGTGAGCGACCAGCCCGGCGACATCAGCGACTTCGACAGCGTCGTCGTCACGGTCACGGAGCTGCGCGTCCTGCCGGCCGACACCGAGGAGAGCGAGGACGAGGAGATAACCAGCGAGGTCGACGGCGAGGCGGACCTGGTCGACCTCCAGGGGGACGACTCCGCGCTGGTCGACGAGGCGGAGCTCGACACCGGCGGGTACCAGTACCTGAAACTCGGCGTCGGCGCCGTCGAGGCCACGCTCGGCGACGGGGGTGACGCGGACGTCACCACACCCGGTGAGGCGCCGCTGAAGTTCGACACGAGCTTCGAGATCCGGCAGGGGGAGACGACGACGTTCGCGGCGGACGTCACGCCCGTCCGGCAGGGCGGGTCGGGCGGCTACGTGCTCCAGCCGGTCGCCGAGGAGACGACCGTCAGCTACGAGCCGACCACCACCCAGAGCGGGTGACGGCCGCCCCCGCCGTCGGCCCGTGGGAGCGCCGGTCGGGGAGTGAGCAGTTCTTTTAGGCGTCGGGTCGTTCCACGCCGTATGAGCGAGTACGACCCCGCCGCCATCGAGACCCGGTGGCGCCAGCGGTGGCAGGAGGAGGGGACCTACGAGCCCGACCCCGAGGACGGCGAGGACCCCACGTTCATCACCGTCGCCTACCCCTACCCCAGCGGCGGGATGCACATCGGCCACGCCCGCACGTACACCGTGCCGGACGTGTACGCCCGCTACAAGCGCCTCCAGGGCGAGCAGGTGCTGTTCCCGATGGCCTGGCACGTCACCGGGACGCCGATTATCGGCGCCGTCGAGCGGCTGAAAAACGAGGAGCCCGAACAGCTCAGCGTCCTGCGGGACACGTACAACGTCCCGGAGTCCACCCTGAAGGACCTGGAGACGCCGATGGGGTTCGCGCGGTACTTCATCGAGAACCACTACAAGCGCAACATGAAGGCGCTGGGGCTGTCGGTGGACTGGCGCCGGGAGTTCACCACCAACGACGACCGCTACTCGCAGTTCATCTCCTGGCAGTACGAGACCCTCCGGGACCGGGGCCGCCTGGAGAAGGGGCTCCACCCGGTGAAGTACTGCACCAACGAGCGCCAGCCGGTCACCACCCACGACCTGCTGGAGGGGGAGGAGGCGGAGTTCCAGGAGTACAGCCTCATCCGGTTCGAACGCGAGGACGGGACGGTCGTCCCGATGGCCACCCTCCGCCCGGAGACGGTCCGGGGGGTGACCAACGCCTTCGTCGACCCGGAGGGTGCGTACGTCCGTGCCGAGGTCGACGGTGAGGAGTGGCTGGTCAGCGAGGCGGCCGTCGAGAAGCTCCGGCTCCAGGAGCGCGCCGTCGAGGTCCACGACCACGTCGAGGGGGCGTCGCTGGTCGGCGAGCGGGTGAGAAACCCCGTCACCGGCGAGCGCGTGCTCGTGCTGCCGGCGAGGTTCGTGGACACGGACAACGCCACCGGGGTCGTGATGAGCGTCCCGGCCCACTCCCCGGACGACTACGTCGCCCTCCGGGAGGCCAAGGCCGACGCCGACCGCCTCGCGGCGTTCGGCATCGACCCCGCGGACGTCGAGGCGATCGAGCCGGTGCCGATTCTCACCGTCGAGGGGTACGGGGAGGTGCCCGCCAGAGACGCCGTCGAGTCAAACGACATCGCGAGCCAGGACGACCCCGCCCTGGAGGAGGTGACCGCGGACCTGTACAACCGGGAGTTCCACGAGGGGGTGCTCGGCGAGGGGTACGGGGAGTTCGCCGGGCAGACCGTCGAGGACGCCCGCGAGCGGCTGGGGGCACACTACCGCGAGGAGGGCGCGTTCGACGCGATGTACGAGTTCTCAGAGGAGGTGGTGTGTCGGTGTGGCGGCGCCGTCGAGGTGGCCGAACAGGAGACCTGGTTCCTGCGGTACAACGACGCCGACTGGAAGCAGGCCGCCCACCGCGCCGTCGAGCGGATGG
>Ga0207797_1002730_pt1 | contig 12117 bp, 11 predicted proteins | sample PRCRCaboRojoPR_6_FD_187275 | JGI IMG/M metagenome (GOLD analysis project Ga0207797, IMG submission 187275) | Marine sediment microbial community from Cabo Rojo, Puerto Rico - PR CR 10% Liquid 1 (SPAdes) | ecosystem: Environmental > Aquatic > Marine > Coastal > Sediment | place: Cabo Rojo, Puerto... | reverse complement strand
GTGGAGCCGGCTGCGTATCTCGCTCGCGAGGTCGGCCTCCGTCCGGCCGACCGCCCGCCCGCCGAGCGCGCGCACCTCGCGGCTCACCTCGTCGGCCAGCGCCGCCGCACGGCGCAGCGCCGCCACCTCCTCGCTGTCCTTGTAGCGCCGCAGCGGGTCGAGCAGCGGGGCGACCGGCGCGAGGTCGGCGCCCCCCGCGAGCGTGCCGGTGACGCTGTACGGCGCACGGTCGTCCACCCGGAGGCGCTCGATCCCGTCCGGGAGGTCGGCCAGCAGCCGCTCGGCGACGGCGGCGGGGTCGTTCGCCTCCAGCCCCTCCACCCGGTCGTACGGTGCCCTGCCGACCGCGATGAGGCACTTCCGCGGGCTGACGAACCACGGCGCCCCCGCCGCGGGGACGACCAGCAGGAAGTGGCGGTCGTACGGCTCCCCGGGGACGCCGGCGAGGTACTCGGTGTTCGGGCCGGGGTAGAGCACCGCGGCTTCGTCGTCGGCGAGCGCCGCCTGGAGCCTCTCGACGCGGTCGCGGTAGCGCATCCCCGGCTGTGGTCGGCTCTCGGTGTTAAAGCTACCCCGCGGGTTTCCTAACAGCCGTAGTCGCGTTAGGGTATCCCGTCACAGCGCCGCGCGGAACCAGTCCGGCAGGGGGGTGGAGTCGAACGCGCTGTCCACGAGCACGAACGTCGCCGACCCGGTCGCGGCGACGGTCTCCCCCCGGCGTATCTCGAACTCGGGGGAGAGCGAGGACTCGCCCGTCGTCGGGACGGTCGTCTCGATCACCACCTCGTCGCCAGCGCGCAGGGGCGCCTCGAACGACGCCTCGGCCTCCACGACCGGGAGGACGTGGCCCTCTCGCCGGAGACGGTCCATGAGGTGCTCGCTGCCGACGTGGTCGTTGAGGCCGACGACGAACAGGTGGAACAGCCGCGGGTAGTAGATGAGGCCGCCGGCGTCGGTGTCGCCCCAGGTGATGCGGTAGCGGGTCTCGGTCATGGCCCACCGTTCGGGTGCGGCCGGAAAACGGTTCGGAGACGGGGTGTGAGCCCGCAACACAATCTGGATTTAACAGATACAGACTCTCTTGTCCCCGCGAGCGGCCGAAGCGGGGCCAAAGAGTTAAACAGCGAGCATCGGAACCAGAGTGGTGATGGAGTGGCCGAGCGCCAGTGTCCCCGACCGGGAGCCGGACGGGGAGTACTGGAACGAACGAGTGGAGACCCGGTCGCGCGAACAGCGTCGGGAGGAGGTCCTGGAGAAACTGAACCACCAGGTCCGGTACGCGTACGACAACAGCGAGTTCTACCGCGAGTTCTACAGCGACGTGGACGCCGACCCGCGGGACATCAGCTCCTTCGAGGAGTTCGAACAGCTCCCGGTGCTCACCAGCGAGGACATCAAGGCCGAGCAGAAGGCCCACCCGCCGTTCGGCCGGTTCCTCTGCATCGACGAGGACGACATCGCCCGCATCTACGGCACCTCCGGCACCACCGGCCGGCCGAAGGTGTTCGGCGTCGGCGAGGGCGACTGGGACCGTATCAAGTCCTGGCACGCCCAGATACTGTACGGCGTCGGGCTGCGGCCGGACGACCGGGTGATCATCGCCAGCCCGTTCATCCAGTATCTCGGCTCGTGGGGCGCGCTGGTCGGCGCCGAGCGGCTCGGCGCGACCACGTTCCCGTTCGGCGCGGGGATGGAGGGCCAGACCGCACAGGCGGTCCACTGGATCGACGACCTCCAGCCGGACGCGCTGTACGGCACCCCCTCCTACGCCATCTACCTCGGCGAGACCGCCCGCGAGGAGGGGTTCGACCCGGCCGAGGACTTCAGTTTCCGGCTGATGTTCTTCTCCGGGGAACCCGGCGCGAGCGTGCCGGCTACCCGCCGGAAGATCGAGGAAATGTACGATTGCGAGGTAATCGACCAGGGGAGCATGGCGGAAATGACCCCCTGGATGTCCAACTCCGGCTGTGCGCACCTGGAGAACGGGATGCACGTCTGGGAGGACATCGTCCACACGGAGCTGCTCGACCCGGACACCGAGGAGCCGCTCGAACTCGGCAACGAGGGCGTGCCCACCTACACCCACCTCGGGCGCACGTCCCAGCCGATGATCCGCTACTGGAGCGGGGACATCAGCTACTGGGAGAGCGCCGAGGAGTCGGGCTGTGACTGCGACCGCACGTACCCGGTGCTCCCGAGAGGGGTGTACGGGCGAGTCGACGACATGCTGGTCGTCCGGGGGAAGAACGTGTTCCCCTCGCAGATCGAGGACCGGCTGTTCGACCTAGAGGCGTTCGGCGAGGAGTTCCGGGTCGTCGTCGATGACCAGGAGGCGCTGGACAGCCTCGACCTGGTGGTCGAGATAGCGGACGACGCCGACGCCGGCGTCGAGGAGTACCGGAAGACTGTCCGGACGGCGATAAAGTCCGAGATCGGCCTCACACCCGAGGTGGAGGTCGTCGAGCAAGGGGCCCTGGAGCGCACCCAGTTCAAGGCCGACAGGGTCACCGACCGGCGACAGATGGAAGTGGGAAGCAACACAGCCTGAGACAATGAGCAAGGAACAGGAACGCGACACAGAGGACGTAGAGGGCGAGAACAGCGTGGAAGGGATCCCCGGTGAGCCGGAGGGGTTCTACGACCCCGGCGGCGACGGGATGTACGACGAGGAGCGGTTCGAGCAGTTCCGCGAGGACCGCCAGCGCTGGGAGGAGGAGACCCTCGAGCCGTGGCTGGAGAACCACCCCGAGCGCGAGGAACGCTTCGAGTCGCTGTCGGGCTACGAGCGAAAGCGCCTGTACACCCCCGAGGACGTCGAGGACCTCGACTACGAGGAGGACCTGGGCTGGCCGGGCGAGCCCCCGTTCACCCGGGGGGCGTACCCGACGATGTACCGCGGGCGGCGCTGGACCCGCCGGCAGATCGCCGGCTTCGAGACCGCCGAGGAGACCAACGAGCGCTACAAGTACCTGCTCGACCAGGGCCAGACCGGGCTGTCGACGGACTTCGACCACCCGACGCTCACCGGCTACGACTCCGACGACGACCACTCCGAGGGGGAGGTCGGGCGCATCGGGGTGGCGATCGACACGCTGGCTGACTTCGAGGACCTGTTCGAGGACATCCCGCTGGACGAGGTGTCGACCAGCATGACGATCAACTCCCCGGCGCCGATCATGCTGGCGTTCTACGTCGCGCTGGCCGACGAGCGCGGGGTCGACCGCGAGAAGTTACGGGGCACGATTCAGAACTCCATCTTCAAGGAGTTCATCGCCCAGAAGACGTACGCGCTCCCCCCGCGGCCGAACATCGAGATCGTCAAGGACGTCATCGAGTTCTGCACTGAGGAGGTGCCCAACTGGTACTGGGCGAACGTCTCGGGGTACCACACCCGCGAGGCCGGCGCCACCGCCGCCCAGGAGGCGGCGTTCACGCTCGCCCAGGGGATGGGGTACGTGGAGTGTGGCCTCGAGCGCGGGCTGGACCCGGACGATTTCGCCCCCCGGATGAGCTTCTTCTACGTCTCCCAGAGCGACTTCTTCGAGGAGATCGCGAAGTTCCGTGCGGTGCGGCGCATCTGGGCGCGGGTGATGAACGAACGCTACGACGCCGAGAGCGACGCCGCCCGGCGGATGCGCTACCACGTCCAGACCGCCGGCGAGAGCCTCACCGCAAAGGAGCCGATGGTGAACATCGTCCGCACCACCACCCAGGCACTGGCGGCGGTGCTGGGCGGCTGTCAGTCCCTGCACACCAACGGCTACGACGAGGCGCTGTCGATCCCCAGCGAGGACGCGATGCGGCTGGCGCTGCGCACCCAGCAGGTGCTGGGCTACGAGACCGGTATCGCCGACAGCATCGACCCGCTGGGCGGCAGCTACCAGGTCGAGGCGATGACCAGCGAGATGGAAGAGCGGGTCCTCGACTACCTCGCCGACGTGGAGGAACTCGGTGAGGGATCGATGAAGGAGGGGATGCTGCGCGGCATCGAGACGGGCTACTTCGAGCAGGAGATCGTCGACTCCTCCTACGAGTGGGAGCAGCGCCGGGCGGCCGGCGAAATCAAGAAGGTCGGCGTCAACTGCTTCCAGCAGGACGACACCGACGAGGAGGTGGACCTGTTCACCGCCGACCCGGCGACCGAGCAGCGCCAGCTCGACCGGCTGGCGACGGTGAAAGACGAGCGCGACGAGGAGGCCGTCGAGGCCGCCCTCGCCGGGCTCCAGCAGGCAGTCGACGAGGGCGAGAACATCATGCCCCACCTCGTCGAGGCGGCGAAGGCGTACGCCACGGAGGGCGAGATGATGGGCATCCTGCGCGAGAAGTACGGCACCTACGACGACCCGGGGGTCTTCTGAATGAGCACGCGACGAGACACTGACATTGACAGCATCGAGGGGGCAGACACCGTGCGGGTCCTGGTCGGCAAGCCCGGCCTGGACGGCCACGACCGTGGTGCGAAGGTGGTCGCGCGGGCGTTCCGCGACGCCGGCTTCGAGGTGATCTACTCCGGGCTGCGCAACTCCCCGGAGGCGATCGTCCAGACGGCCATCCAGGAGGACGTCGACGTCGTCGGGCTGAGCATCCTCAGCGGCGCCCACGACACGCTCGTCCCCAAGACGATGGAGCTGCTGGAGGACGCCGGGATGACGGACGTGCTGTTCCTAGTGGGCGGCACGATCCCCGACGCGGACGCGAAGGAGCTGCGCGAGCAGGGCGTCGACCGGGTGTTCGGCCCGGACACCGATATCAACGACATCGTCGACTACGTTCGCCGGGAGGTGCTGGAGTGAGCGGGTCCGGCCCCGGGCTGGACCGGGACGGGCTCGACGGCGACCTGCGCGACCTCGTCGAGGGGACCCTCGACGGCCAGCAGCTCGCGCTGTCGCGGCTGATCAGCCACATTGAGGACCGCAAGCCCGGCTACAGGGCGGCGATGCGGGCGATCTACCGGGAGTCCGGCGACGCCCGCATCATCGGCATCACCGGCCAGCCAGGCGCTGGCAAGTCCACCCTCGTGGACAAGGTCGTCGACCGCTACCGCGAGCAGGGGCTCACAGTCGGGGTCATCGCGGTCGACCCCTCCTCGCCGTACTCCGGGGGGAGCGTGCTCGGCGACCGCATCCGCCAGACCTCCCGCAGCGAGGACCCGGAGGTGTTCTTCCGGTCGATGAGCTCCCGGGGCCAGGGCGGCGGGCTGGCGGCGGCCACCTTCGACGTCATCCACGCGATGGACGCGTTCGGCAAGGACGTCGTCCTCATCGAGACGGTCGGCGCCGGCCAGAACGAGGTGGACATCGTCAGCGTCGCCGAGACGGTGTGCGTGGTGACAATCCCGGGCGCCGGCGACGACATCCAGGCGAACAAGGCCGGCATCCTGGAGATCGCAGACGTGTTCGCCGTCAACAAGGCCGATCTTGACGGCGCCCACACCACCCGCAAGGAGCTGCTACAGATGATCCGTATCGGCAACGACCTCGACGACAGCGACGAGCGCCGGTGGATGCCACCCATCGAGCTCACCACCGCCACCCGCGGCGAGGGCGTCGACGAGCTGCTGGAGGCGTTCGACGACCACTACGAGTTCCTGACCGACACCGGCCGGCTCAGCGAGGAGCGGGCCGCCCGGTTCCGCCAGGAGCTGCGCACCCACGTGGACGCGGAGCTGTCGGCGCTGGTCGACCGGCTGGTCGCCGCGCGCGCGCCCGACCACGAGGACGGCGACCCCCACACTGGCGCCGAGGCAGTGCTGGCACCGCTCAGAGCGGCCGTCGAGGCCGAACTGGACGGCGACTGACGGCCGCCAGCGCCCAAGGGTATTTGTAGCACGCCACAAACAGTTAGCGTGCGATGAGTAGCGACGTGTGCATTCCGCAGGACCCCCAGGAGATCGCCACCGGCAGCGGCGAGGGCGTCTTCTGGATCGAAGAGTGTATCGAGGCGGGCGCGATGGCCGACTACCTCACCAAACACCCCGACGGCCAGGGGTACGCCGAGGGCTGGTACGAGACCGGACACGGGCTCCACCTGTCGATCAACGCATACCTGCTTGTCGGGACGGACAAGACGCTGCTGTTCGACACGCTGTCGCCAGCGTCGAGAGACCACATCGTCGAGGCCGTCGAAGGGGTGCTCGGCGACCGCGAACTCGACTACGTCGTCGTCTCCCACGACGAGGCGCCCCACGCCGGCAACACGTTCGCCCTGATGGAGCGGTACCCGGACGTCACCTTCATCGGCGCCGAGTCTGGGTCGCCGGTGGACGAGCTCCACCACTTCGAGGACGCCGAGCGGGTGAGCTACGGCACGGAAATCGACCTGGGCGGCTACACCGTGGAGTTCGTCGAGCCGGTGTTCTCGGACTCGCCGGCGACGCTGTGGCTACTCGAACACGACACCGGCCTCATGTGTACCGTCGACTCGTTCGGCTTTCCGCACTACCCGGAGGACTGCGGGAAGTTCGAGGACGAGATGGCCACGGAGATGAACGCCAACCAGATGATCCAGTACAACGGCCGCTCGATCCAGTGGCTGGAGTTCGCCGACCCGGAGAAGGTGCGCGACCAGCTCCAGTACCACCTGGAGACGTACGACCCGGAGATTCTGGCGCCGGCCCACGGCCAGCCGCTGCGGGGCGACCTGGAGCGGTACGCCGAGTACGGCTACGAGTCCGCAAAGCACCTCAGCGAGAACGGGGCGCTGTTGCCGCTGTTCCTCACGGTGAAGAAACTGGAGGAGAGCCAGAAGGGCGACGGCGACCCGGAAGCGGCCGCGGGGGACTGAGATGCCCCGCAGACAGCTCACCGACGACGTCACCTGGGTGTACGGCGCCCACGACACCGGCGACGGCCGCGCGGTCCACACGTCGATGCATCTCGTCGAGGGCGAGGAGGGCTACCTGCTGATAAACAGCGGCGACCACGACGTCCGCGAGGCGTTCCTCGACCAGATACGCGCGGTGGTCGGGGACCGCGGGGTGGGAACCATCTTCGCCCAGGAGTCGCACATCCCCAACTCCGCGAACGTGAGCGCGTTCCGCGAGGAGTACGACGCCGACGTCATCTTCCCGGGCGGCGCCTCCCCCATCCACGGCCTGCCGGAGGTGATCCAGTGGCCCCAGTACGGCACCGAATCCCTGTACGGCCGCACGTTCGACCTCACGCGCGGGTCGCTGCTCGACCTGCCACACACGACGTGGATCTTCGACCGCTCCTCGGGGGTGCTGTTCCCGCTGGAGGGGTTCTGCTACTACCACGACCCCGCGGAGACGGGTGCGCTGTCGAGCGAACTCGCCGATGGCATCCGCTACGAGGACGTCCACGACTTCTACGAGGACATGCTGCTGTGGCTGAAGTACGCCGACCCCCGGAAGGTCATCGAGGACCTGCGGGGCATCGTGGACGACTTCGACCCGGAGATCATCGCGCCCGCCCACGGCAACCCCATCGTCCGGGAGGACGTGCCGACGTACGTGGACCACATCGAGCGGGCCGTCACGGAGATCGCCGACAGCTACGAGTTCAAGGCGTCTACCGCGTAGGGGTTTTTTCACCCCGCCCGCCGACGCCGGTCCATGGCCGACAACGTCGCGTTCGACCGCGAGACCGTCGAGCGCCTGGAGCGGACCTACCGGACGCCGACCATCGTCCGGCGCCGCGAGCGGATGCGGGAGCTGCTGGCGCCCGAGCCCGGCGAGCGTGCGCTGTCGGTCGGCGCCGGCCCCGGCTTCGAGCCGGCGGAGCTGTCACGGCGAGTGGCGCCCGGCGGGAGCGTGACGACGGTCGACCTCAGCCGGTCGATGCTGGCGGCGACCCGCCGGCGCGAGCCGGGCGTCCGGGTCTGCCAGGGGAGCGCCGAGGAGCTCCCGCTGGCCGACGACGCCGTCGACACCGCGCTCGCGGTCCAGGTGTTCGAGTACCTCCGGGACGTGGAGAGCGCGGCCGCGGAACTACAGCGGGTGCTCCGTCCCGGCGGGCGGGCGGTCGTCGTCGCCACCGACTGGGACACGCTCGTCTGGCGGGCAGAGGACGAGAACCGCGCCGAGCGGCTGCTGGCGGCCTACGAGGACCACTGCGAGCAGCCACGGCTGGGCTCGCGGCTGGCGGGGCCGCTCCGGGAGGCGGGGCTGGCCGTCGAGACGGTGGAGCCGTTCCCGGTGCTGTGCACCGAGGGCGGCGAGGAGAGCTTCGCCCACTGGCTCGCCGTCCTCGCGGCGGAGTACCTCCGCGGCCACGACGCCGTCGAGGACAGCGAGGTCGACGCCTGGCAGGCGGACCTGCGCGAGCGGGCCGCGGCCGGCGAGACGTTCCTCTCGTTCACCCAGTTCTGCTACCTGGTGCGGGCCTGACGCCGGGGCGGCTCAGCGCTTCTCCCCGGTGGGCTCGCCGTCCTCGTCGACGGTGTACGTGTCGCCGTTGATGACCGCGGGACAGTGGATGAACATCGCCTCGAACACCTCGTCGGCGCCCTCGGGGTTGCGCGGGTAGTGGGGGGTGCCTGGCGGTATCCACACCATGTGCTCGTCGGCGTGACACGGCACCACCTCCCCGTCGACGACGACCTCCCCCTCGCCTTGCATCCCGTAGAACGTCTCCCCGGAGTAGCGGTGGACGTGGCGGTCGACCTCCTTTCCGGGGTCGACGTGGATAATCCCCTGGTCGAACATCTGGGGGTCGCCCTTGTCCGTGTTCATCAGGAACTGGATGCCGATGCCGAGGCGGTCGCGGACCTCCTGCTCGTCGACCTCGTACAGGTGGTACGGTTCCGAGTGGTCCATTGGCTCCCGAAGGCGGAGGACCCCGGGTGGCTTAACCGTGGGGGGCTCTATTCAATGTCGCTGTCGCCGACCAGCAGCCGGTAGCTCTCCAGCGTGCCGGCCATCATCTCCGCGCCCTCGGTGCCCTTCTGTTCGGTGCCGAACGACACCCACTGGCGGTCGCCCTCGTAGTCGGTGTAGCTGTACATGTCGAACCCGTCCTCTGTTTCGAGAACGATGTCGATGACGGCGTCCTCCGGGGCGTCGGCGCCGAGCATCACGTTCCGGGTGTTCTCGTCGTGGTCCATCATCCAGACGGCGACGACCGGCCCCTCCAGCAGGTCGCGGGTCTCGCTCTCGGTCAGGGGCTCGTCCGGCCAGCCCTCGGCTGGTTGCTGCTGCATACACCGGAGTCGGTCGCCAGGCGAATAGGGTCTGGGGTGGGGTTACTCGGCGGACACCTCGAACAGCTCCCGCGGGGCGGTCGACAGCCGCTCGACGCCGCTGTCGGTGATCAGGTAGTCGTCCTCGACCATCACTGCACCCCGGTCGGGGTCGATGAGCTTCGGCTCGACGGTGACCACCATCCCCGGCTCCAGCGGGGCCTCGACCCCGGCCATCAGGGTCGGCGGCTCGTCGATCTCGATGCCGATGCTGTGACCGATGTACGGCGCCTGCATCTCACCGTAGCCACACAGCAGGTGCTCGACGCCGCTCTGCTCGGCGCGCTCCCGGGCGGCGAGGTAGGCGTTCTCCGCCGGCTCGCCGGGCCCGAGCGCCTCCACCGCGGCAGCCTGGATGTCACACACGAGGTCGAACCGCTCGCGCTGGGCGTCGCTCGCGGAGCCGACGACGTACGTGCGGGCGACGTCGCCGTGGTAGCCAGCGTAGTTCAGCCCGAGGTCCGCGACGATCAGGTCGCCCCGCTGTAGCTCCCGCTGTGAGGGCCCCCACGGCATCGACCGCGAGGCCCCGACCCCGGTGACGGTCATCGCGTGGCCCGACACCATCGGGAGGTTGTCGCCGCTGGCGATGATCCCCGCGGCCGGCAGGCGGGCGTCCCAGCGCCGGAAGAACACGTTGTCGTCGACGCCCGCCGAGACGATGCCGTCGCCGTCGGCACCGGCGACCTCCTTCTCGGTCACGCCGGGCGCGGCCCGCCGGAGGATGCCCTCGTGGGCGGCCTCGTACTTCCGGGCGGCCGAGCGCAGCAGGTCCACCTCGGCGTCGCTCTTGACCGAGCGCTGGGCCAGCACGTCCGGCGAGACGTCGACCGCCTCCGCGCCGAGCACCGACTCCAGTTTGCCGACCAGCGAGGCGGGCACCACGTCCAGTTCCGTCGCGAACGTGTCGACGTCCCCGAGGTGGTCGGCGACGTCGGAGAGCCCGCCCTTGCGGAACTGGCCGGCCGGCAGGCCGACCTCGTCCTTGGCGAACCGCATCGCCCGGCGGACGAACAGCCGGGCGTCCCCCGGCGCTCCGGCCGGGACACAGAGGTTCGCCGGCTGGCCGGTGCCGGCGTAGTACACCACGTCCAGCGGGTGGGCCAGCACCGCCGCGTCGGCGTCGATGCGGTCGGCGAGCCCCGCGATACGGCGCTCGTAGTCGAACTCCGGGGAGGGGTTGCGGTAGCGGTTCACGTCCCCCGCGGGGGGCGTGGGCGGTCCGTCCTCGTCGTCGTGTGTCTCCGTCATCGTCGGTGGGTCGTGGGCGTCACTGTCGGTAGGTCGGCTCCTCGCCGCGGGCGGTCCGCTCGCTCTCGTCCCAGGTCTCCAGGGCCTGGTACCGGGGCACCAGCGGCAGGCCGTTGCGCGCGTCCGGGCTGACGGCGTCGCTGTCGACGACCACGTCCACCACGGACGGGCCGTCCTCGGCGACGGCGGCCGCGACGGCGTCGTCGAGTTCGGCGACGCTCTCCACGCGGCGCCCGGACGCGCCCATCGCCTCGGCCAGCCGGTCGAACCGGACGTTCGTCAGCGTGCTGCCGGCCTCGCGGCCGAACCGCTCGACCTGGTCGTAGCGCTCGATGTTCCAGGCGGCGTTGTTCGCGACGACGAAGGTGGCGTCAACGCCCTCCCGGACCGCGGTCTCCAGCTCCATCACGTTGAATCCCGCCGAGCCGTCGCCGGTGAAACAGACCACGTCCCGCTCCGGGCGGGCCTTGGCGGCGCCAACCGCGAAGGGGATGCCGACACCGAGACAGCCCAGCGGCCCGGGGTCGAGGTAGCCCCGGGCGTCGTGGGAGTCCAGCGCCACCCGGCCGAACGACAGCGAGTCGCCGCCGTCACAGACGACGATGGGCCGGTCGGTCGCGGCCTCGATGGCGCCACACGCCCGGTAGGGGTGGATGGGGTCCTCGTCGGCGGCCTTCCGCTCGGCGAGGCCCGCGGCCCGCTCCTCGTGGGCCTCCTGCAGGGCGGCCAGCCAGTCCCGATCCGCGAGCGGCGCCTCCACGCTGTCGCCCAGCGCCGGCAGCGCCCGCTCGGCCGAGCCACGGACCGCCACGTCCGGCGTCCGGTTGGTGTACAGCGCCCGCGGGTCGCGGTCGACCTGGACCACGGCGGTGTCCTCGAACACCGTCTCGCTACCGTACGCAAGCGTGAAGTCCAGACGCTTGCCGACCACCAGCAGCGCGTCGGCCTCGACCATCGCCCGGCCGCGGGCGCCGGGCACCTCGTGGGAGTGGTCCGGACCGAACGCGCCCTTGCTCCCGGCGGTGGTGAGCGCCGGCAGCTCCGCGCTCTCGACGAACTCGACGAGCGCCTCCGCCGCCGCCGGCGAGCGGACGCCCCGGCCGGTCACCACCAGCGGCCGGTCGGCGGCCGCCAGCGCGTCGGCGGCCGCTGCCACCGCCTCCGGGGTGGGCTGGACCGGCCCCGGGTCCGGGTGCTCGCGGGCCGGGCGCTGCTGGACGGCTGGCCGGAGCACGTCCGTCGGGAACTCGACGTACGCGGGCGCGTCCTGTTCGCGTGCCTCGGCGACCGCCTCGACGAGGTACTCGCGCAGGCGCTCGGGGTCCTGGACCGTCTTCGCGACCGCGGTGGCCGGCTCGACCATCTCGCGCTGGTCCAGTTGCTGGAGCGCCCCGCGGTCGTGCTGTGGGGTCGGGGGCTTGCCGCCGACCACCAGCAGCGGGACGCCCGTCGTGTAGGCGTTCGCGACGCCGGTGAGGGAGTTGGTCACCCCCGGGCCGGCGGTCACCATCGCCACCCCGAGGTCGTCCCGCACCGAGGCGTCGGCGTGGGCCGCGTGGATCGCCGCCCGCTCGTCGCGCGTGTCGACTATCTCGGCGGGCGTGTCCACGAGCGCGTCCCACACCGGCTGGATGTGGCCGCCACACAGCCCGTACACCCGGTCTGTCA
>Ga0207797_1002729_pt1 | contig 12122 bp, 10 predicted proteins | sample PRCRCaboRojoPR_6_FD_187275 | JGI IMG/M metagenome (GOLD analysis project Ga0207797, IMG submission 187275) | Marine sediment microbial community from Cabo Rojo, Puerto Rico - PR CR 10% Liquid 1 (SPAdes) | ecosystem: Environmental > Aquatic > Marine > Coastal > Sediment | place: Cabo Rojo, Puerto... | reverse complement strand
CCCGCCGCGGCGCCCGACGGCGTCGACGATCCCCTGTTCTACGGGGTCGACCCGACCCGCGCGGCCGTCGAGCGGTTCGTCCGGACCGTCGCGGGCGACGCACCGGCGACGCCGCTGTCGGCTGCGGCCGACGCCCTGGCGGTCGTGGCGGCCGCCTCGGCGTCGCGGTCGCGCGGGGAGCCCGTGGCCGTCGAGGAGACGTAGCCCGGTGTCGAGGCGACGACCCGCTGCCGACGCGGGTTCCCCGCGATCCCCCGCGGAGTGGGTGCCGTCGACGGCCGTCGTCCCCCGGTCGCTCGGTCCGGTCACTCCCGGACGAGGGCGTCTCACTGACGTCCCGTTCCCGTGGCTGTACCTCGACCGTACAGAAACTATAAGTGACGTTCACGACAGACCTCCGCGTATGCAGGTCGGTGTACTCACCGTACCGTTAGGCGGCGAACCGTTAGCGGACGCGCTCGACTACCTCGACGGGCTGGGGGTCGGGATGGTCGAACTCGGCTGCGGGGGCGACCCGGGCGACGACCACCTCCCGATGGACGACTACCTCGACGACGAGGCCGCCCAGGCCGAGCTCCGCGACCTCCTCGACGACTACGGCTTCGGGATCAGCGCGCTGGCGACGCACAACAACCCGCTCCACCCCGACGAGGAGCGAGCGGCGGCGGCCGACGCGCAGCTCCGCGACGCCATCCGGCTGGCGAGTCAGCTCGACGTGGGCTGTATCACCTGCTTTTCGGGGTTGCCGGGTGGCGGCCCGAACGACGAGGTGCCCAACTGGATTACGGCGCCGTGGCCCGGCGAGCACCTCGAGGCCCTCGAGTACCAGTGGGAGGAGGTCGCGGTGCCCTACTGGTCGGAACTGGCGGCCTTTGCCGACGAGCACGGGGTCGACGTCGCCATCGAGATGCACCCGAACTTCCTCGTCTACGAGCCGACTGGGCTGGTGCGGCTGCGCGAGGCGACCAACGACCGGATCGGTGCGAACCTCGACCCCTCGCACCTGTTCTGGCAGGGGATCGACGTCACGGAGGCGGTCCGGTTCCTCGGCGAGCGCGACGCGATCCACCACGTCCACGCGAAGGACACGAAGGTCTACGAGGCGAACGCCCGGCTGAAGGGCGTCCTCGACACGACGCCGTACACCGAGGAGGCCGACCGGTCGTGGCTCTTCCGCTCGATCGGCTACGGCCACGACGAGGGGTTCTGGCGCGACTTCGTCTCGACGCTCCGGATGACGGGCTACGACGGGACCCTCTCGATCGAACACGAGGACTCGCTGACGTCCGCCAACGAGGGGTTAGAGAAGGGCGTCGCCACGGTCAAGGAGGCGATCTTCGAGACCGAGCCCGGCGAGGCCTACTGGGTCGACGATGACGTCTGAGCCGTCCGGGGTCGGCTCGACGGAGCCCGGGGCGACGAGTGCCGAGTCGGGAGCGTCCGGATCGGCGGCCACCGCCGAGCCGTACCGCGTGGGCTTCCTCGGCTACAAGTTCATGGGGAAGGCCCACGCCAACGCGCTGGCGCGCCTGCCGATGTTCTTCCCGGAGGCGCCGGCGACGGACCGACGGGTCCTGATCGGCCGCGACGAGGCCGCGCTGGCCGACGCCGCCGACCGGTTCGACTTCGCGACGACGGCGACCGACTGGGAGGCCGCCATCGAGGAGATCGACGTGCTCTACAACCTCGGCCCGAACCACCTCCACGTCGAGCCGTCGATCGCGGCCCTGGAGCGTGGCGTCCACGTCTTCACCGAGAAGCCGCTCGCGCCGACGGTCGAGGGCGCCGAGCGCGTGGCCGAGGCGGCTGCCGCGTCGGACGCGACGGCCGGGATCGCGTTCAACTTCCGGTTCGTCCCCGCGCTCCGGTACGCCCGGCGGCTGATCGCCGACGGCGCCCTCGGCGAGATCCGCCACGTCCGGGCGCGCTACCTCCAGGACTGGCTGGTCGATCCCGAGGCGCCGTGGTCGTGGCGCAACTCCGCCGAGCTGGCGGGCTCGGGCGCGCTGGGCGACCTCGGCGCCCACTCGGTCGACCTCCTCCGGTACCTCGTCGGCGACGCCGACGGCGGCGGCGAGATCGAGCGCGTCGCCGGCCGGCTCACGACGTTCGTCGACGAGCGCCCCGTCGAGGGCGAGGACGCCCGCGGCTCGTCGGTCGGCACCGCCGGGGGCGACGGTCCCGAGACGCGACCCGTTACCGTCGACGACGCCTACACCGCCAGCGTCGAGCTGGCGGGCGGCGCCGTCGGCACGCTGGAGGCCTCGCGGGTCGCCACCGGGCGCAAGAACGACCACACCGTCGAGATCGAGGGGACGAAGGGGAGCCTCCGGTACGACCACGAGCGGCTGAACGAACTGGCAGTGCGCCGCGAGGGCGACCGGGGCTACCAGACGGTGCTCGTGACAGAGGGCGAGGACCCCTACATCGATCGGTGGTGGCCGCCCGGCCACATCATCGGCTGGGAGCACACGTTCGTCCACGAGAACTACGAGTTCCTGACGGCGCTGGCAGCCGGCGACGGCGACAGTGACGGTGACGCGGACGGCGACGGCGGGTTCGAGCCGGACATCCGGGACGGGCTGGCCGTCCAGCGCGTCCTCGACGCCATCGAGCGGAGCGACGAGACCGACGAGTGGGTCCGGGTCGGGTGAGGAGTCGAGCCACGACCCGCGAGTCGGTCTGCGAGACGAGTGGGTCCGGGTCGAGTGAGCGGCCGGCACACCGCTCACCACGGCAGCCGAACGCCGCCGTCGTCGTCGAACCCGAGCGGTTCGAGGTCGCCGACGGAGACGTCCGGGCGGTCGGCCAGTTCGGTCGCGACCGGCTCGGAGACGAGCAGGTCGTCGGGTTCGAGGGTGTTCTCGATCGCGGCGACCCGGAGGGCGCCGGGCTCGCGGACGCCGGTCGTCGAGGCGGCCAGCCGGAAGGCCGTCAGGTCGTCCGGGACGACGAACGGGAGGCGCGCCCGCGCCGGCTCGCCCGAGGTCGCGACGTTGAGGTAGGTGTCGCCGAAGTCGACGGCGGCCACGAGGTCGCGGTGGACGAAGTCCGCGAGGCCCATCCCCAGGGCGTTGCCGTGCGAGGCGGGCGTGAGCGACCGGACGTAGATCCGGGTGACGTCGGGCCCGTCCGGCTCCGGCTGGCCGTGGAACTGCTGGCGACCGATCACGTTCGTGTCCAGCCCGGTCCCGCTGACCTCCTTGCCCATCCCGTCGACGACGAGCAGGTCGAGGTCGTCGACCGGCAGCGTCGCCAGTCGCTCCGTCGACCGGGCGAGGAGCGCGGGCTCCCGGTCCAGGATCTCGTCGACGGGCACGCCGACGACCTCGGCCACGCGCTCGTTGACGTTCTCGACGAGCGCCAGCCCGCCGACGACCGGCGTCGCCTCGAAGAGGAGTCCGGCCCGTTCGGGGATCACCGCCTGGAACCCCCGCGCGAGCGCCGCGTTGTGCATCGCCTCCGCGCCGCGGTGTTTGCCCAGCCCGACGACCGCCATCTTACAGAGGCCGCTCTCGTAGTCGCCGTCGTAGTCCGTGTGGGGCTTCACGCGGTTGACCAGCAGCACCGCGTCGGCCGCCAGCGCGTCCTCGGCGGCGTAGACGGGCCGCCCGTCGGCGTCCGTGGCGACCTCGGTCACGGCCATCGACGACCGGATCTCGCAGCCGACCGCGTCGGGCGTGATCCCGAGCGACGCCAGCGTCTCGACCTGCCCGTCCGCGGTCGCGCCGCCGTGGCTCCCCATCGCCGGCAGGACGAACGGCGCCAGGTCACGCTCGCGGAGTTCGTCGGCGACCGCAGAGAGGACGGCGACGACGTCGGCGATCCCCCTGCTCCCCGCAGTCACGGCCACCTCGGCGCCCGCCGGCAGCTCCTCGAGTTCGTCCACCGACGCGAGCGCCGCCCGCGTCGCTCCGGCCACGTCCTCGACGCGCGTCTCCGCGCGCTCGCGTCGGGCCCGAGCGAACCGCGGGAAGTTCGCGCGGTCCGTATCCGACGCCTCCGCGAGCCGGTCCCGGTCCGGAAAGTCGATCTCCATGGCTTCACCCCTCCCGTCTCGCGCCGTCGAGTTAACTCCCCCTCCGTCCGTCCCGCAGGGGCACGTACGACTGGTCCCGGGGCCACCGCGGGACGACGGCCCCCCAGAGTCGCCCACCGCCGCGAGCCGACCACGGTCCTCCCCGGCGCGTTCACCGTCCCCCCGAGACGACCCTGATCCAGTCCGGACTGGCGCTGACGCCCGTCGGGTATTCTCAGTGGTAAACGCCTCTTCACCACTCCGAAAGCCTCTCGCGGACGCCGGAGTCGGTTCCACGAGGGCGGCCACCACTCGTGCTCCAGTCCCGTCCAGTGCGGTGGAAACGGGTCAGTATTTCCCTCTGGTGACCGAACGTTTCCGCCTGCCTCGGCGACGTTCGGGCGTCAGGACGGGTCCTGCTTCACTGCCCGCCGGTCGATCGCCCGTCGGCCGCCGGGCTAGTTACTATCGAGAAACGATGGTGGCCCAGAAGTGACGCCCGTCCGACCAGTCGGCCCACGCGCCGGGAGGGGCGACGGGTCGCCCGGTATCCGTGACAGCAGTACCGATGTAATTTCTCGCGGACGAACCGGAACGACGCGGGCCCGTCGCGGACGCCGGATCGCGGCCACACTGGCCGCCAGCCTCGCCGAGGTTCGACAAAGTCCGTTGGACGAAGGATCGGTCGACGGACGTGACGAGGACCGCACGCCGGTGCGAACGCCGACGCCGGCAGGCGGGTTCGTCCGGAGCGGTCGAGGCCCTCGATCGAACCGGAAGGGTCGGGTCGCGATCCTCCGCCCGACTGGCATCCCACGGGGAACTCGTCGCCGGCCGGAGTGGCGGATCGACCGGTACGGACGGCTACCCCGTCCCGATCGTCGCTGCGAGCGATCGACGCGTACGGGACCGACGACCGGCTCCGAACGGGCCAGCGCCGGTCGGTCGACCGATCGCACCGACCCCGGGCTCGCGTCGCGACGCCGTTTCACGGACGACTGTCGATCCCGAGGGCTCTCAGTGGTCGTCGCGGGTTCGTGGATACCAGGACGCGGCGACGAGCACGTCACCACGGGCACGTTCCGACGGAGAAGCCCGCGTGAGCACTCGGCTCGTTCCCCGATCGAATCCAACTGAATTCGATCGCAGGGGGGCGATCGATCGGCCCGCCCACGACGCGTCCGGCCCGACCCGGAGCGACGATCGTCCGGTCGTCGCCGACCGCGCAACCCGTCGACGGCCGGCCGCACGCGTCGCGGTCGTCCGCCTCGAACGGGCCCGCACATTCAGATCATTCTGTGGACAGGTCGGTCCGAACGGGCGCCCAGTTCACCGGGGACCCGTCCTCCGCGGTGAAGCCGCGAACACCGGTCCCGGACCAGTCGGGTGCCTCCCGGGGCATGCCGATCCCTCCCGAGTCCCCCTATCCCGGCTCGAGCAACGGATATATCGGCAGCAGTCTTCTGGAGGGGCGTACGAGCATCGACCAACGACCCGAACCGATCGAGACGCTCTCCGTCGTCACGCTCGCCGTCGAGAACCAGGCCGAGGCGCTCGAGTGGTACCGCGAGACGCTCGGGTTCGAGGTCCGCGCGGACGCGCCCTTCGAGGCGAACGGGGGGACCGGGCGCTGGCTGACCGTCTCCCCGCCCGGGAACGCCGAGGTCGAAATCGCCCTCGTGGAGCCTGATGCCGGGCTGTACGACCCGACGACGCTGGCCCGGATCGAGGAGATGCGCGGCAGCGACCCGATGTGGACGTTCACGACGTCGGACCTGGACGCCGCGATCGAGGACCTCCGCGGGAAGGGCGTCGAGGTCGACGACGAGATCCGCGACACGCCGTGGGGCCGGTTCGGGACGCTACGGGACCCCGACGGCAACGCGCTCCAGCTGTACGAGCCTGCGGATCCGAGCGACTGACGGTCGACGGCGAGCCCGACGCGCTCGTCCGGCTCGACACCCTCCCGGTTCGACGCGCTCGTCCGGCTCCATCGCCCCTCCGGCTCGACGGACGACGAGGTGGGGATCGTGACCCGATCCCGACCGTTCGGGTCCGTGGAACGTGACGGCACAGTTTTGACGACAGCTGTCGAGCGGACGGTATGGCCGAGCCGCGAGAGAACGCGCTCCGTCGCACGCTGGAGGCCGGCGACGTCGCGTTCGGCGTCCTCGACAACGCGTACAGTCCGACGCTGGTGGAGTTCTACGGCGAGCTGGGCGTCGACTTCGTCTGGATCGACCTCGAGCACGGCGGGCCGAGCCCCTGGGACGGCGACCGGCTGGAGGGGCTCCTCCGGGCGGCGGAGCTCTCCGGGACGGAGCTGCTGGTTCGCCTGCCGACGGCCGAGCCCGGCCTCGTCCGGAAGGCGCTCGACGTCGGGGTCCGGAACCTCTTCCTCTCCCGCGTCGAGACGCCCGAGGAGGTCGAACGGGCGGTGCGGGCCGCGCGGTTCCGCGACGACCGCGACCAGCGCGGGGCGGGCGAGCGCGGCCTCGCCAGCCCGCGGGCGAGCCGGTGGGGGCTGGTCGACGACTACGTCCGGCGCGAGGACGCCGCGACGACGATCGGCACCACGATCGAGACGCGGGAGGCGGTCGACCGGATCGACGAGATCCTCGCGGTTCCCGACCTCGGATTCGTCTTCGCCGGCCCGTTCGACCTCTCGGTCGCGCTCGGGCACCCGGGGGAGCCGACCCACGACGAGGTCGAGGCGGCCGTCGAGACGGTCCGGTCGGCCGCCGTCGATGCGCGCGTCCCGCTCGGCGGGCTCGGCTTCGGGACGGACGACGCCGTCGCGAAGGCGGCGAACGGCTACCAGCTCGTCAACCTCGGGAGCACGACCGGCGCGCTGCGGGCGACGGTCGAGGGCTGGCTGGACGCGATCGACGGCCGGTCGTAGGCGCTCGACGCCGCCGGACTGCGGACCGTCGAGGAGCACGGCCGTACGCTTCGGTTTCGACGCGGCGGGGCGGGACGCCGGACGCGGGTCGGACGAGCTCCGCCGCGACCCGTCGACGACCGACCCGGCTCCGGCGGACGGCCGTCCTACCAGTCGTGCCCGCCGATCCTGACGTCGCCAGGCGCCTCCCCTCCGGCGTGCGGGCCGCCCAGTCCCACGCCGTTCGTCCCGTCGGTCGCCGTCCGACGCGAGCCCCGGTGCTCCGGCGGGTCGTGGCTCCCGGACGCCTAGAGTTATACGGGAGATCCGACACTGTCGACCATGGAGTACGATCTGTCGGGGCTGTCGGCGTTCCTCGACGACCGGGACGCCGACGGCTACCTGCTCGACGACGGTGCCGGCAACGCCGACCAGCGGTACCTCTCGGGACACGACGCGGAGGACCCCTTCCTGACGCTGTACACGCCGGAGACGACCCGGCTGCTGTTCTGGGGGAGCGACTACTTCTCCGCGACCGACCGGAGTCGCGCGGACGAGGTCTACCGTGCCGCCGACTACGGCTACCACGGCTACGGGTCGCTCGACGAGCGACACCGCGTGACCGGCGAGTTCGTCGCGGACCACGGCGTCGAGACGGTCGTCGTCCCCGAGCGGTTCCCGCTGGGGACCGCCGAGGCGCTGGCGGCGGCGGGGATCGCCGTCCAGCGGGACGGGTCGGACGTCCTCACGCAGCTGCGGTCGCGCAAGGCGCCCGACGAGGTCGCGGCGCTTCGCGACGCGGTCGCGGCGACAGAGGCCGCCTACGCCGCCGTCGAGGAGACGCTCGCGTCGGCGTCGGTCGTCGACGGCCACCTCGCGGTCGACGGCGACGCCCTGACCGTCGCGGCCCTCTCCCGGGAGATCACCGCGACGCTCCTCGACCGGAACTACCTCCTCGTCGACCCGCTCGTCGCCTGCGGCTCCGACACGGCCGAGCCGCACGGCCGCTCCACCGGCCCGATTCCGGCCGGGGAGCCGATCCAGCTCGACCTGATCCCGCGGGACGTGACGACGGGCTACTACGCCGACGTCAGCCGGGCGTTCGTCAGGGGCGAACCGGACGGGCGGTTACGGGAGTGGTACGACCTCGTCGACGAGGCGCTCGACCGCGCCGAAGCGGTCGTCGGCCCGGACGTGACGGGGCCCGAGGTGAACGACGTCCTCTGTTCGTTCTTCGAGGAGCGCGGCTTCGCTACGCCCCGGACCGACGACTCGATCGAGCGCGGCGTCCTCCACTACATGGGCCACGGCGTCGGCCTCGACGTCCACGAGCTCCCGCTGTGTACCCCCGACGGGGGCGACCTGGAGCCCGGGAACGTGATCACCGTCGAACCCGGACTCTACGACCCCGACCTCGGCGGCGTCCGCCTCGAGGACGTCCTCCTGGTCACCGAGGACGGCTGCGAGAACCTCACCTCGTATCCCCGGACCTTCCAGGTCTGAGCGTCGCGGTCGACGATCCGAGCGGTCGCCGTGGACGTGTCGCCGGTCGCCGTCGAGGGGTCGCCGGTCGCCGTGGACCACCGGACCGACCGCGTCGAGGGGTCGCCGGTCGCGGACCGCTCCCCGGTCCCGCTCCCGACCGAAGAGCTAACCAGCGTCCCGTCACAGTCCGTCCATGAGCCTCGACACTGACCTCGTCACCGAGAAGGTGGCGCAGGCGACGGCGCTCCTCGACGACCTCGGGATCGACCTCTGGGTGACCTACTGCCGCGAGACGAGCCAGCTCGGCGAGCCGGTCGTCCCCCTGCTCCTCGGCTACGACGTCGTGATGCCGACCGTGATCTGCCTGGCGCGCGACGGCCGGTCGCTGGTGATCACGGGTCGCCACGACGCGCCGCTCGCCCGCGAACTGGGCGTCTACGACGAGGTCGTCGGCTACGACTTCGACGAGCCGTTCGTCGACGACCTCCGCGCGTTCGTGGCCGAGACCGACCCGGACGCGATCGCGCTCAACTACGCCGAACAGCTCCACGGCCACATCGCCGACGGCCTCACCCACGGGCTCTACCGCCGTCTCCGGTCGATGCTCTCGGGGACGGGCTACGAGGACCGGTTCACCGACGCCTACGACCTCGTGGCCACGCTGGCGGGGTCAAGTCACCGATGCAGACCGAGCGGGGGTTCCTCGGGCAGGAGGAGGTCGTCGAGGTCACCGCCGACGGCGCGGACTACTTCGTCGATCCGCAGACGGCGATCGGGACGCTGTAGCCCGCCGACGGTGCCGCTCCCGGCTCGACAGTCGCGGCGCGAGCGAGGGAGTCGCGGCCGACGCGGGCCGGATCGGATCGTGACGTACGCGGGCCGTGCCCGAACGACCGACGACCCGCCGGGGCGATTCACTCGAACAGCGGGACGACCTCGTCGCCGAAGCGCCGGATCTGTTCGACCTCTTCCTCGAGCGTGTCCTCCATCGAGGTGACGATGAACTGGGTCGTGCCGGCCTCGGCGTACGCCTCGATGGTCTCGGCGATCTCCTCGGGCTCGCCGACGGTGGCGACCTCGGGGACGTCGCCGTCCCACTCGCCGACGTGGACGCGACACCGGGCGGAGATCTCCGGGACGCCCTCGCGGTCGTAGTCGGTCCACGCGTTCATCAGCCGGTCGCGGGTCTTCCCGACCTGCTCGGCCGTCCGCGCGACGACCGTCCAGCCGTCGCCGAACTCCGCGGTCCGCCGGAGCGCCGCGCCGGACGTCCCGCCGATCCAGATCGGCGGCTTCTGCTCGGGCAGGGGGTGGAAGCCGGTCTTCCGGAAGTTGATCTGCTCCCCGTCGAAGCCGGTCTCGCCCTCGTTCTCGAAGATCAGCTCGAACAGCTCGAGGAACTCGTCGGTGTGGGCACCGCGCGTCTCGAAGGGCGCGTCGAGCACCTCGAACTCCGACCGGAGCCAGCCGCTGCCGACGCCGAACTCGAAGCGTCCGTTCGACAGCGCCGAGACGGTCAGCGCCTGCTTGGCCAGCAGGATGGGGTGGCGGAGCGGGACGATGCAGATGTTCGTCCCCATGTTGATCTCGTCGGTCACCGCCGCGATGTAGGAGAACTTGCCGAAGACGTCGAGGCTGGGGTTGGAGATGTCCGCCCAGTCGGGGACGCCGAACTGGTACTCGTCGTAGTCGAGCTCCTCGGGGATGGTCACGTGGTCGCCCGTCCACAGCGTCTCGAAGCCGGCCGCCTCGGCCGCCTGCGAGATCTCCTGCCACGGTTCCGCCCGCCCGTACTTGCCGTACCCGGGAATCGCGTACCCGAACTCGATGTCGACGTTGCTCATGTGGTCTCCCACCGTCCGTACCGGCGGAACCAGTATAACGGTTTGGAAGTCGGGGACCCGCACGCGCCACCTGTCCCGGCGTCCGGTCCGGACTCACCGCCTGGCGCCACCGATCCCGGCTACCGACGCCGCCCCCGGACCGGCCTCCCGTCCGGCGTACCGCCGACCGCCCGGCCGGTTCCCGACGCCTCGTCGCGGGCACCGGTACCGACTGCCCCGACGCGTTCGGGACCGATGGGTTCGGCAGCGCGAGTCACTTCGTTCACCATGGAGAAACCCATCTTGCAGAGGAACAGCGAAACACCCGAACACCGACGACCGTGCACAGGCGCGGAGAGGGCCCGGAACTGCGTTCGACCGACCGTTGCGTCCGTTACGGCGTTACCGGTGTAATTTCCGGCGGGCTCTCGCGGTCCCATGTAGTTCGATAACACGAAACCCCACCGCCGACGGCTCGGACCTGCCGTGGTCGGGGCGTGTCACCACACGGCACGGGCGAACGGACGCGAGGACCGGGTTCGCGGCCGTGGCTCCCGGCGCTCCCGACGCTGCCGTCCGGTTCGACGGTGGTCCAACCCGCACGACGTCGTGCAGTCCCGATGCGGTTCGGGCCGACTCGGGCGGATCAGCGGCCGATACGGCGGCCTCGACGTCGGGGCACAACTGATAGGATCGTGCGTACCCACGTTCGGCGGTCTTCGGGCACGACTGCGGTTCGAGACTGCTGGATCGGCCATCGGACACGCGTGGCGGGACCGAACGACGCACGACCCCATGACGCCGGCCCGGGACGCGGTCGTCCGCCCGTGCGTTCGACCGTCAGAAACGACGTGGTGGCGTCCGCTACTGTCGTCCGCCGCCGGTGATCTCGCGGTCGCGTCGACGGTCGCTGCGGTCCAGGTCGCCCGTAGGGATACTTTTATGTGAATGAGACGGGGCGGTATCGTATGGTTCGTGAAGGCTCGACAGCCATCGTCACCGGTGGCGGTCGTGGGATCGGGCAGTCGATATCGGTCGAACTGGCCCGTCGCGGTGCGGACGTGGTCGTCGCCGATCTGGATCCCGACGAGATGGCCGAGACGGTGCAGCTCGTCGAGGAGCACGGCCGGCAGGCCGTCCCCGTGGAGACGGATCTCCGGGACGCCGAGAGCGTCCGGGGGACGATCGATCGGGCGCTCGAGACGTTCGGGACGATCGAGATCCTCGTCAACAACGCGGGCATCTCGGGCCCCACCTCGACGTGCGACGAGATGGAGGTCGCCGAGTGGGACCAGACCCTCTCGGTGAACCTCCGCGGCGCGTTTCTGACGACCCGCCTCGTGGTCCCGGAGATGAAACGCCAGGAGTACGGCCGGATCGTCAACATCGCCTCGGTGACGGGCAAGCGTGCGGTCGCCCACCGGACGCCGTACGCCGCATCGAAGATGGGACTGATCGGGTTCACCCGCTCGCTGGCGGCGGAGGTCGGCGAGTGGGACATCAACGCGAACGTGGTCTGTCCGGGCTCCGTCGAGGGGCCACGGATCGAGCGCGTGTTCCGCCGGCACGCCCGGGCGAACGGCGGCGACCCCCAGGCGGTCAAGCAGGCCCAGATGGACCAGAGCGCCAGGAAGGAACTCGTCGAGCCCGAGAGCGTCGCCAGGGTCGTCGCGATGCTCTGTTCGGCCGACGCGGACCAGATGACCGGCCAGGACCTCAACATCTCGGCCGGGAAAGTGATGTACTGACGGGGTGATCCCGACGCGGTTCTCGCGGAGGGCGGATCTCGGGACGAGCGACGGCTCCGGCGGTGCGCCGGTACAGACGGCCGGCGGTGCGCCGGTACAGACGGCCGGCGGTGCGCCGACTACAGGTGGATCGACGAAAGAACGGGGAGATCGGGGGAAGGAACGGG
>Ga0207797_1002728_pt1 | contig 12123 bp, 13 predicted proteins | sample PRCRCaboRojoPR_6_FD_187275 | JGI IMG/M metagenome (GOLD analysis project Ga0207797, IMG submission 187275) | Marine sediment microbial community from Cabo Rojo, Puerto Rico - PR CR 10% Liquid 1 (SPAdes) | ecosystem: Environmental > Aquatic > Marine > Coastal > Sediment | place: Cabo Rojo, Puerto... | reverse complement strand
CGGGCGACGTCGCCGTAGGACTCCACGACGGCGGTGTCGGCCGCCCTGACGGCCTCGCCGACCTCGGCCATCGCCGGCAGGTGGCGGCGTCCCATCACCGCGTTGAGTTCCTGCAGGTCACCGACCACCGTCGCGTCCGCCAGTGGGAGGTGGTCGCGGACCGGGTCCGGGACGGTCACGGTGCCGTTGACCACGTACCGCTCGCCCACCCGATCGACCACGAACTCCCGGTCGGGCTGGCCGAGGAGGCCGGCCCCCTCCCCCGGCGAGGGCTGCCAGAGGCGGTGGACGGGGTTGACGTCCTCCGGCTCCAGGGTCCCGGGGCTGGCCGCCGCGAGCTTGTCCGCGTCCGCGCCGTAGAGCCGGCCCGCCGCCAGGGCCGTGCGGACGTCGTCGTGGTCGAACCAGTAGTCGTTGCCCGCGCGGGGCTTGAAGCCGACGGCCCCCGTCGCCGCCACGAGGCCGGTCGAGAAGGTGGTCTTGCCCGCGTCGACCCGGGTGGCGCCGGCGACGAGGTAGGTCATGTGGCCAGGCCGTAGTAGCCGGGTTCGGTCTCGTCACCGGGCTCGGCGAAGACGAAGTCCTCGGCGTTGTCGAGCATCCAGGGGATGGCCCAGTCGAGGAGGACGTTCTCGGTCTCCACGTCGAGTTCGGCGTCGACCGGCAGGCCCTGGAGGAGGCGGGCGATCTCGTAGACGGTGTAGAGGGTGTCGGGGTCGAGCACCGCCGCGGGCTCCCTGAAGGCCAGCGGGCGGAGGTCATCGACCGCGTCCTTGGGTTTCGGCATACCTCGTCGTTGCCCGCTCGGCCCGGTAAAGACACCGGTTGGCCCGGGCCCACGTATAAGGGGATCGCCGGCCGAGTGCCACCCGATGACGGACTCACCTGCCGCCGCCACCGCGCTCCACGTCTGCCTGAAGGTCGCCGACGCCGACCGGGCAGCGGCCTGGTACCGCGACCAGCTCGGGTTCGAGGACGCCTGGTCCTTCGAGACAGACGACCAACGCAACGTCTACGTCGCCGACGGAAACGGCTTCGAACTCCAGCTCTCCGAGGACGACGCCGTCCCCGACCCGCAGCCGGGGACGGCCTGGGACCACCTCGCCGTGGAGGTCGAGGACGTCGACGCCGCCCTCGAGCGCATCGACGACCACGGCGTGGTCCAGGCGCCGACGGCCGTCCCCGCTGCCGGGGCTCGCGTGGCGTTCATCGCGGACCCCGACGGCCACGTCGTCGAACTGGTCGAGCCCCTCGAGTGAGCCCGGATCGGCCGTCAAAAAAACGTCGCGTGTTCGGCCCGCGGCGCGACCGGTCGGCGGTGACTACTCGAAGTGGTCGAGGCTCTTCTGGTACTCCTCGGCGGCCTTGTCCCAGTTGACGACCTCGAAGAAGGCGTCGACGAAACTGCCGCGGTCCGGACCGTAGTCGTAGTAGTAGGAGTGCTCCCACACGTCCAGTGCCAGGACGGGGTGTGAGCCCCAGAGGGCGCCGTCGTCGTGGCCGTCGACGGCGACGTTCCGGAGCTGCTTGGCGACGGGGTCGTAGATGAGCAGCGCCCAGCCGCTTGCGGCCGAGGCCGCGGCGCGGAACTCGCCCTCCCAGGCCTCGTAGGAGCCGAAGTCCTCCTCGATGCGGTCCCGGAGGGCGCCCTCGGGTTCGCCGCCGCCGTCGGGGGCCATGTTCTCCCAGAACAGCGTGTGGAGGTAGTGGCCACAGCCGTTGTGGGTGACGTTGCCGAGGGCACCGCCGCTGGTGGCGAAGTCGCCGCTGTCGCGGTTCTCCGCCAGGGTCTCCTCTGCGGCCTCGAGGCCGTTCACGTACCCCTGGTGGTGGGTGTCGTGGTGCCAGGTGAGGACCTGCTCGGAGATGTGCGGTTCGAGTGCGTCGTAGTCGTACGGGAGCGGTGGAAGCTCCGGGTCTGAATGCTCAGGCATCTGGGTATTCCCTCCGGGCTGAATCTCGACTGGATAGCTGTTAAAGGTTGAGGCACCGGCCACGCGGGTCGGCTAATCTCATTTTTGTAACGTTCCCGACACTCAGTCGCCCCGGGCGCGTTCGAACATCGCGATGGCCTGCTCGCGTCGCTTGCCGTGGTCGAGGATGGGCGCCGGGTACCCCGGCGCGTGGGTCTCCCGCTCCCCGGCCTCCAGGTCGTCCCAGGCGTGGACGACCGCCGCCGGGACGTCCCGGAGCTCAGGGACGTACTCCCGGATGTAGGCCGCCTCCGGGTCGAACCGCTCGCCCTGGGTCATCGGATTGAAGACACGGAAGTAGGGCTGGGCGTCCGTCCCCGTCGAGGCCGCCCACTGCCAGCCGCCGACGTCGTTTGCGGTGTCGTGGTCGACGAGGCGCTCCCGAAACCACTGGTAGCCCTCGCGCCAGTCGACCAGGAGGTCCTTCGTGAGGAAGGAGGCGACGACCATCCGGACCCGGTTGTGCATCCAGGCCTCCGCGCGGAGCTGTCGCATCCCCGCATCCACGAACGGGAAGCCGGTCTCGCCGTCCTTCCAGGCCCGGAGTCCCTCCGGGTCCGACCGCCAGGCCACGGGGCGCTCGAACTCCCGGTAGTTCGCCCGGACGGTGTCGGGCCGGTCCCACAGGACCTGGGCGTAGAAGTCCCGCCAGGCCAGCTGGTCCTGGAACGCCCGCACCCCGTCGCGGGCGGCCTCGTCCGGTGCCGCCGCGAGGGCGGTCTCGGTCGCCTCGTGGACGCGCCGGACCCCCACCGTGCCGAACTTCAGGTGCGGCGAGAGCCGCGAGGTCCCCTCCCGGCCCGGGTAGTCACGGTCCTCGGCGTAGCGGTAGATGGGGCCGTCACAGAAGGCCGCGAGACGGTCCCGGGCGGCCGCCCCGCTTCCCGCCGGAATCGACGCCTCGGGCGCCGGAAACCCGAGATCGGACAGCGTCGGGATGGCACCCCCGTCGACGGCGGCGAGGGCGTCGCTCGCCGGCGCGTCCACGGGAGCCTCGACGGGCCTGTCGTGCCACTTCCGGCCGTAGTAGGTGAACACCTGGTAGGGGTCGCCGTCGGCCGTCGTGATGCTCCCGGGGGGCTGGCAGACGGCGTCGTGGACGGTCTGGGCGGCGATGCCGCGGGCCGCGAGGCCCTCGCGGACCCGGCGGTCCCGCTCCCGGGCGAGCCCGGAGTAGTCCTCCCCCCAGGTGACGCGGGTCGCCCCGACCTCCGCGGCCACCGCGGGGAGGACCTCGGCCGGGTCGCCGGAGCGGACCAGGAGGTCGGACCCGCGGGACCGGTAGGCCCCACGGAGGGCGTCGAGTGCCTCGAGCATGAAGGCGAGACGCGGTGGGGCCGCGGTCTCGAGGACGGCGTCGTCGAGGACGAACACCGGCACGACGCCGTCCTCGGGCGCCGCCGTGGCACTCGCCAGGCCGGGGTTGTCCCGCACCCGGAGGTCACGGCGGTGCCAGTGGAGGGTCACACTCCCCTGTCGTCCGCCCGAGCCCTCAACCTACCGCCCAACTGACGGGGTATCCCCGCCAGGCCTATCACCGGGTACCGCGTGGATGGGAGCCATGAGCGACGTCCTCACCGTCGATCGGGTGGAGGACCGGCTGGTCCTCACGTTGAACGACCCGGACGTGCGCAACGCCCTCTCCGTCGAGATGTCGGAGGCACTCCAGGCGGCCCTGGCCCCGCTGGACCCGCCCGAGGACTGGCCTCCCGTCGAGGCAGACCCGGAGGACTCGCGGGTTCGCTGTGTCGTCCTCCAGGCCGCCGGCCAGACCTTCTGTGCCGGCGGCGACATCCAGGCGATGATCGAGGGCGTGGCCACGGAGATGCCGCCCGCCGAGCGCATCGAGGTGGCGGGCGAGGCGGTCAACCGGGCGGTCCAGGCGCTGTATGAGTGCCCGCTCCCCACGGTCGCGAAGGTCGACGGCGCCGCCTTCGGGGCCGGGGCCGCGCTGGCCATCGCCGCCGACGTGGTCCTCGCGAGCGAGCGGGCCCGGATCGGGTTCGGCTTCCGGCAGGTGGGGCTGTCCGTGGACTCGGGGACCTCCTACCTCCTCCCGCGGCAGGTCGGCGAGAGCCGCGCCCTGGACCTGGTCATGACCGGCGACCTCCTGTCGGCCGACCGGGCCGAGGAGCTGGGCCTGTTCACGCGCGTCTTCCCCGAGGCCGAGTTCGAACAGCGGGCGCGTGGCGTCGTGGAGCAGGTCGCCGCGGGACCCACGCTGGCCCTGGCGCGCTCGAAGGAGCTGGTGCGGTCGGGCCGGGATCGCAGCCTCTCGGCGGCCATCGACGCCGAACTGGACGCCCTGGAGTCGACGCTTGGCTCGGCGGACCACCGGGAGGGCGCCACCGCCTTCATGGAGCACCGGGACCCGGAGTTCGAGGGCCGGTAGGCCGGCCACCCGACGCCGCGGGCGGCCCATTTCCCCACTGAACAATCGTAAACCGTATTGCACGACGCCGTGCAGGTCCGGTATCATGGAGGGGCCCCCAGACTGGGAGTTCCGCGACCGGGACATCGCGATTCTGAAGGAACTCGCAAAGGAGCCCCAGCTTTCCTCGCGGAAGCTCGCCGACCGGCTCGAGGAGCACTACGACATCGACGTCTCCCACGTGACCGTCAGCGAGTCGGTCCGGGAGATGCGCGCGGATGGGGTCTTCCGGGACGCCATCCTCGTCAACGAGGAGTACTTCCACTTCGTCCTCTTCGAGTTCAAGTTCAACCCCGAGCACTTCGCCGAGCACTGGCGGGAGGCCATGGAGTACATCCGCGACGACGAGCACACGCTGTTTTACTTCCTCTCCCAGGGCGAGTACCAGTGGCGGTCCATCATGCTGTTCACCGGGCGCGAACAGCAGTCGCGGTGGGTCCACGAGTTCTACAAGGCCCACGGCGAGGTGGTCCTCAACGTGCGCAACCACACCATGAACAACATCCTGAAGTTCCGCACCGACCCGGAGTTGCTGGACCACCTGGGTGGCAAGTAGCAGCGCCGGGGACCCGAGGACCGCCGCCTCAGAGCTTGCGCTCTGCGTCCTCGGCCAGTTCCTTCATCCGCTTGCCGACCCGACCGGCGTCCGAGAACTCGTCCTCGCTCATCGCCGTCGCCAGGGCGTTGCCGAGCACGAAGACGGCGTGTTTGTGCTCGCTTTTTGACATGTGGACGTCTGCCGGCGTGACGTCCAGTTCGTCGTAGGGGTCGAACAGCGAGCTGTCCACGCTGTCGATCTCCCTGAAGAACTCCATGATGGTGACCATTTGCTCGTGGAGTTCCAGGAGTTCGTCCTTGTGCATGACACCTTGTTGTCGGTCAACCGAGTTAAGCGTTGTTTGAGAGCCGGTACCAGAACCGCGCCGGGAGTTCCCCCAGACCCCCTCAGAAGACGTACTCGTCGTCGTGACCCATCATGCCGTCGTCCTCGAAGCCGGGTTCCTGCTCGTCCTCGTCCGACGGGCCGCTGGTCTTGTACGCCTTGAGACCGGTCGAGAGCAGGTCTTCGATGGCCTCCTCGCGGTTGAGGAATTCGCCCTGCTCGACCAGCTGGGCGATCTGCATCTCCAGGTGCTCCGGGATCGTAATCTCTACCTGTGGCATCCTAACAGGTTGGGCTTCGACGGAGGGGTATTTAAGCCTGACGGGGGTTGTTCCTGTATCGCGAACCCAACGTGCCGAATCCACACTCAGACTTTTCGATGCGCGAGGTGGAGTTCCGTGAGCGGATAGATTTCTTCCCGTTCCCGCGGCCAGGCCTCACCGCCGCGGAACCGGATAGTTAGGCTCAAAGGCGCGGGGGCGCAATCCGGACGCGATGGAAGCTCCCCACGGCGAGGAGTCGGTGGCCGACCCCCGGGCCGACGCCATCGTGGTCAGGGGCTGTGGCGTGCCCGAGCCGCCCTTTCGCACCTTCGTCGAGGCGGTGTCACGGCCACGCCTGTCCTGGGCCGGCGAGGCGGCGACGGTCGTCGGCGGCGGCGCCGCCGCCCGGGTGTCGGCGACCGGGGCCGACCGGTTCCGGCGGGTTCGGGCGGCCGCGACGGACCTCTTCGAGCGCGTCGACGTCCGGGACGACCTGCCGCGGGCGGCCCGGCCACGCCTGTTCGGCGGGCTCGCCTTTCACGACACACACAGCACCGACGGCGCGGCGGCGCCGTGGTCGGGCTTTCCGGGTGCGGACTTCGTCCTCCCGGCGACCCAGCTGACGCTGACCGACGGGGAGGCCTGGCTCACCGTCGCCAGCACCGGGGCGGAGGCCCCGGCCGACGCCCGCCGCCGGCTCGAGCGGTGGCGCGAGCGCCTGGCGTCACTCCCGGAGCGGGCCCCCGCGGGCCCCCCGGGCATCCGCCACCGCCGGCCGACGCCGGACAGGGCCGCCTGGGGACAGCAGGTCAGGGACGCCGTCGCGAGCGTCCGCCGCGGCGACCTCCGGAAGGTCGTCATCGCCCAGGCACTCGACGTCGACCTCGCGGACACGCTCCGGGTTCCCGACGTCCTGGCCCGCCTCGGCGGCACCTACCCCGACTGCTTCCGGTTCATGTTCGACCGGGCCGACGGGGGCACCTTCTTCGGCGCGACGCCCGAGCGCCTGGTCTCCCGCGAGGGCCGGACCGTCAGGACGACCGCCCTCGCGGGGTCGACCGGACGCGGGGACACCGACGAGGAGGACGACTGGCTGGCCGCCGAGCTCCGGGACAGCGAGAAGGACCTCCACGAACACGAACTCGTCGTCGAGGCCATCCGCGACCAGCTCGAACCCCTCGCCGCCGGCGTCACGACCGGCGACCGGACCGTCAGGGCGCTGGCGACGGTCCAGCACCTCCAGACGCCGATCCGGGCAACTCTCGAACGCGACGCCCACGTCCTCTCGCTGGTCGAGGCGCTGCACCCCACCCCCGCCGTCGGGGGGCTCCCCCCCGACGACGCGCTCCGGGCCATCCGGGAGACCGAGACCTTCGACCGCGGGTGGTACGCCGCCCCCGTGGGCTGGCTGGACGCCGCCGGCGACGGGACCTTCGCGGTGGCCATCCGCTCGGCCGTCGCCCGGGGCGAGGCCGCCACGCTGTTTGCCGGCGCCGGCATCGTGGCCGACAGCGACCCCGACCGCGAGTGGGACGAACTACAGCTGAAGTACCGGCCGATCCTGGACGAACTCGAATGACCGCTCCCAACCGTGCGACCCTGTGGGGCCGAGCGCTCGTCGACGAGTTCGCGGCCGCCGGCGTCGAGGCCGTCTGCGTGGCGCCGGGCAGTCGCTCGACGCCGCTGACCGTGGCCGCCGCCGAGCACCCCGACGTCGAGGTGTTCTCCCACCTGGACGAGCGGGCCGCGGCCTTCTTCGCCCTCGGCCGAGGCCGCCGGACGGGCACCCCGACGCCGGTGGTGTGCACGTCCGGGACGGCCGCAGCCAACCTCCACCCGGCCGTGATCGAGGCCGACGCCGGTCGCGTCCCCTTCCTGGCGCTGACCGCGGACCGGCCGGCGGAACTCCAGGACTCGGGGGCGAACCAGACCGTCGACCAGACGAAGCTCTACGGCGACGCCGTCCGGTGGTACCACGAGCTGCCCGAGCCGGCCCCCGAGGCCAGGCGCCTCCGGTCGGTCCGCGTCGCCGCCGCCCGGGCGGTGGCGAAGACGGAGGGCGCGAACCCGGGGCCGGTCCACCTGAACGTCCCCCTCGCAAAGCCACTGGAGCCCACGCCCGTCGACGGGGGCCTGCCCGCGGACCTCGGGGCCGACCGCCAGGGGCCCACCGTGGCGACCACCCAGGGGACGCCGGAGCTGGCGGCCGCCGACCGCACGGCTCTGGCCCGGGCCCTCGAGGCTGCCGACCGCGGGCTGATCGTGACCGGGCCCGCCAACGGCCCGACGCCGACCCGGGACGCCCTGGCCGACCTGGCGGGTGCGACCGGCTTTCCCGTCCTCGCGGACCCGCTCTCGGGCCACCGGTTCGGGCACCGCCCGGCCGACTGGCCCGCCCCGCTCTGTGGCGGCTACGATTCCTTCATCGCGGCCGCCGGGGACTGGCCGGACCCGGACCTCGTCCTGCGCTTCGGCGCGTCTCCGACCTCGAAGGCCCTCAGGCACTACCTCCGGGAGGCCGACTGCAGACAGGTGGTCCTCGACCCGGCCGGCGGGTGGCCCGAGGCGGAGTTCACCGCCACCGACCTGGTCGCTGCCGACCCGACCCTGGTCGCTTCGGGGCTGGCCGAGGCCGTCGACCGCCGCGGAGCAGAGTCCTGGCGGGCGCGGTTCGCCGACGCCGAGGCGGCCCACTGGGACGTGGTCACCGACGCCGGGCGCGAGACGCTCTTCGAGGGGGCGGTCCTGGCGACCGTCGCCGCACGCGCCCCGGACCCGTCGACGCTGTACGTCTCGAACAGCATGCCGGTCCGGGACCTGGACCGGTTCGGGCGGCCCCGCGAGGCGGCCGTGACCGCGCTCGGCAACCGGGGCGCCTCCGGCATCGACGGCATGGTGAGCAGCGCACTCGGGGCGGGCAGCGCCACCGAGGAGCCACTCCTCGCCGTCCTGGGCGACCTGGCGTACTACCACGACCTGACCGGCCTTCTGGCCGTCGCGCGGTGTGGCGTCGACGCCACCCTCGTCCTCGTGAACAACGACGGGGGCGGCATCTTCCATGCGCTCCCAATCGAGGACTTCGACCCGCCGTTTACCGAGCTGTTCCGGACGCCCCACGGCCTCGATTTCGCCCCGACGGGGGACCTCTTCGAGGTCGACTTCGAGCGCGTCGCGGACCTCGCGGCCCTGGACTCGGCCCTCGAGGCCAGCCTGGGCGAGGCGGGGACCCGGGTCCTCGAGGTCGCCGTCCAGGCCGAGGCGAGCCATCGGCGCCGCGAGGCGCTCCACGAGCGGGTTCTGGGCCGCCTCGAGTGAGTCCCCGCCCGGCGGCTAGGTCCTGATGACCGCCCGCGTCAGCGCCGAGAAGCCAAGCGGCAGCACGACGCCGAGGACCAGCGCCAGGCCCAGCAACGACCAGAGGTCGACACCGAGGGCGACCAGCACCGGGGGGAGCAGCACCGTCCAGCCGGCAAAGACCGCGATGCCGACCTCGGGCATGCTCTGGAGGAAGGCGACGACGAACAGCGTACAGACCCCGAGGACGGCGTTCACCGCGAGCGGAAAGGGCGGGAAGACCGCCGCGCCGAGAAAGACCGGGTAGAGAGCGAAGGTCGCAACCAGGAGGACGATCGACTGGGAGTCCGGGAACAGCCGGCTCGGGTGGAGGCCCCGGTCCTCGCCGCCGACGGTGTAGGGAGCCTCACTGGTCCAGGCGTGCCGGGTCCCCGACTCGCTCCCGTCGGGTTCCCCCCGTCGCCGCTCCGCCCGGGCGGTCTCCCCCCAGGCCACGCCCTCGACGCCCGCGCCGGCCGCCTCCTGGGGCCTCCAGCCGTCCGGGCCCCAGCCGACCTCCGCCCCCGCTGCCCCGGCGCTGCCGCCCGTCCCGCCGGCGCTTGCGGCCCCCTCATCGGCGGACTCGCCGGGTGAAGCGCCGGGTTCGCCCTCGGCCCGGGCGCGGTAGGTCTCGTGACCCAGGCGGTCGTAGCGGGCGCGCTCTGCCTCGTCGGTCAGGACGTCGCGGGCCCGGATGAGGACCTTCGTCTCCTCGCCGGCGTCTGCCTCGTCGCTGACGTCGGGGTGGGTCTCCTTGAGGCGATCGCGGTAGGCCGCCTCGATCTCGGCGGTGTCGGCGTCGGGAGGGACGCCCAGGACGTCGTAGTAGGTCCGGGCCATGGTGGGGCCTGGTCGAACCTGGGCGAAGGCGGAAGTAACGTTTTGGGTCGCGGGACCACCCGGAGTCGCCCGCCCCGGTGACGAGGAACCTATTTGTGCCGGCCGGGCCCAGGCCGGGGTATGGTCTCTGAGCTGTTCGATCCGAGCCGCTGGGAGCCGGTCGAGGCCGTCGACGCCCGCGACGTCACCTACCACCGCGGGGTGGACGTGCCCGCGGTCCGGATCGCCTTCGACCGCCCCGAGGTCCGCAACGCCTTCCGCCCTGAGACGGTGGACGAACTCCACGCGGCCCTGGACCACGCCCGCCGCCAGCCGGACGTCGGCTGCGTCCTCCTGACGGGCAACGGCCCGTCCCCGAAGGACGGCGGGTGGGCGTTCTGTGCGGGCGGCGACCAGTCCATCCGTGGCGAATCCGGCTACGAGTACCGGGCCGACGACGCGGGGGAGGAGGCCGGGAGCGACGCCAGTGGCGAGCCGGCCGCCGGGGAGGGCATCGGGCGCCTGCACATCCTCGAGGTACAGCGGCTCATCCGGTTCATGCCGAAACCGGTGGTCTGTGTCGTCCCCGGCTGGGCGGTCGGCGGCGGCCACTCGCTGCACGTCGTCTGTGACCTGACCCTCGCGAGCGAGGGGGCGGTCTTCAAGCAGACCGACGCCGACGTCGCCTCCTTCGACGCCGGCTTCGGCTCGGCCTACCTCGCCCGCCAGGTGGGCCAGAAGAGGGCCCGCGAGATCTTCTTCCTCGGCCGGGACTACGACGCCGCGGAAGCGGCGGAGATGGGCATGGTCAACGAGGTGGTCCCCCGCGAGGACCTCGAGGACGTCGCCCTCGAGTGGGCCGACGAGATCACCCGGAAGTCCCCGATGGCCGTCCGGATGCTGAAGTACGCCTTCAACATGGCCGACGACGGCATGGTCGGCCAGCAGGTCTTCGCCGGCGAGGCCACCCGACTCGGCTACATGACCGACGAGGCCGCCGAGGGGCGGGACGCCTTCAACGAGGGACGGGAGCCGACCTTCCGGGACTATCCCTGGCACTACTAGCAAACGCGGGGGACTCAGCGCCCGTAGCCCCCGGGGGACCGCTGGGGTGTCCGGACGGGTAACGGGTTCCTACCCCGCGACCCCACGGGCGTAGCGCGCGGATTCCAAAACCCCCGACCGTGGTGGCTCGACCATGGCGTCGCGCTTCCCGGTCGACGCCGCCCGGAAACGGGCGGTCAACGCGTCCCTCCGCCAGGTCGGCCTGGGGGCGACAGTCGAGCTCACCTACCCGCCCACGCGGAGCGACCTCGCCCGGGTCGGCACCGTCGTCGCCCGGGGCCGGTTCCCGGGCTGGATGTGGCGCGATCCGGTCGACGGCGAGCGGCCGCTGGTCCTCGACATGGGCGGGGACGCCCCCTGTGCCCTCATCGCCTTCGCGCCACGGAAGGCCGACCGGGTCCCCCGGCTCAACAAGGAGGAGCGGCCCGGGATCGGCGTCTGGGACGTCACCGTCGTCGAACGCGGAGTGCAGGTCGCCGCCGACACCTGCGCCGCGGACCTCTTCGCGGAGGTCGGCCGGTACGGCGGCCCCTGACCGCCGCGGGAATCACAGCCGCTTTGGGGCCGGTGGCCGAACTGGCGGCCATGTCCACGCCGGCCGAGGTCTCCCGCCCGCGCGCCTGGCTCATGGCCGCGCGGCCCCAGACCCTCCCCGCGGGGGCCGCGCCGGTGGTGCTTGGCACCGGGCTGGCCGTCCCCGACGGGGTCCTCGCGCCGCTGCCGGCCCTCGCCGCGCTCGTCGGCGCCCTCCTCATCCAGATCGGGACCAACTTCGCCAACGACTACTTCGACGCCCGGAAGGGGACCGACTCCCCGGATCGTGAGGGGTTCACCCGGGTTACCGCGGGCGGGCTCATCCCGCCCCGCCGGGTCAAGGTCGCGATGGGGGCGACCTACGCGCTCGCACTCCTGGTCGGTCTCTACCTGGTCTCCGTCGGCGGGCTCCCCATCCTGGTCGTCGGCCTGTCGAGCATCCTCGCTGGACTGCTGTACACGGGCGGCCCCTACCCCTACGGCTACTACGGGCTGGGGGACCTCTTCGTGTTCGTCTACTTCGGCCTGGTCGCCGTCGCGGGAACCTACTACGTCCAGGCGGCCGCGACCCTCCCCGGAGCGGGGCCGTTCCCCCCCGGGATTCCACCGGGGACCGTCCCGCCGGCCTCGCTCCTTGCTGGCCTGGGCGCCGCCGGCCTGACCACGGCCATCCTTGTGGTCAACAACGTCCGCGACCTCGAGGAGGACCGGGCGGCCGGCAAGCGGACGCTCGCGGTCGTGATCGGCTACACCTGGTCCCGCGTCGAGTTCGTCGCCCTCCTGGCACTCTCGTATGTCGTCCCGGTCGTCTTCTGGCTCGGG
>Ga0207797_1002727_pt1 | contig 12124 bp, 12 predicted proteins | sample PRCRCaboRojoPR_6_FD_187275 | JGI IMG/M metagenome (GOLD analysis project Ga0207797, IMG submission 187275) | Marine sediment microbial community from Cabo Rojo, Puerto Rico - PR CR 10% Liquid 1 (SPAdes) | ecosystem: Environmental > Aquatic > Marine > Coastal > Sediment | place: Cabo Rojo, Puerto... | reverse complement strand
GACCGTCCGTCGTGAGCGAGAACCCCGACGTGTCGGCGCGCGCCGCACGGTTCGTCCCCGCCGGACCGACCGCGGCGGTGCCGCCACAGACCGACGAGATCGTCGAGGAACTCACCACGGGACAGGGGAATCGCGAACTCTGTCACTGTCTCCGGTGTGGCCGGCAGGTGGTCGCCATCAGCCACCCCGCGCAGTGTCTCGTCTGTGGCTCGGACGCGGTCTTCGTCGAGTCGACGTAGCTCTCCGACTACCGCTCGGCGACCAGCGCCGAACACCGCAGACAGAGTATCGACCTACCCGTCCAGTTCACGTCCGTCGACCCGCACGCCGGACACCGGAACTCGTCGTTGTCGTACTCCGTCGTCCCCCGCGGGGCGGCGAGGTACCCCTCCGCCACGACCGTCGCCACCAGCGAGGGGAACCGCCGCGCCTTGTAGCTCGCGCGATGTGCGAGGTACGGTCCCGGGTCGTTCGGGTCCGGACCGTGCAGGTCGTCCCACTGGACGGCGATCTCGCCGTTCGCGGGCCCGCGAGCGACCTGCTGTATCACGGTGTTCGCCGCCTCGAACAGTGGCGTCGTCGCCCACGTCATCGGGTCGGCGGGCGCGCTCTCCTCGTAGCGCTCGCCCGCGTCCGCGTACACGTCGCTCGCGCCGTTCAGGCCGCCGGCGACGTGGAAGTCGCCGACGAACTCCGTCAGGCACGCGCGCTGGACGGAGTCGGTCCAGACAGTTCGGAGGTCACGGGTCGCGGCGGCTCCCTCGACGGCCCGGTAGGTCGCCCGCGAGTCGAGTCCGGCCACCCGGTAGGCGACGGCGGCGAGACAGAGGTACTGCAGGCCCCGACCGACCCAGCCCTTCTCGTCGGGGGCGAACGGGTCGAGTCCCTCGTCGCCGCGCGGGTCGGCGAGCGCGGCCCGGCCGGCGCGGGTGTAGGCGTCGCCCGCGGTCCGGTAGTCGCGGTCGGCGAGCGCCTCGATGGCGGTATCGCGGTGTGTCTCGGCGTGCACACCGGAGCGAGGGGTGCCGCCCGGTAAGCGGTTGGCAAGCCGGAAAACGAGCGGTCGTCTCGCCGCCTACTCGAGGTGGTGGTAGTCCAGTTCGTAGCCGGCGTCCAGCGCCTCGCGGACGGCCTCGCTCGGTTCGGCCACGCCGCGGGTCCGGTGGGTCAGCCCCGTCTCCGTCCGGCGGAACAGGAGGGTCTTCCGCCAGTCGGGGTCGGTCTCTGGGAAGTCGGTCCGGCTGTGGGCGCCGCGTGACTCCTCGCGCAGGAGCGCCCCGCGGAGGACGGCCTCGGCCGCGGTCAGCATGAACGAGAGGTCGACGGCCAGTTCGAACGCGAGGCTCGTCCGGTCGCCGTCCAGTCGGAGGTCGGCGGTCCGCTCCCGGATGTCTGCCAGTCGGTCCAGTCCCTCGTGCAGGCTCTCTGCGTCCCGGAGGATGCCGGCGTGGTCGTCCATCAGCGCCCGCAACTCGGCGATCAGTTCCCCGGGCGTGGTGTCGCCGTCGCTCGCAGCCAGTGTCCGGAGCGACGCCATCGACCGCTCGGCGTAGGCGCGCATCGAGGCGGGCAGTTCGGGGGTGTCCGGTGCGCGGTCGGCGACCGTCTCCCCGACGACCTTCCCCATGGCCACCGTCTCGGCCAGCGAGTTGCCGCCGAGGCGGTTGGCACCGTGGACGCCGGCCACCGTCTCGCCGACGGCGAATAGGCGGTCCACGCGGGTCGCCCCCGTCTCCCAGTCGATGTCGACGCCGCCCATCGTGTAGTGGGCGGTCGGGGCCACCTCCATCGGTTCCTCGGTGATGTCGACGCCGAGTGACTGGAACCGCTCGTACATCTTCGGCAGGCGCTCCCGGACGTAGTCGGCGTCCCGGTGGCTGATGTCGAGGTAGACGCCGCCGTACTCGGTGCCGCGGCCCTCGCGGACCTCCTGTGCGATGGCGCGGGCCACGACGTCCCGGGCGTCGAGTTCCATCTGGTCGGGGCTGTAGCGCTCCATGAAGCGCTCACCACCGGGAGAACTCCGTTCTCCCGAGCCTCCGCTCGCTTCGCTCGCGGAGACCTCCGCGTTGAACAGCCGCCCGCCCTCACCGCGGACGGCCTCGGTGACGAGGCGGCCGTCCCACTCCTCGCCGTAGCGAGCGCCGACCATCCCTGTCGGGTGGAACTGGATGAACTCCATGTCCATCAGTTCGGCACCGGCCTCGTAGGCGAGCGCCGGGCCATCGGCCGTGTTCTCGTCGTCACGCGAGGAGTGCCGGCCGTAGAGCGCCGAGGCGCCGCCGGCCGCGAGGACGACGTAGTCCGTCTCGAACAGGACGAAGTGCCCGTCCTCGAGGTCGACCGCGACGGCACCGTACACCCGCTGGCCGTCGCTCAGTAGTTCCGTCACCAGCACGTTCTCGCGGTACGGGATCGAGAGGGACTGGGCCTTCTCGACGAGCGTGTCGAGCATCGCCTCGCCGGTCCGGTCGCCGACGAACGCCGTTCGCCGGAACGACTGTGCGCCGAAGTACCGCTGGTCGATCTTGCCGTCCTCGGTCCGGTCGAACGCCATGCCCCACTCGTCGAGTTCGCGGAGGCGGTCGGGCATCGCCTCCGTGACCGTCTCGACGGCGACGGGGTCGTTGAGGAAGTGGCCCTCCTTCAGCGTGTCCGCGGCGTGGACCGTCCAGTCGTCCTCTGGGTCGCGGCTGCCGAGCGCGCCGTTGACGCCACCGGCGGCCCACGTCGTGTGGGCGTCGCCGTGGTCGCGCTTGCCGACGACGAGCGTCTCGACGCCTCGCTCGGCCAGTTCGATGGCCGTCCGGGCGCCGGCGGCCCCGGCACCGACCACGAGGACGGGCACCTGGACGGTCTCGTAGTCGGGGGCCGAGTCGGGAGAGTCGGGGCTCTCGTGCGGGGGGAGTTCCTGAGTCATATCGGTGGGTCTCGGCGGGATGCCGAACGTGTCCTAGAGTAGGTGCCGAAGACGCAAAAATGCCTCGCGCGCGTGCGCGACCCCGGAACGAAACCGGCAACCGACGCCGGGCTCGGGGGCTACGACTGGGTCTCCACACCGGTATCGCTCGCCTCGGCTCGCGCCCGGCGCTGGCGGCGGCGCGAGCGGACGAACGCGTACGCCAGTCCACCGGCCGCGCCGAGGACGAGGAGGCCCGGGCCGAACGAGAACGAGATGCTCGTGGTCGTCTCCTCGAACGCGAACAGGAACGTCGGAGACCCGCGGGTGCCGACGACGAGCGAGGAGACGCCGAGTGTCGAGAGCACCCACGGCCCGGGGATGGCGAGGAGCACGAGCGTCCCGACGGTGGCGACGGCCGCTCCCGTCACGGCGTCCCAGACGAGCGCCGGTACCGAGAGGTCGGGTGCGCTATCGCCGGGCTGGCCGAGGATGCGGACGCCCGTCTCGTGGTCCTCGACCGTGACGTGTGAGGGGTAGCCGAGCACCGTCAGGAGCATCCAGCAGTCGACGACGGCGCCGCCGGCGTTGGCCGCGAGCGGCAGGACCAGCCAGCCCCAGCCGGTCAGGACCATCAGCGGGACGCCGACGAGGCTGATGCCGACGAGCGGCGCCAGCAGGACGACGGCGAACTGATCACGGGTGAAGCGGTGGTCGGTCGTCGCGTACGCGTACGGCAGCACGAAGTGCGAGACGCCGACTCCGTAGCGTGGTGTCCCGCCGTAGTAGCGGATGGCGAGGCCGTGGAGCCACTCGTGGGGGAGGATGATGGCCGTGCCGGCCACCAGTAGCACGACGAGGTCGAGTCCCGGGTGCCACCACCCGGCGTCGACGTGGACGGCGAGGCTCAGCGCGTTCCCGGTCAGCAGTTCGTAGAGCAGGCCGAAGACGCCGAACGAGAGCAGGAACCCGAGGGTACCGACGAGGGTCCACTGGACGGTCAGCGACCGGGTAGCCTGGAGGTCCGCGAGGACGGTGTCGGTGTCGTCCAGCGAGGGGGTGGGAGGGGTCACGCTCCCACTAGTGTCGATGCGAGAACATAAACGAGTGGCTGGCGTGCGGCGGGGTCAGTCGTCCCGCTTCACGCCGGGGTTCGTCACCGCACCGTTCGCCGCAGAGTCGAACGCCATCCCGTACTTCGCCAGCACGCCCGACGAGTAGTTCGGTGCCGGCGGCTCCCAGTCGGCCAGCCGCGCCTCCAGCTCCTCGTCGGTCAGGTCGACCGAGATGTCCCGGCTCGGGATGTCGACCGTCACCCTGTCCCCGTCTTCCAGCGCGGCGATGGGGCCGCCGACGAACGCCTCGGGGGCGGCGTGGCCCACCATCGGGCCGCGGGTCGCCCCGGAGAACCGGCCGTCGGTGATCATCGCCACGTCGTCCTCGTGGCCCGCGCCGACGACGGCCGCGGTGACGCCGAGCATCTCGCGCATCCCGGGGCCGCCCTGCGGCCCCTCGTTGCGGATGACGATGACGTCCCCGCTCTCGATGTGGCCCTCCTGGACGTACTTCATCGCCGCCTCCTCGCCCTCGAAGACCCGGGCCGGTCCCTCGTGGTGGAACTGGTCCTCGCCGGTCACCTTCAGGACCGCACCGTCGGGCGCGAGATTGCCCGTCAGTATCTTGATGGCGCCCTCCTCGTGGAGCGGTTCCTCGGCGGTGTAGAGGAAGTCAACGTCTATCTCGTCGTCGTCGGGCAGGTCGAGGTGGTCCAGTTCCTCGGTGATGGTGCGGCCGGTGACGGTCATCGCGTCGCCGTGGATCAGGCCGGCGTCGAGCATCCGCCGCAAGACCACGGGCACGCCACCGATCTCGTGGAGATCGTTCATCACCCGGGTCCCGCCGGGCTGGAGGTTCGCGAGCTTCGGCGTCCGCTTCGATATCTCGTCGAAGTCCTCGATGTCGAGGTCGATGCCCGCCTCGGCGGCCAGCGCGAGCAGGTGGAGGACGCCGTTGGTCGACCCGCCGATAGCGACCTGCAGGGCGATGGCGTTCTCGAAGGACTCCCGAGAGAGGACGTCGCTCGGTTTGCGGTCCGCCTCAACACACTCGAGGACGAGTTCGCCGGCCTCGCGCGCGGTGTCGTAGCGCGAGGGGTCCTCCGCGGGCGGCGACGCGCTTCCGAGCGGCGCGAGGCCCAGCGCCTCCGAGATGGAGGCCATCGTGTTCGCGGTGAACATCCCACCGCAGGAGCCAGCACCGGGGCAGGCGTGGCGCTCGAGGTCGTCCAGTTCCTCCTCGGTCATGTCGCCGTAGGCGACCGAGCCGACGCCCTCGAAGACGTTCTGGATGGTGACCTCGCGCCCCTCGTGTTCGCCGGGCATGATGGACCCGCCGTAGAGGAAGACCGTGGGGAGGTCGGTGCGGATGGCGGCCATCATCATGCCGGGGAGGTTCTTGTCACAGCCCGCGACGGTGACCAGCGCGTCCATCCGCTCGCCGAACGCGACCAGCTCCACGCTGTCGGCGATGACCTCGCGCGAGATAAGACTGGCCTTCATCCCCTCGGTCCCCATCGAGATGGCGTCGGAGATGGTGATGGTGCCGAACTCGATGGGCATCCCGCCGGCGTTCTCGACGCCCTCGATGGCGGCGTCGGCCACGTCGTCGAGGTGGACGTTACAGGGAGTGATGTCGGCCGCGGGGTTGGCGATACCGACCATCGGCGAGGCGAGGTCGGCGTCGTCGAATCCCATCGCGCGGAACATCGCACGGTGGGGCGCGCGTTCGGGTCCCTCGGTGACCTCCTTCGAGGGGAGGCGGTCCGGCTTCTCCGACGGGTCGGGAGCGTCGTCGCGCTCGGGTGGCTCCTGCTGGCTCATATCGGGGCGAGGTGGTGCGGCGGCTTAAACGCCGTGCGTCGGGCGGATATTGTTGTGACCTGCTCGACGGGGCTGGTTCTCTCTGTCGCGTGGGCGTTCGACTCCCCGTGACCCGTAGCGGGTCGAGCCCCCAGCATCGACGCCGTCGCCCACTCCAACGGGGAAAATTCGACCTGCTCCGGACGGGTTTACGATTCGCAACATATTTTTTCCGTCCCGACAAAGCTCCTTCCATGAGCGCGGGGTCGACGGAGGACCGCATCCTCTCGGTGCTGGAGGACGACGCACAGGCCTCCTACGCCGAGATAGCCGAACGAGTCGGGGTCTCCAAGCCGACGGTCCGGAAGTACATCGACAAACTGGAGACGGACGGGGTCATCGTCGGCTACTCCGCCGACGTCGACCCGAAGAAACTCTCCGGGAAGTCCATCGCTCTCGTCGGCATCGACGTGGCGAGCGAGCGTTACGTCGAGGCGACGCGGGCCCTGAAGAACCTCGAGGCCGTCGAGGAGCTCTACACCTCCAGCGGCGACCACATGCTGATGGCCGAGGTGCGTGCGCCCGACGGGGACGCCGTCGGCCGGGTCATCTCCGAGGAGATACTCTCCATCGACGGGGTCGAGGCCGCCCATCCCTCCTTCCTGCAGGAGCGGCTGAAGTGAGCCGACGTGATCGTCGACATCCTCTACGAAATGCGCCGCGGCTGGAGCGACGCCACCGCCGGCGAGAAGGCCCACGCCGTCTGGGCGCTGGTCAACGATGTCGTCGCGCTGGCGCTCGTGCTCCTGACGCTGTTCCTCTTCCTCGCCAGCACCGGGCGGGGGTTCCCAACCACCGCGTGGCTCGGTACCATCGTCCTCGCGGTGCTGTGGCTCGGCTCCATCGTCACCGTCGACCCCGTGGTCGACCGGCTCGTCTACGCGGACTGACCGCACGCGACCCGGAACGTCGGGCCGGGACCCGCGTCGTTTTGCCGACGCCGGACCTACACGGCGTATGCCGATCTACACGCGGGAGACCCGTGTCGACGCCCCGTTCGACGAGGTCTGGGCGTTCCACTCGCAGGTCTCGGGGCTGGAGGCACTCACGCCCGGGTTCATGAACCTCGAGGTCGAGGGCGTCACCGGACCGGACGGGGAGTCGGACCCCGAGGTGCTCGAACCGGGCAGTCGCATCGACATGGCGATGCGCCCCGGTGGAGTCGGACCGCGACAGACGTGGACCTCCGTCATCACCGACCGCGAGGAACGCGAGGGGAGCGCCCACTTCCGCGACGAGATGGAGGGTGGACCGTTCCCCCAGTGGGTCCACACCCACCGCTTCTTCGCCGACGACGGCGCGACCATCGTCTACGATCAGGTGGAGTACAGCCTCCCCGTCGTCGGTGGGGCGCTCGGACCGCTCGGCAACTGGGTGGGGTTCGAGCCGATGTTCCGGTACCGACACCGGAAGATGCGCGAGCTCCTGGAGCGGTAGTCACGGACGTGTCACTGGGGAGTTGAAAGGGCTCCAGTACCTCCTCCCCTGTGTATGGTAGACGTAGTCGTGGTCGGCGGCGGTCCCGCCGGCCTCTCGGCCGCACTGTTCACGGCGAAGAACGGCCTCGACACCGTCGTCTTCGACACCGACGGGACGTGGATGCACAAGGCGCACCTGTTCAACTACCTCGGTATCGGCTCCGTCGACGGGAGCGCGTTCCTCGAGACGGCCCGCGCACAGGTCGACGCGTTCGGCGTCGAACGTCACGAGGCGGAGGTGACGAGCGTCGAGCGGACGGACGACGGGTTCGCCGTCACGGCCGCCGACGAGACGCACGAGGCGCCGTACCTGGTGCTGGCGACGGGGGCGAAGCGTGACCTCGCCGAGGAGCTGGGCTGCGAGTTCGACGGCGACGTCGTCGCCGTGGACGTGACGATGGAGACGAGCGTCGAGAACGCCTACGCCACCGGGGCGATGGTCCGCGCCGAGGAGTGGCAGGCCGTCATCTCCGCGGGCGACGGGGCCGCCGCGGCGCTGAACGTCCTCACGAAGGAGCGTGGCGAGCACTTCCACGACTTCGACACGCCGAGCGAGGCGGAGGCGGTGGGGGAGCTACTGACCGACGACGAGGTGTGACGACTCCGGAGGGGCGAACAGGCGGCACTCGCAGTGCTGGACGCGACGGTGTGCCGCGCACCCGCCCGGGCCGTCGCGCCCCGTTCTCAGGTCACGGTGCGGGGTGGTTCCGGCATCTGACTTCAACCCTCGGCGGCTTCGCGTGATCGCGGCGCTCACGGCACCGCCGATCTGGCGATTCATCGGACCGCCGGTTCCGCAGGACCGATACCGGTAAGCACTCGCCGTCGTAGACCCGAGCGTGAACCTCGTCGCCCGTGCCGAGGAGTCGGTCCCCCCGCTCGCCGCCCTCGCAGTCGCCGTCCTCGCGGTGTCGACGAGCGCCATCCTCGTCCGCTGGAGTGGTGCCCCCTCGCTCGTGAAGGCGTTCTACCGCGTGCTGTTCACCACCCTGCTCCTGGCCCCGTTCGCCTTCACCCGCTACGGGTCCGCGCTCCGCTCGCTCTCCCGCCGTGACCTGTTCGTCGCCTGCGGGTCGGGGCTCGCGCTCGCGCTCCACTTCGCCACCTGGTTCGAGTCGCTGAACTGGACGAGCGTCGCCGCGAGCGTCACGCTCGTCCAGTCACAGCCCGTGTTCGTCGCGGTCGGAGCTACTCTCCTGCTGGACGAACGTGTCGGCCGGACGAAGGCCGCCGGCATCGCCGTCGCCCTCGTCGGGATGGTACTCATGTCGCTCACCGAGGGCGGGAGTGCCGGCCCCCGGCCGCTCTATGGCAACGCGCTCGCCGTCGTGGGTGCGGTGATGGTCGCGGCCTACTACCTCGCCGGCCGGTCGCTCCGCCAGCGCGTCCCCCTCGTCCCCTACGTGGTCGTCGTCTACGGCGTCTGCGCAGTGGTGCTGTTCGCGTTCGTCCTCGGGGAGGCGCTGACTGGCCCCCGCTCGGTGTCCGCGACGCTGTTCGCGTACGGGTCCGACGAGTGGCTCCTGTTCCTCGCGATGGCCGTTGGTCCGGGCATCTTCGGTCACACCGTGTTCAACTGGGCGCTTGGCCACCTCGAGGCGTCGGTGGTGAGCGTCTCGCTGCTGGGCGAACCCGTCGGGAGCACCCTGCTCGCGCTGGCCCTGCTGGACGAGGTCCCCGGCCTCCTCACGCTCGTCGGCGGGGCCATCGTCCTCGGTGGCATCTACCTCACCACGCGTGCCCGCACGACGGAGGCGTCCGAGACGGACCCCGGTGTCGCCGAGGCCACCGACTAGCGTCCAGACCGTGCCCGTTCGTGGGCCGCACGGACCGTATCGACAGGGTTCTCGCCCAGCGTGGCGAGGTGACTCTCGCAGTCGCAGTCGCAGTCGGAGGCGCCGAAGCCGTCGACTGGCCCCTCCGGGAGCCGTCCGGCGACGGCACACTCCACGTCCTCCCCTTCGGTCGTCACCACCGTCCGGAGGTCGGTTCCTGGGTGACAGAGCAGGTAGTCGACGTGCCAGTGGCGCACCTCTCGTTCGCCCGCGGCGAGGTCACGGTGGCGGTCGACTCGCGAGAGCCCCCCTGCGCCGAAGGCGCTCCCGGTGTAGGCGTAGTGGCCGGGGCCGAACCGGTGGCTCCCGAGCGCCCCCACCTCCACGGTCGCGCCGTCGATCAGTTCCAGCACCAGCGTGTACGTCCCGGTCGGCACGGATGGACGGACGCGCTCCCGCCCCCTAAACGGTCCGACAGCCCGCCCCGTCGGACCCGGTGATTCAGGTTCCCTCGCCCGTCACCCCGTGGTATGAGCGACGACGGCCTCCCCGACCCCGACGATGACGTCCCCCTCGACCTGGCCGAGTTCTACGACCAGCACACAGAGCGGGAGTGGAACCGCCTCGACCGGGACTTCCACCACCGGCTCGAGTGGGAGGGGACAGTCGAGTACCTCGACCGGCACCTGCCCGCCTCGGGACACGTCCTCGACGCGGGCGGGGGTGCGGGCCGCTACGCCGTCTGGCTGGCCGAGCGCGGCCTCGACGTGACGATGCTCGACCTGAGCGCCGGACAGGTGGCCTTCGCCCGCGAGAAGGCCCGGGAACACGGCGTGGCCGACAGGGTGACGTTCGTCCGTGGCGACGTCCGCGCCCTCCCGGTCCCCGCCGACCGGTTCGACGCCACCTGCTGTCTCGGCGGGCCGCTCTCGCACGTCCTCGACGCCACCGAACGCGAGGGGGCGGTGGGAGAACTCGCCCGGGCCACCGTTCCCGGTGCCCCCGTCTTCGTCTCCGTGATGGGGCTCATGGCGAGCGTCACCCGGATGATGCGGTACGCCGGTCGAGTGGACGACGAAGCGGACGACACGGAACTGCTCGCCGACCTCGCCCGGACCGGGGACTACGACGAGGACCTGCTGGAGCGCTACGGCCGCGACCCGACGGTCCAGCAGATGCACCTGTTCCGCGCCGACGAGTTCGAGGCGCTGCTGGCGGCTGGCGGCCTGCAGGTGGAGACGCTCGCCGCGCTCGAGGGACCGTTCTCCCAGCGCCGTGACCACCTCGACGAACTCACCGACGAGCACCGTGCCGTCGTCCGCGAGACGCTGGACGTGCTCCGTGAGGACCGTCACGTGGTGGACCACTCAGCGCACATGCTGGCGGTCTGTCGGGCGTGAGTCCGGACGCGTCTCGGAGGCGGTGTCACGCCGCCGTGACCGTCGAGTCGGCCGCCGTCCACGTGGCGACCAGCCTGCGCCAGCGGCGCTGTCGATGCCGGTAGAAGGCCCGCGCGAAACGCCAGACGAGCGGCGTTAGCACGCCGGCCTCGACACGAATCTCGTCGGTGTACGCGGTCACCCCGTCGGGTGTCTCGCGGATCGTTATCACGTGGTCCCACGTCGACGCCAGCGTCCCGCTCCCGTCGTCGTGGAGTCGGTAGAACTGCTCGCCCGGGGTCTCCCGGACCTCGACCTCACGGACCCGCACCCACTGCCGGCCCAGCGGGAGGACGCCGAACAACCGGAGCGCCACGAGGTAGTCCGACTCGTCCCACGTCCCCGGGAACGTCGGCGGGTCCACCGGCTCGACGGTGACCAGCGGCGCGGCGACGTGTTCCAGCAGCGCCGGGGTCCGGACGGCCGCCCACACGCGGGCCGCCGGCGCGTCGAGTATGGTCGTCAGTTCGAACTCTATCCTCGCGTCGTCGCCGGTCATCGCCACACAGGAGGCGTGCACACGAGAAGAGCGTTGTTCGACCGGCGACGGAGCGACGCCAGATGGTGACCGGACCGACCTACCGCAGCCCGGGGATCTTGTCGAACAGGCGCAGCGCCCCGCTCGTCAGTTTCGCGTAGAGCCAGAACGGCACGCTGTCGGGGGCGGCCATCCCCTGCCCCTTCTGGACGGCGACGGTCTGTGACTCGGTGTACTTGAGGATGCCCTCGCGGCCGTGACGCCGGCCGATGCCGGAGTCCTTCATCCCACCCATCGGCGCGTCGATGGAGGCGTAGGTCGGGCCGTAGGCGTCGTTGACGTTGACCGTCCCGGCGCGGATGCGCTGGGCCACCTCGCTGCCGAACTCGGTGTCCTCGGTCCACACCGAGGCGTTCAGGCCGTAGTCCGTGTCGTTCGCCTCCTCGATGGCCGCCTCGGTGTCGGAGAAGGGGTAGATGGAGACGACGGGGCCGAACGTCTCCTCACAGCAGAGGTCCATGTCGCGTTCGACGTCGGTCAGCACCGTCGGCTCGTAGAAGTACGGGCCGACGTCGGGTCGGGCCTCGCCGCCGGTGTGCACCGTCGCGCCGCTGGCTTTCGCGTCCTCGACGTGTTCGACCACCTTCGCCAGTTGCTCCTTCGAGACGAGCGAGCCGACGTCCGGACCGAAGTCGTAGGTGGCGCCGAGTTCCACGTCCTCCGTCGCCGCGACGAACCGTTCGACGAACTCGTCGTAGCGCGACTCGTGGACGTAGATGCGCTCGATGGCGATACACAGCTGACCGGTGTTCGAGTAGGCGCCGTTGACGAGGCCGGGGACGGCGCGGTCGAAGTCCGCGTCCTCGAAGACGATGGCGGGGTTCTTGCCGCCGAGTTCGAGCGAGGCCTTCGTCAGTTCGCGGCCGGCCTGCTCGGCGACGATGCGGCCCGTCGCCGTCGAGCCGGTGAACCCGACGTAGTCGACGCGCTCGACGAGCGGCTCGCCGATGTCCGCCCCGGTACCGGTGACGACCTGGAACAGGTCGGCGGGGAGGCCAGCCTCCTCCAGCAGCTTCTTGCCGTAGAGCGCGATGTGACTGGTCTGTTCGGCCGGCTTGATGACGACTGCGTTGCCCG
>Ga0207797_1002726_pt1 | contig 12131 bp, 10 predicted proteins | sample PRCRCaboRojoPR_6_FD_187275 | JGI IMG/M metagenome (GOLD analysis project Ga0207797, IMG submission 187275) | Marine sediment microbial community from Cabo Rojo, Puerto Rico - PR CR 10% Liquid 1 (SPAdes) | ecosystem: Environmental > Aquatic > Marine > Coastal > Sediment | place: Cabo Rojo, Puerto... | reverse complement strand
CCGCTCTTGCATCTCCTCGATTTTGACGAAGTGACAGAGCGGGTTCCCGGGGTACACCACGGGATTTTCGAGTACCCCAACGAGTAGTCCCGTGAACGGGGCTTCGACGACGGTCGCGTCGGATTTGAACGGATTCGTGATCCGGCAGATCGTCTCGCCTTCGTGGACGAGGTCGCCGCGCTCGTGACGCATCTCGACGATGCCGCCGGCGTCGGCCCGGAGCCACGTCTTCTCGCTCCACCCCTCGATGACGGTTCGCCACCCCGGCCAGCGGACCGTCTCCTGTCGATAGATCCCGTACTCGGCGAAGACACTCCGGATCCCCTCGAGCGCGTGGTCGATAAGTTCACGCTCGAAGCGGTGTGCTTCGCCCATCTCGAGGGTGACTGTGGGAATTCCAGCCTCGGTCGCCTCGCGCCGAAGCATTCCCGAGGAGCCTTTACCGGCCATGATTAGGTTCGTGCCGAACGCCCGTGCGAGTCTGGCAGCACCCTCGTCGCCCATATCCGCCCGGACGTGGAACATGTTGGTCCGACCACGTGTCGAGGTGTGGAAGTCGAGACCGAAGTCGCACGGTGCGATGAAATTGCGATAGATGCTGTGAGCGATCCGGTTCGAACTCGTACTGTTTTGCTTCCCCGGGAACGCCCGGTTGAGGTCCCGCTCGTAGATCGGTAGATAGCGCTCCTGTGCGGTGAACCCCTGAACGTTCAATACAGGCAGACAGACGATGGTCCCGCAGACGTCCGTGTGATCCCACTCCTGAGCGACCTCGCGCACGACCTCGATCCCGTTGAGTTCGTCGCCGTGGATCGCCGCCGAGAGAAATGCCGTTGGGCCGGGACGTGGTCCGTTGATGATCGTGACTGGAATACGAACCGGGTCGCCGAGATAGGTCTCGCTCACCGCGTAGCGAAACTGCTCGGTCTCTCCCGGCTCGACCCGGCCGCCGTCGTACGTAAACGGTTCAGGCTGATCGCTCATCAGTAACGAACTCGGACCGCCTGTGAATTAAGCGAATAGAAGGGGTGTAACTGTCTTGCACGCCCGCCGAACCGGTAATAGACGGTGTCTACGATATAGACGAGAGGTTAACTACCATGACAGGCGCTTCTTCCGACACATCACAGTCGGAGGGGACGACTGCGGCGACGCGATCTGCGAGCGTCGATTGTGCCCAGACTACAACGGGGGTGTGCCGTGTCGGCGTGCTGAGTCCACACAACAGCAAGGAGACCAAGGCGATCCTGAACGCCGTTCGCGTACTGGGGCACGAGCCAGTTTGGATTCGCGACGAGAATGTCGCTTCACGCATCGAGAACGGTGACGTCGAACTCTCGCCGCAGGTCGACGTACTCGTCAATCGGTTGTTGCTTACGAAAAGTGATCAACAGCTCGAGGATCTCCAACTGGCTGCACTCTACGCCGACACCACACCAGTTTTGAACGCACCACAGGCAGTCGCGAACACGCTTCATAAGTACCGAGCGGGGGCGAAACTTGCCGAAGCAGGGCTTCCGGTACCCGACGCCTACTTCGGGCGGTCTCCGCGAACGTTCGAGGAGTGGACGGAGTATCTGCCCGCCGAGGCTGCACACAAACACACGATCGGAACCAACGGGCGGCGTATGTCGATCGTTTCACAGAGCGAGTCTGTCGGTCCGAAGATCGACGACGAACACTCGTTCGTACAGGAGTTCCTCGATGGGAGCGACCACCGTCCGTCAGACGTTCGAGTGTACGTCGTCGGTGACGAGATCGTCGGTGCCATGCGACGGTACGCTCCAGATGGCGACTGGCGAACGAACGTGGCCCTCGGCGGTGACGTCGAAGGAGTGACTGATGAACTCGGATCGGAATCTCGCCGACTCGCACTGGAAGCGACTCGAGTGCTCGGGTTAGACATCGCTGGCGTCGACCTGATGTCGATCGATGGAGCGTGGTACATTCTGGAAGTTAACGCCACGGCGGGTTTCAAGGGACTCTTTTCGGCGACTGGAACCTCTGTGGCACCGCATATCGCTCGACTGGCGATCGAACGCGTCGGTGGGAGCGTCGAGGATTCCGCGATCAGCGACCTCGAATCGACGCTCGACGATTCAGTTCCTGACTGCAAGCCGCCCCTCGCCGACAATCAGGGAGACGAGGACGTACTTGGCTACACCACACGGATCAGAGTCAACGGTCGTGACGGAACAGAGCAAGCAGTCGCCAAATCAGACACCGGTGCGAAGCGCACGAGTGTCGATACAGACCTCGCAGGTCAGATCGGAGTCGGACCCCTGGTCGGAACGACACAGGTGCGTTCGGGAGCCGGCGATGGCATCGAAACACGACCACTCGTCGATGTGGATCTGTGTCTGAACGGAAGGTGGCGGACCGTCACGGCCAGCCTCACCGACCGATCGGATATGACCTACCCTGTCCTCCTCGGACGCGACGTACTCGAGGCGTACACGATCGATATCAGCAGAACAGTCGAAGAGTGACCCCATGCAATCACGTCGATCCGCCGATGGCTGTCGCAACGATGAACCGCCTCCGGAACGGGCCCTCGTTCCGTACTCTCCAACACTGATAGAGCTGCTCGATTCGACCTCCGTGGGACAGCGGAGCTTCCTTGGACGATGTCGATAACGCGACGCGTCGTCCTGAAACAGCTCGCAATAGCAAGCGACGCGGAACGACGAGAGACGACGACAAAAGCGGCGCTCGCGACGACGCTCGGCACTGACGAACAGACGATCGATTCTCACATTGAGGGACTCGCGGCGTGCGAACTAGCCAAGACGTACTCGGACGGTCGGATCCGAATAACGATCACTGGCGAAGAGTTGCTGGACCTCGATATCGAGGAACTGGTAATCGTCGACTCGAAGTAGAGGCGTTCCACGAGCAGGAGGCTAGTCTTTATCGGGATTCCCGGCGATAGTCGGTAGTAATGGAGGTCCGGATTCGCGATGTCTGATCGAGACGTATTCCAGTCCGGGGATCAGATCGACGAAATTCAGTACGACCCGTCGTCCAGGCGGTACGACGTCTACGAGTGCCCTGACTGTGACAACGTGGCTCTGGTGGTCGGGAGCGACGATCCACCCATGTCTTGTCACGGTGAACCGATGGAGCGGGTGACCGATCTAGAAATGAGCGTTAAGCCACCCGACGTGAAGCAGGTTCTCCTGCAGGCGTTCGGGCTCCCAAAAGCCGGGCTGGACATCTGCCTCTGTGTCATCGGCGACGGCCCGCTCTCGGCGAACGAAGTCGCCGAGATGCTCGGCTACGACCGGAGCACGATCACGCGGTATCTGAACAAACTCGTCGATCTCGGCCTACTCCGCCGGTCAGAATTGAACCGAGAAAGTGGCGGTGTCGTCAACGTCTATCACTCGGTCGATCTCGAACGGATGCGCCGCGAGACGCTCGTCGGCTTCTACGTCTGGGCTGGTGAGGCTGCGTCACTCATCGAAGACGCGAACCTGACCAAACAGGATTATTTGGAATCGAATCTCGATAGAGATCTGCCGGACGTGTTCTGGGAGTCGTTCCCGGACGAGTGACAGCAAGAGAGACACGCTCGGACGGGCACTTTTTCGACGACTAATCGGTGGACCCGTCACTAGCGATGCGAAACCGACGGCGGCAGCAAGCTTTGCACGTCGAGGGAGTCACCGTTTTCCATCGAGCACCTTCGCCGCCGTCAGAACCGGATCCCACGTCGTGTTGAACGGCGGCGCGTACGCCAGGTCGTAGTCAGAGAGTTCGCCGACGGTGACCCCTTCGGTGACCGCACTGACCAGCGCGTGACTCCGGTGGACGGCACCTTCGCCGTATTCCGAGGCGAGGCTCCCACCGAGCACACGTCCGCTGGGTCGGTCGACGGTGAGCGTTACGCGTACCGTCCCTCCCTCGGGGTAGTAGCCCGCACGGGACTTCGCGTCGATCGTCTCGGTCACCGGGTCGAAGCCAGCCTCGCGGGCCTCGTGGTCGAGCAGACCGGCGCGGGCCGCCTCGACGCTGAACGCTTTGACCGCCGCCGTCCCCGCGACGCCACCACCCGCTGTCGGATCGCCAGCGACCGTCTGTCCGATCGCTCGGCCGTGGCGGTTGGCAGTCAACGCGAGGGGGATGTACGTCGGTTCGCCCGTCACGACGTGCGCTGCCTCCGCACAGTCGCCCGCCGCGTACACGTCCGGGAGGTTCGTCTCTCGGTACCGGTCGGTCGCAATCGCGCCCGTCTCACCGAGTTCGATTCCCGCCGCCTCGGCGAGGTCCGTTCGGGGACGGACGCCAGTTCCGACGAGCACCATCTCGACGGGGACCCGCTCGTCGGTCGTCACGACTGCTTCGACTCGGTCGCCGCCGGCGAGTTCTTGCACTTCTGCACCCAGATAAACCGCCACGTCCTGGTCGTCGAGGTGCTCCAGGACCATCTCGCTCGTGGCCTCGCTGAACGGTTTGAGAACTCGGTCGCCGCGCTGGAAGAGGTGGACCTCGAACCCGTTTGCGGCGAGTGCTTCGGCCATCTCGACGCCGATGTAGCCGCCGCCGACGACGCCGATTGGTCCGTGACACGTTTCGAGAAACTGGCACGCCGGTCCGCGGTCGGGCTGCTGGAGGTTCCCGTCGCTGCGTGCACGCCCGACGTACTCCCGCAGTTCCTTCCCGTCCGACATCGAGCCGAGCGTGTAGACGCCTTCGCGGTCGATGCCGTCGATGGGCGGCGTGACCGCCGACGAGCCGGTCGCGACGAGCAGGTGGTCGTACGCCTGGACGACTTCGCCGTCGTCGGCTCGCGCCGTCACGGTCCGTGTCTCGGGATCGATATCGACGACGTCGTGGCCCGTCCTGAGATCGATGTCGCGCTCCTCTCGGAACTGCTCGGGCGTCATCGACACGAGCTCCTCGAGCGACTGTATCTCACCTTTCACGTAGTAGGGGAGGCCGCACGCCCCGTACGAGACCCACTGTCCCCGCTCGAAGACGACGACGTCGAGGTCCGGGTCCTCACGCTTCGCTTTACTCGCTGCCGACATCCCGGCGGCGTCGCCGCCGACGACTACGAACGTACTCACAGGTCGACCTGGGCGCGACCGGACATAAACGCGACTCGGGTGTGCACTCTCGTTCCAGTGCCGTCGAGCGCCCGTGCAAGTGAGGCGAACCGCCGCACGGGGTTTCTTTACCGTCGGTGTCGTCGCTCCCCGCATGGCTGATTTCGACGTCCTCGTCGTCGGCGGCGGAACCGGGAACAACGTCGCTGCCGCGGCAGCGGACGCAGGGCTGGAGACTGCACTCGTGGAACCGGGACCACTCGGCGGTACGTGTCTGAACCGCGGGTGCAACCCGTCGAAGATGCTGATTCAGGCCGCGAACGCGGCGAACCACGTCCGCGAGGCCGAGCGATTCCACGTCGACGCTACCCTCGACGGCGTCGACTACGCGGCGGTCGTCGACGAGATGGACGACCTGCTCGGCGGAATCGCCGAGGGTATGGAGACGCGGTACCGCGAGAAGGAGAACCTCACGCTGTTCGACGAGTACACCGAGTTCGTCGACGAGCGGACGGTGGAACTCGGCGGTGAAGCCGTCACCGCCGAGAAGGTCGTCGTGGCCACCGGGAGCCGACCGGTCGTCCCGCCCATCGACGGTCTCGGCGACGTTGCCGAACGAAGCTCGGCAGCCCATCAGACGCAGTCTGATGACGTCGACTACCTCACGAGCCAGGACGCCCTCTACGCGCGCGAGGTCCCCGACAGTCTCGTCGTCCTCGGCGGTGGCTACATCGCGGTGGAACTGGGGTACGTCTTCGGGTCGCTGGGGACCGACGTCACCATCGTAGAGATGATGGACTCGCTGGTCCCACGCGAGGACGGCGACGTCGCCGCCGCGTTCACCGACATCGCCGCAGACCGCCACGACGTCTACACCGGCCACCGCGTGACTGCCGTCGAAGAGCGCGGTGACGGCTACGCTGTCCACGCAGAGACCGAGACCGGTGAAGAGGTGACCGTCGAGGGAAGCGAGGTGCTCGTCGCGCTCGGCCGACGCCCCAACACCGACGACCTGGGTCTGGAGGCGGCGGGTATCGCAGTCGACGACCGTGGCTTCGTCCGGACGAACGAGTACCTGGAGACGTCAGCCGAGAACGTGTGGGCCCAGGGCGACGTCGCCGGCAACGCCCTGTTCAAACACTCCGGCGACTACGAGACCCGCCACGCCATCGCCAACGTCGTCCGGGACGAGCGCCGGGAGGTCGACCTCTCGGCGATGCCACACACTATCTTCACCGAACCGCAGATAGCCGGTGTCGGGGCGACCGAGGAGGACCTCGACGACGAGGATACGGAGTACGTCGTCGGGCGCGCCGACTACGCCGATTCGGCGATGGGCCGGGCGAAGAAGCTCGACCACGGGTTCGTGAAGGTGCTCGCCACCCCCAACGGCGAAATTCTGGGTGCCCACGCCATCGGCTACGAGGCCTCCACGCTCTTGCACGAGGCAGTGCTCGCGATGCGTACTGGCGCGACTGTCGACGACGTTGCCGGTACAATCCACGCCCACCCGACGCTGAGCAAGGTGGTCGAGGCGGCGTTCCGCGAACTGCAGGCCTGAGCGACACGAACGATTCCCCTGTCCTCGCGATAGCGACTGATCGGTCGCGATTTTTCTGCGAGTCGATCAGTCGAACTCGACTCCGTTCCGGGATTCGTGGAGCGATTCACAGATCGTTGCCTGTCCCTCGATGTTCGTACTAGCGAGCCGAGCGTCCCGGAGGGTAGAATCGAACGCCTCGGGCTCTGGATCGAGTGGGTCACCCTCGCGGTCGGCGAACAGACGGTCGGTCTCGCCGGTCACGAGCCCCGTTTCTCGGGCCTTCGCGATATAGTCGACCAGCGGATCCCGGGCGACGGTGATCGTCAGCGCACCGTCCCGGACCCGAACGGCAGCCAGATCGGAACGATGTTCGAGGTCGACATCGGCCCGCGTCAGCGGTGCGATCTGGTCGGGGTCGAGTCCGGCCTGCCGGAGTGTCTTGATCGCACCGTGTTGGCGGGCGAACCGGGCTTTTCGATCGAGCTTCCGCCGGACGGCCTCGATACCGTCTTCGGCGTCTTCGAACACCGACTCGAAGGACAGCCCCCGATTGACGCCAGTCGTTATCTCGTCCCCGTGCATGTGATCCGAGAGACGGACAGTTACGGAGCTGACGGCGGGCAGGGCACTGACTTCGTCGCGGATGCCCGTCGCCATCATCCACGCGAAGGCAGGTGAGCACCAGGCCGTGGGGAGGACGAACGTGACGGTCACCGTGCGACCGTCGATGTCGATGGTTTTGACGTACTGAAGTTCGACGATGGAGCGGTCCAGTTCGGGATCGTGGACACGGTCCAGGCGCTCGCGGACGGCGTCGAGATTGACCGGCGATTCAGTCTTGCCTGACGACGAGGTCGCCCCATCCGCCACGTCCGGTGAGTCTGTCGTCTCCATGGCTCAGTCCGCCGACGCCTCCTCGTAGGTATCGCCGAGGCCGAACTCCCGGCTAATCGCGTCGTCACGGAACTCTTCTTTCTTTGCTTCGATGTCGATGTCGTAGAGACGTGCGGCGTTCTCACCCATGATCTTCCGTTTGACCTCCGGTGAGAGTTCGACCCCGTACTCGGCTCGTTCCTCCTTGGTAAACTCCGCGTCCATGACGGCAGGAACGAGCCAGTCGGGCTCCCAGATCCCGTAATCGCTCCCGAAGAGGAGGTTGTCCTCGCCGACCCAAAACAGGAGTTCGCCCATCATCTCGGCGAACTTCCGCGGACGGTTCTGGGCGAACGGTGCCGCGACGGCGAGTCCGCCGTAGACGTTGGTCTCCTGGGTGGCGATGTGACAGAAGTCATCCACGCGCGGGAAGCCGACGTGTTCCACGATGAAGTTGAGATCCGGGAACGAGGTAGCGGCGTCGTCGACGTCACGGACGTCGAACGCGTCGCGGTTCAACGGTCGGATCGTCGGCCCTTTGTGGGCGTGGATGTTTTCGATGCCGAGTTCGGCACACTTCTCGAGAAATCGGAACGCTTCATCGCTGTCGAGCCGCCAGCCCTTCGAGTCGCCGCGCCACTCCGCCGTATAGAGTTTCACGCCCTGAACGTCGTAGTCGTCTTTGAGACGCTCGAGATGCTCGATGCCCTCGTCGCCGTCGCGGGGGTCGAAACTCCCGTTGAGAACGAACCGTTCGGGATACTGCTCGGCGAGTTCGGCGTTCTGGTCGGTCGTATTGAACCCCTCGTCGTAGAAGTCAGTCAGGTACGTCGGCTGGAAGATTCCCATGTCGACGTAGCCGTCGCGGAAGAGGTCCTGGACCATGCGCTCGGTCCCGTAGTGTCGATACGTGTCCATGTCCCACTGCTCTTCCTCGGGCGTGAACCCAGTATGATAGTCGTAGAAACACTGGATGAACTGTTCTCCGCCCTCGTGGATGATGTTCTCCTTCGTCGCGTCCCAGAGGTGGATGTGCCCGTCGATGACGAACACGTCCTCACCGTCGTGAGTGTACATCGCTCTCGAAGGGTGGTAGCACACGACAATAGTGTTTTTACCGATGATTATAGGCGTACTTCTTACGCGGGACGCCGGTATCATTTGAGGCGTGCCATGCACGCAGCACGACTCCACGAATACACGGACGACATGAGCGAGGGACTGACGATCGAAGAGATCGATCGGCCGACGATCGAGCGATCGGACGGCGTCCTCGTCGAGGTAATCGGTGCCGGGTGGTGTCAGACTGACAATCACATCATCGAGGGAATGTGGACGGAGTACGTGGATCAGGACCTTCCGATGACGCTTGGTCACGAGAACGCCGGTCGAGTCGTCGAAACCGGCGCGGAGGTCGACGTCGTATCGGAAGGCGATCAGGTCATCTGCCATCCGGTCCAGACGTGCGGGACCTGTCGACCCTGTCGGCTCGGCGAGACGATGTACTGCGAGAACCAGTCGTTCAACGGACTGACGACTGACGGTGGATTCGCCGACTACCTGTTAACCAGCGAACGGTCGGTGATACCGCTGCCCGACGGCGTCGATCCAGCCGAGATTGCACCTCACGCTGATGCCGGGATCACCGCCTATCACGCCGTTAAAAAGGCGGTCGATGAGCTGAATCCTGGTGACCACGCCGTCGTCATCGGCGTTGGCGGCCTGGGACATATCGGCGTACAGTGCCTCGACGCGATGAGTGCGGCGGAGATCACCGCCATCGACCTGAAGGATTCGGCGCTCGAACTGGCCGACGACCTCGGCGTCGACAACACTGTCAATCCCGAGAACGACGACGTTCGAGCGTTCATCGACAGCGTCACTGACGGAACGGGCGCAGCGCAGGTGCTCGACTTCGTCGGTGCCGACGTGACGACGGAGTACGCACCGGACATCACGGCCGCCGGGGGCGACCACCACATCATCGGATACGGCGGACACGTCCACGAACCCACGCAGTCGCTGGTCAACGGCGAGTTTTCCTACGTGGGCAATATCGTCGGGCGGTTCGCGGAACTGCAGGAACTCGTCGCACTGGTCGAGCAGGGCGAAGTCGACCTGCACACGACCTACTACGATCTCGAAGACGTCAATACGGTCGCTGAAAAGCTCGAACACGGCGAGATCGAGGGGCGGGCAGTCATTCGACCGTGAGGTGACCATCACGGCCGCAGGTTGCACGCTGGTGTCGACTACGTGTAACCGAATCTTCCCCATACCGTCTCTGGCCGAAGCAAGAACACGAAAAGCGCTGCGCGAGCAGTATGGTCGGGCGTTCGGCTACGACAGGAAGTCGGTCAGGTGCTCCGTGAACGCCGCCGATCGGTCTTCCGGGACCCAGTGGTTGGCCTCGAGGCCCACTAGCTCGCAGGAGTCGATGTCGCCTTCCAGCCGTTCGGCCCACTCGATCGGCTGGAATTCGTCCTCAGTCCCCCACAGCAGCAGCGTGTCGGCCGTGACGTCGCTCGGGTCGACCTCCGTCGTGTGGCTCGTATTCGTCGCGCTCGCGTTGCGCACGACTGACGTAACGCCCTCCTCGGAGGCCCAGGGTGTTTTCATCCCCTCGAGGAACGATTCGTCGTGGTCGTCGCCCAAGAGCGTGTTCCGGAACAGCCCGTCCAGCATCCCTTGGAGCTCCTCGACGCTCGTCTCTCGGGCCGTTTCGGGTAACCCGAGGTCGGTGATGGTCTTGATGGGCCACGAGTCGTACGCGACGGAGTTCGAAAGGACCAGCCGGTCGATCGCGTCGGGACTACGAGCGGCGTAGCGCAATCCGACGCCACCGCCGAGATCGTGGCCGACGAAATCGATCGTGTCGAGCTCCAGTTCGTCAACGAGACCCCTGATTGCCATCTCCTGGGCGCGGATCGACCGATCGAAGCCGTCGTACATCGAGGAGTTGCCGTAGCCGATCATGTCCGGTGCGATCGCGCGATGCTCCGATGCGGCCGCGTCGAACTGGTCGCGAAAGAGGTACGAATTCGTCGGAATGCCGTGTAAGAATACGACGGGGTCGCCGCTACCTTCGTCGCGATACGCCATCTCGACTTCATGGTCGCCGACCGCGACTGTCGCGCTATCCTGTGCCGCCGTCCATTCGTCATAGGTTGTCATCTGTGTCTCTCAGCCCCGTGAACGCTTGTGTAGAGAGACGCAAACCAGTAGTGCCTATGACGATAGGATGCGCTGGTGTTGTCGGTGTCCGTTGAGCAGCGAGAAAGAATAGCGTCCGAGTGACGTCGATGTCGGATCCTCAATCACTGCTGTTCGTTGTGAACGTCGTCTTCGAACAGCCGACCGATGAGTTTCTCTTGGGCGATCCGGATGTGCTGACTGAACGTGGGTTGGGCGATGCCGAGCGCGTCGGCACACTCCTCCGCTGTCGTCCGGCGTGGCCAACTGAAATAGCCACTCACGTACGCCGTTCGGAGCACTTTTTGTTGCTTGTCGGTTAGCCGCTCGGCCATCATCGCGTGGACCCCGCGCTCTGTCCGGACCGGAACCGGTTCGGAAGAATTGCGACATGCCGTGAGCGTCGACTCCTGGTAGTGTTCACGGAACTCCTCGACGACGCGCCGTGTATCGACGTGTGCTGGAACGTCGGCGGCGATAGTCCCGACGCCATTTTCGGCCAGTATCGACCGGGCAATGGCCCCCGTGTCGGCGAGAGTCGTCGTCACGCAGGGACCCGAGACGACGAACTCAAACAAGCCCCCGTCAACACCCCGACTGAGCAGCCGTGCCTCGTCGATGACCGCCGCCTCCTCGACCATGGAGAGAACGCGATCGGGTTCCGTCCGTTCCACGGTAAAATACTCCAGCAGTCGGCCGTCCGAGCGGTTCACCATGTGTTCGAGGGTGATTCGACAGTCGGCGACAGCGGATGCATCGACGAAGAAACAGTCGCGATCACGGAGTTCGAATTCGAGTTCGACTGCCGAACCGGTCGCATCGACACTCGTTATTCCCATGGTAGTCATTAACAACCACATGGAATAATAGATGTGGGGTCTTACGAACGCCGCACCCAACCACTAGTACTACCGCGAGGAGCCCGGACACCGGGCCAAGAGAATTGGCAGCGGCGCGTCGCCCCTCGTTCACAAAGCCGTTTCAGTTGTCGGTGATCCGCCGACTGGACAGAAACTCTTCGGCTCGTTGCTCACCGAGGTCCATCAGCTCCTGGAGGAACGAGGGGCTCCGGTCAACCTTCGTCGCACAGTTCCGGGCGAACCGTTCGAACGTCTCGTCAGTTCCCTCGGGGAGTACCGACGTGAGATACTCGAGAGCGAGTCGCTGGAGTTGGTCTTCGGTGACGTGGCTCGTCGAGGTTACGTCTGGAGTGAGCGCCTGGGTGGCGAACGTATCCGGTGTTCTCGGTCGTCTGGAACGAGCGTCTCGAACGCACCTCGATTGGGGTCTGTGGTTGTCGCTGAACTCATGTTGTGTTGGTCGGTCCCTGTCAGGGTCGGAGAGGTAGCGGTCGGTGGCGTGCGTCCGGTCTGTAACTGCTGGCCTCGAAGGCACGCTCACCCGCACGTCAGACGAGGAGTTCGCTCCCGAGGACGATACCGCCGACGAGCGCGAAGACCACTCCGAGGGCC
>Ga0207797_1002725_pt1 | contig 12133 bp, 9 predicted proteins | sample PRCRCaboRojoPR_6_FD_187275 | JGI IMG/M metagenome (GOLD analysis project Ga0207797, IMG submission 187275) | Marine sediment microbial community from Cabo Rojo, Puerto Rico - PR CR 10% Liquid 1 (SPAdes) | ecosystem: Environmental > Aquatic > Marine > Coastal > Sediment | place: Cabo Rojo, Puerto... | reverse complement strand
GGTCTTCCTACGTAGTATTGTCCACTCGGACTGCGTCCCCTGCCCCCTATCTTGAGAGTGCGGGGGCTCCGCTGCTCCGGGGCCATGGTTCCATGGACATCTCCGTGAGGCTCGGTCATGCACGATCTCTCTCGAAGGACCATCGTCTGGACACCTCGAATCCTGACCCTCCTCTTCGCCGCCTTCCTCAGTCTCTTCGCCCTGGACGTCTTCCAGGAGGGAGAGACTCCTGGCCGCATCCTCCTGGGCCTGGCCATTCATCTCATCCCCGTCTATCTCGTCCTCGGGGTCCTGGGCCTGGCATGGCGATGGGATTGGATTGGAGCCGCCTTCTTTCCCCTCCTGGGAATCTGGTACCTGATCATGGCCTGGGGGGATGTGGATTGGAGGGCGTTCCTCCTCATCTCCGGCCCCCTCTTCCTCCTGGGGGCTCTCTACCTCCTGGCATGGCTGAAAGGGAGGGCGGTATGAGGACGGGGACCTCCTCCTCGGGCCGACCCGGGGGCCTCCTCCTGCCCCTGGGTCTGGCAAGCCTCATGCTCCTTCCCCTCCTTCAGGGATGCGCTGTCTCCAAGGCCCTGTATCGAGCCGCCTTCCTCCGGTCCGGCGCTCCCTCGAAGGACGAGATCCGCCGGATGGAGGAACGAGAACGGATCATGCTTCGGCGGCTCACGGAGAGCAGCATCCTGATCCTCCCGGTGGGCGTGTTGGGCCGAGAGGTCCAGTATCGCCCCCAGACAGCCCGGCAGCTCTCCCGTATGCTCCGGGACGCCGGAATCCCGGGAGCCCGGGCTTCCACCCGGACCTACGTCCTCCCCTTTCCCCGGCAACCCAACGAGGCCTGGCTGTACTGGAAGCGATTCCGGGCCCTGGGAGACTCCATCAGGACGTCCCCACCCGACCCGAGCCGGCCAAACGAGGTGGACTACGTTCTCCTCATGGACGTGCTGGGAGGGGTGGGCGAGTCCGGGGAGCTCCTGGGAGTGGGAGCCGTTCACCTCATGAGCACCACCGGGGAGGGAGAGCTGGCCTACGGCAGTCTCCGGAATTCCCACCACGAGATCTTCCAGGAGATCCAGCCCCGATCCATGGAGGATGCCTGCCGTCTCGCCGTCCAGGACCTCCTCCGGGCCCGGGAGGAGGAGATGGGGGGAGGAACCTGAGGTTCTCTTTCGCCTATGTGAAGGGGAGCTGCCGAACGAGAAGATCGACAGAAGGGTGCCCGGCACTCCTTCGTACCCATGGGCGAGGGGCTTCGTGTTCCGGAGCCGGGTGTCACCACCAGGACGGCGTCCCGTATGTACTCGACCTGCATGTTCTGCAATCACTCCCTCGGTACGAACGAGGTGGTGGAGCACTTCCCTGTGGGCCGACGTCTGGCCTTCGACGCCTTTCGGGGACGCCTCTGGGTGGTCTGCCGGCGGTGCGAACGATGGAACCTCTCTCCCCTGGAGGAACGCTGGGAGGCCATCGAGGAGTGCGAGAAGGTCTACCAGGGCCTCAGGACCCGGGTGTCATCGGAGAATGTGGGCCTGGCCCGGCACCGGGAGGGGTTGGACCTGGTACGCATCGGTGAGCCCCTGCGGCCCGAGTTCGCAGCCTGGCGCTACGGGGACCAATTCGGCCGACGACGGAAGAAGGCCATCCTCGTGGGCGTGGGTGCCACCGCCGTGCTGGGCACGGTGGCGGTGGCGGGTGTGGCCGCCGGAGCCATCAGCGGCATGTTCATGGGGCAGTTCGGCAACTTCTACAATCTCTTCCGGAGGGCCAGGACGGTGGTGCGGGTGCCGGATGGGGACGGCGAGGTTTTGAAGCTCAAGGCCGCGGACCTGGACACCCTCCGGATCCTGTCCGCCGGAGAGCCGGACCAGTGGGTCCTGGCCCTCAAGCGGGGCAAGACCGAGCGAAGCTGGGAGGGGGAAGAGGCCCTTCGGATGGCCGGCCATGTGCTGCCGGCCATCAACCGAGCCGGGGCTCGAAAGTCCACCGTGCAGGAGGCCGTGAGGGAGATCGAAGAATCCGGTCACCCCTCGGAGTTCCTCCAGCGTCTCTCCCCCGACCTGGGCCGGGAAGAGGGGAATCTCTGGAAGCGCCCCATCGGAAGCGCCACCTGGCGCCCCATGAGAGAGACGGGTACTGGCTTGATTCAGAAGCTCCCCCACCCCTCCCGTCTGGCCCTGGAGATGGCGCTGCACGAGGAGGAGGAGCGGCGAGCCCTGGAAGGAGAGCTGAAGGCCCTGGAAGGGGCCTGGAAGCGTGCCGAAGAGATCGCCGAGATCTCCGACAATCTCCTGGTGCCGGAGGGAGCCGAGGAGTTCATCCGGAAGCACCGGGTGGAGGGTCCACAATCCCCTCCCTGAAGGGGGGCCGGACTCCCTGCTCTGGCGAAGGACCTGGAATCCCCTCCGGAAATTCGGTACACTTTTCTTTCGGCCACCGGGGATGGCGCACCGGTGGCCCTCCCCGGAATCCAACACATTTCACCGAGGGATGAGCACACGGAACCCGTGGGCCCACTGATGAACTACACTCTACGTCCGGCGCAGCGGTTCCTGGCGAGGACCATGGTCCTCCTGGCCCTTCTCGTGACCTTCCAGGGTCCGGGGTGGGCCACCGCCCTCACCGCCCAGGAGGACGATCCCAACCCCCACAGTGACGCCTGGCTCGTCTCCGAGGTCCAGTCCGTTCGACCGGGCGAGGCCTTCACCGTGGCGGTTCGGTTCGAGTTGGATCCGGGCTGGCACAACTACTGGCGCAACGCCGGGGACTCGGGGCTGCCCACCACCATCGACTGGAATCTTCCTTCGGGATGGGAGGCGGGGCCCATCCAGTGGCCTTATCCACATCGGATCGTGGCTCCCCCCCTGGTGGACTACGGCTACTCGGACGAAGTGGCCCTCCTGGTGGATCTCACGCCACCGGCGGACCTCTCTCCCGGCTCATCGGTTCGCCTCGGGGCCACGGTGAACTGGCTCATCTGCAGGGAGATCTGTCTTCCCGCCCGAGGAGAGGTGGAGGTCACCCTCCCAGTCCGCTCCACGCCCCCGGAGCCGGACCCTCGCTGGTCGGAGCTCTTCCGGGACACCCGGACCCATCTTCCCCGGGAGGTGGCCGGATGGACGGTGGAGGCGGAGCTTGAAGGAGAGGGGTATCGGCTCACCGTGAGGAAGGACGAGCAAGCCCTCTCCCTTCCCGATTCCGTCTACTTCTTCCCCGCCCAGAAGAGCGTCCTGGCCCACGCCGCCCCCCAGGAGGCGACCTACGAGGGGGACATCCTTCGCCTGACCCTCTCTCCTTCTCCCTACGCCCAGAATCCGGTCCCCGTGCTACGGGGGGTGCTCCTGGCCGAAGACGGAAGCGGGTGGGATTCAGAGGACCGGACTCCGGCCCTGGCCGTGGAAGCCCCGGTCCAGGGGGTGGAGCCCCCGGGGCCCACCCAGGAGGGGACCGGTGGGCAGGTGGGCCGAGAGGCCGGGCCTTCGGGTACTGAAGAGGGCGCTTCCGCTTCACCAGAGGGTCTGGCCGGAGGGGCCGGACAGGATGCCGACACCGCCACCATGGCCCTGGCCCTGGTCTTCGCCTTCCTGGGCGGGATGCTCCTGAACCTCATGCCCTGCGTTTTCCCGGTCCTGTCCATCAAGATCCTGGGGGTGGCCGGGCAGGGGGGGGCGGATCGGGCGGCCATGCGAAGGGACGGCCTCTTCTTCGCCCTGGGGGTAATCCTCTCCTTCCTGGCCCTGGCGGGGGTCCTGGTGGCCCTCCGGGCCGGGGGGGAACAGCTGGGGTGGGGGTTCCAGCTCCAGTCGCCCCTCTTCGTGGCCTTCATGGCGGCCCTCTTCTTCGCCATCGGACTGAACCTCATGGGAGTCTTCGAGGTGGGGGCGAGCCTCACCCGGGTGGGCAACCGGGCGGGGCTCTCCGGAGGCCCGGGGGAGTCCATGGCCTCCGGGGTCCTGGCCACCGTCATCGCCACGCCCTGCACCGCCCCGTTCATGGGAGCGGCCCTGGGTTTCGCCCTCACCCGGTCCCTGGCCGAGACCCTCCTCATCTTCGGAATCCTGGGCGTGGGCATGGCCCTCCCCTACGTGGTTCTTTCCTCTGCTCCGGGGCTCCATGAACGCCTTCCCCGGCCCGGGCCCTGGATGGAGACTCTGCGCAACGTCCTTGCCTTTCCCATGTTCGCCACGGTGATCTGGCTCATCTGGGTCTTCGGGCAACAGACGGGGATCACGGGCACGGCCTACCTCCTCTCGGGGCTTCTCTTCCTCTCCGTGGCCGGCTGGCTCCGAGGGCGGTGGCCCCGGACAGACCTACGGAGCGGGCGGGTGGCCGGAATCCTGGCGGCGCTGGTCCTGGTCGTTGCAGTGGGCATGGGCATCCGGGGAAGCGCCATGGAGGGGGCCCTCTCCCAGGCCGTGGAGGGATGGCGCCCCTTCTCCCCGGAGGAGATCAGGGAGACGCTGGAAGCGAACCAGCCCGTTTTTGTGGACTTCACCGCCGCCTGGTGTCTTACCTGCCAGGTCAATGAGCGCCTGGTTCTCTCTACGGAGGACGTCCAGGCCGCATTCGAGGCCCGGGACGTGGCCCTCTTCAAGGCGGACTGGACCCGTCAGGACCCCGAGATCACCGCGGCCCTGGAAGAGCTGGGACGGAGCGGGGTCCCGGTGTACGCCCTCTACCGGGGAGGCCCGGGTTCCTCAGAGGACCCTCACCTCCTTCCGGCCGTACTCACCAAGGAGATCGTCCTTCGGGCCCTGGACGAAGTTCTTTCATCAGGCACCGGGGCACCGGTATCTTCTTCACCGGATCCATGACATCCCCACATTGCTGAGCAGCAAGGGAGCGAAAGCATGAGAGTTCTCACCAGTCTATTCGTCGCCACCCTCCTCGCCCTACCGGCCGAGGGTCTCGACGCCCAGATGCAGGATCCGGAGATCGGCGCCCCGGCTCCGTCCTTCACCCTCCCGGACACCTACGGGCAGGAGCACTCCCTGGCCGACTACCAGGGACAGTGGGTCGTCCTGGAATGGCTCAACTACGGCTGCCCCTTCGTGCAGAAACACTACCGTACCGACAACATGCAGAGCCTCCAGGAAGAGTACCGGGAGAAGGGCGTGGTTTGGCTCGCCATCGTCTCGTCGGCCCCGGGGAAGCAAGGGTACTATCCCCCGGACGAGATGAACGCCATGAACGAGGAGAACGCCACCAAGGCTGCGGCGGTCCTCCTGGATCCGGAGGGCACGGTGGGGCGGGCTTACGGCGCCAAGACCACGCCCCAGATGTACGTCATCAACCCCGAGGGAGTGCTCCTCTACAACGGAGCCATCGACGACAGGCCCTCGGCCAACCTCTCCGACGTGGAAGGGGCGACGAACTACCTGGTGCAGGCCCTGGAAGAGGCCATGGCGGGTGAGCCGGTGAGCCAGCCCACTACCCAGCCCTACGGCTGCTCGGTAAAGTACGAGGGCTGACATCGACGGGAGGTCGGCTCCCCACTCGGGAGCCGGCCTCCCTCGGGTCCTCCGGTTCCGGGGGCCCGGCTTCCACTTTCGTCTTACTCGTCCGGATTCCCTATGGATTCCACCGAGTTTTCCACCCAACTCCCGGAGATCCCATCGAGCTCCTCGTCCCCGGAGGGTACTCCTCCGGTACCCGAGGATACCCTGGTGTATCTGGTGGACGACGAGCCGGCCACCGTGAAGGCCCTGGGCCGGTTCATCGAATCCCTGGGCTACGAGCTGGAGAGCTTCACGGACCCCATCCAGGCCCGAGCCCGAATCGAGGAGCGCCCACCGGATCTCCTCCTCACGGACAAGACCATGCCTGCGCTGGATGGTTTGGAGTTGGCGGAAGCGGCCCTGGGAGCGGATCCGGACACGGCCGTGATCATCTTCACCGGGTCCGACGACGTGGAGGCGGCGGCGGAGTCCCTCCGCCTGGGGGTCTCCGATTACCTCCTGAAGCCCGTGGATCTGGAACGGCTGGAGAAGGCCCTGACCCAGACTCTGTGGGCCCGGACTCTCCGGGTCTATCGGCGCGACACGGAACATTGGCTACGGGAGGAGGTCCGAGCCCGGACCCAGGAGGTGGCCGAGCAGAAGCGTCAATTGGAAGACCTCACCGTCACGGCCCTCTCCACCCTGGTCCGGGCCCTGGAGGCCAAGAGCGAGTACTTCAAGGGGCACAGCGAGGCGGTGGCCCGCCTCTCTCACGAGCTGGCCCGCCAGATGGGCTTGCCTCCGGACGAGGCGGAGGTGTGTCGGGCCGCCGGCTACCTTCACGACATCGGCATGATCGTGGTCCCGGACCGGATCATCGACAAGGATGGCCCCCTTACCGGTCCGGAGTTCCAGAAGGTCAAGGAGCACTGCCGGGCCGGGGAGGAGATCCTTCGACCGTTTTCCCATCTGGGTCCCGTCTCGGAGTTCGTTCTGCACCACCACGAGCGACTGGACGGATCCGGCTATCCCGCCGGGCTCCGGGGAGACGCCATACCCCAGGGGGCCCAGATCGTCGGCCTGGCCGATGTCTACTGCGCCCTCCTCGAGGAGCGGCCCTACCGGCCGGCCAGCTCGTCCCGGGAGGCTCTGGAGACCCTCACCGGTACGGAGGGCATCTGGTTCTCCAGGCGGGCTCTGTCCGCTCTGGAGTCCGCCGTCAGTGCCCAGGCCGACTGAGCGCCTCGGGACCCCAATGCCAACCCGTCCCCATTCGAGGACGACACCTCCAGGAGCCTCTCAACCGTCATGGAACGATCCCTGACCCTCAACGGGCCCACCTCGGCCCGGGCTTTGAGCTTCCTCGCCGGAGCGGGGATGATCGTCGCCTCCGCCCTCACCATCGACCATTACTTCTCGGCGAACTTCCCGGAGACCATCTGGGAGGGCTCGTTCTGTGACATCAACGCCTTCTTCAACTGCGACAGCTCCTCCTACTCCCTGATCTCCCAGGTAGGAGGGGTTCCCCTGGGCTATTTCGGTCTGGTGGTGGGGGTGCTGGTCTCCCTGGGCGCCCTCTTTCCTTCCCGGGCCTTCGAACGTACGAACAAGACCATCGCCCTGTTGAACGGGGTGGGTGTCGTAGCCCTGTTCGCCTACTCCGTCTTCGTGCTGGGTAGCCTCTGCCTCCTGTGCAGCGGCTACTACCTCTTCGCCCTGCTCAGCCTCTTTCTCTTCTGGCGAGTCGGCATCGACGGCGACGAGGCCCAGCTGCCCCGCCGCTGGATACGCCCGTCCTCCCGACACCTGGCGGTGTTCGCCGTGTTCACCGCAGCCGGAGCTTTCGGGTTCATCCGCTTCCACGATGCGAAGGAGGACGCCCAGACCGGGGGCGTGGCGTCCCGGATCGTGGAGGAATACTTCGAGCTGCCGGAAGTTCCCCTTCCCAGTGTTCTCTCCCCCTACTGGACCATCCGGTCCGGAGAGGAGTTCCAGGACGCCCCGGTCCGGATCGTGGAGTACGGGGATCTCCTGTGTCCCGACTGCCGCTACCTCGCCGAGCAGCTCCACCGCCTGGAAGAAGAGTTCCCGGGAAAGGTCAACGCCGTCTTCCAGTTCTTCCCCCTGGAGGGGGAATGCAACGACGTGGTGGAGAAGGATCTCCACCCCGGAGCCTGCGAGCTCTCCTACATGGCTGCCCATGATCCGGGCAGCTTCCGGGCCATCCACGACGAGATCTGGGACACCTGGCCCTCGGCCCGGGACCCGGAGTGGCGCGTGGACATGGCCCGTCGCTATGGCGTGAGCCAGGGGCCGGAGGATCCCGACACACGAGAGATGGTGCATCGGCTGATCCAGACCGGGAAGGAATACGAGAAGACCTCGGAGCAATACGCCTACGGAATCCGCTCCACACCCACCACGATCCTGAACGGTCGCATGCTCATCGGGACTCTCCCCTACGAGCAATTGAAGGCCATCGTGGAGGCCATCATCACCCGGGCCGAAGGGGGAGACCGGTTCCTGGAAAGCTGGGTGGAGCGGTAGGAGCCGGGTAGGCAGCGGGGGGCGAGGGCCGGGCGATCAGTCCAGAAGCTGCCTGACCCGATCCAACAGCTCTCCGATGTCCCAGGGTTTCGACAGGATGGGCACCGAGGGGTCCAGGACCTTCCGTTCCGTGCCTTCGTCCCCGGTGTAGCCACTCACCATGAGGAAGGGGACGCCTTCTCCCGCGTCCCGAAGAGCCCGGTACAGCTCGGCCCCTCCCAGCTTCGGCATCACCATGTCGGAGATCACGAGATCGATGGGCCCGTCCTCCCGGAAGACCTCCAACCCCTCGGCTCCGTTCTCCGCCAGGAGGACCCGGTAGCCGAAACGCTCCAGGACCCTCTTCCCCGAGCGTCGAAGAGCCGCCTCGTCCTCCACCAGGAGAATGGTCTCCGATCCCGTCTTCGGTCCCTCGGTGGACGTCTCCTCCGGGGGTGAAGAGGAGGGAGTGGGGGGAGAGGCAATCACAGGGAAGAGGAGATCCACCCGGGTTCCTTGCCCCGGCGCACTGTCCACGATCACGAAACCCCCGTGCTGCTTGGTCAGGCCGTATACCATGGCCATGCCCAGACCGGTTCCCTCCCCCACGGGTTTCGTGGTGAAGAAGGGATCGAAGACCCGGTCGAGAATCTCGGGATCCATGCCCCTTCCCGTATCCACGACCCGGATGCACACGTAGCGGCCCGGTCGCAGCCAGGGGCGTTCCCTGCGGACCCCCTCGTCCAGCTCCCGCTCCCGAACCTCCAGACGGAGTCGCCCTCCTCCCGGCATGGCGTCCCGTGCGTTGGTCACCAGGTTCAGGACCATCTGCTCTACCGAGCTCACATCCGCTTCCACCCGCTCCGGGCCTTCGTGGATGTCCACGTCCAGCTCGATGTCCTCCGGGAGGAGACGCCTGAGAAGGGGAGAGAGATTCGACAGGACCCGGGACAGGTCCGTGGGAACCCGGGTCAGGGATGCCCTTCGGCTGAACCCCAACAGCCTGCTGGTCATGGTCGCCGCCTTCTGGGCCGCGTCCTCCACCTCCTGGAGGTCCTCCAGGGGGACGGGCATCCCGTCCTCCAGGGCATCCCGGATCAGCCGAGCATTCAGGAGAATGACCGACGTCAGGTTGTTGAAGTCGTGGGCGATTCCCCCGGTGAGCTGGCCTACCGCCTCCATCTTCTGGGCCTGCCGGAGCTGGTCCTCCAGACGGATCTGGTCGGAGATGTCCTCCACCACATCCTCCAGGAACTCGGGCTCCCCAGCCTCGTTCCGGCCCACCCGCGAGCTCAGGCGAACGGTGATCTCCTCCAGGTTTTTTCGCCGCCATTTCACCTGCTTCTTCTCGATCCTCCCCCGGTGGCGGATCTCGGCCATGAGACGTTCCCGGTCCTGGGAGGAGACCCATACCTGGCCACCCATGTCCACACCCCTCAGGTCCCGGGGACTTCCATACCCCAGCATCTCGGCCATGGCCGGATTTGCCATGAGGACCTCGCCGTCCAGGGTGGTCCGGAGAATTCCATAGGGTGCGTGCTCGAAGATCGCCCGGAACTCCGCCTCCGAGCGCTGAACGGCTTCATCCACCAGCAGACGTTCCCGGATGTCCCGGGTGAAGGCCACTGCGAACTCCTCACCTTCGAACTCCAGGTGGCTTACGGCGATCTCCACCGGGGTCCGTGTCCCGTCGGCGCAGAGTTGTTCGGACGTGAAGGTCTCGCTCCCGGAGGAGCGGATGGTCTCACAGATCCTCAGCCACGGCTCGGGGCGACCCTCCGGGTCCAGCTCCCAGATGCCCTTCCCCACCAGCCAGCCCCGTTCGTACCCCAGGGAGTCCTGGGCGCCCTGATTCACCTGCAGGATCTTCCCGTCCATGCTCAGCCAGAAGACGGAGTCCGGGGCCTGGTTCACGGTGAACTGGGTCAGGCGAAGCTCCTTCTCAGCCTGCTTCCGGGCGGTGATGTCCCGACCGATTCCCAGGATGAGAAACTCGCCCTGGATCTGGAGGGGATAGGTTCGGACCTCGACCCAGACCTTCTCCCCGTCCTTCCGGGTGAGGACGAGCTCCCCGGGACCCGTGGGCCGTCCCAGAGCGTTCAGGGAGAGCCCCCTGGCTGCCGCCGGGGTCTGCCGCGGAGAGAGAAGCCCCACGGAGAGGAAGGACCGTCCCACCAGCTCCGCCTTGGTGTAGCCGGTGATCTCCTCCGCCGCCCGATTCAGGTCCACGAACTTCCCCCCCAGATCCGAGAGGAAGTAGCCGTCGGGAGCGTACTCGAAGAGGACCTTCAGGCGCTCCTGGCTCTCCCGGAGGGCCCGCTCCGCGTCCCGGCGCTCGGAGATGTCCCGGGCCGTGGCCACAGCGTACTCACGCCCATCGTGCTCGAAGTGGCTCGCCACGATCTCCACAGGGAAGATCCGGCCCTCCTTGGAGCGGTAGATGGAGGTGAACTCCAGGGAAGGACTTTCCCTCAGGCTCTTCCAGAAACCGGGCCATCGCTTCGGAGGGAAGTCCAGGTCCAGATCCGAAATGGTGGATGAGAGAAGCTCCTCCTGGGAATACCCAAGCATTCGGCAGGCGGCCTCGTTGGCGAACTGGCACCGGCCCTCCGGTGTGATCCAGAGGATGGCGATGGCCGCCCGGCGCATGGCCAGCTGCAAGAGCTCGGGCTCGGGCCCGGGCGCGGTCGTAGGGCCGGCACCCGGACGCGGATCACCCTCCCCCACCTCCTCGGCAGGTTTCGTCAACCCCGGACTGTCCTCCCTCCTGGAGGTCATTCGGCCCTTCCTTGCTGCCTCCTGGGACGGTTTGCGTCCGGGACGCCTCCCGAACCTCGGAAACATCCGTTTGGACGCAGGGACATGACTCCGGACCGTAGTCTCGGCAGGGAAACGGATGGGGATTAGCTCTCTTCTCCTCCGCCGGATCAGGGGGAGGGGGAAGGGCGGGAGAGCCCCACGGGCCCGCTGGCATGAGGGGGTGGCCAATGGAGCCGCCAGGCCGAACATTGAGGGCACACCCTCAATCCAAGGGAAGGAGTCTCCCATGTCCAGGTTCTCCATCTACCTCCTGCCGCTGTTTCTTCCAGCGCTCGGGGCCGGGGCCCTTTCGGCCCAGGAGGATTTCCAGCAAGACCGGATCCCGACAGCCCAGGGGGACCTGACCATAACGTTCATCGGACACGGCACCCTCATGTTCAGGCACGGGGGTCACGTGATCCACGTGGATCCGGTGAGCCGGGAGGCGGACTACTCGGCCATGCCCGCCGCCGACCTGATCCTCATCACCCACGAGCACGGGGATCACCTGGATCCGGAAGCGGTGGAGCATGTCCGAACGTCGGACACAGAGATCGTGGTCTCCTCGTCCTGCATGGGAGAGCTGGAAGGGGCCGCAGTGCTGGAGAACGGGGAGGCGGGGGAGTTCGCCGGCTATACGGTGGAAGCCGTCCCGGCGTACAACATGGTTCACATGCGGTCCGAAGGGCAGCCCTATCACCCCAGAGGGAAGGGGAACGGCTACGTCATCACCTTCGGTGATCTCAGGGTCTACGTGGCTGGAGACACGGAGAACACCCCGGAGATGAAGGCCCTGGAGGACATTCACGTGGCCTTCCTGCCCATGAACCTGCCTTACACCATGACCCCGGAGATGGTGGCCGACGCCGCTCGGGCTTTCCGGCCCCGGATCCTCTATCCCTACCACTACGGACGGACGGACCCTCAGGAGCTGGTGGCTCTTCTCCAGGACGAGGAAGGCATCGAGGTGAGGGTGCGGGCGATGCAGTAGGGGTATCGGGGCACCAGCTCTGCCTTGTGTGGCCCCCGGACCCATGGCCCTCTCCGCCCATCGGTTTCTGGAAGAGGGGGCCCGCGTTCCCCTTCCGGGGATGGCCCCTCGGCTCGAACCCGGGGGTTCTCATCCCTCGCCCTCACCTCCCGGAAATCAAAAACCCCCAGGGCTCTCTACCCCGGGGGTCTTCTTCATCTCAACGGAGCGCGAGGGATGGAGCTCCGGTCCCTTCGGGATCCTCGCTCGTCTCGGGGAAGTACCGGCCGGAACAACCTCACCACGGTGGCCCCTCGGCTCGAACCCGGGGGTTCTCATCCCTCGCCCTCACCTCCCGGAAATCAAAAACCCCCAGGGCTCTCTACCCCGGGGGTCTTCT
>Ga0207797_1002724_pt1 | contig 12134 bp, 13 predicted proteins | sample PRCRCaboRojoPR_6_FD_187275 | JGI IMG/M metagenome (GOLD analysis project Ga0207797, IMG submission 187275) | Marine sediment microbial community from Cabo Rojo, Puerto Rico - PR CR 10% Liquid 1 (SPAdes) | ecosystem: Environmental > Aquatic > Marine > Coastal > Sediment | place: Cabo Rojo, Puerto... | reverse complement strand
CACCTCCGGCGACTATCGCGTCTACTACGACGAGGACCGGACGGCACACCACATCGTCACGCCCGGCACCGGGCGGTCGCCCACCGAGGACACGAGCGTCACCGTCGTCGCGCCCGACGCCGAGACGGCCGACGCCTACTCCACCGCCGCGTTCGTGATGGACGACGACCGGGCGTCGGCGTTCGTGGACGCCCGCGACGACCTCTCGGCGCTGTTCCTGACCCGCGACGGCGGCCAGCGCGCGGCCGGCGGCTGGACGGACCTGCGGGTCGACGACTGATCGGGACTACGGACCCGCCGACGTTCCCGGACGGGACGGTTTTTGTCGGGGGCCCCACAACTACCGATCGATGCCCTCCATCACCCGCCGGCAGTTCGTCGGCGCCGGCCTCGTCGGTGTCGCCGGCGCCTACGGCGCCTACCGCCTGCATCGTGGCGCGACGGACGCGACGTTCGACTCGTGGGAGCCTGCGCCCGGCACGTGGCCGCTTCCCCGGTACGACGCCGCGAACACGGCGTCGAACCCGAACGCCAGCCCACCCCGAGCGCGGCCGACGGCCCGGCGTGTCGCGTCGGCCGCCACGACCGCTCGACGGCCGCGCTTCGCGCCGGTCGTGGGCTCCGACCACCTCGTCGCGTACGGGTCGGGATTCGCGGCGTATCCGCGCGGCGGTGACGACGCGGTTCGGGAACGCGACACGCCGACGCCGCTCGCGGGCTTCGGGCCGGACGGGCGCCTCCACACCGTCGCGCGTGACGGCGCCGACGCGCCCGCGGAAATCGTCACCCACGCCGCCGGCGACCTGCACGAGACGGCCCGATTCGACCTCGATGCCGACCACCCGCAGGGACTCGTCGTCGGGTCCCGGGAGGTGTACGTCGGCGGGCAGGACGGGACGCTCCGGGCCGTCGCGCCCGATAGCGGTCGGCGCTGGCACGTCGACGGCGCGATGCCGGCTCTCGGTGACGGGCGGTTGTACGCCGCGGACGCCCCCCTCGACGGGACCGTCGCCTACCGGGAGCGGACGGGACTCGACCGCCGACTTGGGGTCGGCCCGGAACGCGTCTGGAGCGCCGGCCCGATCCACGGCTTCCCCCACCGCCCCGCCGTCGCCGACGGGCGAGTCGTCCTCGGAACCTACGCCGAAGGGGGCGGCGTCCTCGCCGTCGTCGACGCCGGTACCGGCGAGCGACTCTGGGACCCCCGACCGCTCGGGCGAGACGTGTCCACGCCCGCCGTCGTCGGCGACGAGGGATACGTGGCGGTCGGGGACGACGAGACGGGGTTCGTCGCCGCCGTCGACCTCCCGACCGGCGAGACGCGGTGGCGCGACGACGTGGACTGGCTGGCGTCCGACCCCGTCGTCGGTGGCGAGACGCTCGTCGTCGCCGGCGAGCGACGGGAGAACGGGGCGCGGGCCGGCGGGGCCGTCCGCGCCTACGACGCCGCGTCGGGCGACGCGCTGTGGACGCACGCGTTCGACGCCGCGCCGGACGGGATAGCGCTCGCCGAGGATCGGGTGGTCGTGACGGTCGGTTCGGACCTGTACGCGCTCGCTTAGTCGTCGGCTACGGGCCGGACGCCCGTCCCCGGTCGCCCCGGGAACGCGAGCGTTCCGCCCTCGTAAGTCGGGCCCTCGTAGGCGTCGTCGGCGAGGAGGAGGGCGCCGTCCAAGTCCACGTAGTCGACGAGGGGGGCGAGGTGACAGGCCGCGGCGATGGAGGCGGTCGACTCGACCATACAGCCGAGCATGACTTCGAGGCCGTGCGCGCGGGCGGTGTGGACCATCCGCACCGCCTCGCGGAGGCCGCCACACTTCATCAGTTTCAGGTTCACGATGTCGGTCCGGTCGGCCACCGTGGGCACGTCGGGGAGGGTGACACAGGATTCGTCGGCGGCGACGGGGAGGGCGCTCCGCTCGTGGACCCGCTTCAGGCCCGCGGGGTTCTCGGCGGGGACGGGTTGCTCGACGAACTCGACGTCGAGGTCCGCTAACCACTCGCTTTTCGCCACCGCCTCGTGGGGCGTCCACGCCTCGTTGGCGTCGACGCGAACCGTCGCGTCGGGGGCGGCGTCCCGAATCGCCGCCATCCGCTCCCGGTCCCGGTCGGTGCCGAGTTTCACCTTCAAGATCCCGTAGCCCTCGGCGACGGCGGCGGCCGCCGTCTCCCCCATCGCCTCGGGGTCGTCGATGGCGACCGTGTAGGACGTGGCCGGTGCCCGTCCGGGGTCGAGACCGAAGTGGCGGTAGAGTGGGACGCCGAGGCGACGGGTCGCGAGGTCGTGGACCGCGATGCTCACCGCGGCGCGGGCGGCGGGATTGTCACGGACGACGGTGCGGAGACGGCGCTCGACCTCGTCGAGGGCGAGGGGGTCGTCCACCGCCTCGACGGCGTCGAGGAGGTCGGGGAGGATCGCACACACCGTGTCGGCCGTCTCGCCGTAGTGCTGATCCGGCGCGGCGGCGCCGACGCCCGTCTGGCCCCCCTCGTCGCTGACGCGGACGACGACCGTCTCCACTTCCGTCTTCGATCCGCGGGAGATGGTGAACGCGCCGTCGATGGGGAGGGTCAGGCGCTCGAACTCGGCGTTCATAGGAGGGCGTCCAGTATCTCGTCCGCGTCGAAGCGGACGGGGTCGGTCGCGGGGGCGTCGAGGCTCGACGCGTACGCCTCGACCGCCTCACGGGCCGCGTCGTCGTCCTCGAACGCGCGCGTGTCGAGGGCGCCCGCGGCAACCTCGGTCGGGGCGACGTGGTCCGCGAGGTCCGTGTAGAGGTCGACGTACGTCTCGACCGGCGGGATGGCGAACTCCTCGTAGCCGTGGATGGCCTCGCGGCCGGCGCTGTGGGTCATGACCAGCGCGTCGGGCATCGCGCCGTGGAGCAGGCTACAGGTGACGCCGGAGTAGGCGGGGTGGATGATGGTCCCCTGCCCCTCGACGAAGAGCACGTCGTGATCCTCGGCGGCGTCGAGGATCATGCGCTCGACGGCGCCGGCGGCGAAGTCGGCGATGACGCGGTCGACCGGAACCCCCCACCCGGCGATCATGATTCCCGTCTGGCCGGTGGGGACGAATCCGGCGTCGATGCCGCGCTCTCGCGCGGCGGCGACGAGTTCGAGCGTCGTCGTCATCTTGCCCGTCGAGCAGTCGGTGCCGACGGTCAGGATGACGTCGGCGTCGGCGTCGCGGGCGCGGCCCTTACTGACCGTCAGGTCCTCGGGCGGGCGGCGCACGTCGATCAGGTCGACGCCGTTCTCGGCGGCGAGGGCGGCGAACTCCTCGTCGTCTTCGAGGAAGTAGTGGAGGCCGGCCACCACGTCACAGCCGGCTTCGATGGCGGCCCGCACGTCGGAGCGCCAGGATTCGTCGAACCCGCCGCCGATTGGGGCGATGCCGATCAGGAGGGCGTCGGGGTCGTACTCGAGGGCGTCGGCCATGCGCTCGACGATGGGGGCGTCGGGCACGTCGGGCACGTGGTCGGCGACGGCGTCGCCGGCGTGGGCCCGGTCGAGGACCGCCGTCACGTCGTAGTCGGCGTAGCGGAGGACGCCGACGGCCGTCTTCGCCCGGTCGGGGAACTGTTCGTGGGCGAGGACGACCACCGAGTCGTCCGGGTCGAGTGGCATCGACATACCTACGCCGACGCCCGTGACGCGAATTAAGCTCTCGCTTTCCTCACGCCACCTCGAGGACGACCTTCCCACGTGAGCCACTCGACATCACGTGTCGCTGTGCCGCGGCCGCCTCCTCGAGCGGGTACGTCGCCTCGATTTCGACCGCGAACGTCCCGTCGGCCAGGCGGGGGGCGACGCGTTCGAGGATCGGCCGTTGATCGTCGCGCGAGGCCATGATCGACATGAATCGCACGTCGGCGTCGGCGATCTTGCCGGTCATCGACGCGCCGGGATCGATCCGGATCGGCGCCTCCTCGCCGAGGACGACGATCCGACCGCCCCGGGTGAGTACGTCGAGGTCGGTCGCGACGTTGGCGGCGGCGTGCGTCTCCAACACGACATCGACGTCACCGCCGGCGGCCTCCCGGATACGGTCGGCGGCGGCGGCGCCGTAATCGACGACGGCGTCGGCACCGAGATCGCGGACGAACGCCTCGTCGCCACTGGCCGTCGCGACGACGGTGGCGCCCGCGTGGGCGGCGACCTGGACGGCCGCGTGGCCGACACCGCCCGCGCCGCCCTGCACCAGACAGGCGTCGCCGACGTCGAGTTCGCCCCGGTGGACGAGCCCCCGCCACGCCGTGGCGAAGGCCATCGCGGCGGCGGCCCCCTCGGCGAAGGACACCTCCTCCGGGAGGGGCGCGAGCGACTCGGCGGGCGCGGCGACGTACTCGGCGTACGTTCCGGCCTCGAACAGCCCCAGTCCCGTGGCGAACACCCGGTCGCCGGCCGCGACCCCCTCGACGCCCTCGCCGACCGCCTCGACGACGCCGGCCATGTCCGCGCCGCCGACGTGTGGCAGGCCGCCCGCGGGTTCGACGCCGCCCTCGCGGACGTAGGTGTCGATTGGGTTGACGCTCGCGGCGTGGATTCGAACCAGCACCTCACCCGGTCCGGGCTCCGGCGTCGGCACGTCGTCTACCGTCAGTACGTCTGCGTCTCCGTGGTCGTGATATCTGATCGCGTTCATGATCGTGTGTCGTCGTCGATTCGCTCCGCCGCCGGCGACGAGTCGCCGTAGCGACGAGCGAGCAGTTCCTCCGCGGCCATCACCTGGTGGACCGGATACCGGCCCTCCGGCGGACTGCCGATGGCGACGAGCTTGCAGGGGTCGTCGAACGGGTTGTGGAGCAGGTGGACGACGCCGGCCTCGAAGTGGACGACGTCGTCGGTCTCCAGCGTGAAGCCGCCGTCCTCGACTTCCACCCGGCACCGCCCGTCGACCACGTAGAACAGCTCAGCCTGCGACTCGTGGTAGTGGTAGCCGTTCTGTGACAGCGGGTCGCCGGGGTCGAGTACGGCGACGTTGAAGTTGTACGCGTCGACGCCGAGTGGGTGCGAGAGCTCCCACCGCCGTCCGGGTTTCTCCGGGTTCGTCTCGAAGTCGTCGAGCGTGCCGTGGTGATAGCCTGTCATGTGGGACGCCTCACTCGACGACCCTGAGCGACTTAATCGTCGGTGGCCGCGTGACCGGAGACGCCGTCGGACTCCGGCCGCGCCTCACCCGTCCGCGCGATGGTCGATCCGGACTCCCAGTCGAAGATGTAGCCCTCGCGTCGGTCGAGTTCGACGCCGACCCGCGACCCTTCGGACAGCCCTTCGGTCGACTTCTCGACGACGCGAATCTCGCCCATCGGCGAGTCGACGTAGCAGAGGCTGTTCTCGCCCATCGGCTCGACGAGGGCGAGTTCGGCGTCGAAGTCGCCGTCGCCCGCGGCGACGATGCCGAGCGCCTGCGGGCGGAAGCCGATCTCAACCTCGTCCGAACTTCGCTCGTGGATCCCCGATTTCGTCTTTCGTTCGGCGTCGGTGGCGGCGTCCCGAACTTGGAGGTCGACGGTCTGGTCGCCGATGTCGACGGTGACCGTCGAGCCGTCGGTCTCGCCGTCCCACATGTTCATCTCCGGCATCCCGACGAAGGAGGCGACGAAGCGGTTGTTCGGCTCGCGATACACCTCGTTCGGCGTCCCGTACTGTTCGATCTCGCCGTCGCTCATCACCGCGATCCAGTCGGAGAGCATCATCGCCTCCTCCTGGCTGTGCGTGACGTAGATGACGGTCTGTTCGGTCTCCTCGACGACGCGCTTGAGTTCCTTGCGCATCCGCACCTTCAGCTTCTCGTCCAGTCCCGTCATCGGCTCGTCCATCAGGAACGCCCGCGGCTCCCTGACGATGGCACGGGCGATGGCGATCCGCTGGCGCTGGCCGCCGGAGAGTTCCGCGGGGTACTTCTCGACGAGTTCCTCGACCTCCAGGGTCGCCGCCACCTCGCGGGCGCGCTCGTAGCGCTCGTCCTGCGGGACCCCTCGCACCTTCAGCGGGTAGGCGATGTTGTCGATACACTGCATGTGCGGGTAGAGCGCGATCTCCTGGAACACCATGCTGATGTCGCGCTCCTGGGCCAGCCGATCCGACACCTCGTCCTCGTCGTAGTAGATTTCGCCCTCGGTCTGGGTCTCGAGGCCGGCGATACAGCGAAGCGTCGTACTCTTGCCACAGCCGGACGGCCCAAGCAGGGTCAGGAAGTCCCCGTCCGGAACCGTCAGGGTCGACCCCTCGACGGCGACTTCTTTGCCTCTCGGTACGTCGTAGACTTTCCGCAGGTTCTCGATGCGTATCTCAGACATGATCGCTCACCTCGTGTCGTAGTCGGCCGACGATACGGCGGACGGTCCCGGTCATCCGAGACCACCCACGCTGAAGCCGCGAAGTAGGTAGCTCTGCAGGAAGTAGACGAGCAGGAAGGCGGGCAGTGCCATCATCACCGAGGCGCTCATGATGAGCCCCCAGTTGACCGCCTGCTGTTCGATGAACCCGAGCATTCCGATGGGGAGCGTCTTCATCGACTCCTGGGTGAGCAGGAGGTTCGCGAACGTGAAGTCGCTCCACGAGATGGCAAACGAGAAGATGGAGACGGCGATGATGCCCGGCAGTGCCATGGGAATCGCCACGTCGCGCATCGCTCGGAGGCGACTCGCGCCGTAGATCCAGGCGCTCTCCTCGTAGCTGATCGGCACCGTCTGGAAGAACTTCCACATCAGCCAGATGTCGAAGGGGAGCGCGTGGGCGCTGTGGGCCAGGATGATTCCGGGGTAGCTGTTCAGCAACTGCAGGTCCCGCCAGATCATGAACATCGGCAGCGCGAGCAGGAGCGGCGGGAACATGTAGGAGAACAGCACCGACTGCGCGAGCCGTTTCTTGCCCGGGAAGCTGAACCGGGTCAGCGAGTAGCCCGCGAGCGTCGCCGAGACGACGCTGATCACCATCGTCCCGAGCGCGGCGACGATGCTGTTCAGATAGAACCGCGCGAACGACGTTTCGGTGAACAGGCCGGCGAAGTTCGCCAGCGTCGGGTTCCGCGGCACGAACAGGAACGTGTTCGAGAACAGCTCCAGTTCGGGCTGGATCGACGCCTTCAGCATGACGTACGTCGGGAATCCGACGACGATCACCGTCGCCCCAACCAGGAATCTGAACACCCACGTGCTCAGGCGTCGTTGCGTGGCGTGTGAGACGTTGCGGACGTAGTAGTCGATGAGGCGCTCGATTGGCGATTTGGACGTAGTGTAGCTCATTCGACACGGACCTCCTGTTCGGGGTTGAACTTACCGAAGTAGATGGCGGCCCCGACGACGAGCGTCAGGAACAGCGTCGAGGCGATGGCCAGCGACTCCCCGAGTTGCCACTGGTTGAACGCCACGCGGTACGCGTACACCGGAAGCGTCGTCGTCGCCTGACTGGGGCCACCCCGCGTCATGATCCAGATGATGTCGAACTTGTTGAACATCCAGATGCCGCGGAGCAACACCACGAGGATGATCATCCCCTTCAGATTCGGGAGCGTGATGTCCCGGAAGCGTTGCCAGGCGTTGGCGCCGTTGACCCGTGCGGCGTCGTAGTAGCCGGACGGGATCGCCTCAAGCCGGGCGAGGGTCATCATCACGACGAAGATGGACCACTTCCAACTCGCCGCGACGATCAGCGCGTACATCGCGATGTCGGTGTTGCCGAGGAAGTTGATCGCCTCGTCGATCAGGCCGACCCGCATCGCCAGCAGGTTGAACACGCCGTAGTTGGGGTTCATCATCCACTGGAACACGAGGCCGACGACGATCACCGGCACGAGGTAGGGAAGCAACACGACCGCTCGCGCGAAGGCGTTCCCCCGGAACGACCGCTGGAGGATGAGCGCGAACGCGATGCCGACGACGACCTGTACCGCCACGGAGCCGAACCCGAAGATCACGGATTTCGCGACCGCGAGCCAGTAGAAGTCGTCCGCGAGGAAGATGTGCTGGTAGTTGCCGAGTCCGGTCCACTCCCACACCGGGTTGAACGCGTTGATGGCGAAGAAACTCCCCGCCAGCGCCCACACGATGGGGAAGACGGCGATGAACAGGAAGAGGAGCATGACCGGCGAGAGGCTCCCGTAGCCGAGGACCGTCTCGTTCTCCAGCAGGTCGCCGAGTCGGTCACGTAGCGTTGACTCGCCGCCGGCCGTCTCGACCCCACTCGTCGGGGTCGCCTCACCCATCTACGTCCACCCCCGGTTGTCGGTCGGTCTCATCACTGTTCGAAGTTCGCGATGACGGAGCGGGAGCGTTCGCCGGCCTGGTCGATGGCCTCGTCGATGCTCATGTCGTCGTGCAGGTAGTTGAACAGCATGTTGCCGAACGTCGACTCGGAGAACACCGGCGAGGCCAGCGCGTTGTTGGGGTCTGTCTCGCCGACGAGCGTCTGTGCCGTTTCGACCATCTTCACCACGTCCTCGATGCGGATGTGGTCGTTCGGCCGCACCCACGTGTCGATGAACTCGTTGTCGAGGAACTCCTCGTCGTCCACGGCCGCCGGGAACGGCGGCAGGTTGTGCAACGGCGCGATGTGGAGGAGTTCGTACAGCGGTTCGGGCCGGGACATGAACTGCACGAACTCCCGGGCGCCCTCCTTGTTGTCCGCGGCGTCGAACATGACCCACCCCTCCGAGAAGGCCTGGTGGGTCTGCTCCGCGTTCGACGGCGGATGCATGAGGCCGGTGTCCTCGGCGACGGCCTCGTTGTTCGCCACCGCCTGCTGGAGCGGTCGTGCGCCGAAGTACTTCACCTCGTTCACCTGCTCGGACCAGTACGACTCGATCTGTGGGCCGTATCCGTAGCCCGACCCGTCGACGGAAACCTCGTTGAGCTGGCCGATGTACTCCAGGACCTCCTTCGTGAGTTCGCGGTTCTCGCCCTGATCCATCACCACCTCGATGTTGCCGTCGTTGCGCTCGAAGATCTGACCACCGTTCTGGAACATGTGGTCGATGTAGTACTCGGTGGCCATCAGGGTCTGCCCGGCCGGCACGCAGGTGCCGCGGCGCTCGCCGACCCCGTCGGTGGCCTGGACGCCCTCGAGGAACTCGTCCCACGTCGGCTCGCGGGGCGCCATCCCGGCTTCTTCCTGCCACGTGCTCACGCGGTACCAGTCCATCGTCATGTTGACCCAGATGGGGACGACGTACTGGTTGCCCTGCAACGAGAAGAGGAAGTCCTCGTTGAAGTCGTAGCCGTAGAGTTCCTCCATCCACTGCGCCTGATCGCTCAGGTCCGCGAGGACGCCCTGGAGCGCCAGCCCTCCACCTTTCTCCGGTGCCGTGGTCGTCAGTTCCGGTGGGTCGCCGGCCTGCAACAGCCGCGAAATCCGGGCCGACTGACTCGACCCGACGCCGACGAACTCCAGTCGGACGCCGTAGCCCGTCTCCTCGCTGAACCGCTCCGCCCACTTCTGGTAGTACTGCTTGAACGCGGAACTGTTCTCCGCAGAGAGGAAGTGAACCTCGCCCCGATCACCCGAAATCGTTCGTTGCTCGCCCGCGGGTGTCCCACCGCCACCGCCGCCGCCACCGCCACCGCCGGTACCGCCCGAACAGCCGGCCAAGGTGGTCGTTGCCGCCGCCGCTACTCCCGCTCGCCTGAGGAATCGTCGTCTACTTTCCTCCATGACATTACACCACACTCCTCATGATATTAGCTAACACATAAACATTTAGTTTGATTAAATAATTAAAACGTCTCCCCGCCGGCACGGGATTCCCTCGCGCTTATCCGCCGCTCGTCCGTACGGGGACCGTATGGCAGTGTACCAACGCCGGACGCGCGTCGCCGCGCCGCTTTCCGAGGTGTGGGACTTTCACTCCCGCGTGACCGGACTGGAGGCGCTGACGCCGGGGTGGATGAACCTCCGCATCGAGTCGGTCGTGGGGCCGGACGGCGAACCGGATCCCGAGATTCTGGAGACGGGGTCGCGCATCGACGCGTCGCTCCGGCCGTTCGGCGTCGGCCCGCGACAGCGATGGACCTCGGTCATCACCGCACGCGAACACGAGGAGGGATCGGCGTACTTCCGCGACGAGATGGAGGGCGGACCCTTCCGCCACTGGGAACACACCCACCGTTTCTTCGCCGACGGCGAGGAGACGGTCGTCGACGACCGGGTGGTCTACGCCCTACCGTTCGGGGAGGTGGGTGAGGCGGTGAGTACGCTCGCCCGCGTCGGTTTCGAACCGATGTTCCGGTATCGACACCGGCGGACGCGCGAACTGCTGGAGTGATCTTTTGAGGGCGGCGCTCCAACCGCCGGGCATGGACGTGGACGTCGTCGACATGGATCACGTCGCCCTCCGCGTGAGCGACATCGACCGCGCGCTGGCGTTCTACCACGACCTGCTGGGCATGGCAGTCAGGGACCGCGACCGGTTCGAGGCCGGCGAGGTACCGTACGTCGCCGTCGTCGCCGGCGGCCGCCACCTCCACCTCGTCCCCAGCGACGACCCCATCGACGTGGGCGGGGAACACGTCTGCCTCCTCCTGCGCTCCGACGGGACGGGGACGCGGGCGGAACTCGACGCCCTCCTCGACGAACTCCGGGACGCGGGCGTCGAAGTGGAGGCGGACGAACCCCGCGAGCGGTACGGGGCGTACGGCCGCGACTGGGCGGCGTACGTGCGCGACCCGGACGGGCGGCGCGTCGAACTGAAACTGCACTAGCCGCGCTCATCTACGCGTCGACGTGACGACGCGCCCCTACGCGTCGACGTGACGACGCGCCGACGCCGTGACGTAGATACCAGCGAGGACGACGGCGCCGCCGACGAGGGTTCCTAGCGTCGGCACCTCCGCCAGCAACGCGGCCGCGAGCACCGTGCTCCCGACGGGTTCCCCGAGGAGCGAGACGCTGACCACGTGGGATTCGACGTGGCCGAGCGCCCAGTTGACAACGGTGTGACCGAGGACGCCCGGGCCGAGCGCCATCGCGACGAACAGCGCCCACTCGTGGGGCGGGTACGTGGTGAGGGGGAGCCCCCGGGCGAGCGCGACGGCGAGGAGGACGACGGCACAGGCCGTGTAGACCACCGTCACGTAGGGGAGAACCGCCAGTCGCCGCCGGAGCGACCGCCCGGCGAGCACGTAGCCCGCGGCCGCGACGGCACCGAGGAGCGCGAGGGCGTTGCCGTAGCGGGTGCCGGCGAGGGCCACCGGATCGGCGGCCCGGCCGACCGTCGGGCCGGCGGCGAGCCAGCCCATCCCGACGAGGGCGACGGCGATGCCGACGAGGCTTCGACGGGTCACGCGCTCACCGAGGAGGAGCCACGCCCCGACGACGACGAAGACTGGTTGTGCCTGGACGAGCGTGACGCTCGCCGCGACGGTGGTGTGCTCGAGACTCTCGAACCACGCGACGAAGTGGACGGCGAGGAGGACGCCCGCGCCGACGGCGACCACGCCGTCGCGGCGGCCGATAGGGACTTGCCTCCACCCCGACCCGCGCCGGACTGTGAGCGGCGCGAGCGCGCCCACGGTGAACGACACCCGATACAGCGCCTTGACGACGTTCGGCGCGTCGCTCCAGCGGACCAGAATCGCGCTCGTGCTGATCGCGAGCACCGCGACGCCGAGCGCGAGAAGTGGCGGGACGGCGGGGTGGTCGGTGGCGGGCACATGCCATCGCTCGGTCAGGGACGGCTTACCGATGTCGACCGCGTATCGAACGGTACTGATCCGCCTATTGGCTTTATCGTAGAAGAAATTTCTTCAAAATAGCCTGTGAAGAATTATTTGGCATCATTTACGTAGTTGGAGATACGAGTGTACTCCGATGACCCGTTCGAAACGCGATTGGTTGTGGGTACTGACCTTTGCGGTACTCATCACCTTCTCGGTCCCCTGGTTCCTCTGGGGGTCGTCGACGGTGGTCGCCGGCTTGCCGGTCTGGCTGTGGTGGCACGTCGGCTGGATGGTCGTGGCATCGGTCGTGTTCGCCCTCTTCGCCCGGACCGGGTGGGATCGACTCATGGGCGTCGAGAGCGACGCCGGCTTCGCCGCCGGGGGTGACCCGTGACGCTCCAACCGCTCGGCATCGTCGTCGCCTACCTCCTGTTGGCGCTCGGGGTCGGCTTGCTGGCCTACCGCGTCGGCGGG
>Ga0207797_1002723_pt1 | contig 12136 bp, 11 predicted proteins | sample PRCRCaboRojoPR_6_FD_187275 | JGI IMG/M metagenome (GOLD analysis project Ga0207797, IMG submission 187275) | Marine sediment microbial community from Cabo Rojo, Puerto Rico - PR CR 10% Liquid 1 (SPAdes) | ecosystem: Environmental > Aquatic > Marine > Coastal > Sediment | place: Cabo Rojo, Puerto... | reverse complement strand
CACTTACGGGAGTGCGAGATTGCTGGTCGAGACGCGCATGACTACTACGCGGAAGACGCGGCGACGCGGACGATTTCGGTGAACCCGGTCAAACCCGACGCTGACCCGAATGCGGAGGACTGCGACGGCGTGACGAACATCGGCTCCTATGTCGGCGAGTACATCGGTTCGTACGGTGAACCGCTGTTTGAGCGGAACGTGGAGGAGCTCGCGTTCCGCGCTGCCGTGTGGGCGACCGGTTCGCAGCTGGTCAGATTCTCGACGGGCGCCAACGAGGTGATAAACGAGGTTGGCGGCTTCGACGAGGAGCAAAGCGACGAGGCTGAAGCCCCCGAGACGGACCTGGTCGTCAAGGACGGATTCGACCGTGAGAATCCGACTGAGTCCGTCGACGGGAGCCCGTTCGAGGAGGCGAACCCAAGTTGGTCGTTCGAGGGCATCGGCGTGGTCGACCGGGACGGTGAAACCGTCCACAAGGTCGAATCGAGCGGTGCGGAGTACCGGGAGATCGGCGACGCGTCGCATCTCGACCCACCGAAGCGACAGCCGCGGGACCGTCCACAGAGGTCGAGTTCGGAATCGGATTTAAGTTCACACTAAAACACTGACAGTAAGTCAGGTGATACAATAGAGAGTTCGTGCTGAATATAGAGCCTCTATTCAGCAACGAACATCCCAGGCGCAACTATCCGGGAGAAGACCTATGGAAGATTCGGGATAACGAATTAATATGAGGGTATCGCGCAGGTCTGTCTTGGCGGGAACAATTCTCGTCTTCTCGGGTTGCGCGTCGCTTCCCTTCGGTCGAAAGACCCTACTCCATCTGGTGAATCATCGGGAATCAGCCGTCGAGGGCCAGCTCGCCCTTTCAGAGCGAGATATTCCTGACGATCCGGCTGAAGTGTTCTCGACCCGATTCTCACTCGATTCCGAAGAGAGTGTTCGGTTGACCTCGGAGCAGTTTCCCCCGGGCGAATACCTGATTCATGTGATTACCTCGGACGGGCTGGAAAACAAGAATGTGGTCGAATGTACCGAGGACACCCCTGGTTACATCACTATTAACGAGAAGGAGATCGAGATCTCGTTCATACACCGGGATTAACCGATGTGAGCCATCGGGATCGCATCCTCATTCATACCACTCAAGAGCAAGCCACGTGACCAGTGCTGGTGCGACCGTAATGAGTGCGAGTAGAATCAACGCGAGTTGCGTATTCGGAAAGCTTCGAGATATCCCCAACTGATTTGCTGACCAAAACGCGACAACGCCAACCAGGACCGCTGCGGACATCTGAGGGTTCTCCGTCCGATATCCCCGCAATCCGACAAGGACCAATCCGAGACCAATTACGACCATGCCGAGGAAGAAGATGAATTCCAGAGACTGCCAGCCCCCACCATAGGTCTGCAACGCGTAGCGTTCTCCTTGGTATTCGATAGAATATGTCCGGACCACGTCTGTGTATTGGAACTCTTGCGGTTCATTCCATGACCCATAGACGGTTGCGCGTTTCTCTTCAGCTGCCAGTGTCTTGCTGAATGCGTCTTGGGCATTTGATGAGAGGTTTGCGTATGAAAATTCGGGTGCGTCCTGCGGCACGTCCTCAACGGAATGAATCGAATGATTGTACTCTTGAAATCCTGGATAGGGATTAGCAATGAATGCATTCAGGATTACCAAGCCACCAACGAGCATCAGGAGTACAGAAGGAATTTGCGTGGCTTTCAATTGGACCATAACTGATTTTTCTCAGCAGAATGTTATCCGTTTTCGGGTGAGTTTGCCCCTTGGTTCAGCACGCGCCTAATGATAATCCACCGTTATTAGCGCTTGAACTAACGTAGCGAATCGTCCCCCTCACTCCCACGAATCGGATAGAGGACCCTCGCGGGGGAATAATTTATACTCACACCGAGAAAATGACAACCATAGGAAAATTCATTATGGGTCAGGGGGCACAAATCCTTCGGGCATGGTGGCGGTGAGTAATCCCTGAGCAAAACAAACCCTGGGAATCACTACCAAAAAATGACGACCCGATATCCACGGCGTGAGATGGGATTTTTCATCGTAATCGCCCTGGTGATGATCAGTCTGGTTGCGCTTGTGCCCACAATTACCGCTCAAGAAACGGAGCATGATTCAATTCCCCCACGCATAGGCCTCTCGGAGAACACTTCGCGCGTATTGTATCTAGATTCTCCTGACCATGCATCGTTCGGTGCCCCAAGTCTCACAGTTACCGATAGCCTGGCAACCCAAACTGCGAATACTGAATCCCGATTAGTCGTATATTCCCTTAAGACACAGCTCTCCAACGCGGAAACCGAATCACAACTGAGATCTATCTCTCAAAATGCGTCATTGTATTTTCAAATGGAGACCAATCGCCTGCACGCCCTTGAATCGCAGAAGCGAACACAACTACGTGAGGGCGAAATTTCAAAAGCCGAATACCTTCGAACTCTCGGGGCGATTCATCGCCGAGCAGGGAATTTACATGAGCGAATCTCTGTCCTTCGATCAAACGAACGTTTGACGAGCGAGGCCAGGACAGATCTCTCGAATGTTGAGAGTGATCTTGTTGGTTTGGAAGGTCCCTTGCGGTCAGGTCTGGCTTCAGCGCTGGATGGTTCTGGTGACCCATCGAAGGTGTTCGTGACGACTTCGGGAGCTGGAGTTACCCTCAGTAAAATACAGGATGGAACGTTCATTCACGAAGCGTATATTCCGGCAAACCGGGACGGGGTTATCGGCTCACTGTCGTTCGACGAGGCGATAAACATCACTCGGGCTTATTACCCCTATCTCAATCAACAGAGTACGGGGAGATCGCTTTCCTCACAAAACCCCGACCTCTTGGAATTCTCTATCGGCGGCCCAAATGGAGATACCAGAGGGTATCTGGATACGAGTACTCAACAGGTATTCTTCGAAGTTCACCGGTTGTCCCTGGGAGAAGGGATCGAAACTGAGCCATTGCGAACCGTCTCATCGAACAACACTACATTGATCGTTAGCGATTCGTATGTGGGTGGGCCGCTGAAGATTCGCGTGGAGAATCAAACCGGCTCGCCTCTCCGGGCCGATGTGTATCTCAATAAGACTCACGTGGGTCGGACGAATGATGCCGGGAATTACTGGACAATTGCTCGGCGACCGCCGTATCCCGTTCGGGTAACGACCGATGAGGCGAATATTTCGGCCAATGTAACTCGATTTTCCAAATAAACCCTTGCACTTCCTGATTCAAAGGTTGAAACAAAAATTGTCCTATGAGTAATGCCTCACATGTCATGCGATATTCGGCAATAGATGATATTAGTGAAAGATGATGCTATCTCGATATCCCCTCATTTTGGAATGGGATGCTTGAAAAGCACCCGATAGATTCGAAGCGGAGAAAAGTGCTCCAAGGAATCGGCGCGGGTGTAGGGTTTATGACGATGGCCGATATTGCGCAGGCCGAAGAACCATCTCCTGAATCAATGTGTACCACCAATACCCTGGTGGACCACGAAGACGACGTTTGCCTTCACTGTGATAACCGTAATGTAGGTGGGCTGTCAAGTGTTGAATTGATATTGACGGTTGACCCAACACCGAGTGAAGATATTGGCACGCTAAAGGCCACCGATGGCAGCGAGAAGATTAGCTGCCCTTTGGATGCATCTGAGTGGTCGGAAACAATTGACTCAGGATACGAGTCAATCTATATTAGTAACCCCCAACAATATTTGAATTGGCAGCTTGAGATTGATGATGATCAGGAGTGGTCCCATACCTTAGAAATCGAAGAATGCATGTGAATTGTATTGATTGATCAAATGGAACGGGAAATCAGAGCACAACGGTCATCCAAATCCTAATGGATGACCATTTCCATTTCGTTCCGACCGGATCTTTGGCTTCTCAACCAGAAGAGAATTATCAAATTCAGATCATATATTAATGATATCCGATGTTACATATCCATTATATATAAGGGGAGTTTTTTACCAAATATTCATATTTGAATTCTAAAAACAATCATAAGTCTAGCGAATATAAAATATAGATTAGATGGGGGGCACACAAACAAACCTTGAGGCGAAAGGGGCGAGAAATGATCTTCTGCATATTTTGCAGAAACGAAGGAATATCATAAATGAACTTTGTGACGGGAATGTCGAAAAACGGGAAGTCCTAGAGCGAGTCGATGTCTCGCGTCCTACCATGGATAGAGCGTATCGTGAACTCAACGAGATTGGGATAATCAATTCCGTTGGCACCTCGCATGTCTTCACAAGATTTGGAAAAACCGTTTGCCATTCAATGAAAGAAATATTTGAATTGGTGGAGGCTATGGAGCAAGCAAGGGATTTCCTGATACAGCTCCCTGAAGACGCCCCTATTGATTTGCGAGTGTTTCTACGTGCGAATATCCACTTTGCCGAAGCCCACGCCCCCCAGGAGGTTTTTGTCAATGTCCTCCAAGATATTGACGAGGTAGACTCAGTGAGAGGCTACGCAAGTGCCTTCCTCCCCTCTCATGTTTCACTGTTTTATGATCTAATAATGAACACCGACATCACCTTCGAGCTTCTCTTCACGGAATCAGTGCTCGATACGCTCCATAGCAACTACCCAGACCAACTCTCGGACATCACGGAAAAAGATACCTGTACAGTAAGGAGTACAGATGCGGATATTCCATTCGGGGTAATCCTTATCGATAATTCTCGGGTTTTCGTACCCTTGGGGGATAATCGAAAGCAGTTGATCGGTATCGTTGAAAATAATACTGAGTACTCCGTTGAATGGGCTAAAGAGTTATTGGATCGGCTTGAGAAAGGTGAGGATACCGTCGCAATCCGCCATTTTCTCAATTGAGGAGCTAGGAGACGTCGATTCCGAGTATCTCCTTCTTGCCTTCAGATACATCCTGGGCGATTAACGCAGCCCCTCGCGCTGAGGCATACGGCTCTATAACATAGACCGACGCTTTCTGAGTTCCCCACTCATATAGAGATCTATTGAGGTCGTATTCACCACTTTGTCTGAGAAACCGTCCGGTTAATACAATCGCATCCAGCTCTTGATTATCATATTCATCAATGAACGGAATAAGTGAGCTTATGTTGTGTTTCGTTGCCCATTCTACCATTTGTAATACGTCTTCAGGCTGACCACCTTTTACAGTGGATATCTTTTGGCCTCGTTTGCCGAGTATTCCCGCCCGCGAGATGATATCCTCATATCCGTGAGTTCCAATTCGTCGGATTTCTTCCAAATCAGGCCATCCATGTACGAGACCAATCCAGTGGAATAAGCCCCGTATCTTTCCCTCTAATACCAGTCCAGCCACCACAGAGGAACTTATTCCCGCCCATATATACGCTCCTTCAGATTCACTTTCTACTTTGAATCGCTCAAATGCCGCGCGAATTGAGGCGTATTTGTCGGGTCCGGCCAAAAGTGAGTAGTGTTGAAAGTATGGATGGAGGCTTTCAATTTCACGATGGATACCGGGCAGCACAACGGTTGGGATCTCACTCGAGGCTAGCGCATCAAATACTTTCGAACCCCCTCCAGTTGAATATCCCATACCTACTGTATCGATCACTCCACGTTCTGAGACTGAATCTATTTCCTGAATCGATGAAATTGCATCTCCATAGCTGTACGAGATGGCAGCTCTTTTGATCTGATTTTCGTCTACGGTATCTCGGATGAATCGCAGTATCTGGTATTCATCCCATCCCCCAAGTTTCTCCCGAGATGCTCTTGCAGTTTGGATTGTGCGTTCCGAATTTCTAATCGCCAACTTTACTCCAGTAGTCGAATGATCGATTCCAAGGTACATTTTGCCACCCAGGCAACATTATTCGTGATTTTGTACTTATCGAAACTCATAGAATCAAAACCTGAATATCCAATCAGACAGTGATTGAAATTGATCATAATTCGTTCCAATTAAACATTGATTGGCAATGTCTATCCTTCGTTTGGCATCGGTGGGTTCACATCTACAGTTGTACCTTTTGTTTACCGATAAACCCCAACTCATACTCGGGATTGGTGGCTGGTTCCTACTCGGCTTTCAACCCCCAGAATGTGAATCGGTTGGAAGCTGGTTCCAATCGGATAGAGTCGAAATACGGGACTTGATCACGGGACAATATATTGGAAGCTGGTCAGGACTACAGCGTCTTTGTGACCGACGACAGAAGATCAACTGGCCGGGAACTCATTCATCCCGCAAACGCACCAAGTATCACATACTACGGCGGTGATATCTTCGTCGGCAGTTGGCATTATGCCTGACGGTGGTTATCGACATAACACCTGCTGAATCAGGACATGTGCTATTGAATTGTCCACTCTCGGAAATTCAATGACTGCAGTCCTCTACTCAGAATCTCCAACAAGTGGTCAGATGAGAGTCCATAATATCTCAGTTCACCCTAATAAGGAGTACATTGGGGTCGAGAGGTGATCCAATGCGTTATTCGACGCTATTCATTGAGCAGGTCCCCAAAACAGCCGTTTGTTATAGTGATCGGGTTATCATTTGTCGCAACGAGTGTTGTATTCCCTTTCCTTTACCGAGATTACATTGAGTATTAGACACGGGTAGCCATCCGACATGGTGACGGACCCATCATCCAGAATCAGGTGAAATCACAGAAAACTCCTTACCGATGGCCAATTTGTCCCCATCGTTGGTCTGAGGTACGCCCCAATAAACAAAACGGTAGCGGCCTAATTCTAAAGGCCTGCAAACCATATATTTTGGCCGAGTATCTGTGGTTGAAAGTGAATCTCTGTTGATTGTTAGATTCCAATGGAAGCCCGTGGACGGTGAGTGTGTTATCAATTCATCAGTCCAGTAGTCTCTCTCTCCCATCCAGTAGATTGAACTCCATTCCTCTTCTTCCTTCCTTTGGATGTCAAACTTGTGTTTCGAACCCGTTTGTTTCTCTTCCCCCGAAATATTTTCCAACCTTACAGTGATATTTCCCCCGAGGGCAACTTCCGTTGGCGAAAGCCAGAGGTTGAAACCATTAGTGGGTACCTTTCGTACCTGATAAGTTTGTCTGACATGCATATATTGGCTTTGACACCCATCTTGGTCTTCCTGAGGGGATTCAGTTTGGTCCTGTTCCCCCGTAATTGCCAGACATCCAGAAAGTCCTATAGACAATCCGCAGAAAACACTTAGATAATTCCGCCGCTTCATAGCAAATTGTAACAAGTCGGAAGAAAAAAACTTTCTGGATAAATTAGCGTTTGGGACATTGGTCAACCACTGATGAATCAATCAAGCATTGAATGAATCCGAATATCACATTGAGGAATCATAAACAGTGAATTAGTAAGGGTAATAACTCCATGTCCTCCGAACACATATCGGGTTGTGGGTGAAAACGCCATGGATGGAACCCAAACAGAAGATCTGGTAGAATTGAACCGACGAAATTACCTTGCTGCGCTAAGTGGACTTGGGATTTCTGGCGCTGCGCTGAATTATCTCTCAAAGGACGTGCTTGCAGAAACGACGGAGAATCCTGAAAAAGAGGTGCCGGTACTCACCAAGTGGAGACATTCTAGCCATGATGAGTTTGTCGCAGGTGAGAAACGTGAACGCAAACCGGTTTATGAAACGATACCCCGACGAGATTGGTATATAATCAAATCCGCATACAATGCTGCTGAGAATTTCAGGAATAGCGAGACGGTTTCAGAATTTGGTTCCAACATCAAAATCGGTGTCCGTAATGATGGAACTCAGGGAAAATCAATCGTGGCGGATTATACGATCTTGCTTGACCCTGAGGGCAATATTATCAGTAAGCCGGAAATCAAATTCAGGGAATTCGAGCAAGAAATCCCCGCTCATGTTCAAGGTGTCGCGGGTGAGGAGGCTGATGTCGAAACATACAAAGCGGATATTCCCATAGTTCCAAACAAGATTTATAAAAAGCAACAATACTTCAATTGTGATTATAGACCAGTGCCAGGGGGATGTGCAATATCAACCTCAGCAGGTGCCGGTGCGACATTAGGAACTCCTGCATATGATGCAGATGTCAATAAAGATGTTCTTGTTACAGCGGGCCATGTGGTCGATGAATCTGGATTACAAGAGGTCTACCAAGATTATGGAGAAGATGATAAAGTTGGCACCGAAAATAACTCACAATATATTGTAAATGGGGATTTTGATGCTGTTACCCTCGATTTATCGGACGGGATTAACGTGAACTACAGATTAGCCACAGATACGTGCGATGAATTCAAATATGACATCTATGGTGCCGTCACTCATGATGGTTTGATCAATATGCAACATTTTGAAGAAACCATTTATATGCAAGGCAGATCAGCCGGGGTCGGGGAAGATAATCCAGGCATTATAGATACGATTTATGAGACCGACTTCCGTGATTCTTGCGATAGCCAAAGCGGTGACTCTGGTGGCCCTCATTATGATGTAGATAATGGGAACGAAGCATATATTGCAGGTATTCATGGAGGGTCAGCTTCCGGATACGCATATGCTACCAAACAAAGATCAATCGAGGAAGAGTGGGGTCTTTATACTTGATTAAGTGGAAGCACATCTAGCATCACGGTTTTTTGAGCTATATTCAAGCATATGGCAAGATTAGGCGATTAGGGCCTTGTTTGAACGCTCGAAAACAGGTCGTAGAGACTCTCAACTAAACTAGAGTTAGCTCTACATGGCAAAGTACTAGGAAATGAAGCGGGAGGGTTCAGTTGTGCAGACAGAACTCGCCCGCTTCACAAGGAAGGTCGTGAGCAACGCCCAAAAAGCCGTCGTTGGCACGCCAGCACCAGCTGTCAACAAAGGAAAAACAGGCTACGCTGATTGGGTCGTCATCTCGATTCACGCTCTAAGAGAGTATCTCGATCAGCCATATCGGCGATTGATGGAAGTCCTGTACGAGATGTCGCGTATCACCGCAATTCTCGGCTTGAGACCATCCACGCTACCGGATTTTTCGACCGTCTGTGGGAGAAAACAGGAGCTGAAAATGGGCATCTGGAGAACATTTCTCAGGCTGACAATTGATCTGCACGAGCTGGGCGAGATCCAGGCCATAGACGCCACCGGCATGGACCGGATCGCCGCCAGCCAACACTACGCGAAACGGACGAACTACACGTTCAAAGCGGTGAAGACGACGGTTCTCGTTGATTGTTCGACTGGTGTGATTCTAGACATTCATTGTTCGATGACACAACCACACGATTCCCAGGTTGGCTGGCAGGTGCTCAAACGCAACCTCGACAATCTATCAATTATCACAGCAGACAAAGGGTATGACTGGTGGTTGCTTCGGAACAAACTACGTGCAGAAGGTGTAGAACCGCTGATCCGGGCCAGAGAGTTCGGCTGGGAAGGCGTGGCCGAGAATGTCCTGATGGATGATACGACATACCATCAACGCTCAAATGTCGAGTCGGTATTTTTCTCGCTTCGGCAGCGATTCGGCGGAAGACTTCGAGCGAGAACCTGGTTTGGTCAGTTTCGAGAACCCGTCCTGAAATGCGCTGTCAGAAACGTTGAATTAGCTGTGAAGGCCTCAAACCCGTGATTTTACGCGTTCAAACACGGCCCAGTTTATGTCTCTTTCCTCTCGCCATTTGACGAGTGCCTGAATGCTTCCATTGAAGTAAATGTCATTGCACCTGATTCGATTGCGGGTATTGCCTCGTACGGCGTCGGACAGGGAGTGGTCCCGGGTGACCTTGCAGTACTCGTTGGTGGGGTGTCGTTAGGCATGGTGGGAGGCATCGTTGGTGCAATTACCCTCGGATCTAGTGGATATAGGGTTGGGATTGGATTTCATCGTACCATAGCTCATCCAAATTGAGATCGATCTATTGGGATTCGATGAATATGCGCCCAGGGCCGTGTTTAGACGCTAGTAATATTGCCTCTTTGTCGGATTTACTAAGAAAAGAAGGGAGCACGGTCGTGTGTGCAATCGAACCTGGCTCGCTTCACCGAACGATGTGTCGCTCTGGCTAAAAAGGCTGTTGTGAACGATCCGGATCCACCTGTCAAGAACGGCGAAGGTGGCCCGCCCGACTGGGTAATCGTGACTCTTCACGGTCTCCGGGAATATCTTAATCAACCGAATCGGCGCTTGATGGATATTCTCCGAGAGATGCCTGCTTTCGTCGATATTCTCGGTCTCTCGGTTGATGATTTGCCGGACTTCACGACCGTGTGTCAGCGGAAACAGGACCTGAAGATGAGAGTCTGGCGGGTGCTGCTGCGATTATCAGCGAGTCTTCACGATACGGGTGAAATCCAGGCCATCGACTCCACGAGTTACGCTCACCGTTCGTCGAGCTACAATTATGCAAAACGGGTGGAAGACACCTTTGAATCGGTGAAAATCACGCCTCTTGTCGATTGTTCGACCGGTGCGATTCTGGATATTCACTGCTCAAAGTCACTGCCACACGACACCCAGATCGCCTGGCAGGTACTCACAAGAAATCTCAGCAAACTGGGAACAGTCGTCGCGGACAAAGGGTTCGATTGGGATGATCTGAGACACAGATTGCGTGAAGAGGGTATTAGACCGGTGATCAAGCATCGTGAGTTCTACTCACTGGATGCGGCTCATAATGCTCGGATTGACGACAATACGTACCACCGCCGGTCAATTGTGGAAGCTGAATTCTACTCATTTCGGAAGCGATTCGGCTCCGAGATCAGGGCAAGAACCTGGTTCGGTCAGTTTCGTGAAGTCGTTCTAAAGGCGGCAGTGAGAAACATAGAACGGGCTCTCAGGAACTCAACTGTATGATTTAGAGCGTCTAAACACGGCCCGCGCCCTGAGTTCAGCACGAGTCTCCTGATAGAGACTGGCTAGTGTTACTCGTACTGATGGGTGTTCCGTCTCCATGGGGCACAGGGCTTCGCGTCCTTCGGATCTGGGGTCGCGTTTACCGCTTGGAAGATACCATGTCAGCCAGCATCGCCGAATCGGTTCATTCCGCGAGTCGCCGATCGAGCCCCTTCCATACCAGGTATGCACCGACCAAGCCCAAAACGGACCAGAGCAACGTCAAATCCCCCGAGCCTGCCGGTTCGAGGACAAACCCCAAACTAGCCCAATAAAGAAGTATCGGCGTCAGACCGACGAGTGTCGCAGCCGGAAGAATCGGTGTCCGGGATCGCAGGCTGCGCAGTCCAACGCCAGCGGCAAGCAGGCCGGGGAGTCCTAACATGAATAGTGCGAAGATCTGATGAGCGCCCCACTGATCTGTTCCCTGCAGTACGTAACAGGCTGATTCGTAACGGACAAAATTCACATCCGACCGAGAATACTGATCACCGGTCACGAGGTTGAGGTCATTTGGCTTCGTCGACGTTCGATATCCCCGAGGGTGATCGAGTGCCTCGATAAAGATCTCTTGTGATTGCGGGGGTAACTCATCGAATTCACGGACAGCCGCGGGAGACGGGGGCGAACGATATCCATCCTCCTGGCATTCCTGGACAGTGTAGTGGACAGCATTAGCAGCATCGAGGGTACCGCCGACACCGCCAAACGCTCCAGCGGCGAGGATGATCAAAATCACCGCCGGGATGTGATAGCCGGTCAGGTCATCTCGGTTGCGGTAGACAAGATAGCCTCCCGCGAGGATACCGGCGGCGAAGAACCCGATGGAAAGCAGAGACAACGACCCGACCATAATTTACGGTAGAATGACAGGTGGTATCGGTTTTGTGGTCGAATATTGATTATGCAATCTCTGGGTTTCCCATACCAGAAACTCCAGGCACTCCCAATTAGCAGATAGCGTAGCTTTGATGCTGAATATGCGCCCTGTATTCAGCACGGAGCTATTGATGGTGTGGAGATAGGTTCAGATCTGACTGATGGATATCGAGGATGGATGCAGTATAGCGGTACCGATAGGTGAAGTAAACCACAGATAGAACTTCAGACGAGATCGATAGGACGGCCGTGAGTGGCATCTCTACCGCCGGCACCCAAATCGCGCTATCCGAATACTTCACTGGGGTGTGATTCGTCCCGGCTGTACGTTCGGATCGTGGTTCGGGAGTACCGCGACACAGTCCGAGCGGCCGGCCACGGA
>Ga0207797_1002721_pt1 | contig 12143 bp, 10 predicted proteins | sample PRCRCaboRojoPR_6_FD_187275 | JGI IMG/M metagenome (GOLD analysis project Ga0207797, IMG submission 187275) | Marine sediment microbial community from Cabo Rojo, Puerto Rico - PR CR 10% Liquid 1 (SPAdes) | ecosystem: Environmental > Aquatic > Marine > Coastal > Sediment | place: Cabo Rojo, Puerto... | reverse complement strand
CCGGGGCATGGGGGCGGAAGGGCCGGGGCAGCACACCAGGCAGGGGATGGGGCAGTTCGTGCGCAGCCTGTGGGGCATATTCCGGCGCGACAGGGAGTTCGCCTGGTTCGAGACCTGCTTCATGCTCTACGGCATCGCCTTCCAGGCGGTGCTTCCCGCCATACCCTTCTTCGCCCGGGACCAGCTGGGGCTCTCCTTCGAGCAGTTCGCCACCGCCAAGGGCGTCATAGGACAGCTGGGCCTGCTGGTGCTGGGGCCCTTCCTGGGGGCGGGGGTGGAGCGGATACACCCCTTCAAGTTCACAGGCGTGGTGGTTCTGATACTGGGCATGTACCCCATAGTGATGGCCACCGGGGCCTGGGTGCCATCCCTGGGGCTGGTGCTCTTCTACCTCTCCTTCGCCTTCTTCGCCGTGGGCATCGCGGGGATAAACATCTCCTGGAACATCTCCAGCATGGCCTTCGCCCCCGAGGGCCAGACGGCCACCTACCAGGGACTGCACATAACGGCCACCGCCATACGGGGCCTGTTCGCTCCCATTCTGGGCACGGTGCTGCTGCAGCAGGTGGGCTACACCGCCCCCTTCATCTTCTCCTCGTCGCTGTTCATGGTTTCGGGGGCCATGTTCATCGCCCACTACCGGAAGAGGTGCCGGAGGGGCCTGGTGACGTAGAAAGGGCGGCCCCGGCCGGGACCGCCCTTCGAAAGCCTCGGGACTCTTTAGAAGTTGATCCCCGCCGTGGCGGTGAGGCCGAAGTCGTCGAAGTCGATCCAGTGGAGCTTGCCGCTGAGCTCTATGTCGTTGCCGCCCATGGGAACGATGGTGCCGATGTTACCGTAGGCCCCCACCTCGCCTTCGCTGTCGTCGTACTCCTCGCCGTTGACCTCGTAGCTAACGCTCACGTGATGGTAGGCCAGGCCTCCGCCGTAGAAGACCGTTCCGGCATAGGTGCGGATACCGCCAAGTACGGGAATCATGCTGGTGGAGAGGTCGTCGTAGTCGAACTCCGAGTTGAGGAATACGTAGCTGACACTGCCCTCTATGGCGTACATGGGCATGTGGATCAGCAGGTTGGCCCCGATCATTGGGCTTGCGTTGTAGGCGTCCGCCCAGTCACCGGTGGGGATGAAGAGACCTCCGTGCGCACCGAACTCGGTGCTGGCGAAGGCGGCCAGGGCCAGGACGGCCATAAGAACTAGAGCGTACCTCATCGTGTCCTCCCTTTCTGTTGGTCTGCAGTTGCTGAAACGCTAGCCTGTCGCACCGCCGCGGTCAACTGCCCAGAACCAGATCGAGTACCTGTCGCAGCGAGGTTGCGTCCAGCACGCGCCGGCCGCTCTCGGGGAAATCGCCCCGGGAGGAGAGCAGCACGAAATCCACCCCTGCCGCCTCCGCCGCCGGCAGATCGCTCGACGTGCTGTCACCCACGAACAGCGTCGAAGCGGGGGATGCCTCCAGCAGCCGCATGGCCAGCCGGAGTATCTCCGGGTCGGGTTTGGCCATGCCCACCTCGCAACTGAGTACGATGGCGTCCAGGTACTCAATGATGCCCGACTCCCGGACCCTCGGCCTCTGGACCCCGCCGGGGCCGTTGGAGACCAGGCCCACGGACACGCCCGTCTGCTTCAGCCTGCGAAGCGTCTCCAGCGCACCCTCGACGGTGCCGTGGTGGGCGGAGAGGTGGCGGTAGTAGCGGTCCAGGAACTCCACGGGGTCGGTTTCCACGCCGTATCTGCGGAAGGCGCCCTCCATCCCGGGGGAGTCCCTCTCCGGCGCTCCGGGCCGGCAGGCCTCCAGCGCCTGCACCTCGTCGGAATCCACCAGCTCCATCAGCTGCCCCTCGGGCATGTGTAGCTCCATCTCCGCGGCGGTGGCGCTCACCGCCTCGCGCTGCGCCGAGGCGTAGTCCAGCAGCGTGCCGTCCAGGTCGAAGATCACCGTCTCGTACTTGCGGCCCAAGGTGCCCCCCTCTTCCTGTAGCGTGCGGGTCATAGGTAGTTGAAACCATGGTCGGGGAAGACGGTGGCGACAACTCCCCCGCCCATCTCGGCCCCCAGCCTCATGGCCGCCTCCAGGGCGGCTCCGCTGGAGGGGCCCACAGGTTGGCCCAGCGAACGTGCCACCCAGTAGGCCAGCTCCCTCGCCCTCTCCGCCGGGACCTCCGCAAGGGGAACCCCGGACAGCCTTCTGTGGAGGGGGACGCTGCGCGGATCGGGGCGTCGGATGCCGGGTATGGCGTCCTCCAGTCTGGGAACTGCCCCCAGCAGCGCCGGCTCACCGCCTGCCGTCCGCAGCGCCTCGGCCACACCAAGAAGCGTGCCCCCGGTGCCCACCGCGGCGGCGAAGCCGTCCACGGCACCGTCTGACTGTCGCAGTATCTCCGGCCCAGTGGTAAGCGCGTGGACCGTGGGGTTGAGTCCCGAGCCGTGCTGGTCGAGGTAGACGCAGCCGGGGTCATCGGCCGCCGCCATCGCCCTTCTCTGGGCTCCGGCGGTACCCTCATGGGAGGGCGTTACGGTGAGCCTCGCCCCCAGGCACCTGATCCTGGCCAGCCGGGCTCCCCCGGCGCTGCGGGGCACGAACAGCCATGCCCGGACTCCCAGCCTCCGGGCTGCAAGGGCCAGGGCCACGCCGGTGTTTCCGGATGAGGCCTCAACGAAAGTGGGTTCTTCAGGCTCGGGCGCCAGCCTGAGCCTCTCCTCCAGGACGAACGAGGCCACCCGGTCCTTCACCGAGAGGCCGGGGTTCATGGACTCCAGCTTGGCCAGAATGCTAACCCCCGCCGGAGCTTCCGGGGGAGTCGCCTCCACCAGGGGGGTGGGCCGCCACGCAGGACGGTGGCTGGTCCGTTCGGGCAGTACCGCCCTATCTGCTCTTTCCGTCTTCGTGATCACGTGAGTATCCCTTCATCTGCACATTCCATCCCTCATCCACCGGGTCAGCCGGCGGGGGACAGGTGCAGGTGAAGGCTACGGGCAGCGGCATCCCTTCCCTCACGGTCATTTCTCCCTCCATCAAAAAAACCCGCCTCGAAAGGCGGGCAATCAGGCTGCGAGCTGCTGCGCACCTAACCCGCCTGCGGATCACCTCCGCTGCCGGGACAGGTACACGCAACGGCCATTGATATATTCATGATCGCGTGCTAGACTAACATGTTCCGATTCGTTGGTCAACCAGGACCGCGCGGGTGCAAGGCACCGGCGGCCCCACATAGATCCCACCCGGAATCTCGAGAGGATGATAATGAGCGCGGACGCGAAGAAGGGCGGATTCCAGATAGAGAAGTCACCGGCGAAGCACAACATACTCGTGCTTTCCGGAAAGGGCGGAGTCGGCAAGAGCACGGTTGCTGCCAACCTTGCCCTGTCTCTCTCGCTGCAGGGCAGGAAGACCGGCCTGCTGGACGCCGACTTCCACGGCCCGAGCATCCCCAAGATGCTGGGGTTGGAGGGCAGGAGGCTGGCCATGGAGGATGACAGGATCCTCCCGGTCTCCCTGGGGGACCTGAAGGTGATCTCCGTGGACTTCATGCTGGAGCAGCGCACCGACCCCGTGATATGGCGCGGCCCCATGAAGATGAACGTGATAAGGCAGCTGCTGGAGGACGTGGCCTGGGGAGAGCTGGACTACCTGGTGATCGACAGCCCGCCGGGAACCGGTGACGAGCCCCTGTCCGTGGCCCAGCTGGTCCCCGAGCCCACCGGCGCCCTGATAGTCACCACGCCGCAGGACGTTTCCACCTCCGACGTCCGGCGCTCCATATCCTTCTGCCGGGCGGTGAACCTCCCGGTGCTGGGCGTTGTGGAGAACATGGCGGGACTGGTCTGCCCCCACTGCGGGGAGACCATCGACCTGTTCGGCCGGGGCGGGGGAGAGCGGATGTCCGAGGAGATGGGGGTGCCCTTCCTGGGGCGGATCCCCATCGACCCCGCCATCGTAAAGAGCGGTGACACCGGCAAGCCCTTCGCCTACTGGGAGTCCGGCAGCCCCTCCGGCTCAGCCTTCACCGGGCTGGTGGAGAGGCTCTCCGACCGGATAGAGTCCGGAGAGGCCCCCGATACTGCACCGGAGACCGCGACGGAGCCGCAGGCAGATACCTCTCCTGCGGGTGAGACGGTCACCGCGGCGTTTCCCGTGGAGTCGGGCAGGGTCTGCGCCCACTTCGGCCACTGCAGGGAGTTCGTGTTCCTCACCGCCGACTGCGGCACCGCAGAGGTCAGGGATAGGAGGGTGCTGGAGCCTCCGAAGCACGAGCCCGGGGTACTTCCCCGCTGGGTCAGCGAGCAGGGAGCGAACGTAGTGGTATCGGGGGGCATGGGCCGGAAGGCCCGGGACCTCTTCGAGAAGGAGGGCGTGCAGGTGGTCACGGGAGCCCCGGAGCGGGAGCCCGAGGAGCTGCTGAGGGACTACCTGGAGGGCCGGCTGGAGACCGGGCCCAACGCCTGCAGCCACTGACGCTTGAGACTCAGCGTAGTCGTCGAGAACCTGGCCTCCGGACAGGGTATGCTGGCCGAGCACGGCCTCTCGGTGCTCCTGGAGACCGACGGGAACCGGCTGCTGTTCGACACCGGTCAGGGAATGGCCCTTCCCCGCAACCTGGAGATACTGGGCGCAGACCCCTCCTCCATCGGTACCTGCGTTCTCAGCCATGGCCACTACGACCACACCGGCGGCCTGGCCTGGCTCCTGGAGCGGAACCCGGACTGCCGCGTGGTGGCTCATCCGGATGTGTTCCGGCCCATGTGGTCGCTGTCAGGCGGAAGGCATGCCGCGGGCTGCCCCGCGGGCAGGCCGGAGGGTGCTGATCTGGAACTTTCAGAGGAGCCGCTGGAGGTCCTTCCCGGCGTAACCACAACGGGATTCGTGCCGCGGCGGACGGACTTCGAGACCGTACCCGGGCATTTCGTGGACGAAAGCGGAGACCGCGACATCATACCCGACGACATGGGCCTGGTGATCGGGACCCGCAGAGGCACGGTTCTGGTTACCGGATGCGCCCACGCGGGAGTGGTGAACACCGCCCTGCTGGCCGGGGAACTGACCGGATCGGCACCTGTTGCCATACTGGGAGGCTTCCACCTGCATTCCGCCGGCTTCGAGCGGGTGAAAAGGGTGGCCGAGGAGCTGTCGGAGATGGGTGTGCGGCGGTTGTACCCCGGTCACTGCACCGGGGAGAGACAGATCTGCGAGCTGGCGGCCCTGTTCGGGGACTGCCGGAGAGTACATACGGGCTTCACCCTCGATCTTGCGGGGGACACCAACGGAATGATGGGGTAGCAGATGGCCGAGCTCAGCGCCTCCGAGCGCACCTGGATGGACAGGGTCATCCGGGAGGACGAGATAGACCGGTACCTGGAGGACGGCAGGGACTTCATAGACTCCGAGCTCATCTGGGGCGAGCTGGAGCGGCAGCGGGACCCCTCTGCCGCCCGGATAAGGGAGATAATCGCCAAGTCCAGGGAGCTTCAGAGGCTGGAGCCCGACGAGACCGCCGCGCTGCTGAACTGCGATGACCCCGGGCTGTGGGAGGAGATGTTCCGCGCCGGCCTGGAGATAAAGCAGCACGTCTACGGCAGGCGGATCGTCACCTTCGCCCCGCTGTACATCTCCAACTACTGCGTCAACAACTGCGCCTACTGCGGCTTCCGCCGCGAGAACACATCAGTGCAGAGGAAGTGCCTGGACGAGGATGAGCTGCGGAGCGAGACACTGGCCCTGATCCGCAAGGGACACAAGCGGCTCATAATGGTGTACGGCGAGCACCCCATGACCGGAGCGGACTTCATAGCCGATACCCTGCAGACGGTCTACTCGGTAAAGGAGAACGGGGGGGAGATCAGAAGGACGAACGTCAACGCGGCCCCCTTCGGCATAGATGACCTCCGGAAGCTGCACGAGGTGGGGATCGGCACCTACCAGGTCTTCCAGGAGACCTACCATCCCGAGACCTACCGCCGGCTCCACCCGAAGGACACCCTGAAGGGCCACATGCGCTGGCGCCTGTACTGCATGCACCGGGCCATGGAGGCCGAGGTTGACGATGTGGGAATAGGCGCCCTCTTCGGCCTCTTCGACTATCGCTTCGAGGTGATGGGCCTGCTGCTGCACACCATCGACCTCGAGCGCCGCTTCGACGGCGTGGGCCCGCACACCATCAGCTTCCCGCGGCTGGAGCCCGCCGTGAACACCCCGTACGTGGAGAAGCCGGACTACAAGGTGGACGACGAAACATTCAAGAGGATAGTGGCCGTCCTCCGGCTCTCGGTTCCCTACACCGGGCTGATACTCACCGCCCGGGAGCCGGCGGAGGTCCGCAGGGAGGTGATTCCCGTGGGCGTAACCCAGATAGACGCGGGATCGAACATAGGCATCGGGGGCTACGCCGACGGCAACATAGTGGGCGAGAAGCAGCAGTTCATGCTCTCCGACACCCGCAGCCTCGACGAGGTCATCGCCGAGCTGGTGGACATGGGCATGATCACCAGCTTCTGCACCGCCGGCTACCGCTGCGGCCGCACCGGCCACTACTTCATGGACATCGCCAAGGAGGGCAAGGTCCACACCCTCTGCATGCCCAACGCCATCCTCACCTTCGCCGAGTACCTGTCCGACTACGCCTCCGAGGAGACCCGGAAGAAGGGCTGGAAGCTCCTGGAGCACGAGCTGGAGGAGCTTCCCGGAGAGGAGCTCCGCCAGCGGGTGGGCGAGCTTCTGAACAAGGTGAAGAGGGGGGAGAGGGACCTCTACCTCTGATGCTTGCCGACAGGCGGAGGCTGGCGCATAGGCTGGAGGAGGAAGCCCGCAGGCTCTCCCGCAACCACCCGGGACTTCACGTCCGCTTCGCCGAGGTGGTGGGCCGTCGCCTGTCTCACCTTGCCGGCAGGCCCGACGGACTGACCTCCGCAGAGACCCGGGTGGAGATCACCCCCAGGCTGGTGGCCCTCCTGTCCGGCCCCGGCCTGGAGGCGCTGGAGGTGGACGACTGGGCCGGGCGGCTGAAGGAGGCTCTGGCCGAAGAGGGCCTGCTCCGCTAGCAACGTCACATTACCCCAAGCTTACAGACTAAAATACCCCCGTCCCCTTTTAGTGGGGGGAGGGGGGATATTGGGTCAGAGGCGGTTGAGGTCCACCAGCCAGCGGCCGTCTACCAGGACCAAGTAGAATTCCACGGTCCGGTCCCCGGACCCGGTCACCACCCGGGCCTGCTCCGGGCTCACGTACTCCACCGACTCTACCTGGAGGTCCGGGTCCGCCGGCGGATCCGAGGCCAGCACTATGCGCCGGAAGAGGCCCCTTCCGTCGAGGCTCTCGAACTCCTCCTCCGTGATGGGGCCGGTGATGGTATCGATGCTCTCCTCCACCTCGCTCCAGCCCAGCTCTATGAGCCCGGCGGCGGTGGAGTCGTACCAGCTGCGCGTGTCCGGGGCCAGCAGGTCCCAGGCCCGCTGGTAGCTGGAGTCTGAGAACGCCTCCATCAGCGCCAGCACCGCGTCCTCCGGCTTGGGCTCGCCGCCGCAGCCTGCCGCCAGCAGGAGCACCAGCAGCCCTTCCGCGATTCTGCGCACTCCCTGCATAGTCCCTCTCTTCCAGCGGCCGTGCTCTTCCATTATTGCGGCTGCGGACCCGGCCGAAAAGACCGCCCGGGGGACCTCGCCGCGTCTTGTCAGCGGAGTTGGCCGGGCCCATATTGGCCCCATGCAGGGGCAAGTGCAGCGGAGGGCTGCAGCCACGCCCTCACAGACAGCTTGGGGCACCATGCGTACGACTATCCACATCCTCGCCGCGACATTGCTGACCATTTCTTTCGCGGCTTCTGCGTCCACCGGGGACGAGGACGACATTGACAGCCTGTGGGGAGACTCCGGTACGGAGGATGGCTCCCGGGACGGCGACTCCTACCAGTGGTACACCCCGGAGCCCGACCCTCCTTCCAGGGAGGTGACCCTGCCCTCATCCGGCACGGTCTGGGAGCATGGGCAGACGGGGGTGAGAATCGAGTGGAAGGGCTTCGAGGGCCAAGAGGTACGGATAGAGCTGCTTCAGAGCGGCCAGAAGATCGCCGACCTCAGGCCCTGGCACGCAAGTGATGGCGAGTTCGTGCGATCGGCTCCGGTGCCCGAGGCCTGGGGCAGCGGCGAGCACTTCCAGGTGCGGGTCGCCGGCCGCAGCGGGGAGGCCGCCACCAGCGAGGAGTTCCAGATCCTGGCTCCCTTCACCATCGTTACCCCGAACCGCCATACATTCTGGGCCCACAACCAGGAGTACCCCCTGATCAGCTGGACCAGCATAGCGGGCCAGCGGGTAAGGATCGACCTCTGCAGAGCTGCAGACTCCTCCGTGGTGACCAGCGTGGGGGGCTGGATTCCCAACGAGGGTTCCTACCGGGTCCCGCTGGTCTCCGCGGAGTGGGGCACGGGCGAGGACTTCCTGCTTCGAATAACAGACGACCTCGGCAACTACACCTACAGCCAGCCCTTCGCCATCTACGGCATTCGGGTGGACTCACCCACGGCGGGTGACGTCTGGGAGGTGGGCCGCACTCCGCCGCAGATAAGCTGGAGCTGCATGGGCACCCTGGTGAAGGTGGAGCTGTACAGGGAGTCGGAGGCCGAGCCGGAGACGGTGCTGGCGGACTGGATGCCCAACACCGGATCCCTGACCCTGGACCGCGATATCGACGGGTCCGTCCTGGACGTGGGCGGCCGGTACCTCGTCAAGATCACCAACGACATGGAGCAGGTGGGCTACAGCCGTCCCTTCGAGGTGGCCTACAGCGACAACGTGGTGCTGGGGGCCGGACGGCTGGCAGGCACCGCCTCGGGCAGGATCGATCCGGCGGGAGACAACGACTACTGGATGGTCTCGGTGCCGCAGGAGAAGCTCAGCAGGGTCCAGGTGGAGTCGGAGATCCCCATTGAGGTCTCCGTGCTCACGGCCGACTCCAACCGGTCAACCGTAGCCTCGTCGGTCTCGGGTAGGGTGGAGTGGTTCTCCGAGACCGGAGGCGAGTACTACGTGAACGTTGCCTCCACATCCGCCGAAGCGGCGGGCGCCTACGGGCTGGAGTACTCCTACTCCAGGCCCGTCAGCGGCGGCCACTCCTGGGTTTTCTCCCTCTCCGGAGGCGGCGCCCTGGGTGGCTACCGCGACGTTGCCGACGGCAGCATCACCGTGGGCGTGGGCTGGCTTCCATACGACTGGCTGGAAGTAGGCCTGAACCTGACCGCCCAGAGCATTGAGCCGGACATATACGCCGCCGAGCCGTGCTCGAGCAAGGTCTATACAGGCCCTTACGCCGGAGTGCGTACGGGTATTTTCCGGGGCCTGAGCGGCTTTGTCGGCATCGACCTGATGATTGGCCTGGACAACACCGAGCGTGAGCTGCTTCCGGAGTACCAGGAGTACGACGAGGCGCTGGCCGGCGGGGCCGGCCTCTACCTGGGCCTCGACCATCGGCTGTTCAGCCTGGGCTCGCTGGGCATGTACCTGCAGGCCAGGTACAAGATCTACGCAGACACCGACGGCCTCTTCGACGTCGGCCTCTACGGGGCCCTCTGACCGCCCCGGGCGCATCAATGGGCTTCACCCACCTGTTCATCGCCCATTCCTCCAGCGATGAGGACGCCGCCCGCCGCATGCTCCGTTGTCTTGAGTCCGAAGGCATAAGGTGCTGGATAGCCCCCCGGGACATACCCCTGGGCGTACAGTGGGCCGAGGCCATACTGGACGCCATCGAGGACTCCTCTGCCATGCTGCTGGTCTTCTCCCGCAGCGCCAACGACTCCCCCCAGGTCCTGCGGGAGATAGAGAGGGCGGTGGACAGGAGGGTCCCCATCTACCCGGTGAAGATAGAGGATGTGGAGCCCTCCCGGGCCATGGAGTACTACCTCAGCAGCCACCAGTGGAAAGAGGTGGAACCCGGGCACCTGGAAGAGCGGATGGAGGAGCTGATCCCCACCATCAAGAGCCACCTGGGCCTGGCCGAGGGCCCGGCCGCCCGGGAGGACCGCATGGAGGGCTGGGGGCCGGCAGTTCCCGGGGAGGTCCGCCGTCGCCGCAGGCGCAGATGGGTTCCTGGCGCGGCAGTTGCGGCGGCTGCCGCCGCGGCCGCCGCCCTGCTCTTCGGCTTCGGGCTCCTTCCACCGGGGGGAGACGACTCCGCCCCCTCGTCGCCGGATACGGCAACAGTGGAGCAACCTGCCGACACCCTTGCACAACCCGCCAGGCCCTCCGCCGGAGACCTGTTCGAAGGCCCCCTGCCGGGCATGGTCTTCGCCCACGTACCCGCAGGGAGCTTCACCATGGGGGCCTCGGACTCCGGCCCGCCGGCGGACTCCGACGAGCTCCCGGCGCACAGGGTGGAGGTGGACGGCTTCCAGATGATGACTACGGAGGTTACCCAGGAGATGTGGGTGGAGGTAATGGGTGAGAACCCCTCCTACAACCCGGGGGAGGGGATGCCGGTGGAGTCTGTGTCATGGAGCGAATGCAGGCGCTTCGCCGACAGCCTCAACTCCCGTGACCCCGGCCGTGGCTACCGCCTGCCCACCGAGGCGGAATGGGAGTACGCCTGCCGGGCCGGTTCGGACGGGCCCTACTTCTGGGGTGAGGACACCACCGCCGCCGTGATGGGCGGCTACTGCTGGTACTCGGCCAACTCGGAGGGGAGGACTCACCCAGTAGGCCTGAAGTCACCCAATCCATGGGGCCTGAGGGACATGGCCGGAAACGTCCTGGAATGGTGCGCAGACGGCTACCATCCGTCCCACCGGGGAGCGCCGGACGACGGAAGCGCCCGTCCCCCGGCAGCGGACTCCACCCGGGTGGTGAAGGGCGGAAGCGCCCGCAACAGTCCGGCGGGTTGCCGCTGCGCCGCCAGGAGCCCCTATCCACCCGGCGGCCAGTCGCCCGGCATAGGCTTCCGCCTGGTTCGCAGCCCCCTCGAAACGAGCGGTGAACCGGACTGACTGGCTACATCCCAGCAGATGGACGCACGGGGCTGTCGCTTCGGCCCCGTTCCATTCTCCGCAGTCCATTCATTGCGTAGACAGGTCACAGAGCAGTAGCGCATCTGCTCAATCCGGCGGGGCATCTTAACCGATTATCGAACTCAGACCGCTGTCTATTCGGCAAAGTGGATGAATGCGTTGAGTAATTTCACAGCATAGCGGATTGCTTCCCGTAGAAGCTGGCGAGCGCTACAGCTTGACCACGCTGATGGAAGCCAGCCGGCCGTCGGAAGCGCCCCGGACGATGTAGGTCCCTGAGGACAACTCCTCCCCAGAGCTATCGATGCCGTCCCAGAAGAAAGAACCGTCTCCGGGATCGGCCTCCAGCGACCGGACCATTCGCCCGTTGATGTCGTAGACCATGATCTGTCCCGGAGCGGGATCTGCATTGGTGGTGAATGTCACCGACTCCCGGAAGGGATTCCTGGATGCGGCTATTGAGAAGTATGGATCCGCTACACCGGTGAACTGCTCTTCCTCAACGCCCAGCGAGTCGTGGTCGAGCCAGCCCAGGGTTATCCAGCCGTATACGTTGTACGGCTCCTGCTCCATGTACTGCGTGTAGTGGATGAAGACATCGCCCGCCTGATTGGTGCAGGCCGCCAGCTTAGTCAGGTCTTCCGGGTCCTCATCGGTGTAGTCGTAGGCGATGTATGGCTCTTCGACGAAGTCACCGTTGGCATCGATCACAGCGAATTTGATGTACTTAATACAGCCTCCTCCAGGCTCTTCCTCCAACCATAGGAGGTAGAAGGCCGTATGGCTCGGTTGGGGGAGGATATGTGGATCGAGGAAGGCCAGGAACTCCGTCGGCCAATAAAGGGGCTCTCCATCAATGATCAACTCTCCGGTATACCTGTCGATCTTGTATAGAGCAAGGTATCGCGGTAGGCCATCATCGGGATTCTCCATGAGGAAGATCATCGCGTTTCCGTCTTCATCCACGGTAATGGAGGACCTGTTCGTTGCGTCGATGGATTCGTCAACCAGACTGACTGGAGTAACGGTCACGTTCCCATCCAGATCGTACTGGATGTAATCCGCGCACTGATCGGGCCCGTTGAACTTGATGTGCACCCTGTTCCCGTCGACAAGGACGAGGCTCTGCTGTCGGCTGTCGGGTATCGTATCCC
>Ga0207797_1002720_pt1 | contig 12144 bp, 11 predicted proteins | sample PRCRCaboRojoPR_6_FD_187275 | JGI IMG/M metagenome (GOLD analysis project Ga0207797, IMG submission 187275) | Marine sediment microbial community from Cabo Rojo, Puerto Rico - PR CR 10% Liquid 1 (SPAdes) | ecosystem: Environmental > Aquatic > Marine > Coastal > Sediment | place: Cabo Rojo, Puerto... | reverse complement strand
TAAGGCCCCCGCCTCTTTTATGTCAGTGGGAAATATTACTTAGTCTGGTCGGTTACTGGTATGCTTCAGCGCCGTTGACGAAGTAATCGATCAGCTTCGGGTGATTTTTAGCCCATTTGGCCCCAGTTCCCTCTCCCATCTCCGCGTACATTGCAGAAAGGTTGTTAACCATTCCAATAGGAAGGTAGAATCGACTGAGGAACTGGCTTACCTTGTCCGGAAATACCTCCATGAAATCTATCCGGCCCCAGAGGTGGACCCGCTCTTCCAGACCAAGGAGGTGCTTCGGTTCCTTTAGGTTTCTTAATTCAAATTGGCCGTAAGCGGAATGCGGTTGCCAGAGGGTTACTACTATCCACTCGTCATTCATAATGGCGTCTTTTAGGGAAGCTTGCATGGCTGCCCCGCTCCCTTCTACGAGAGTGTAGTCCGAAAGGGCATCGTACTGTTCCAGCATGTCCTCTGATCTGCGCATAAGCCCGGCCCCAGGGTCAATGCCGATAATTTTTTTATCGAGTTTCTTTTTTACTTCCGGCTTTGCCATATCGCTTATTGAGTTGAGTTTGTCTTTTGGTACGTAAGCAGGCACGGCCCAGGTCAATTTGGCGTTTTCGTACATCGGTCCGAAGTCGAGTGCGTCAGCCGAATACTTCTGCAGGTAAGTCTTGTCCGTCCTAGGTTGCCACACCTCTACCATGAGATCAAGCTCCTTGTCCACAATGGCCTGATAAGCGGGTCCGGCGGAAGGGTTAATAACCTCTACCTTGTAATCCAATTTTTCCCGTGTCACGTATTTTATCAGGTCCGCAATGGCGAGAGCTTCCTCCCAGGCAATGGCTCCTATATTCAAGGTATCATCTGTGGCCCGGGCCGGAGTGGAAATGAGCCCAAAAATCAACGTTAGAGAAAAAACCACTACAAGAGCTAAGCGTTGTTTTTGCAAAAGTTTACCTCCTCGTGATAGACTAACTAGTGAAAATTAAACCGACCAGAACTTTCATATCATTTTCTGCACTAAAGGAGCGCGAATTTTATCACCTCCGGTGACGCCTTTTTATGGTTTTTTCTAGAACTACCCATGTCTGGGGGGATTACTCCCTGCCGGGTCTTCTTTTGCAAAAGAACAAAATTCGTTGTTTAACCTGTTTTTCTACAAGCTCCGTCAATTGGGGCGGGGTACTTGACCTTCGGACCAGGTCAAAGTTACTTAATACCTAAGTCGTGCGACTCTCTTCCTTAAGACCAACCCCTCTCTTAGGAAAGTCAATCCCTACTATTTGAGAAACTTATTGATCTTCACCTATTGGGTAATATCTAAAGTGGTAAATCAAGTTGCTCTCCCGAAACTTTCAACCAGCACCCAGTTTAATATCGATAACCAAACGGTAAAAATAGCTTCAGGAAGAACCCAGTCTGTAAAGCGGTAGTGCGCTCGAAGTACATATTAAACTGGGTGCCGAATCAATTCCCGCTTATCAAATAAATCATTCAGTTAACCCTTTTCTTATGAGCCCTCGCGATAAAACCGCACAATTTTGGTTAATAAACTTTTGTACATTTGAAGTTAAAAGATTTTCTGGCTAGTCTCAAATAAGTCAGCACGTGACACCGGGCTTACTTGGCCAGGATTCAAATGATGGACGTAATAAGAAATCACAAAGCCGCTTAAACGGGCAAATCTAGTGCATTGTCGCTTATTGGTTAAAGTTTGCCACGAATTGATTAACCCCTTTGAGACATTACTACGGGGAAGAGGAATGAAAGGGAAGCGGTTGTATAGGTAACAGTTATCAGCAAAGCGAGGGCGGCTTGGGCTCGCTATTATTCTGGTTGATTTTTGTCCGGGAATACTCAGTCTGCGGGTTATCCGGAACTGGGCCTAAAACAACACGAATCGAAACACGCTGGCCGTACACCTTATGGCAAACTTCACGGGTGAGCTACTCGTGCTGTCTAATACCCACGAATACTTCCAAACTGCGACCGCAGTGGCAATAACTATAGGGTTAATATTAATCCGGCCCCAACTCTTACCCCAACTGAAGAAGCAGTTAATTTTGACGAGCTGCTGGAAGCAAACACCTTCAGTATAGGGCGTTAGTCTGATTAATCAGAGACTAAATTCCCGGAGCCGAACTGCTTCCTTGCCAGGACCAGAAATACCAGTATGGCAGCTACTATGCTAACCCCGCTTGCGTAACTTAAACCTCCCGCTTCGCCCCATCTGGCAACTGTGATTCCCACCAGGGCCCATAATATTACAAACCCGTAAACGAGATCGTTTCTTCTCAGGACCATATAAGCTGTTACTCCGAGGATTAAGAGTAATAAAATAGTAAGCCAGAACTCTCCGGACAGGCCCAGTTTGCCCCAGTTAAACCTAACGGACAGGGTCGCTATATTGGCAATCGTGGCGACGCTTATCCAGCCAAGATAGATGCTGAATGGAGTCAGATAATATCCACCATCCAGTGGACTCCTGTTTAAGCTTGTGTAAAGTCGGAGGAGGGAAATAAGGAGAGCCAACATTACCACCAGCGAGAGAACGATTAGATCATAGTGCCAGGTAAATATCCAGAGCCCGTTGAGAACGGAAGAAACAATGAAGTACGGGCCTATCGTGGAGATTATTCTTGTCGGTCTTTCCCTGTTTTTGACTACTCCCCATGCCAGAACTATAACTAAAAGGGCCAGAGCAATGTAGATAACCCCCCAGATTATGAACGTAAATCCGGCGGGCGTGAAAATGTTATAGTACTTATCCGAAATCTCGGCGGTTGTGACCCCGTTTAGTGGGAGGTAATTGGCCAAAAAGTTCATTACTATCATGAACAGAAAAGCCAGGGAGCTCCCGGCCATGAGTTTTAACCCTCGAGACCTCACTTCGGATTGACTTTTCATTGTGCCCCCTTTGTTAATCGTAGTCTGACGTTAATGATACGGGCTCGGGCGTTAGGACTCCACCAGGCTGCAACAGTCAATGCCCCTGCCCTTCCAGGTGTGGTCTTTAATATAAATACTTCAAACAAATTAGCTATCTTCTTCTAGAGCTAGATAGACCCAGCCCAGCAGTCAATTCGCCCTGCTCATCTGAACTGGAGACAGTTAGAAAACTAGTTCCGAATTGACTGCTGGGCGGGACAGGAATCTGCCGATTCATCCCCAGGGGGAGCCCCTGGGGGGTTCTCGGCTATTTCGTAATGGTCTTCTACTAATTTATCAGTTAGCCCTCAGCCTTTCTTTTATCTCTTCCGGAATCCCTGCAAAGTCCTTTTCGGTTCCGGTTATTTCGTTGCTCGAGCCGGAGATTGAACCTTTGAAATGATTCGGGTACTCCAGTTCAATCCCGATCGGATTGTCAGCTAATGTGTTTTCGTGGAGGACAATTCTGGCTTCTTCCATGAGGAATATTCCCTACAGTTATCCGGTGATTTACGAGTGTCGCTTCGGCCGATTCCGAAAGGTAAATACCTTCGCCCTCGTTCTCGCGAATCGCGCAGCCGTTGACCGTAGCTTTGGTCGCTCTCAGCCATGTTTCTTGCGTAAATCTCGGCCAGATAATTCTCGGCGAAGGTGGAGCCCTTCGGGCAATTTCGTGAAGTAGGTTTTCAATCCTTTTCCAGGTTACAATTTAAGCTCCCCCGAGGCTCAAAGATATAGCTTATCCCCTGCTGGACTGGAAAAATAAGCTGGGATATCTCCGCCCGGCAGTTGAGATCTGCTGGCCGGGGGCATAAACTTTGAATGAATGGGGGGATTTTTCTCATCAGTTTCCACTGACGTTCCTGCTAGAAACTTACAACCCGGCCGAGCAAAGGCACCCGTACCCCTCGAAACGGGCCACGACTTCTCTCCCCCAAGTAGACGCCAGATTACATCAGGCTTAATGAAGGACGCGCTTTAATTGCAGTTCTTCGCTCGGGGGTGGTGCGGATGAAAAAGGAACTTCGGTTATCCCTCGTAGTTCTGGTTCTAGTGGTTTTTTCCGTTCTCTTTTTGGGTTTGATGGGGGTCTCCTGCGAGATATGGACCCATGCAGCTCTGTCGAGTGCCAAAAAAGTAGGCAGTAAAGTGATACTCAGGGCAATCAAACACTCGGAGCTCGTTAATCTCCCTATTGACCGTTTTCCCTTGCTGGACAGATTCATCAAGCCGGGTATTTAATACCTGACAAATCGGGGAAACGGGGGACTTTTTGATCAACTATCAGGAAGGACGACCGGGCAGAGGTTGCAAAACAAGCGGTGCCCGGTCGTCCGGTTAATATGGTTAGATTGTGCGGAGCGTAGACGGTTGAATTGGCGCTCCAATAGTTATGCCGGGATCCTATCTTTCTTACCGAGAACTCATCGAAATAACTTTCGTCGTTGCCGCGACTCTAGAGTTCGGCCATTCCCCCGGACAGGTCGCCGTCAACAACGATAAACAGATCAGCACCAGTGCGATGAACGAATTTTTGCTTGACTGGTTTTGGTGTCAGCCCCACCGGCTTCCCCAGGGGGTAGTCCCCCCGGGATCGCAGCCGGTTATTGGTTAAGAGAAAAGTCCGTCCTGTCCCTGAGGAAAAACTTATTCCCCGGATGAAAGATAAGGGTCGAGTCTGCGCGCCAGGTTCATCAACGGCATCGACTGGAGCCATATTTTGCCGGGACCGGCTAGAGTTGCCAGGAAAAGTCCTTCCCCTCCGAAAAACATGTTTTTAACACCCTTTACCCTCGTTATGTCCATATCTACCGAGGATTCAAATAGCCCTATGTGGCCCGGATCGATTTTCAAAGTTTCTCCGCTTTCAAGTTCTTGCTCTACGATTTCTCCGGAAAGCTCGAAAAAAACATCCCCCGGGCCAGTGATCTTCTGCATGATAAAACCCTCGCCGCCGAACAGACCTGCACCAAGCTTTTTCCTGAAATGAACCTCCATATCCACGGACGATTCCGCGCACATAAAAGCGTCCCGCTGGGCAATAATATTATCTCCTGCCCCCATGTCCCGGTGGACGATTTTGCCCGGAAACTCTGAGGCGAAGGCAATTGATTCCCCGTTTTGTCGTGCCGAATAAGTCGTCATAAACAGTGATTCTCCGGAAAACATCCGACCGATACCTTTCATCATACCGCCATGGGAGTCGGTCTGCATGTCCACGTTTTCCGTCATCCAGGACATCCCGCCGCTCTCCGTGTACATCGATTCTCCGGAGTCCAGGTTTACCTCCAGCAATTGTAAATTATCGCCTTTTATTTCAAAATCCATTTTTTACCCCCTTGCCGCTCTGGCAATTAAAATTTGATTTATGCAACAAGCAATCTTATTTAAGAGTATAACTCCCTCAAAGCATCTGTTCACGGAACCAGGTAGGATAATTTTCTAACATGTATTTAACTGACCCTGGGGATTTGGGTTTCCCTCGGACCCCGTTATAATTTGCAGGTACGCAAATATCAATTTAAAGAAGGGAATGAAACTTGAAGAGCTAGCGGAGCTTTTAAAGGTTATCCCGCGTTAGCAAAAGCTCCGGATGATCGTTATTCTGAACGAGCTGGGCGGGGAGCTTTCGCCGGCGGGATGGCGGATGCTCAGGAGCTGCCTTAAATACCAGGTCTCGCTCCAGCTCAGCGAACTGAGGCCCGAAGAACCGGTAGAAATTGCAAAGGAAGTAACCTGGGTTTATTATACGTTGAGTGGGACATAGAGCCTCAGTGTAAAATAATATTGCCGTTTTATCGGAAACCCTTGGGGCGGGAAGAACTGGGGAACGATATAAGCGATCTAGAGGAAAGACCGGAGCGGAGAGAAGCTCAAAAGTTTTTGATGGTATTATGAAGAGAATGAAAAGTAGGTAATAAAGTGTGAAATAGGAGTGGGTCATGACAGAAGAAATGTGCGTTGCGTTCATATGTGTTCAAAATGCCGGCCGGAGTCAGATGGCTGCTGCTTTTGCAAAACGAAAAGTAGAGGAAGAAGGTTTGCCCGTAAAGATCATCTCCGGCGGTACCGATCCCGCCGAGTCCGTCCATTCCGTCGTCGTCGAGGCGATGAAGGAAAAAGGTTTTGCCCTTTCCGATAATCGACCGCGAACCGTAGAACCGGGGGAGCTGGAGGGTTGTGATTACGTGATTACGATGGGCTGCTCCGCTCGGGGTGTCTGCCCGGCGACCTGGGAGGGAACTGACCTGGAGTGGGACCTTGACGACCCGGGGGAGGCCGAACTGGAAGAGGTGCGAGAAATAAGAGAAGAGATAGAATCCAGAGTAGATTCCTTGCTGGAAGAAGTAAGGAGTTAAAGATTGCTTGAAAGTAATGGTTTTTTTGGAAACCCAAAGACCCCATAATTTATCTAATCCATTCTTAGTCCAGGTGATTTTAGAAGCGATGGAGGATAAATTATGGGGCCAGGAAAAGTTAGGCTAATATTGCCCGCAATCTTTTGCTGTTTTGTATAATGCTTCTATCTTTTCCGGAATAACATCTGGTTGCACGTTGTGGACAGGCGTAAATACGAAGCCGCCACCCGGGGAGAACGTGTCAATGTTATTTTTTACCTCTTGTTTGACCTCGGCGACCGTTCCTGTCGGTAACACCTTCTGCGTGTCACAACCACCCCCCCAGAATACGACCTCGTCTCCGAATTCACTTTTTAGCCTTTCCGGGTCCATACCCTGAGCATTAATATGCACCGGGTTAACGATATCGACCCCCGCCTCGATTAAATAGGGCATTAACTGGTAAATCGAGCCACAGGAGTGGAGAAAGACCTTCCAATCGGTATACTCATGCACGTAATCCCACATCTGTTTGTGACGAGGCAGGAAAATCTCTCGGTAGGTTTCGGGAGATATTTGAGGTCCGTCCTGCATACCGAGATCGTCCCCGCCGAAAACTACTATATCAACTTTATCTCCGAGCACTTCAATGAAGGTTTCCAGGTTTTTCATGTAGTTTTCGACCAACTTATCCAGGAGATACTTGACGAAGTCCTTGTTTCCCGCCAGATCTATATACCATTGTTTGTAGCCACGAAGTAGCTGCCCCTGCTCGTAAATACTACCCCCGAACTCGGCCATCACGGCGTAATCGGTCTCCTCTCTTAATTCAGTTGCCTGTTCGTCGAGAAATTCCTGTTCTTCTTCAGTTATCTCCTGCCGTTCGTATTCCCTGTCGATATCCTCTTTTGTTTTTGCGTCCGCTAGAGGATGGTAGACACCGGCCTGGTCGTAATAGAGAGAACCTTCCGATCGTTTTGCAATGGTGTGGCCCGTGTCGTCCTTTATTTTAAAGACTCCATCTTCTTTTTTCGGGTTAAACCCCTCCGGTACCAGAGCGGGGGAGTTGTCCACCAATTCTCCTTCTTTCCAGCTATCAATTTTTATCCCGAAGGCGGGCCTGAGTCTATTTACCGGCGCTACGTCTGCTCCAAAGTACTCCAGTACATCTCTGTCGATCAATCCGAGCTGCTGGAACACGTCGTACAGTTTAACGGAGTCGTAATCGAAGCCCAGATGCTTTCTTAGTTCCCGATAGGCAATAGAATGAATCCCCGTCGATCGCATTCCCCCAATATCTATCGGGACCCGGTCAGGTTCCTCGTGATTGATACTTTTTAGCACTCTTTCACGATGATTCATATCAAACCCCTCGATTAAAGTGATTTTGAAATTATCGATTGGACTTAACTTTGCTAATTGTCCGAAGACATATCTTCCAGCTGGTTATTCCCGGTGCGGTAAATTTCGTAACAGGTATTTACCGCGTGATAATCGGTCTTCCCCGGGATGGATTTACGGTTGCTGGAGGGTTTTCCGGAAGGGCTGACGACTCTATACCAACCCCCAAATTCACTGTCGACGAGGTTTTCCAGGGAGTAGTCCCAGAACCTCTCGTACCAGGTAAAGTATTCTAGTTCTCCGGTCCTCTTCCATAAAAGGTAGGCCGTAGCGATGGCTTCTGCATGGACCCAGTAGTATCTATCCCTGTTGAGAACCTCTCGGTCGAAATCAAAAGTGTAAATAAAACCTTCTCGGTCGCGGTCCCAGCCGTATTCTAATGCCCTGTCAAATAACCTAATCGCTGTAGGTTTTTGCCAGGGCTTCCGGTTATGTCTCTCCAGAATTAGAAGCAACTTTGCCCATTCAATTTGATGACCGGGCAAAAAACCAAACGGCCGGTAAATATTTTCCGGGTCGTCCCTGTTATAATCGGGATCAATTTCCCACCTGGCTGTATAATGCTCCCAGATAAGGCCGTCTGTTTGCTCTGCCAGGCCCTGAGTTACTCGTTTGCATATTCCTGTAGCTCTATTTAAATACGTCTCGTTATGAGTTGCTTCGTAGGCCATAATCAGTGCCTCGACCATGTGCATATTGGCGTTCTGCCCTCTGTATGACGGTACACCGGAAAAATCCCTGCTGGCTTCAGTAGCGTACAAGCCCGATTTTTCTTCCCATAGATTCTCCTCTAGAAGGTTGAAGGTGTCTATGATATACGGTTTTGTCTCGGGAAAACCGGCTTTCAGGGCTGACGACAGCGCCAGAATAACAAAGGCGTGGCTGTAAGTGAGCTTTTTTCTTTCTCTATCCGGTTCTCTTCCGCTCAGGTGCTGAAAGTAACCCCTTTGCTCCTGATCCCTGTGTTCGTTCAGCAAGAAACTCAAACCGTGTTCGATAAGCGAATCATATTCCCCGGATTCAACCATTTGTTCGGCCAGAGAAAAATCTACCACGAACCTGGCCGTTCCAATTAGGTCTTTTGTCTCTTTATCATATACACTGCCGTCCCTGAGATATCCCTGATAGAAACCTCCCACCTGCTCGTCCACGCAGCCGGGAAGATAAAAATCCAGTATTTCGCGAGCGTGACTCTTCACAAAATCCGGACCGTATTTGGTTTCTTCGTTTGGTTTACTCATTTTTGTACCCTTCTTTTACTTGCCCGTTTGCAGACTTAGCCCCTTTACGAAATAACTCTGTAGGCCCAGCAGTACAATTACTGTCGGTGCAGAAGCTACGACCGCCCCTGCAGCTATGACGGGTGTGGGTACTCCGGCCCTTAGCCCGCTCAGTTTTGACAGGGCCGTCATAACCGGCCTCACCTCCTGGGTTAAAACCATGCCAAACAGGATGTCGTTCCAGGTCCACCTGAACTGAAATATGAAAACTACGATAAAGGCGGCTTTTGTCAATGGCATAAATATTTTCCAGTATATTTCCAGGTCAGAACAACCGTCGACTCTTGCAGCTTCGATGACTTCCTGGGGGATTGTCAGGGCATAGTTTCTGTAAACCAGCAAGGCAAATGGCGTACATATTCCAATATAAACAAGTGCCATTCCCAGCCTGGTGTCGTAGAGCCCCATCCGACTTGTGGCAATGTAAAGCGGGATGAGGAACATCTGAAAAGGAAAAAGGTTGCCACTGAAAATTCCCATAAACCAGCTCTGCGAGTTCCTAACCTTCAAATGTACCAGCGCGAATCCGGCCAGCGATGCCACAAAAGCGGACCCAACTCCGCCCGCCGTTGCATATAGAAGACTGTTGGCAAAGTTCGAACCAAGGCCGGCCTGAGACCAGGCATCAATAAAGTTTCCTATCATATTTGCCGGTACCGAAAGCAGGTCGGGAACCGCCCAGAAAAATAGCTGGTCGAACTGTGTCGGCGTTTTAATAATTGTCGACAGAATGGCAACGAGAGGGAACAACCACAAAAGCACAAGCAGCAGCAAAATAGAGTAAATTATAATTCTGGATAGTGTATTGCCTTCTAAGCGCATATTTCCTCCCCTAAGCTGAAGGTTTAAAGGCCCGCAGGTTTCTCCAGGCAAATATCAGGGTGATTAGCGCTATCACGACTGCAATCGCCGAACCGTACCCCATATTTGACAGGAGGAAAGACTCTCTATACATGGATATTGCCAGGGTTTCAGAAGCGCGTGCCGGACCACCGTGAGTCATAACCCAGGGAATCGCAAACATTCGGGTCGTGTTTATCATTGCGTTTGCAATGACCAGCATGGTTATGGGTTTAAGCAGCGGAAGGGTTACATGATAGAATATTTGCCAGAAACTTGCCCCGTCCACCCGGGCAGCTTCGATGGGGGACTTTGGCAGGCTCTGAAGGCCGACGAGGAATAGAACCAGGTTGAGACCCATAAACTGCCAGGCCCAGACACCTATCATTAGAAAGGTATTGATGGAGCCGTTGGCGAGAAGCTGGAAAGGGCCAAAACCCATACTTTGTAGGATAGAGTTTATGGCTCCGTTTTGCGTTGAATACGCAATTTTCCATATAACTCCCGCCACAGTAGGCGCCAGAGTCACCGGAATATAAAATATTGTTTTAAAGAATCCCTGAAACTTCACGCTGTTAATAATGACGGCGAGGAACAGAGCCAGCACTACGGGGAAACCAAGGGTTCCCAGGACCCAGAGGACCGTATTTTTCAAAGCATTCAATACCTGGGGTGAGGTAAACACGGCGAGGTAGTTCGAAAATCCGGTCCACTCCGGCGACGTAATTATATTCCATTCGGTGAAGCTTAAATATATAGTGTATCCGGCCGGCAATAACTCCGCACCGATAACGAAAAACAGTGCCGGCATGAGGAATGCGTACGGATCTAGCTCTTTTAATCTATTCATGGTTGAATTAGATGACAGAAGCCCCCGACCGGTTATACGAGTCGGGGGCAAGTTGCCACCAGGTTATTCTTCCACTTCGCTCTGCTTCTCGTAATCCACCCCGTAATCGGGCCATGTCTTTGCGGCCTGATTTTCTATGCTTTTGAGAACGCTTTTCCATTTCCCGGGATTCGTCAGCATTTTTTCGAACTCAGCTACAGCGTGGTTTACGATCTCCGTCGGGGTTGCTTCCCAGAAGCGAATTGCTTTATTGGGATAGTTGTTAACTTCTTTCAATAGAGTTGCAAATTCGGGATTGGTTTCAGCTACGGCGTCTTTAGAGATGATTGTATCCCAGGGCATCGGGTGCCAGAGGTCGAGATCCATCTGGCGGGCGTCCTTATCCGAAACCCACCATTTCAGGAATTCCTTCGCTTTTTCCCTGTTGGACGCCTTTTTGCCTACCATCAGTGGTGATATTTCGGTTGCCAGAGCGCCTTCTCCTTCATCGCTTAGTGCCGGTAGTATGAATACGTTGAAATCTTCCCCCGGAGTGAGGCCTCTATCCATTAAAATTCCACTGTACCATGTGCCCATGGGTACCGTGGCCAGTTCGTTGTTCTTGAACATTCTGGGATAGTCCTGAACGTAGGTTGCATCCTGGGGTGCGAAATAACCTTTGTCAAGCATAGACTTCCAGAGCTTCATTACCTCTACTACTTCCTCATCCGTCCAGTGGGCTTCGCCAGACATCAATTCATTGTAGAATTCATAGTCTTTGTGCAACAGGAGTTCCTGAAAGACGATGAACGAGGTCCAGCGGCTCTGCCCGACAGTATTGCCGATGAATTTGATTCCCTTTTCGTTAAAGAACTGTGCCTGGTCTTTGAATTGCTCCCAGGTCTCCGGTGGATTCATGTCGTACTCTTCATAGAGGTTGACGTTATAGTACCAGACCCAGTAACTGTTATGGAGTGGAACGGCATAGGTGATACCATCAATTGTCAGCTGTTCCTTTATGCCCGGCGAGACGTACTCACCGACTTCATCCCATATGCCCGAAAGATCCGCAACCAGGCCCGCATCGACGAGTTGCTTGGCCCTGTATCCAAACCACCATTTAAAAACGCCAGGTGCTCTTGAGGTAGTTAGGTCAGTTTTGACTCTGGATTTGTAGACCCCCGTCTTGAATTCAGTGGGGTTTATAGCGACACCGATTTCCTCTTCAGCCAGTTCGCCCAATTTTACCCATCTTTGCTGCCACTCCGGGTTATCGTGGTAAAATTTGACTTCATCCCGGGCGAAACTCGCTCTCCCTCCCATGAAAGTAAAACCAAGGGCCAATCCGACAATTAAAACGCTCAAGACGATCGCTTTTGTATTTATCTTCGTGCTCATTTTACCTCCTTAAACAGTTGAACTCGGGGGTTAACCAGTTTGTCGCAAGATTACGCTTTTCTCCGGTACCGGAGTCGTTTCTCTGTCAATAAAGATACCGATTCTAACCTTAGTAATCGTTTAGAGTTCGTGGGTC
>Ga0207797_1002719_pt1 | contig 12147 bp, 10 predicted proteins | sample PRCRCaboRojoPR_6_FD_187275 | JGI IMG/M metagenome (GOLD analysis project Ga0207797, IMG submission 187275) | Marine sediment microbial community from Cabo Rojo, Puerto Rico - PR CR 10% Liquid 1 (SPAdes) | ecosystem: Environmental > Aquatic > Marine > Coastal > Sediment | place: Cabo Rojo, Puerto... | reverse complement strand
CTCCCAGGCTTATATCCAGGTAGTCGGCACCCGCGTCGGTCTGTTTCCTCGCCAGGTCCTTGATGACTGCCGGGTCCCTGTTTTCAAGTGCGTTTTTTACCTCGCTAAAGCCCGTATTTATCCTTTCAGCTATCAGTATCATGGAATAACCTCCTGATCTAATTTATGGTCGTCTTCGTTAGTCTTTATCGCTCATCAACCTGTCAACCGTGGTCTCGGTTTCCTCGAAAGCCTTCGGGTGACGGATTACTATCAGATCCGCGCCGGCCTGCAGGTAGTTTAGCGCCGTGGTCGCTTCCCAGGCCGGTCCCCTCTTCTCGGGCTCACCCCAGCCCGGTCTCTCCGCTTCCGGGGCTTTTGCCTCTTTGGCCTTCCAGACCTCGCCCCCTATATTTGCCATTAGCGGTTGCCCCATCAGCTTATCTCCCTTCAATCCTGCCAGTCTGCTTCTCTCCATAATCGAGTATACGTACTCGTTTCCGTAACCGAGAGAGGGTGAAGTCGGGAAAATCACTAGATCTTCCAGGGCGAACCCCGCTTCTCGCGCCAGCGTGTTTACCTGCTTGGCTATATTGATGTCCACCGGGGACTCCGCGACGACCTTGTGGCCGTCGGCCATGCCCAGTGCGGCTAGGGTGCGATAGTTGTCCTCCGTGATGGTCCCGAGCAGGCAATTCTCACCGCTAACTGCCGGTGAAACCTGGGTGAAGACGTCGTTGTCCTTGTCGTCGTCCCCGCAGCCCCAGATAATCATGGGCAGGGACGTTGCTTCCATGACCTTTTCGACTGTTTTTGCGGCCTCTTCCGGGCTTTTATCTTTCCCGCCCGGCTTGCAGCCTTCCAGTTTGAGACACAATAACTCCGGGTCGAATTCTTCCTCGTATTTCCGAGCCCATCCGACGGGGTCGTTCATCACGTCCTCTATCGGTTCCTTTAGTAAGCTTGGCCAGCCTTCCGGTGGGACGTCCCAGACCTCCAGGCCAAGGGCCGGGCGATTGGGTACCGATCCCTCAAAGTCGAGAAAAGGGGCGGCCGTTTCCCCGCCTATCGTGACAGTGCTCGATCTGGTTCCCCCGTCCTCTTCGGTTGCTCCTATAGTGACGCTCGTTATCTCGTCTTCCCAGCTATTTTTTACCTCGGGTATATCCATTGAAATCACCTCTCGTTATTTCTGTTTCAGTGTCTTGGCTGATTCCGGCACAAATTCTTCTACCATCCGGCTGACTGCCTCCGCAGCCGGAGAGTCGTCTTCCAGTTCCGCCAGCGGTCGAGCCTCCCAGCTGAGCTGGCGCACGTTCTCGTCCTTTGGAATTCGACCCAGTACTTCTATACCGAGCTCGTTAACCATATCTCGAGTTTTTTCCGGCAAGGTTTCCGGTACTTCGTTGAGCACGAGGTAATTGCGAGTAATTTCTATCCCGAGCTCATCCACCAGTTCGTCGATCCTCTCCGCGGCCTTCAGGGCCACCGGGTTGGGATCGCATACGGTCAGCAGTACGTCGATACCCGAAGTCGTCCGGCGTGACAGGTGTTCCAGCCCGGCTTCGTTGTCGAGCACTACGAAGTCGTAATTGTCCCGCAGGTTGCTCAGGTAATTCCTCAGAATGTTGTTGACCGAACAGTAGCAGTCGGGTCCCTCGCCGCGCCCCATGACAAGCAGGTCCTTGCCTCTGCCTTCAATGATTAGCTGCTGTAGCTTGTATTCTATCCATCTCTTCTTTGACATCCCGGCCGGTACGTCGTCGGCCCGATTAAATTTTGCCTCCAGCTGACCGATGGTTCCGTTTATCTCGAATCCAAGGAGTTCGTTCAGGTTGGAATTCGGGTCCGCGTCTATCGCCAGAACCGAGCCGATCTCCCGCCGGACCAGCTCTCGAATAACCAGGCCCGATACGGTCGTCTTGCCTGTTCCTCCTTTACCGGCCACGGCCACCGTAAAAGTATCGCCGGGCTTAACTGAGTTGCCGGCCTCATTGTTGTTGCTCATCCCGTTCACCTCCATTTCTTTTGCCTGTTACCGAACTAAACTGTGTCAAATCAGTATGGGGAAGAAATTTGGCAGCCTGAAATTCCTCGAAGTAATTCTGGTACTCCATCAGGTCGTAATAGGTAACTGATTCGGAAATTTCCCTGCTCTCCTGGTAAGCTTCCCGCGAGAGTAGCGCGGCTTTTGCCCCTTTAATCGAGGTATTCCCGACGAATTTGATTTTGTCCGCCGGAAGGTCGGGGATTAAGCCGAGAACTTTTGCCTTCTCTCTATCCAGATAGGAGCCGAATCCGCCGGCAATCAGCAGTCGGTCCAGGTTCTCGAGCTCCAGGTCCAGGCTCTGCATCAGGGCTCGCGCTCCGGAATATATTGCCGCCTTTGCATTTATCAGGTTTTTAATTTCCGATTGGTAGATTGAAATTTCTTCCCCGTTCCCGTTGCGTGCGTTCTCTTCGAGTACGATTTTTGCTTCTCCATCCTCCTTACGGACCCGCTCCGAGCTGTCCGGTTTCAGCTTGCCGGACCTGTTGGCGTAACCGCCTTCAACCAGGCTCGCAACCAGGTCGATCAATCCTGAGCCGCAGATTCCTTTTGGAGTCCCGTTTCCGATTACCGAATAGATCAGCTCTCCGTTCGCGATTTCGACCTTATCTATCGCCCCTTCTCCCGCCTTCATCCCCGAACCGATGCCAGTTCCTTCGAAGGCGGGCCCGGCCGAAGCGGCAGCGCTAATCATCCAGTTCTCGTTGCCGATCAATATCTCTCCGTTGGTGCCGATATCGGCGAGCATTGTCAGCTGGTCGCTCCTGTTTATCCCTGTTACCAGGACGCCGGCAGTGACGTCGCCTCCGACCCAGCCACCCATTGCGGGCAGGAAGTAAATCAGCCCGCGCGGATTTATCTCGACCCCGAGCTTGCTTGCCCGGACAGGCGGTGGTTCGGTGGCATTCGGAACGTAAGGCTTTTTTCTGATGCTTGAAGCGTCGAAGCCATAAAACAGGTGCATCATCGTTGTATTACCGGAACAGACAACCGAGCTAATCTCCTTGGGCTCCAGTCCTTCCCGAGTTGCGAGTGAATAAATCAGCTCGTTGATATCTTCTATGACTGCTTCTTGAAGGCCCTCCGGGCCGTTTTCCTCGGCGTAGCGGATTCTCCTGGTCACCTCTTCTCCGTGCTGCATCTGTGAATTGTACCTGGCATCGGCATCGATGGTTTCTCCGGTTGTCAGGTCGACCAGATGTGCCACGAGAGTTGTCGTGCCAATATCGACGGCTAGACCGAAGTGACTATTGGTGGTGTCGCTGGGCTCGAGTTCGATTATTTCTTCCGCTCCATCGCGCCAGCCGGTTGTGGCCGTGACACGCCAACCGTTTTCCCTCAGTTTCCTGGAGGAAGTTCTCCGTACTTTCAGGTCCGCCCGGACCCGGGAAAGGTCCGCTTGCCTGCCCAGTTCCCTGTTAACGCGCCTCTGGTCCGAGACGTTATCGCCGAGAGTGGGCTCCGGCAGGTCAAGAAAGTGCTTTCGGACAAGGGGTTCGTGACTTTCCGCTTCCTCCCCCTGGTTGGAGATCAGGCCGCTGAACTTTCGGGAGTCCTCGTCGACCAGGATTCTCCCCTTTTCGGCGGTGCTTTCGGCGGGGACCTCGATCGCGGCGTCGCTCTTGATCCTGGTCTGGCAGGCCAGGGTGTAGCCCGCCTTTACTTCATCAATTTTTAGTGTCGCCAGACTGTCTACTTCCGTATCGCCCTCCAGCACCCTGACCTTGCACTTGCCGCAGGCTCCCTTGCCGCCGCAAATGCTGTTTATCTGGACCCCGGCTTCCGAGGCGGCTTCCAGGAGCGTGGTTCCTTCAGGCACCTCCGTTTTGACCTCTCTGTCCAGTACGGAGAACTTTACTTCAGGCATGGCCCTCCATTAACTAATCTACCATTCCTCTCTCAGGTAACTCGGTATACTGGCTGCGTCTTCCGGCCCAACTTCCACGTCCCAGCCGCTTTCTTCCTGCACGGACATTCTCAACTGGGGTACAAGTCCCGGGATTATCAATCGATCATGGTCGACCTTTTCCATGGCTCCCTGCTCCCGGACCGTCTCTACTATTCCTTCACCCGAGAGCTGGTCGTCCGCGTAAGCATTTAAGATTCCGAGACCACCAGTATCCTTAACGGCGACGTAGGCGGAAAACCCGGCGTCCTCGAGCTCGCCTTCGACGCTGTAGTAGGTAAGCTGGAAGTTCGTCGTGAACAGGACCGGAGATGTGGGTCCGGGATCGCCAACCTCGTGCAGCTTGGAATCGACCGAACTCTGAACCTGTGGGTCGACGTATATATGCTGTCTGGTTGCGAGAGTCGGGAGAACCTGCCATGGTTTAGTCGTATCCATGGTCAGAACCGAGCAATACTTGAGCACGTGGCTCGCCCCTTCGGCGACCTGCTGGTAGGGGTTTTGTTCGTTTTCCACTCTTGCCATTAGCGGGTAACCCAGGGGCGAAAACTCCTCCTCGATCGCGAGCCGTCTTAGCCTGGTGAACTTTTCCAGCGCGTCGCCGAGCTTGGAATATTCTGGAAGGAGTACCAGGTCTTCCACCCCTTCGTCCGTAATCATTTCCGTCAGCTCGGCAAGTTCTTCCAGGCTTTCCCCCTCGACGGCCATCGGGCACTCGTACTCTTTTGCCAGTTCCGTCATTTCCTCCCAGTTCTCCTCTGTCGCCCTGCCGACAAGTGGGTTGCCGGAACCGATTGCCTCGAGGCCTTCTTCTATTGCTTTCGGCTCTTCCGACAGGACGATCAGCGGCAGTTCGGTATTTTCGTCGACCTTGCGGACGAACTCCCCGAATTCGCCCGGGGACAGGCTCGAGTTGGTTACCGAGACCGCGTCAACGCTAATAACTTCGCCGACCCTTTCGAATTCCAGCTCCTCAATTTCCTCTGCTCTGGAGCCGATTTCCGCCTCGTCTACCGCGTCACTTAACCTGATTCCAATTACTGTTGGTCGCTGAAACTTCTCTTCGTGCCGGAACTCAACTGTTTCTCCCCCGATCTCCAAAGCTTCTTCGCCTTCCCCGATCTCGACGATCTTCATCGGCGGGGCCGAGGAAGCAGCCAGCTTTTCCTCGGCTGCTTCGGACACGTGCGGACACTCGTCCAGCGAAACCTGGTTGTTGGCCAGCTGCATGGCAAAAGCCATGCAGGTAGGGAAGTTGCAGTCTCCACAGTCCGTCTGGGGTAGTTCCTGGTAGATCTCCATCGCGCTTAAGTCAGCCATTGTTATCTCCTCCCTATAGGTTCGGGTCGTTGTACTCTTCCATCTCCATCATCGGTGGGAACTCCAGGGTAGGATGGTCGACTTTCTGAACGAATTCGGTGATTTTCTCGGCCTCGGTTCCGTCTTCTTCGGTCGCGATTTTATCGTAGAGTTCCGGTTTCCCGATATCGTCCAGTTTGTCCCTGAGTCGGCCCGAAATTTCCTCTTTCAGAACCGAGGGCATCCAGACGACTCGTTCCAGACCGGCATGGCCGTCGGGTACGTCCGCGGAAATGAACTTGTCCGATGTAATGTAGACCTTGCCTATTCCGATGAATCCCGGAGTCTGAATTCCGCCGCCGACCTGTCCGGCCATCGTCGAGAACGTCATTCCGACAGGGGTCGTACCCTGGTACTCCCGCGAGACTATGATTACTCCGTTGGCCTGGGGCAAGTTGGCGACGATGCACTCAAAGCAGCCGCAGGAGGTCATCGGGTCCACCATCATCGAATAAGCGCTGAACCGGGGTAGGTTGCCGTCGGTCTCGTCTTCCAGGTATTCGTTTACCCCTTCCCACTGGCCGTAGGTTTTATCGATCACTTCTCCCTTCTCTACGGGCTGGTTCGGCCCGTTCGGATCCATCTCGTAACCGGCTTTTGCGTCCAGCCATGTATAGGCTCCGCAGAGACCGAGCCTTTCCGGCGTTACGATACAGACGTGGTCCGGAGCAAAGGACTGACACAGGGTACAGGAGTAGAACTTGTCCACGTCATCGTCCTTGGTTCCCTTGATTCTTTCGTCACGCTGGTGGTATATCTCCTTGGCTCGTTCCAGCGGTTCTTCTATCTCTTCTTCGTCCGTAATCAGGGTAACCTGAACCTTGTCAATTACGGAAGAGAACTCGTTCTTGATCTGCTTGATCAGGATCTCGGCGATGTGTTCTATCCGAAAGCCCTTTTCATAACTGTCCTTACTGATCCTTATCCAGGGGATTGCCCTCTGGCCCATGTGGAAGACGCCGCGGGCCCAGCCGATGAATTCGTGAAACCTGCGTTCGACGATGGTCTCGAAGTCCTCCTTAAACTCTCGTCCGGCGACATCGACCTTGATCCCGAGCGGAAGTGCTTCCCCGACTTCGAAGTCACCGTCCAGGGTCGGACCGACCACTTCGACCTTTTCGTCCTCAACTTCGTCCATCGGCCGATTTCGGAGTAACTCGAACGCGTCGCTCGCGTCGCTGCCGAATTCCACGTACATGTCCTCCCTGCGGACCGATTCCCCTTCGAAGCCCGCTCCGTACGGAACCGGGATATCCACTTCCATTTCCCCGACGTCGATGTTCCTGACCTCGATTGCCTTGTTTACAAGCCGGTCCTGAGGCACGCTGGAGACCACGTGCTCGTATTCCGTCATCCCTGACGGCGCAATTTCCGGGATGTCGACGTTTGAAAGCGTGGGGAAGCCGAAGCTGAGTGCACCGGCCGCAGTGGCGTACTTCTCGTCCGTGAGTAACTGTTCTTCGCCGGCCTCGTCGTCGGCCCCGAGGGCGAGCACGAAGGCATTGACCTTTTCCTTGTTGTAAAGCAGGATATCCTTTGCCTCTTCCAGTCCACCGGGATCCTTCCCGCCAAAGGTTAGAGCTGCCCGACAGGCAAAGTTCAGGGCATGGACTGCGGCGGAGGTCGATTTGCCGTAGGGGACGAGAAAGCTATCCCAGCCCATTTCCACTCCTTCCTCGGCGAGCTGTTCGGCCATGCTCCTCCCGTTGGAGGAGGAAGCCATGAAAACCAGAATGTTCTTTCCCCTCAGTTCGTCCACGAGCTTGACGGCGGCCTCGTTGCTGGGCGCTGCCCCCACGACGGCGGCAAATCCGGGCATGCGTCCGTCGACCAGCTTGATCCCCTGCTGTCTCAGTGCCGGGTCTTCGGTGAAACCGAGCCATGGGTCCTCGGGTTCGTTCCCCTGGAGTAACTTCAGGGCTTCGATTATCTCCTGCGACATCAGAGTGGCTATTCCCGCGTCCAGTGCCTTACCCAGGTAAGGGGTCCAGTTGCTATCCTCTATTGGTTCCGGGAGGAGCTCCCTGACCCGATCCATCGTTCCCTCCATGTCTTCGATGGTCGTAACCTCTTCTCCGGTCAGAGAATAGATAAGCGGTAAGTAATAATTTGTGTCCGGGAAACCGACTTCTTTATCGCTTCCGTTCTCCTCCCTGGCGGAATCCAGCATCTCTTCTGCTTCCGAAACGTACTTCCGTGCTCCTCTTATTGCTGCAGAAGCTACGATTTTTGACATTTCTACCTCCTGTGAACTCTGTCAGTTCGGTCAATTCGCTTCGATAGTCCGTTCCATATTTTTTCGATTGGGTCTCTGAGGTCGTTAACATTCAGGGGAACTTTTGTTCCCTGACGGCTGCTTCGTCTGATCTCTTCCCGGTAGGGGACGAACCCGAGTGGTTCTTCCGCCAGAGCATCAGTGAGAAAGTTTTTATCCTTTTCACTTCTAACACCGTTCCCCACGGGCAGAACTTCATTTATCCCGATATCGGCTGCAAGCTCCCTTATCCGGCTTGCCGTCTTTAAACTCCTGCGGTCCGGTTCGACCACAGTTATCAGCGCGTCTACACCTTTGCTCGTTCCCCGGCCCAGGTGTTCGATTCCCGCTTCGAAGTCGGCGACCACTACTCCGGATCTTTCCAGCATAAGGTGGTTTAATAGCTGTTTGAGAAAGGCGTTTTCCGGGCAGGTGCAGCCAGTGCCACCTTCCCAGATTGTACCGAGTACCATCAACTTTATACCTTCAGCCTCGACGTAGTACTCGTCCGGTACGTCGCTGACTTTGGGGTTCAATTTGACCATTCCGCCTCCGCCCGCCCTTTTCTCGATCAAGTCCTCCATCTCTATCAGGGGTCTGACTTCCTCCTGGACCCCGAGGCAGGAGCTCAGGTTCATGTCGGGATCGGCGTCTATAGCTATAACGTCTTTATCCTTTTCAGCACCGTAAGTTGCGAGAAGGGAGGAGAGCGTGGATTTACCTACTCCTCCTTTGCCGGTAATTGCTATCTTCATTGTTTGACCCCCTGGCTCTTTTTGATGAATCGTCCGCAGAACTTGTTGCCAATTATCGAAAGACCTTCCGTCGATAGGCAGTCCGCGGCAGTGTCTTCGAACAGTACGTTGACTTCGTCGGAAAACTCGTCCCCTCCGCTCCAGAATACCAGGCCGATTTTGAACCTGGGAAGGATCTGAAATCCGTAGCCGGCATCGCTTATGGAAATTTCCTCGCCGGCAAGTGAGTTGGCGGTTGCCTTAAAACTTTCGATATCGTTCTGAAATAGTCGGGTCAATCTTACTTCCGTGCTTTTCTTGAAGTGAGCGGAATAGAAATTACCGTCGGGTAGTTCCCGGAAGCTCAACCATTCGCCTTCGCCCTCGACCCCTCCTTCCTTCAACCTGGAAAGGTAGCTCAGGATCAACTGCTCGTCAGCCTCGCCGACTTCTACCGTACTTGACTCGATTTCGTAATCCGGAAGAGAGACCCGGTAGGTCTCGTCCAGCATCTTTAAGTTCAGTTCCCCTTCCTCGAGCTGAGCCCCGCTATTCCGGGCCAGTTTCTCCGGATCGGCCGTTTGTAGTTTTGATCGGAATTCTCCATCTCTCTGTCCCATGTTTTCACCCCCTCCGATATTTTGGTGGTCTTGAAGTGCTGGTCTGGATAAGTTCCTGAGCTTAGTGATCGACCTTGGTGATCATATGCTAACAGATAGAGAACATGATCACAATCACATGAGAATTATATTACTTTTTTATCTTATATCAACCGGGCAGACTCCCTGTTCTAGCCCGAATTACAAATTGCTCAGCTTTTCCCCCAGTGTTAGAACAGCATAAACCGTGGATGGTTCGGAGTTTTGGCGGTTGTTACGGTGCCTTGAAATCGAAATATTTTTATCCTAGATATTTACTAGCCTGTTAATTCTGCAGGATTACATCCCATTTAATTTAATTATTTAGCTAGAACCGAAACGCCGTAAAACGGGAGGGGTGTTTGCAATGTTTTATCGTAAGATATTGGGATCGCTCGTAATTGTTTCTTCGTATTCCTCCTCCGGGCCGGGAACTTCACCTGGCTTTCAGTAGAACTCCTCTGGCTTCTTCTCGGACAAGCTGTTAGTGACGAAGTGGACCTACGCTTGGCTCTTTCAGTGAGTAAAATCAGTTAAGCTGACCGATATCTTGACCAAGTTTCTGGTTGAGTATGGGTTTCCATCCAAGCATTGGTTACTTTGAGAGCTTAGGGTAGGGATTATAGTCGATCAGAGGGCTTGACTGAAATTAGCAAATAAACCGATGAAAGAACTTAAACGCTGGCTCGAGTTCAGATGGACCTGGATCCTTGTTGCAGCTCTGGTGATACTCTTCGTGTTGTCTTTATCGACCCCCGAGGGTCTTTCCGCAGAAGGTCACCGGGCACTGGCGTTGCTGGCGGGTATAGTGGTTCTATTCGTTGCCGAACCGATATCGCTTCCCGGGATTATTCTCTTTATCGCGATCTACCAGATTCTCATGGGCCTGGGAACTCCAAATCAGGTAGCCCGGTCCTTCATGCACGACGCGGTTTTCTTCATCATGGGAGCCCTAATGATGGGAGTGGCCCTGACCAAACAGGCCCTCGGCAAGAGGTTGATGCTGGTTTTGATCAACAGGGTTGGCAGCAGTACAAGGAGAATTAGCCTGGCGATTATCTCTACTTCGACTCTGCTTGCCGGATTCATTGCCGATCACGTCGTGGCCGCGGTGTTTACGCCAATGGTGCTGTCTCTGGTTCGGACTACCCGGGAGGAATTTGGTGGATCCACAAAGAACTTGAGTAAATTGTTGCTTTTTTCCGTCGCTTACGGGGCAAGCATTGGAGGTCTCTATGCACCCAGTGGCGGAGGGAGGAATATAATTATGTTAGGGCTGCTTGAACAGATCCATGGTGTCCACATAGGTTTTGGCCAATGGATCGTACGGGCCGTTCCAATTAGTTTGTTGTTGATTCCCGTTACGGGGCTCGTGTTAAACCTGGTTTTTACACCGGAGACCTCAGATCTCGAGCGCGCTGTAGCCGGGTTGAGGGAAGAACTGGAGGAAAGAGAGTTTACCGGTGAGGCGGCCGCCACCCTGATAATCTTTGCTACCGTCGTAGTTCTCTGGGTAACCGTGGGAACTTCCATCGGTCTGGGGGTGATTGCGTTAATTGGGGCCGTGGCCTACCTTGTCTTCGGGGTTGCCGAATGGGACGATTACCACCAGGAGGTCAACTGGGGAGTTATCCTAATTTATATGGGTGCGCTTTCACTCGGTAGTCTGTTAAACCGAACCGGGGCTGCCGCCTGGATCGCCCGGACGGTTCTTGCGTTCGTTCGTGACGGTCTGGGCCTGAGTGGCTTTTTACCGATAGCCGGAGCCAGTTCCCTGTTGACCGTCAGCATGACCAACCTGATGAGTGCCTCCGGTGCGGCGAGCGTGATCGGCCCGATAACGTTAAAGATGAGCGAAATGGCTTCAATCAGCCCGGTTGCAATGGCCATGCTTACATCGATTTCCTCCGCTTTTGGTTTCTTGCTTTTACTCGCCACTCCGCCGAACGCTATTATTTATTCCAGCGGTCGGGTTGAGCCGAAGGACTTTTTGCTTTCGGGTTTTCTGCTTACGGTCGCCAGCCTGGGGGTGCTATTCCTGGTTAGCTTTAGCTGGTGGAAGCTGCTGGGGATGGTATAGAGGGGCCTCCCGCTATAAATTGGCCGGCTCAGGCTCGAACGGAAAAGTTCTTTAAATGGCGGTTTATCTAGATTATCAATATTACTGGTGATAATTCGTGAAAGTCGTAGAAAAGGACTCGGTAGATCCAACCATGCCGGATTCCGGCGAGGTTCTTTACGAACTAATCGGAAGTGGCGATTGCAAAAGAAGCACGAATCACAGTCTTACACTTGTTGAACTGGCTGAGGGCGAATCGACGGAACCTCATTTCCACGAAGAATCCGAAGAGACCTATTACGTCCTCGGAGGTAAGGGAGAAATGACGGTTGACGGCAAGGAGTTTCCGCTTGGTCAGGGGCGGGTCTGCCTTATTGAACCGGGAGAGGTCCACGAAATCACCGGAATGGAGGACGGTTTAAGGTTTCTCGCCATTAGCGTTCCGGCCTGGACCCCGGATGATTCCTATTCCGTTTAGTTGCTGGGAAATCCTTACCAGTCCCTGTAAAATTCAAAATGACGATAATCCTGCATTTTGAAGTCAATACGGGAGGTTCAAATGAAAAGAGAAAAAGAGCTGGATAAGTTCGATCTCAAGCAGCTAATCGGCTACTCCGTGGACTCGGAAGAGCAGTCCAAACGGTTTTACGGCGAGTTTGTCGAATACGGCAAGGGGCAACTCGTGCCGGAAAGGTTTCGCAGTTTGATGAACGACGAAGAACTGCACAAGGAGACGCTGCTTGGTTTGCACGAGGAACTTTACGGCGACAGGGATTACGTGGTCCCTCAGGGGGAAGATCTGCCACCCCACGAGGATTTTGACAGTCTGGAGAACGTGGAAAACCTTCTTGACGCACTTGGAAAAGCCATAGTAAACGAAAATAATGCAATAAGAATCTACCAATACATGGAGGAGGAATACGGCGAGTATTCCGACCTGTTCGGTTACCTGGTCAGCATGGAGAAAGGACATCTAGAGTCCCTGAAGGAAGAAAAGAAGCTTTACGAGCGCGAAGCGAACTCGACCGGTAAAAGTGGGCTATTGAAGGATTTCTGGGAGAATATTGGACTGAAGGGCTGGTAGTTTCGTCAGATAGATCTCCCCTCCGTGTAGTTGTCCAGCTGACCACGCCGGTCTCGGTCGGGGTATTAACTTAAAAATTGGATT
>Ga0207797_1002718_pt1 | contig 12149 bp, 13 predicted proteins | sample PRCRCaboRojoPR_6_FD_187275 | JGI IMG/M metagenome (GOLD analysis project Ga0207797, IMG submission 187275) | Marine sediment microbial community from Cabo Rojo, Puerto Rico - PR CR 10% Liquid 1 (SPAdes) | ecosystem: Environmental > Aquatic > Marine > Coastal > Sediment | place: Cabo Rojo, Puerto... | reverse complement strand
CGACGGCCGTCGCACGCGCGCTCGATGCACGACGGCCGTCGCACGCGCGCTCGATGCACGGCCGATCGACCCACAGACCGGCGGTCACACGCCTGGCCACGCTTTCTCTCGACGACCACGCCAACAGCCTCCGGGCCGGCACCCGACCGGGACAGGGGCCGCTCGAGGGTGGTGGCCTCGAGGGTGGTGGCCTCGACGGTGACGGCCTCGACGGTGACGGCCTCGAGCGTGGCGACTGCCGGTCGAGTGTTGTGACCTGGTGACTGCCGGTCGAGGGCTACGACTAGTCGACCATCTTCTCTGCCTGGATCTTCTCCCAGACCTTCTCGCCGTGCTCGGTGATTCCGTAGACCCGTCCCTTCTTCTGGTCCTCCGAGACGAGCAGCTCGACCATCTCCCGGTCGCGGAGCTTGCTGAGCGCCCGCGAGATGTGGGAGATGGCGAGGCCGGACTCGGTGGCGATCTGGGACGGCGTCGAGGGCCCCTCCGCGAGGCTCTGGAGGACCGCGACGCGGTACTGTGAGCTGATAATGAACCCGATGTCGTCCCACACGTCGTTCATCGACTCGCACTGCAACGCGCCCGCCCTTAACCTGCGACAATCGTTCACGACAGCAAGTCGACCGTAACTGGAGGCGGCCAGATTAACGCACCGTTACTGCCGGTTTGAGCCGGTTGGCGGACGATGGTTGCGGGGTACTGGCTGTGTTCCTTTCGAGAGGTGTGCGAACCCGGCCGCTCGGGGTCGGTTCCGGCCGGCGGTTCCGGAGTCGCCGTCCCGGGCCCTGGTCCGGGAAAGCGCTGAATAACTATACCCCGTGCAGCAGTTCGGTGAGCCATGAACCACGGTTTCGGACGGGAGGGTGATCCGACCAGTGGTACGGACAGCCAGTGCTGGAACTGCGGGGCGCACGTCACGCCGCGGTTCGCCCGGGTGATGGGGGACAACGACGACGAGGTGTACGCCTGTCCGCGCTGCCAGGGGTTCCGGGAGCTCAGCGAGGGCGCGGGTGGTGACCCCGCCAGCGCGCGCTCCGGATCGGTGACAGAGCGATGACGAACGGGTCGGGCGCGCTGCGGCTGGCCTGGAGCGCGGGGCCCTCCGGCGGGACGGCCGCACACGGAGGGACGAGCGCGCACGCGGCCGCGGGACCGGCCGCGCACACGAGCACGGCCGCCGGCGACGACGCGGGCGGTGCCTGCGCGAGCGGCGACGGGGTGTGGCGATGAGGACGAACGTCCGGACGGTGTTCGACCTCCCGACCCGGTTCGCGGCGGTGCCGTTCGACCTGGCGCTCGTCCTGGCGGTGACGGTCCTGGCGGACGTCGCGGTGCTGGTGGCGGGACCCCGGCTGCTCCGGCTGGGGGCCGCAGCCCTGCTGCTGTTCTTCCTCCCGGGCTACGCCGTGGTGGCGGCGCTGTACCCCCGGGCGCAGCTGGACCGCCCCGACGCGGCGGGCCGGGTTGGCATCGGCCTCGCCGAGCGACTGGCGCTCTCGTTCGGGGCGAGTGTCGCGATCGTGCCGCTGGTCGGGCTGACGACGTGGCAGATCGCGACGCTGGACGGGGGGCCCGTCGCGGCCGAGCTGTGGCGCGCGCGGACGACGCCGCTCGCGGTCCTCACCGTCGTCGTGGTCGGTGGCTGCACGGCCGCGTCGGTCCGCCGGTCGCGGCTGCCGGACCACCAGCGGTTCGCGCTGCCGTACGGCGAGTGGATCGACGCTGTGCGGCAGGCGCTGGGCCCGTCGCGGGGGCTGCTGGACCGGGTGCTGACGGTGGCGCTCGCCGCGAGCGTCCTGCTGGCTGTCGGGTCGCTCGGGTACGCGCTGGCGACGCCCGTCGACGGCGAGCAGTACACCTCGGCGTCGCTGCTGGCCCCCGGGGCGGACGGCGAACCCGTCGCCAGCGGCTACCCGACGGACCTCGCGCCGGGCGAGCGTGCCCAGCTCGTGCTCGAGCTCGGCAACCACGAGGGCCGCCAGGTGGACTACTCGGTGGTGGTCCGCCTCGAGGAGGTGCGGACGAGCGGGGACGGTTCGACGGTGACCGGCGCGACCGAGCTCGAGCGGCTGGCGGTGACGGTCGGGGCCGGCGAGACCCGGACGATCCGGCACACCGTCACCCCGCGGACGACCGGTGACCGCCTCCGGCTGACCTACTACGTCTACCGTGGCGACGCCCCCGCGACGCCGTCCCGCGAGTCGGCCTACCGGGTCCTCTACCTGTGGCTGTCCGTCGGGGAGGGGTAGCGGCCCGATGTGGCCGTGGGAGCACCTGGCCTTCGGGTACGTCTGCTACGCCCTGGGGAGCCGCGGCTGGGACGGCCGCCCGCCGTCGAACGCCGCGGCGCTCGCCCTCGCCGTCGGCACCCAGTTCCCCGACCTGGTCGACAAGCCGCTGGCCTGGGGGCTCGACGTCCTCCCCAGCGGCGTCTCCCTGGGCCACTCCATCTTCGCCGCGGTACCGGTCGTCGGCGCGGTCCTCCTGGCCGCCGACCGCCGCGGGCGCCGGGCGGTCGGCGCGGCGTTCGCCGTCGGCTACCTCTCGCACCTCGCCGGCGACGGCCTGTACCCCCTGCTGGTCGGCGGCGAGCTGTCGCTCCGGTACCTGCTGTGGCCGCTCGTGCCGACGGCCGACGCCGGCCAGCCGTTCCTCGCCACGGTCTGGACGTTCTGGGACAAGTTCGTCCGGTTCCTCGGGACGCCCCGCGGCCGGCTGTACCTCGCGGCGGAGGTCGCCTTCCTGGCGGGGGCGGTGGCCCTGTGGCTGTGGGACGGGACCCCCGGCATCCCGCGGCCGGAGCGCGAGCACACGTGACCCGCCGGGCCGCCGCTCCGGGCGGCACCCCGGTGACGGCGGCCGTCGTGCCTTCGGTGGACGAGTGTCGGGTACCCTCGGTGGACGACTGCCGGGTACCCTCGGTGGACGACTGCCGGGTACCCTCGGTGGACGACTGCCGGGTACCCTCGGTGGACGACTGCCGGGCGGCGTCGCGGCCACCGGGGCCCGGTCAGAGGGCGGTGTCGAGGTAGTGGTAGATGGCGAGGGCGGCGAGCGCGGTCACCGTCGCGAGCCCGACCTGGAACGTCGTGAGCTGGGCGAGGACGGGGACCCCGAACTCGACGGCGAGGTAGAGGACCAGCCCGGTGATCGTGATGGCGAGGTAGTACCAGGGCCAGGGGCGCTCCTGGACCGGGGCCTCCTCGACGTAGGGCTGGAGCTGGGTCGCCTGGTCGGTGAGCTCGACGAGGCTGGCGTCGGAGTCGTACTCGATGACGCCGACGTCCTCCAGTTTCGGGATGTGCGTCTGGTAGAGCGCGACGTAGATCCGCTTCTCCTGCTGGTCGGTCAGCTCGTCGGCGTCGACCTCGAACTCCCACATGGCGAGCTCCTTCGACAGCTCCTGGATGCTGACGGGCCTGTCCTCCCTGAGCAGGTAGTTGATGACATACCGTCGCCGGGGGTTGCTCAGCAGATCGAATATCTCGTCCTGGGAGATCTCAGTCTCGCTAGAGGCCATTCGCTGTCCAACCCCGTACACCGCCGCTCGTGTGTCGGCTGATACCTGGAAACGTCATGCTCCCCTGCCTTGATTCGATATTATGTATACTGCGTTGTCCACTATTGTTACGTGTCCATTACGAGGGGTCGGGAACCGAACCCCACGAAGGGGGTGACCTGGTGACAGCCGACCGATAAACAGCTAGACGGTTTCTACCCTGACAATGCGGGGAATAACAAAGCCGAATCTGGGGTAATCACGGGATAGTTCCGAGCAGAATCGGCCGCCCTGAAGGGGTCGATTCCGGAACCCTGGAGAGTCTCGAATGTCAGGGACAACAGAACCGAACAGCATTCAGAGGGAGCCAGACCGAGTGGAGGCGCGGTTCGGGCGGGACCCGTCGGTGGACCCGACCGCGCTGGTGGGGTACCGCTACGCGAGCGACGCCGGTCCAACGGTCGTCGGCGACGACGCGCGGGTACGCGCGAACTCCATACTCTACGGCGACGTGCGGGCGGGTGACGGGTTCACCACGGGCCACGGGGCCCTGGTTCGGGAGGACACGGAGATCGGCGACGCCGTCCTGGTGGGGACCGACACGGTCCTCGACGGGACCGTCGAGGTGGGGTCGCAGGTCAGCCTGCAGTCGCAGGTGTACGTCCCCCCGGAGACGACCATCGGCGACAAGGTGTTCGTCGGACCCAGCGCGACGCTGACCAACGACCCGTACCCGACGCGTCAGGACGTCGAGCTCTCGGGGCCGACGCTCGAGCGCGGCGTCTCGGTGGGGGCCAACGCAACGCTCCTGCCGGGCGTCACGGTCGGCGAGCGGTCGTTCGTGGCAGCCGGCGCCGTCGTGACCCGGGACGTCCCGCCGGACACGCTCGCCGTCGGGGTCCCGGCCGAGCACCGGCCGCTCCCGCCGGCGCTCGAGGGGGGGAACGCGGTCAGATGACCGGCGTATCGATCGCCGACCCGCAGCTCGGGCCGCCGGCGAAGGACCGCGTGATGCAGGTTCTCGAGGACGGCCAGCTCGCCGACGGGCCGGTCGTCCGGTCGTTCGAGGACGCCTTCGCCGGCCACGTCGGCGCCGACCACGGGGTCGCGACGGCGAACGGGACGGCCGCCCTGCACGCGGCGCTGCACGCCCTCGGGGTCGGGGAGGGCGACGCGGTCGTGACGACGCCGTTCTCGTTCGTCGCGAGCGCGAACGCCGTCCGGTTCTGTGGCGCGACGCCGGTGTTCGCCGACGTCGCCCCCGAGACGTACACGCTCGACCCGTCGCGGGTCGAGGCGATCCTGGCAGAACGGGACGACGTCGCCGCCGTGCTGGCGGTCCACCTCTACGGGCTCCCCGCCGACGTCGAGGCCCTCCGCGCCCTGGCCGACCGCCACGACGTCGCCCTCGTCGAGGACGCAGCGCAGGCCCACGGCGCCGCCTACCGGGGCGACCGCGTCGGCACGTTCGGCGACGCGGCGGCGTTCTCGTTCTACCCGACGAAGAACATGACCACCGGTGAGGGGGGCATGGTCGTGACCGACGACGGGACGGTCGCCGAGCGCGCCGCCCGGTTCGTCGACCACGGCCGGGAGCTGGTCGGGGATGGCGACGCCTACCGCCACACCGAGGTCGGCCACAACTTCCGGCTGTCCAGCGTCGCGGCGGCCATCGGCCACGCCCAGCTCGAGGCGCTGCCGGCGAACAACCGGCGCCGTCGCGAGCACGCCGCGCGGCTCACCGATGCCCTCTCGCCCCTCCCGGGCGTGACGACGCCGACCGAGCCCGCGGGCTGTCGCCACGTCTACAACCAGTACACGGTGCGGGTCGAGGACCGCGACGGCCTCCGGGCGTTCCTCGCAGAGCGCGACGTCGACACCGGAGTGTACTACCCTCGCGCCATCCACGAGCAGCCGGCCTACGCCGACGCGGATCCGCGCGCGCCCGTGGCCGAGCGCGCGGCGAGCGAGGTGCTGTCGCTGCCGGTCCACCCGAACCTGACGGACGCCCAGGTCGCCCACGTCGTCGAGGGCGTCCGGGAGTACTATGGCGAGGACTGACGACCCGCTCCCGGTCGGCGTCGTCGGCGTCGGCTCCATGGGGCGCCAGCACGCCCGCGTGTTCGCGGAGCTGCCGTCCGCGTCGCTGGTCGGCGTGAGCGACGCCGACGCCGAGCGGGCGCGGGCGGTAGCGGACGACTACGGCGCGACCTCGCTGCCGATCGAGCGGCTGCTGTCGTCGGTGGCGGCCGTCTCCATCGCGGCGCCGGACCGCCACCACTACGACCTGGCGCGCCGGGCGCTGGACGCGGGCGTCCACGTCCTCGTCGAGAAGCCGTTCGTCACCGACGTCGGCGAGGGCCGGGACCTCGTCGACCGGGCCGAGCGGGCGGACCTCGTCCTCCAGGTCGGTCACGTCGAGCGGTTCAACCCGGCCGTGCGGACCCTCCGGGACGTGCTGGCCGACGAGGACGTCATCTCCATCGAGGCCGACCGGCTCGGGCCGCCGCTGGATCGGGACGTCTCGGGTAGCCCCGTGCGGGACCTGATGATCCACGACATCGACGTCGTCTGCTCGCTGCTCGACGAGCCCATCCGGGGCGTGCAGGCGACCGTCGCGGGCGAGCAGCCCCACGTGACGGCGGTCCTGTCGTTCGACTCCGGGACGACCGCGCGACTGACCGCCAGCCGGGTCACCCAGCAGAAGGTCCGCACGCTCGGGGTGACGACCCACGACGCCCGGGTCAACGCGGACTACCTCTCGCAGTCGGTCGAGATCCACCGCCGCTCGGTGCCGGAGTACGTCGCCCAGAACGGCGACGTCAAGTACCGCCACGAGGGGGTCATCGAGCGCCCGACGGTCGAGCGCGGCGAGCCGCTGCACAACGAGCTCGAGTCGTTCGTCGCGTCGATCCGCGAGGGCACGCCGCCGGCGGTCCCCGGCGAGGACGGCCTCCGGGCGCTGGAGATCGCCCAGCTCATCGAGGCGCGGGCCGCCGACCAGCCGCCCCGCCCGGAGGTGCCCCGATGACGGCCGCGGGCCCGGCGGCGCCGACGACGGACGCGGGCCGGGAGGTGCCCCGATGAAGCTCGCGAGCGACGTCACGAAGCTGTACGGGGCCGACGCGGACGGCGAGGCGCTCCAGGAGGCGTTCTCCTCGGGGAACATCGACGTCGCCGTCTACGGGCTCGGGAAGATGGGGCTGCCCGTGGCGGTCGTGTTCGCGAACATCACCTCGCGCGTGCTCGGCGTCGACGTCGACGAGGCGGTCGTCGAGCAGGTCAACGACGGCGAGTCGCCGGTCACGGGCGAACCGCGCCTGCCCGGGCTGGTCCGGGCGGCCGTCGACGCCGGCTCCATGCGGGCGACCACCGACGGCGCGAAGGCGGCGGGCTGGGCGGACTTCCACGTCGTCCTCGTCCCGACGACCATCGACGAGAACGCCCGGACGGACCTCTCGAACCTCCGGGGGGCCGTCGACGCCATCGGGGCCGGCCTCGAGGCCGGCGACGTCGTCGTCGTCGAGTCGACGGTGCCGCCGGGCACCTGCGAGTCGGTCGTCCGGCCGGCGCTCGTCGAGGCGAGCGGCCTGGCGCCCGACGAGTTCGGCCTGGCGTTCTGCCCCGAGCGGACCCAGAGCGGCCGGGCCCTCCGGGACATCCGGGCGGCCTACAAGCGGGTGGTCGGGGGCGTCGACGCCGAGAGCACCGAGATCGCCCGGCTCGTCTACGACCTCGTCACCGCCAAGGAGGTGATCGCCGTCGATGACGCCCGGACCGCCGAGTGCGTGAAGGTCTTCGAGGGGGTCTACCGCGACGTCAACATCGCGCTGGCGAACGAGCTGGCGAAGTTCGCCGACGAGCTCGGCGTCGACGTCACCGCGGCCATCGAGGCGGCCAACACCCAGCCCTACTGCGACATCCACCGGCCGGGCGTGGGGGTCGGCGGCCACTGCATCCCCTACTACCCGTACTTCCTCGTCAACGACAGCGAGACGGAGGCCCCGCTGGTCCGGACCGCCCGCCGGATCAACGACGGGATGCCCCACTTCGCGGTCGCGAAGCTCAACGAGCTGCTCGAGGAGCGCGACGTCTCGGTCGGCGACGCCCGGGTGCTGGTCCTGGGGCTCACCTACCGGCCGGGGGTCGAGGAGACGCGCGAGTCGCCCGCGGGCCCCATCATCGAGCACCTCAACGCCCAGGGCGCCACCGTCATCGCCGTCGACCCGGTGCTCGAGGACACTGCGGGGTTCGACGCCATCCGCGTCGAGGTCGGCGACGTCGAGGCGCTGGCGCTGGACGCGGCCGTCCTGGTGACCGCCCACGAGGAGTTCGAGGCCATCGACTGGTCGCGGCTGGACGACCTGGTCGTCGTCGACGGTCGGCAGGCGCTCGACCTCGACGACAGCCACCACACGGTCTACACCATCGGCGGCGGGTAGCATGTACCGGGGTGAACGCGTCGCGGTCGTCGTCCCCGCGTACAACGAGGAGCGACACGTCCGCGGCGTCCTCGAGACGCTGCCGGCGCTGGTCGACCGGGCCTACGTCGTCGACGACGCCTCCACGGACGACACGTGGGCGGAGATCCGGGCCGCGGTCCGGGCCGCCCCCGCCGGCCGTGCGGTCGAAGCGAGCGCGGCCGGCGACGCCGCCAGCGCCGGCGTCAGCCCGCCGAACCCCGACGCCGGCGGGACGGGCGCCACCGACGCCGGCGGACCGGGTGCTACCGACACCGGCGGACCGGGTGCTACCGACGCCGGCGGACCGGGTGCTACCGACGCCGGCGGACCGGGTGCTACCGACGCCGGCGGACCGGGTGCCACGGATGGCGGGCGGGCTGGCGACCGGACCGACGGGACCACCGGCCCGCTCCCCGGCGAGCTGCCGGTGCGGGTGCCCGACGACGGCGCCGACCCCGTCGTCGTCGCGGTGCGCCACGCCGAGAACCGGGGGCGTGGCGCCGCCGTGAAGAAGGGCTACCGGCTCGCGCTGGCCGACGGCATGGACGTGGTGGCGGTGATGGACGGCGACGGGCAGATGGCCCCCGACCAGCTCGAGCGCATCGTCCACCCCGTCGCCACCGGCCGGGCCGACTACGCGAAGGGCAACCGGCTCGACGGCCCGGAGTACTGGCGCGGGATGTCGGGCTGGCGGCTGTTCGGGAACGTCCTGCTGACGGGGCTCACCCGGGTGTCCTCGGGGTACTGGGGGCTCCGGGACCCGCAGAACGGCTACACGGCCATCTCGCGGGAGACGCTGGCGGCGCTCCCGCTGGAGGAACTGTACGACGACTACGGCTTCCTGAACGACGTGCTCGGGGCGCTGAGCGTCGCCGGGGCCCGGGTGACCGACGTCCCGCTCCCGGCGGTCTACGGCGACGAGGAGAGCGGCATCCGGTACGGCCAGTTCGTCCCCGCGGTCTCGACGCTGCTGCTGGCGAACTTCCTGCGGCGGCTCTACGTCGACGGGACCCGCCGCCGGCGGGTCTGGCTGCCCGCGGCCTACGGCCTGGCCGGCGCCGGCTGGCTGGGGGCCCTGGCGGCCTCGGTCGCGCTGGCGCTGCCGGCCGCGGGCGAGGCGGCCCCGCTCGCGCTCGTGGCGACGGGCGGGGTCGCGACGGTGCTCTGGCTCGCCACGACGGGCGGGGTCGCGACGGCGCTCGCGGTGGCGCTGGACCGCCGCCGGAACGCGGTGCTCGACGCCGGCGACGCCAGGGTGGTGGATCCGGGATGAAGGTGCTCTCCGTCGTCGGGGCGCGGCCCCAGTTCGTCAAGGCCGCGCCCGTCTCCGAGCGGCTGCGGCGCTCCCACGAGGCGGTGCTGGTCCACACCGGCCAGCACTACGACCACGACCTCTCGGGGGTCTTCTTCGAGGAGCTCGCCCTCCCGGAGCCGGACCACCACCTCGGCGTCGGGTCGGCCGGCCACGCCGAGCAGACGGCCGCGATGCTCCGGGCGATCGACGCGGTCGTCGAGCGGGAGGCCCCCGACGTGGTCCTCGTCTACGGCGACACCAACTCGACGCTCGCGGGGGCGCTGTCGGCCGCCAAGCGCGACGTCACGCTGGCCCACGTCGAGGCGGGGCTGCGCAGCGGCGACTGGTCGATGCCCGAGGAGGTCAACCGCGTGCTGACCGACCACGCCGCCGACCTGCTGTTCGTCCCCGCCGAGTCGGCGGCCGCGACGCTGCGGGACGAGGGGGTCACGGCGGGCGTCCACGTCGTCGGCGACGTCATGTACGACGCGCTGCGGGCCGTCCGCCACCGCGTCGGTGGCGCGGCGCCGCCGGGCGACGTCTCGGCGCCGTTCGTGCTCGCGACGGTCCACCGGGCGGCCAACACCGACGACCCCGACCGGCTGGCGGCCATCCTCGACGGACTCGCGGCGGCGCCCCGGCCGGTCGTGCTGCCCGCCCACCCGCGGACGGTCGAGGCGCTGCAGCGCTACGGCCTCCACGACCGGGCGAGCGAGGCCCTCGAGCTGACCGACCCGCTGGGCTACGTCGAGTTCCTGGGGCTGGTCGAGGCCGCGACCGCCGTCGCGACCGACTCCGGCGGCGTCCAGAAGGAGGCGTTCTACCTCGACACGCCCTGCGTGACCCTCCGCGAGGAGACCGAGTGGGTCGAGACGGTCGAGGCGGGCTGGAACGTCCTCGTGGGGGCCGACCCGGCCGCCATCCGGGCCGCACTCACCCGGGAGTTCGACCGTGGGGCCAAGCCGACGCCCTACGGTGACGGGTCGAGCGCCGAGGCCATCGTGTCAGTCCTCGAGGCCGAACTCGGCGGGTAGACCCGTCGCTCCGGCGGGCCGAGGGCGGCCTCACGGCGGCGATCCGGGGCTCGCCTCCCCCTGTGCCCCCTCGGCGTCGCCAGCCCCCAGGAGGTCCGCGAGTCCCGTTCGGAGGGGAACCGTCGCGTCGAACCCCAGTTCGTCCCGGGCCCGAACGACGTCTGCAGTGCTCTCCTCGACGTCGCCCTCCCGGCCGCTCGTGTGCCGGATCTCGGGGCTCTCCGCCGCCAGCTCCCTGACGAGGTGGGCGAGGTCGGTGACGGAGTGGGCGGTCCCGGTTCCGACGTTGTAGGCCCGCCCGGTGGCGTCGGTCGCGGCCGCCGCGAGGTTGGCACGGACCACGTCCTGCACGTGGACGAAGTCCCGGGTCTGGGTGCCGTCGCCGTGGACGGTGAGCGGGCCGCCGTCCGCGGCCTGGTCGCGGAACGCGGAGACGACGCCGGCGTAGGCGTCGCTCTGCCCCGGCCCGTAGACGTTGAAGTACCGGAGCACGACCGTCTCGAGGCCGTAGAGGTCCGCGTACAGGCGGCCGTAGTGGTCGAGTGCGAGCTTGTCCAGGGCGTAGGGGGAGGCCGGGCGCTTGGGGTGGGACTCGGGGATGGGAACCTCCTGGGGCTGGCCGTAGATGGCCGCACTCGAGGCGAGGACGACCCGTGTGTCCGCCGCCCGGGCGCCCTCGAGGACGCCGAGGGTCCCGTCCACGTTCACCTCGTGGAACCGGACCGGCGCGTCGACCGAGGCCGGCACGCTGACCAGTCCGGCCTGGTGGAAGACGACGTCAGCGCCGTCGAGGACGGCCGCGACCGACGCCTCCTCGCAGACGTCGCCCCGGACGAGGTCGGCGCCCGCGGGGATCCGGTCGGCCGACCCCGAGGAGAGGTGGTCGAGCACGCGAACCTCCGCCGCGTCGACGAGGGCGTCGACGAGGTGGCCACCGATGAAGCCGGCGCCGCCGGTCACGACGACCGTCGAGTCGACGAGTTGTGGGGGGATCTCGACCATCGGCGGCGGTCACTCCGACGGGTCTCGCCCGTCCAGCGCGTACCGGTCGGCGTAGACCAGCGCGGTACAGAGGACGTCGAGGTCGCGCTCGGACAGTGACGGGTGGACGGGCAAAGAGAGGACCTGGTCGGCCGCCGCCTCGGCCACGGGGGCGCTCACCGAGCGGTCGGCGTAGGGTGGGTGCTCGTGGATGGGGGTCGGGTAGTAGACGCCCGTGTCGACCCCGAACTCCTCGAGGACCCGCCGGACCGTCCCGCGGTCGGCCGTCCGGACGGTGTACTGGTTGTAGGCGTGTGCGCGGTCCTCGGGGACGGTGGGGGCCACGAGCGAGGTCCGCTCGACGGTCTCCGTCAGCGTCTCGGCGAACCCACGGCGGGCCTCCAGGTATTCGGGCAGGCGGTCGAGCTGGACGCGGCCGATGGCTGCGGCCAGGTTGGTCATCCGGAAGTTGTGGCCCACGTCGACGTGGGTGCCGGTCTCGGAGCGTCCGTGGTTCACAAAGCGGGCGGCCCGCCGGGCCACCGTCTCGTCGTCGGTGAGGACCATCCCGCCCTCGCCGGTGGTCATGTTCTTCGTCGGATAGAACGAAAAGCAGGCGACGTCGCCGAGTGACCCCACGGGGTCGCCGCGGTAGGTCGCCCCGTGGGCCTGGGCCGCGTCCTCGATGAGCGGCACGTCGTGGGCGTCGGCGATCGCTCGGAGCTCGGCCACGTCCGCCGGGAGACCGTAGAGGTGGACGGCGAGGACGGCGTCGACGTCGCCGTCCCGGTCCCGGATCGCGGTCTCGACGGCCGCGGGCTCCAGGTTGTAGGTCAGCGGGTTGACGTCGGCGAAGATTGGCTCGGCGCCGCAGTGAC
>Ga0207797_1002717_pt1 | contig 12152 bp, 7 predicted proteins | sample PRCRCaboRojoPR_6_FD_187275 | JGI IMG/M metagenome (GOLD analysis project Ga0207797, IMG submission 187275) | Marine sediment microbial community from Cabo Rojo, Puerto Rico - PR CR 10% Liquid 1 (SPAdes) | ecosystem: Environmental > Aquatic > Marine > Coastal > Sediment | place: Cabo Rojo, Puerto... | reverse complement strand
GGCTGGCGCCCCGCCGCCCCGCCGTGACCCGGACCCGTTTGCCGATGGGGTCCAGGCGGCCGAAAAGCTCCTCACCCAGGGCCCGGGAGATCACCAGAACGGGTCGGGATTGCTGGACTTCCGCAGGAATGAAGTTCCGCCCGGCCACGAAGTCTCCGATGGTGTACCGGGGCCATCCCGCCGAATTCCCGCTGGCCTGCACTCCGGTGACCCTCCGTCCCTGGTGGGAGATGGAGAGGTTCATGTCGAAGTCCACAACGGCTTCCGAGACCCCGGGGAGCTCGCCGATCCGCTCCGCCTCCAGGGGCGTGATCCTGGGCTTGTTCCACCAGGGAGGACGGCCGGAGCCGTCGTGGACGATCCGCACGTCCGTCATGTCGAAGCGGGTCACCACGAAGTTCTCCTGCCCGGCGGACTCGAAGGCCTCCAGGATGCTGCTGCGAATCCCGGTGATGAGAGCGGCCATGGTCACCACCACCGCCACACCGATGGCCACCCCCAGAATCGTGAGGCTGGCCCGGGTCTTGTTCGCCCGGACGGCGTCCAGGGCGATGCGGAACCCCTCCAGGAAGACCCCCAGTCCGCTGTTCCCGGGGGACGGAGCGTCCGGGGAGTCGGGAAGGTGGGAAGACGATTCGGGACTCATGGGCTTACTCGGTTCCGGATGCTCATTCGTAGCGAAGGGCGTCCACAGGATCCAGGCGGGCGGCCCGGGCCGCCGGATAGACCCCCGCCACCATGCCCACGGCCACACCCAGAAGCACGCCCAGGGTCACCCAGTGGGGAGCCACCGCCGCCGGCAGGGGCGAGACGGCCCCCACCAGCCAGGTCAGGCCCACACCCACCACCACCCCCAGGGCCGCACCGGTGCCGGAGAGGGTGGCGGACTCGATGATGACCTGGACGATGATGTCCCGGCGCCGGGCCCCGATAGCCTTCCGGACGCCGATCTCCCGGGTCCGCTCCATGACCGACACCAGCATGATATTCATGATGACGATGCCCCCCACCACCAGGGAGATCCCCACCAGTCCCGGGAGAGCCATGAAGAGGATGGTGGAGATCCGGTCCCAGAAGCCCAGGGAGTCCTCCGCCGTCTCCAGCTCGAAGTCGTTGGGCTCGGAGGGGCGAAGGCGGTTTCTCACCCGCATGATGCCTTCCACCTCCAGCATGGCCGGACGTATGTCGTCGGGATCCAGGGTCTGGATGACCACCGCGTCCACGATGCCCCGGGGGTTGACCACGTTCTGGATGGGGGAGCGGGCCGGGGCCAGGGCTCGATTGTCCAGGGACATGCCGAAGATGGACCCCTGCTCCTCCAGCACCCCGATGACCCGGTAGGGGAAGCCCCGGATCCTCACGGTCCGGCCCAGGGGATCCACCCCCTGGAAGATCACGTCGGCGGTGCTCTTGCCCAGGACCACCACCGGCACACCCCGCTCCGCTTCCTGGTCCGAAAAGGCCCGTCCCCGCTCCACCTCCAGGCTCCGGATCACGAAGACCTCCGGGGAGATGCCGCCGATGAGGACGTTCTCCACCTTCCTGCCGTTGTCCCCCTCCAGCTCCCCGCTGGTCTGGCTCTCCACCCCGACCAGGGCCGGAATCGTGAGCTCTCGCCGGATGACCTCCCCGTCCTCGAATTCCAGCCGACGCCGTCTGGACCATTCCCGCCACTGCTCGGCGCTGGTGTTGATCTGGACCGAGGGACGCCGTCGGAGGGAGATGGTGTTCAGGCCGTAGATCTGACTGGCGAAATCCTCCTTGATGTACTGGTCCATCCCCTCCACGACGCTCACCACCACGATGAGGAACATCACCCCGATGATGACCCCCAGCACGGAGAAGAAACTCTTCAGCTTCTCCGTGATGATCTGGTTCAGCGCCAGGAGCACCCCTTCCCAGACGTTCATGGGAGCCGGTGCCCGGGGGGGGCGACGGAAGGATGAACCACCGGCGGCGTGAGGTCGCCAGGAGCCATCACGAGGCCTCCTCCGACGGATCGGATCCGGTGCCCCCGCTGCCCCCCGTGGCCCCGGTCTCCACGGGCTTCACCTCGGATCCGTCCTCCATCTCCCGGATCCGCTGGTAGGGGCCCGCCACCACCGTATCCCCTTCCGCCAGGCCCTCCAGGACCTGGAAGTACTCCTGTCCCGTGATCCCCACCTCCACGGGGACGAAGGTGGCGGTACCGTCCCGGACCCGGAAGACGCCTTCCACCTCCCGGGGCTGACGGCTCCGGGCCACCGGGCCCTCCGGCCGCTCCTCCCGGGTCACGTTCGCCGGGTCCTCCTCTTCCATGGCGGACGCGGCCTCTTCCTCCCGGGCTCCCTCCGGCTCTTTGACCGTCAGGGCGAGAATGGGGATGGAGAGGACGTCCTCGCGGACCGCAGTGATGATGTCCGCCGTGGCCGAGAGGTCCGGTCGCAGGAGGGTTCCCGGGTTGTCCAGGGTGATGACCACCTCGAAGTCGATGGCGGCGGTCTGGCCCGTGCCGGCGGTGGTGGACGGAGGCACGATGGCACTGTTGCCGATCTCGGTCACCCTTCCGGCAAATTGCTGCTCCGGAAAGGCGTCCAGCTCCACCACGGCGCTGTCCCCCAGGGAGATCTCCGGAACGTCGGTTTCGTCCACCTCCACCACCGCCTCCACCACGGAGAGGTCGCTGATGGTCAGGATCAGGCTGCCGGGGTTGTTCATGGTGCCGATGACCACCGTTTCCCCCTCCTCCACGTTCAGCCGGGTCACCTTCCCGGACATGGGGGCCTGGATGATGGTCTTGGCCAGCTGGTCCTGGGCTTCCTCCAGCCCGGCCCGGGCCTGGGCAACGCCGTGCTCCGCCGCTTGGAAGAGGGACCGGGCCACCTCCAGGTTCGTCTGGGCGTCCTCCACCTGCTGGGGACTCACCAGGATGGAATCCCGGGCCTGGAGCGCCAGGGTCCGCTCGTACTCCCGCTGGGACTTCACAAGGTTCGCCTGCTGCTGGGCGGCCTGGGCCTGGGCCTGACTCAGGGCGGCCTGGGCCCGGGACACGGCGGCCTCCAGCTGACTCGGGTCGATGCGGAGGAGGATCTCCCCCCGGGTCACGTCATCCCCTTCCTCCACGTTCAGCTCGATGACCCGGCCCATGACGTCGGCGCTGATGTCCACGGCTCTCCGGGCCCGGATGTTCCCGCTGGCCGTCACCGTGGCCACCAGGTCCCGCCGAACCACCTCCTCCATGCGGACCTCCAGGCCTCCGTTCCGGCTCGTGACCACGCTGATGGCGGCGGCGGACCCGAGAACCACGACGACAAGGACTCCGATGAGGATCTTCCGTCCTGTGCTCATTGATCTATGGCCTTTCCGGGTCCCCGGGGGACGGGGACCGAAGGGTAGCACCCACCAGCGCCTCCAGGCTGGCCAGGGCATCGTGATAGGCGAAGATGGCTGCGATCCGGTCCCGGTCGGCCTGGGCCTTCACCGTCTCCGCCTCCACGAGCTCCAGAAAGGTGGCGGCCCCGAGGCGGTAGCGCTCCTGGGCCAGACGGAGCTGCTCGTCGGCCCATACCTGGTTCTCCTCCTCGATACGGGCGGACTCGTAGGCGGTGCGGAGGTTGGCCAGGCCGCTGGCCAGGTCGGCCTTCAGGGCCAGTTCCTGGTCCCGGATCTGGAACCTCAGGTCCTCTTCCTGGATCCGGGCGGCCTCCACCTCCCGCTGCCGGCGTAGCCCCTGGAAGATGGGCAGACTCACCGTCAGGGAAGCGGAGGGGGGCTGGCGGGTGAAATCGAAGGGAAACGCGTCGTTCTGCTCCAGAACCGCCTGGCGTTGGGCCTCGGTGAAGAGGTACCGGGAGCAGTCCTGGGTGGGGAGGGGGTTGGCCAGACGCCGGTAGATCTGGTTCATGGCCTCGCACTGGGCGATCTGGGAGACGGAGGAGGCCTGGGATTGGGCCACGACGAAGCCCGGGTCGCTGGCCTCCCGGGTGAAGCCGCTGATCCCCGCCGACAACGAGAGGGTGGGGAAGTAGGAGGAGCGGGCCATTTTCGTGGCGTAGCTCTGGGTTTTCCTGGAGGCCCGGAGGCTCACCAGGGAGGGGTTCTGGTCCAGGGCCAGGGTCAGCAGCTCCTCCTCCGTCCAGGTGGGCTCCAGGAGCCGGAAGGAGGTGGTGAGCTCGAAGCCTTCCTGGGGGTCGAGCCCCATCTGTCGCAGGAGGGCGAACTTGCCGGTCCGCACCCCGTTCTCCGCCTGGAGGGTGGCGACCCGGGCCCGGCCCACGGCCACCTCGGCCTGCCGCACGTCCAGGGGCGTTCCGGAGCCCACCTCCAGCTGACCCTGGGCCAGCCGGAGGTTCCCCCGGGCTCGCTCCAATTCTTGTCGGGCCAGGGTCAGGGACTCCTCCCGGCGAAGGACCTCCAGGTAGGCCTGGGTCACCCCGAACCGGGTCTGGTTCCGGGTCACCTCCGCCTGGGCGATCTGGGCATCCCGATTGGCCCGGGCCTGGGGCAGGGCCAGGAGGGTCCTACCGTCCAGGCTGTAGGAGAGGCCCAGGTTATAGGAGGAGAAGTAGTAGGAAGGCTGGTCCTGGAACCCGAGCTGGCCCAGGGTCACGCTTCCGAAGCGCTGCTCGCCGGACCCCTGCCAGGAGAGGGAGCTGCTGGCACTGGCTCCGGGAAAGAGGGAACCATAGGCCGCCTTCAGGTCCCAATCGGCCAGCTCCTCATTGTTCAGGTCGGCCCGGTAGAGGGGACTGTTTCGCCGGGCGATTTCCAGGGCCTCCTCCAGGGAGAGGGCCTGGGGGACCGTCTCCTGGGCCCGGATGGCCCCGGGGAGCACGGCCGGGACCAGGAAAACCAAGAAGGCCGAGAGCGTCGGCCCAAGTCGGATGCGAATCCTCACGAATGGACTCCCGAAGTGGCTGAAGTGAGGAAGTTCATGGACGATCGACGGCGCATGGTCGTGTCACCGTACGACCCCTTGAGGGGACCAGTTTCATGCCGGAATCGTTGAAGGGACCGGCGTCTCCATCCTCCGCCCCTCCGGATCCGGACATGGTTCCAGGAGGGGATACGTGAGGGGTAGGGAGGATCTTCACGAGGGAAGGGCGGGAGGAGAGGGTCCAGGCCAGCGGAGCGGGCGAGCCGGACATCAGGGCAGGGCCTCTCGCTCGGCCAGGTAGGCCAGGGAGGGGATCTCCACCTTCAGGACCCGACCCTGTCCGTCGAACCAGATGTGTCGGGCCTCCCCGGCGACATCGAGACGGAAATGGCGGCCCATGACCAGGTCCGTTCCCACCCGGACCTCTTCTTCCCCCACTTGCGTGAGTGTCCCCCGGAGCTGCTCCGTCTCCCGGGGCGATAGGATGTTGACGGAGACGGCGGCCTCGGCTTCCAGAAGGGGGCCCAGGAGGTAGTACTGGTGGGCCACGTATGGATCCAGGATCACCGAGCCGGGCCCGGCCCTGAACTCCCGGAGCTGTTCGCCCTCCGGTGAGATGATTTTGGCCATGAACCTCCGGCCGTCACGGGTGAGATAGACCTCCGTGGACCGGTCCCCGGAGACCTTGATCTGGTAGTCCGTGACCCTCAGGTCCGGTCCCGAGGCCTTCAACGCCGGGGCCATGCTCCGGTGGCCTCGGGGGAGGTCCATCCGAACCGTTCCCCGGAGGATGACCTGGGCACGGTCTCCCCTCCCCGAGCGCTGGATGACGAACTCCTCCCGGCCGGCGAACTCCTGGTCGTGAGATAGTCGGAAGGCTCCCTCATCCAGGGTGACCGTCTGCTTGACGTCCCCCGGGTCCGCCGCGGCGCTCCTGGTCGGACCATCCGGCTCCGGTGGTGGAGTGTCATGGAGCTGGGATGGGGAGGGGACCAAGAGGAGCACGGCGGTGGCGAGAGCGGGCAGGGAAGGGGAGGGCATGAGGACCTCGGGTCCGGGCTTGTCCGGTGCCGTTCGATTCTCCGCGCAGAGCGGAAGGGTCGCAGTGGGTCGCAGCGGTCGAAACGTCAATCAGTCTACCCCTTCTGGCGGTGGATGATCCTCCCGGATGAGGTCCCGGGATCCGAGGAAGCCGATGGCACAAGGGAATGCGGCGGCCCCGTCTTCCATCATCCTCCTGGCGCCCGGTGCTGTTTCTCCGAGGCCCGGAGGATCTCCAGGACCGTTTCCACGTATCGAAGAAGGAGGGTGCGACCCTTCCCGGCCGAGGCCCGGGAGGGGTACCCCAGGGTGCCCCGGGATCCGGCTGGGGGTGTGGCGACCTTTCCCCTGCCGTACCTTTTCTCCGTGGCCTCTTCGGGCTCCACGTCCGAGGCCTGGTCCATTCGTACCCGGTCCGGAGCCAGGTGGAGCATGAGGGACGTATCCATCTCCCCGCCGTGCTCCAGAAGGGGAGACCCCTCCAGGACATCGTCTACCGGAATGGCGTGGAGATTGACTACCATGGTAGTGGCCGAGGTGGTGAGGGCCATGAGAAGAGCGTCCAGGTGGGGCTCGTGCCGGTGGGCGGTGACGAAGAAGAACTCCCGGACGCCGTGATCCTCCCAGCCGGCCAGGAGCTCGTTCAGGGCCCGGTGAAGGGTTTTCCGGCGCAGGCCGGCGGAGCCGGCGAACCGTTCCCCTCCGGCCAAGGAGACGCCGTAATGAAAGCAGGGTGCCACCAGGATCCCGGTACGGCGGGATACCTCCCGGACCACGGCTCGGGCGATGAAGGTGTTTGTGCCCAGAGGAAGGTGGGGACCGTGCTGGATCAGGGCCCCCACGGGAAGCAGGAGTCGGGGATCCCGGGCCAGGACCCGCCCCACTTCCGGCCAGGGAAGGCGATCCAGGGTCCATGAGCTCTCGTCCTCCTTCTCCGGAATCCCTCCGTCCCGCGTCCCGGGATTCCCTCTCGAATCCTCATCACCTGACATGGTACCTCCTCCTGGGGGGCATCCTGGCCCTGGGGGCCTGGACCCGCTGGGTGGCTCCCTGGTGGCTTCTCATTCCCGCTGCCGCCGGCGTGTGGGCCATTGCCGTCCGGGCCCGTCGGCCTTCCCTTCTCTCCGGAGCCGGGTTTCTCCTGGTTCTGGGGACGCTTGCGGGGTTCGGCGCCCATTTCCAGCTCCGGGAACCCGCCGCCGGCCTTCGGCCCTCCCTGGCAGCCAGGGAGGGGGAATCCCTGGCCCTTTCCCGCCGGTTCGAGTCCCTCCTGGAATCCGGCGAGGAGGCGGTCCAGGCGACCTTGCGCCTCCTGGCTCGGGACGACACCCCGGATCTCCAGACGGGTCTCTCCCGGATCCGCCAGGAGCGGGCGGTCACGGCCGTGGCCGTCTACGACCCGGACGGCCGTCCCCTGGCCTGGGTCGGCGTCCACCGGGGCCAGGTACCCCAGGAGATCCGCCGGGGCCGACTCCCCTACGCCTTCGGGGGAGGTCCCATCTTCCGGTACCTCTACTTTACGGCCCCATGGCCGGAGGGGGGAGGGACGGTCATGGCGGCCAGGTTGCTCCAGGCCAACCTCCCGGCGGGTCTGGAGGGTGGGGGATTCGCGTCCCGGTTTCGGCGGACCACCGGGGTCCCCATCGAGATCCATCCTCCGGACCGGGAGGTGGACGGGCCGGCTCTGGACCTCCTGTGGAGCGGCGAGCCCCTCCTGACCGTGTCCGTGGAGGATGTGGATCCGGGGATCCGGCGGGAAGGTGTGGTTCGGTTCTGGGCCCGGCTTCTTACTCTCCTGGCCCTGGGAGCCTGGGGGATCCTGGCCGTGGGAGGGAGGACCTTCCGGGGCTACGGACTCGGCGTGGGAGGCGTACCGCTGGCCTTCTCCCTTCTGGTTCCGGCGGAGCGTCTGTGGCCCCAGGCCTCTCCCCTGGTATCGCCGGGCCAGTTTCTGCTTCCCTTCCCCCTGGAGTTCACGCTGGGTCAGCTTCTCAGCGTTCTCGTGGCCCTGGGTCTCCTCTGTGGCCTGCATGGCAAGGGGGGTCGCCGCTGGCCCGGTCCCCTGGGGGGCGCCTTGACGGTGGCCGTCCTCTTCCCCCTCCTGGGAGAGGTGATGAGCCGGGGTCCTTCCCCCGGAGCCCTGGCCTCCGGTACCCAGGCCTGGCTCAGCTACCAGGGTTCCCTGGCTCTCCTCTTCACCCTGGTGACGTGGCTGGCCTTGAGCAGCGGGGAAAAGACCTGGGAGAGTCGGCAGGGCGGGCCGGGCCCCTGGTCTCTGGGAGCCGCGGTGGTCCTGGCCCTCCTCCTTTCTCTGGTTCTGGGGCTCCTGGCTCGGGAGCGCCCCGGGGTTCCACCGTGGCTCCTGGCCTTGTGGGGCTTGCCCACCTACCTGGCGGCCTGGGGCCTGGGACGGGTGGGGGGAAAGAGGGTTCTGGCCACCTGGGTCCTGGCGGCGGCCCTGGGATCGGCGGCGGCCCTGCCATCGGCCTGGGGTACTCAGATCCGGGGTCACATGGAGGTCGGACAGCGACAGCTCCAGGAGCTGGGTGCCGGGGCGGACCCCTTCCTGGAGTATCGGCTCCTGCGCATGGGACAGCGGGCCGACTCCCTGAGCCGGACCCTGGAGTCCCCGGTGGAGCTGTTGTTCCAGGTGTGGGAGGAGACGGCCCGGGACGGGGATCCCCTCCCCATGTGGCTGACCCTCTGGTCCCGGGGAGGCCTCCCGGGAGAGGAGCTCTCCATGGGAGTGCAGGGGCCCCGGCCCTCCGTGGCCGACGACTACATGGAGGTGGTCCGGGAGGAGGGAGAGCCGGTGGTCCGTCATCTGGGCCTGGCCGATGCCCACTACCTTCTCCTGGTGCCCCTGGAGGGAGGGGAGGTGTTCTCCGCCGTGGTTCCTCCCCGGGGATCCCTTGCCCTGTCCGCAACTCTGGGTCCCATCTTCAGCGCCCCGGGCCGGCGAGGCACGGAGGGTTTGAGTCTCATCCCCGGCTCGGATGAGGAGTTGGCAGGATGGGAGGCGGAGGTCCGGTGGGAGCGGACCCAGGAGGGCTGGCGGGGCCTGTGGCCCGTTTCCTACCTGGACGGGGTCTTCCTGGGCCGCTTCACCGTGATCGTGCCCGGGACCCTCCACATGGTGGCCCGGGGGACCCTCACCCTCCTGCTGAACCTCTTCCTCGTCCTGGGGATCTGGGGCCTGGGGAGGGCCCTGTCCCGGGGACGTGACCTGGAGCTCCGCCAGGCCCTGGCCTTCCTGGGCAGCTTCCGGGCCCGGGTGACTCTGGCCCTCTTCTCCTTCTTCCTCCTTTCCATCGCCATCTTCGGCACCCTGGCCTTCCGCACCCTGTCCGGGGCGGCGGAACGGACGGCCTCGGCCCTGGCCGAGCGCATCGTGGAGGACGGGGCCAACTTCTACCTGGAGGTGCAGGGCTCCATGCCCCTTCTGGCGGATGAGGTGGGGGCGGATCTGCTGGAATACCGGGACGGAGAGCTCCGAGGAGGCTCCGGCGATGAGTTGGTGCAGCTGGGACTCTACGAAGGTTGGGTGCCCGAGCCCGTCTTCCGGGCGTTGGACGAGCGACGGGAGGTCCGGGCCACGGTCCGCTCTTCCCTGGGGCAGTGGGACTACGTCATGGCGTACCGATGGCTTCCCGACGGGGACATCCTGGCCAGTCCCGTGCCCGTGGAGGCGGGAGCCACGGCGTTGCGCCGACAGGAGGTGGCAGATCTCCTGGGGTTCGCCATCGTCCTGGGAGCGGCCCTCTCCCTGGGCCTGGCCCTCCTGGTGGGCCGGACCCTGAGCCGTCCCATCGAGACCCTGCAGGTGGCCTCGGAGCGGGTGGGTTCGGGGAATCTGAAGGTTCGTCTGCCCGAGAATCGGAGAGACGAGTTCGGCTCGGTGTTCGACGCCTTCAACCGGATGGTCCACCGTATCCGCCGGGCCCGCCGGGACCTGGTCCGCACCACACGCCGGACCCAGGCCATCGTGGAGGAAGCGGCCACCGGGGTGGTGGCTCTGGACGGCTCCGGCAGGGTGACGTTGGTGAACCCCCGGGCCGAAGACCTCCTGGGAGAGACCGTGACTCTGGGAGACCCCCTTCCCGGACGGGAAGGGGAGGCCCTGGAGCTGGTCCGGTGGGTGGACCTGTACTTCCGGGACGGACTCCGGGAAGCGAACACGGAGCTTCAGATGGGAGAGCGGCGGATTCGCATCCGGGCCCGACGTATCACCGGGGACGGGGAGCCCCTGGGGGGTGCGGTCCTGAGTATGGAGGACGTCACCGACGAGCTCCGGACCGAGCGCATCCTGGCCTGGGGCGAGATGGCCCAGCAGGTGGCCCACGAGGTGAAGAACCCTCTGACCCCCATCAAGCTCAGTGTCCAGCATCTCCAGCGGGCCTGGGAGGATCGGCGGGGTGACTTCGGAGAGATCCTGGGGCGGAACGTGGAGGTCATTCTCCGGGAGATCGAGCACCTGGCGGCCATCGCCCGGAGCTTCTCCCGGTTCTCCGTCCCCGGGGTGGCGGGAGAGGAGCCCCTGGAGGCCGTGAGCATTTCGGAGGTGGTGGAGGAGGTCATGAACCTCTATCGCGGAGGCAAGGGAGCCCTCAATTTCCAGGCCCGGGTGCCCGGGGACCTCCCCCGGGTGCAGGCACGGGAGTCGGAGCTCCGGGAGGTCCTCATCAATCTCCTGGAGAACTCCCGGGCCGCGATTCCCGAGGAGGGTACGGTGACGGTGGAGGCCGAGGCGGGTCGGCGGCACGTGGCTCTCCGGGTCCGGGACGACGGAACGGGAATCAGCCCGGAGCTTTTGGGGCGGATCTTCGAGCCCCACTTCTCCACCCGGTCCACCGGCACGGGCCTGGGGTTGGCCATCGTCCGGAGGTTGGTGGAGTCCTGGGGCGGTGTGGTGACGGCCAAGAGCCGGGAAGGGACAGGGACCACCATCCGCATGGATCTGCCCCTCTGGGAGGAGGGGGGCTCCCGGTGGGAGGAGGAGGAATCGTAGGAGCCCGTCTCGCTTCGGACCGCTCTGGGGAGCCCGGAGTGCGTCCGGCGTCCGAGATCAGGCAACCGAGGAGAGAGATCCGACGTGGAGTTGAATCGCTGGCTCGAGGAGAACGGCAGAGACATTGTCAGCCGGTGGGAGGCGGAGATTGCCGGTCGAGGCGACGGAGTCGAGACCATGGAGGATACGGTCCTCGATTCCTTCCTTCACCACCTGGTGGACTTCCTTTCCCATGCCATGGGTCCCACCCGGGCCATGGCCCGGGATCTATGGGAGCAGGTCTGCTACCTGTACGGGTCCTTTGCCCTTCAGCGGGGCCTGGCGGCGGGAGAGGTGGTGGAGGAATTCCACCTTCTCCGGGAGACGATTCTCAAGGCTCTCCTCCTGGGGGAGGGGAACCAGGGACCGTGGGAGGGGTGGGCCCGGGATCTGCTGGCCCTGAACCGTATCCTGGACGCCGGGATGGCCCAGGCCAGCATCGCCTACGTGGACGAGCTTTTCTTCGCCCACCTGCAGGGCTCCGGGGTTCCGGAGGGAGTGAGTCCCGAAGTGGAGGTGGAGATCGAGCGGCAGCTGGAAGCCCTTCGAAAGGAGATGGGAGAATGAGCGGATCGGGGGAGGACACGGCGCCGGAGGTAGCCCGTACGGCCGGGGATGAGGATGTCCTGGGAGACATGCCCCCGGCGGAGTTCCGGGACGAGGCCAGGAAGGTGGCGGAGTGGGTGGCGGATTACCTGGAGGGTGTAGAGGCGTACCCCGTTCTGTCCCGCATCCGGCCCGGTGAGCTGAAGGAGAGGTTGGAAGACGACCTCCCCCTGGACGGGGATTCCTTTTCGGAGATTCTGAACGACTTCCAGGACGAGATCCTCCCCGGAATCACCCACTGGAACCACCCGACCTTCTTCGCCTACTTCTCCATCACCGGCTCCGGACCGGGGATTCTGGGGGAGATTCTGGCGGCGGCCCTGAACGTGAATGCCATGGTCTGGCGAAGCTCCCCGGCGGGCACCGAGCTGGAGGAGCACACCCTGGCTCTCCTCAGAGACCTCCTGGGGCTGCCGGCGACCTACCAGGGCACCATCAACGACACGGCCTCCTCCTCTTCTCTCTACGCCATGGCCGCAGCCCGGGAGGCCAAGCTTCCGGAGGCCAGGGAGGATGGTCTCGCCCATGCCCCCCCGGGCCGGTTCTACGCGTCGGACCAGGCCCACTCTTCCATCCACAAGGCCGCCGTGACCCTGGGTTTCG
>Ga0207797_1002716_pt1 | contig 12152 bp, 7 predicted proteins | sample PRCRCaboRojoPR_6_FD_187275 | JGI IMG/M metagenome (GOLD analysis project Ga0207797, IMG submission 187275) | Marine sediment microbial community from Cabo Rojo, Puerto Rico - PR CR 10% Liquid 1 (SPAdes) | ecosystem: Environmental > Aquatic > Marine > Coastal > Sediment | place: Cabo Rojo, Puerto... | reverse complement strand
CGTCCGAAGCGCTTTAAAGCATCGGCATAATCGGTTTGATTTAAAATGGCATCCGCAATCGCGATGGTCAACACCGTATCGTCCGTAAAACGAGAGTGCTTTTGAAAAAGCGGAAAATTTGTGGTTTTTATGGGGCGATGTTCATAGACCGAGCCGATGACATCGCCGGCAATGGCGCCAAACATGACCGAATCTCCATTTTATTTCAAACGTTTTTCTGTTGCCGGCCGGATCAACACAACCCACTGATCATCCGACGGCGTTTCCAGGACACCGGGGAGTTTTGCCGGTTGCACATCGCTCCACTGCGATGTCCGGATTTGCAGCCATTTTAGCTCATAGTCGCCGGCCGGAACGTTCAATTCGACGCTGCCTCTGCCGGTAAAATAAACGGCATATTCCACACCTTTATTGGCCAGGCAATAGGCTTCATTTTCTTCCCGATTCGTCAACAACGGATTCGCCGGCTCGCTGTTCAGGACATCGAGTTCATCAGTCAGCATGCGCATGCTTTGTATGTGATGCCGAGCCACGTGGTTCAGTCCCAGACCGTAAGGCGGCCGGTGAAAACGCACGGATGCGTGTCCGGCAAAAATATTTCGCCAGAACCGCTCCTCGCCGTCCTTGTGAAAACCGGTCCAGTACTCACCGTCCTGTCCCAGCGTGTTCATCATGCCGCCGTAGATTTTCACATTGTTAACGGGCCGGGGATGTTTTGAAAACTGCACATAATTTCTGACAAACAGCGCCGTGTTGTAATGCACCTCGCCGCGCTGGGCGTTGTTGTTGGAAATATCGATAAATGAATAGGATTCCGGATCGTTGATGGTATTCGACGGCTTGGCCCATTCGCTCATTTCCGGATTGGTATACTCTGCATACCAGCCGCCCAAATCCGGGTGTTGATTGACGGCGCCCGGCACCAGACCGTTGGTGGGATCCCAGTTGTCCCACATTTCGGTGACGTAAATTTCCTTGCCGGCTGTTGCCGCGATGTCCCGGATGTAGGCTGACCAGTACCGGCCCCATTCCGGCCGGGTTTTGGTTTCATTGTCGATGCAATACAGCACGTTGGGGTAGTTCAGTGCGATGGACAAGAGTTTGTCGACAAACGTTTGCTGATAGTCCAGCACCACCCGATTGTTATCCAGCTCCGGCACGGATAGAAAGAACGGATTGTTTTGCTGCTGGGCGGGATACGCGATTGCTTCGGGGAGCTGACTTTGCGAGGCGGTGTAGGATCGGTTCAGTTTCGGATTAAAGGGATTTTGCGCCCACCCCGAATCGCCCCAGTAAAAATCATACGTGGCCCAGATTTCAACCTGGGCAATGATATCCCGCTCAAACGCGAGCGAAAGCAAAGATTCAAAACGGTCCCAGTAATCGGGATTGGGTTTATCCAGGTTGAAAAGACCGTTTTCTTTGACAAAAGGTTTGACGTTTCCCGAATCGCGGCTGCTCATGGTGCAGCGCACATAATTGCCGCCCACCGAGGCCAGCACATCGAGATGTTCTTTCAGATTGTTTATCTGAAACAGATTATCATCGACTGTCCCGCCGAGCAAAAGCACCGGCTCACCGTTGTATTGCCAGTACATGGGATTCTGTTGAGCGGGCTGAATGCGCCCGGCATCCCCGGCTCGGGCGGAACCGCCGGTCAACACGGTGAATGCAATGGCGAGGATGACGATCAATACACAACAGTAGTTTTGTTTACTTTTCAAAATCATTTCCACGTTCCCTTGCTTATTTTTCTTTTTACGGGGCCCAAACCGGCGTTCGCCGCCGGAAGAGGTTCTGTTAGCTCTTGCAGTTGAAGCAGACAGGAGCGGCCGTGACCGCTCCTGCTAAAAACAGGGCATTATGCATTTTCTTTTTTAACAGTTAGGAGTAAAGCTATGGCAATGAGTGCCAGGTTCGTGCATGCCCGTGACAATGATTCAGCTCCGACGCCGAGAATGCTTTGGCCTATCAGCACTGAGACGGCAGCAAGGACAAACGCAAGTGCTGAGAGTCCAACGAGTAACCACGCAAGAGTACGCATTTTGAGCTCCTTTCATGATATGTGAAAAGTGATAGAAAACGCTTCTGTGGATCGTGAATGTGGCTATGGTAGAATAGTGTAGAATCTGAAGTTTTTCTGCTTCCGGTTCGAATAAAATAAAAAGAATTCTTGACAAAAAACAAGTTATTTTTCAATTTTTAACTTGAAAAATAACAAAATCATACATCTGTTCCCGCAGCACATGGTAAAAACAGTCGAGGCGTAACGGTTCAGGCGGACGAAAACGAGTGATATGAATTTCATATTTTAGACTTTTGCGGTCAGGGTGGATTCCTAGACGTTTATTGTTGGATCGTATCTGAAATGTGCTTTTTATCGTTGCTCGGTTTTTTACAGTCTGAATCCACCCTGCTTTTTTTAATGTGGCGGGGAATAGAACAACGGCGCGTCCGGGCCCACGGGAATACCGAGCAGCAGCCACACTGTCAGCAATACAGCCCAAATCGCCAGGAACGTCAGCGTATAGGGCAGCATTGTGGATATCACCGTGCCGATACCGGCTTTTTTGTCATAGCGCTCCACAAATGCGACAATGAGGGCAAAGTAAGACATCATCGGTGATATGATGTTGGTAACGCTGTCGCCGATGCGGTAAGTGGACTGCACCAGTTCCGGCGAATAGCCCAGGAGCATAAACATAGGGATAAACACCGGCGCCATAATCGCCCACTTGGCCGAAGCGCTTCCCATGAACAAATTGATGAACGCTGAGAGAATAATAAACGCCAGCATGAGCGGCACCCCGCCAATGCCGAGCGCCTGCAAGGCATCCGCTCCTTTGATGGCAATAATCAATCCCAGATTGGTCCATTTGAAATACGCGACAAATTGCGCGGCGAAAAATGTGAGCACAATATAAATACCCAGGGTTTCCATGGACTTTCCCATGCCCTTCATCACATCCGCGTCACTGCGGATGGTTTTTGCGCCGATCCCATATGCGATACCCGATAGAGCCGCACCGATGAAAATGAACGCTACAATGCCGTCCAGAAACGGCGAGTGCAACACGCTGCCGGTGCCGGCTTGACGCAAATAGCCGTTTTCAGGGATCAATCCCGCCAGCACCCAAGCCAGCAACACCAGGCTGACAATCAGCGCATAAAGCAGGCCGCGTTTCTCGTCCCTGCTTAGCGCCTCCATAGATTCCGGCTTTTCATCGCCGGTGTATTCGCCCAGCCTCGGTGCCACGATTTTTTCCGTTACCCAGGTTCCGGCTGTCGCAATAAAAAAGGTCGAAACAAACATAAAAAAATAATTAGCAGCGGGATTTACTTTATAACCGGCATCCAGAATCATCGCTGCCTCCTGCGACAATCCGGCCAGCAGGGGATCGATGGTACCAAGCAGCAGATTGGCGCTATAACCGCCGGATACGCCGGCAAAGGCCGCGGCCATACCGGCAATGGGATGCCGGCCGACAGCCAGAAAAATGATGGCACCCAACGGCACTAACAGCACATAGCCAACCTCGCTGGCTGTGTTGGAAAGAATGCCGGCAAACACCAGCACAAACGTCAACAGCCGACGAGGCGCCGATAAAATGAGCAGCCGCAGCCCTGAACTGATCAGGCCGCTGCTTTCGGCAATGCCGATTCCCAACATCGCTACGAGAACCGTTCCGAGCGGCGCGAAACTGGTAAAATTAGTGACCATCTCGGTCAATATCCGGTGCAGTCCCGGAACAGATACCAGATTAAACGGTCTGACGACCTCACCAGTACCTGGATGTATCACTGAAACATCTAATAAGCTAATGAGCCACGATAAAAAGACTACCAGAACGGAGAATAGAAAAAAAAGTGTGGCCGGATGCGGCAGAGCATTGCCGACCCGCTCTATAAATGCCAGACTTTTATCCATTATTCGAAATTTTAATTTTGCCATACTTCCTCTTGCGTTATCTATTTCGGAACAATAAAAAGTTTTAAATTAAGCAATTATCAGGAAAATCACAACAGAGGATCTGTCCGAACCGTAAAAGCTCACTTATTGGAGGACTGCTTGCAACATTATCAAATTGGGTTTTAGCCCATTTTTTTGAGAGGTGATTTTTACTTTACCCCGAGCTTTAATTCGGGTCATTGAGATTCCTTTATATGTAACACGCACTTTCGCGCCGAAAGACTAAATCTACACCAAAGACTAAGATTTTACTCCAAATCACCCCTTATCTTTGCATTCCAACGCTGAGGCGGTCGGGATCGTTCCTGCATTTTAATTTTGTGCCGTCTCAAAAATCCCACATATATCTGAGATGGAACCCGTTTGGTTCGGCTCAGAGAAGAGCACAGGCTCAAAAAAATGACGAGTGCCAGTCATTTTGCAGGGTTGATTTGTGAAACTATTATTTCAACTAAAATGCAGGTAACATTTTCATACTTTTGCACGTTTATTAATAGTATGAATTCTTAAAAACCTTTTCCATATAACAAAAGGATGATATCATGCCAAAACACCGTACAAGCCTGATCGTTGCTCTCGTTCTCGTGCTCACAGGTGTCATGTTTGCGCAGGACGTTACAGTTACCACACATGCTTTTACCGATGGCCAAGTTGCCCAGTCCGGCCATCCCCGTGTTCCGGTTCTTGATACATGTGAAGGGAAAACCGCGCTTTTGCAGCATGTTTCCAAAACCCGAAACAGTGAAGGGCCACACATCATGCCAAACGGCGTCTCTGTCCCTGGTGATTTTCCACATGTTGATGTAGCAGTTAACAAGGAAACCGCAGACGGGTATATTTTCATCAACAATTGGAGTGATGCATCGCCTTATAACATCATATTTGATAATGCCGGATCACCGGTGTGGTACGAGCGGCAGATGCCGGGAGACCGCCGTCGGGATTTCAAGATGCAAAAAGACGGCTCGATCACGATGTTAACGCGCCAATGGCCGCCGCATTATGCCGGGTATGATGCAAATTTCAATCCGACAAAAAATTATTCTGCGGCTGAGCCGTATTTTACCGACGAGCATGAACTTCAGGTTCTTGAAAATGGCAATTATCTCATCATTGGTATACGGGATACAACTGTGGACTGGAGCGAGCGCGTTCCAGGCGGCAAATCCGCAGTAACAGTTCTCGAATCTGCCATTCAGGAATTCACTGCCGATGGTGAGTTGATCATGACCTGGGCTGGGCTAGATTATTTTGATCCCAACGATATCTATGATTATTGTACCCTGAACGAGGCCAATCCCAAAAGCAGCTTTATTCGCTTCCCGCACATGAATGCCATTGACATTGATGATGACGGCCATATTCTCTTGTCCAGTCGGCATCTCAGCGAGGTGACAAAAATTCATCGTGAAACCGGCGAGATCATCTGGCGGCTCGGCGGCGCCAATAATCAATTCGAATTCATCAACGATGAGCTGGGCGGATTTTACATGCAGCACGATATCCGCGCACTCGGTCATAACCGTTATACCATATTTGATAACGGCAATCTGCACGAGCCAAAACAGTCACGCGCGGTCGAATATGTGCTGGATACAGAAAACATGACCGCAACACTGGTGTGGGAATTTCGCGGAACGGAAGACAATAATTTTTACACCCATTACATGGGCAATGCCCAGCGACTCCCAAACGGCAACACGCTTGTTAATTTTGTCCGCGGCAGCAATCCCAAGGCCATGGAAGTAACGCCTGACGGCGAAGTTGTTTATGAAATGAATTTTGCCGATAAATATGATACTTATCGCGCATTCCGTTTTCCGTGGAACGGTGTTGTAGAGTCGCCGCGACTTTTAATGGAACAGGACATTGGTAAAATTACTTTGTTGTTCAACAAATTTGGCGACAAAAATGTCGAATATTACAACATCTATTCGGGCACCGAGCCGGAACCGGCCACGCGGCTCGACAGCTCCAAAGTGACGATGAAAACATTGACCGGCCTCGAAAATATGACCCGGCATTTCTTTCGGGTAACGGCGGTCTATTCGGATGGGACGGAAAGTGAGTATTCCAATGAATTGAATACATTTGTCAAAAATTTGGAACCGGGTCAGAATATGGTTATTAATGGTGACTTTTCAGCCGGACTGGATCAGTGGTGGTTTGGACCCGAGGAGACCGGGGCCGCCCCGATAGTAACGGCGGGCGGTGAGTGCCATATCGAAATAACCAACGGTGGAAATAAAATATATGACGTGTTTTTGGTGCAGGATGGGATGCCTTTGGTAAAGGGCAAAGATTACCGGTTCGAGTTTGATGCTTATGCTGATGAAAATCGGACAATTGTCCCTCAAATCATCGGGACCGACGGACCAATGGCAAATTACAGTCGCACCAGCGTTACAAAGGTGGCACGGGCAAAAAAACACTATGCATTCGATTTCAACATGTCAAGGCCATCGGACCCGAACGCCTTGCTTGTATTTCTCCTTGGCGGTTCCAATGCAGATGTTTATATTGATAATGTGTCGATATCTGAAGTAACACAAAACGATGTGAACGATTTTACCGAAGATCAGGCACCGACTGATTTTGAATTGCTACCGGCTTTTCCGAATCCGTTTAATGCATCGACGGTCATAAAATACACGTTGCCACGCGACGCACATGTCTCATTGACAGTGTATTCGGTTCGGGGCCGCGTCATTCGTCGCCTTGTTGATCAGCACAAAAAGGCCGGATCGTATGCAGTGACACTTTCAGCAACAGAATTTCCATCAGGACTTTATTTTTATCAGTTGCAAGCCGGCTCTTTTACCAGAGTACGCAAGATGATGAAAATTAAATAGTATTTCTAGTACACCTCTAGAGACTGTCGGAAAACCCAATTTTGGTCATTTTTGAGCTAGTTAAGCTCAATGTTTACGATCACGGATTTTCCCGAATTTGACTTTTTCAACAGTCTCCTAAGGTGTGCTACAAATAAACTGCACCATGAGGACAAATGACCGAAACGGAAAAAAGTCTTTAATCTATAAAAAAACATGATCAATCGCCGTACGTTTCTAAATACAATGAAACATTGCGCTGTTTTTTCGGGCCTTACCGGTCTTGCTTGTGCTGATGCCAGAGATCAGCGCCCCAACATTCTGCTCATCGTAGCCGATGATCTGGGCTATGAAATGTTGGGCTGTTATGGCGGTCTGGAAACTGACACGCCCAATTTGGACAGCATGGCAAAAAACGGTGTAATGTTTACCCGCGCTTATACGAGTCCTGTGTGCACGCCATCGCGCATGAGTTTGTATACCGGCACCTACATGCCACGGCATCAATTCAGCAGCGTGCTGCCGATTCACGTCGGCAGTGACATCGCGGTTGATATGCAGGAATGGCCGACCTATGCTCAAGCGCTCCGCGCTGCCGGTTACGCCACGTCGGTTACCGGCAAATGGCAACTGGCCGGCCTGGAATTTCATCCCGACCATTGCCGGCAGGCAGGATTCGACTCATGGTGTGTGTGGCAAATCTGGAAAGACGGGGCAAAGACAACACGATACTGGCAACCGGTTTTTAATCAGGACGGTGAGATTCGCCAGGATATTGATGATCAATTCGGACCCGATGTGCTTACCGGGTATGTGATTGAGCAAATGCGTTCAGCCCAAAAAGCAAACAAACCGTTTTGCATTCAGCACAATATGCTGCTGCCGCATGTGCCGTTAGTGCAGACACCGGATGATAAAAAAGCAAACTGTCCAGCCAGTCTGAAAAACATGGTTCGTTATCTGGACAAACAAGTTGGTAAATTATTAACAGCCCTTGATGAACTGGATTTAACGGAGAACACTTTTGTTTTCTTTGTTGGTGATAACGGGACACAGGCGGAAAAGCCGCGCATGACCACTGCCGGAAAAATCACAGGCGGAAAATGGACCTTGACCGATGCTGGTACGCATGTCCCGTTCATTGCTTTCTCTCCAAACCTCATACCGTCCGGAAGGCGATTGGATGATCTCATTGACATGGCGGATTTTTTCCCGACAATCTGTGAACTGGCCGGCGTAAAGATTCTCCCGAAAAATGGCATCGATGGTGTATCTTTTGTCCGGCCGTTAACCGGGCGCGGACGCGGAACTCGCCCCAGGGTAACGGCCGGGATTGGAGATGATTTTTTCATTTTTGATGGGGACTGGCGTTTGCATCACAGGGGTGAAAAATTAGTCGATTGTCGCGAGCTGCCAGAAGAAAAACGTGCTGATATGAATTCTGAGGCGGCAGAAGCTGCCAAAGCCCGTCTTTTGCCAGACTTGAATGAGTTGAGAAGATTATGGAATCAGGACAAACAGATTGACCGTAGCCGATCCTGTTCAGACCATCAGGCCGCGCCTTAATTCGAACCCATAATTTTCCACAATACTTTTTGGAAATCTGGCATCTATTTTATATTTTGATAATTATATCTTGATTCATTTTTATCTAATCAACGGAGAACCTTATGCAAACTCGCCGAGATTTCCTAAAGTCAGCTGCGGCGTCAATTGGTTTCCTGGCCCCAACCATTGTCCCGTCATCAGTGTTTGGCAAAAATAGTCCGTGCAACAGAATTACAGTGGGCTCTATTGGTGTAAGAAACATGGGGATGAACAATCTGCGGAATTTTATCGGCCGGGATCAGGTACAGGTTCTGGCCGTATGCGATGTGGATAAGCGGATTGGCCGCGACGCCAAACAATTCGTGGATGAGACATATGGAAATAATGATTGTACACTGTACAGCGATTTTCGCGAGGTCACACAGCGCAGGGATATCGATGCTGTGGTTATCGCCACGCCGGACCACTGGCACACCATCCCGGCGATTGATGCGATGAAACACGAAAAGGATGCTTATGTGGAAAAACCACTGACGTTGACAATCGACGAAGGCAAAGCGCTTGTTGACGCTGTGAACCGTTATGGCCGGGTGCTGCAAACCGGCAGCATGCAGCGCAGCATGTATACCTTTCGCCACGCTGTGGAATTGGTACGCAACGGACGAATTGGCGAACTGAAATCTATACATGTGTTTTTACCGGGGAATAACCGCCATTCTGAGGGCGCCTGGACAATCGACAAAATACCTGAAGAATTTGATTACGATTTCTGGCTCGGCCCGGCGCCGTGGGAACCTTTTACTGAAGAGCGGTGCCATTATAATTTTCGATTTATTCTTGACTATTCCGGTGGTCAGGTAACCAACTGGGGTGCGCACCATCTCGATGTTGCGCAATGGGCGCTTGATATGGACGATTCCGGTCCGGTTGAGATTACCGGTCGCGGTGAATTCCCAAAAGACGGTTTGTTCAACACAGCTACATTTGTCGATTTTGATTGTCGTTATGCCAACGGTGTCACGCTCACATGCAAAACATCCGGCGAACTGAACGGGTTGCGGCTTGAGGGTGCCGACGGCTGGATCGTGGCAACACGCGGTTCTGTGTATTCGTCGCCGGAGTCTATCGCTAAGGAGGTGATCGGGCCAGAGGCTCGTCACGTTTATTTTAGCAACGATCATGCAGGCAATTTTCTGAGCTGCGTCAAATCACGGCAAAAGCCGATCACACACGAAGGCATCGGTCACCGCTCGGCGAGCGTTTGTCATCTCGGCAATATTGCCATGATGTTACGCTCAACACTGACCTGGGATCCCGAAAGAGAAATGTTCCCTGGAAACACGGCTGCCAATGCCAAGCTGTCGCGGGCAATGCGCGGTGAGTGGCAGTTGACGTAATCGTCGAATATTTTGTACGGTAATAGGCGGGGGATGAGGTATTAATCTGTCATTCTTTTTAGCAAAGGAGCAAATCATGAAGCGGCTGAGCAAAACAACACTTTTTTTCATTTTCTTCCTGGGATTCATGAACTGCACACAAACCTATGAGACAAAAGACTTTGTCATCCATCGCGGCTTGAACACCAGCCATTGGTTGTCGCAAACGGACAAGCGCGGTGAAGAACGCGAGCAATATATGCAGGAACAAGATTTTGCCAAAATCGCCGAGATGGGATTTGATCACGTTCGCATTCCAATTGACGAAGTGCAAATGTGGGATAAAGAGGGCAACAAGCACACGGAAGCATGGGAACTGCTGCATCGCGGCATTCAATGGGCCTTTGCCCACGACTTGCGGGTTATAGTGGATTTGCATGTGCTGCGCTCACATCATTTTAACCGGCCGGACAGCCGTAAGCTGTGGGAAGACAAATCGGCGCAGGAAGAATTTATTACATTTTGGCAGCAATTATCAGCCGAGCTCAAAGATTATCCCAAACACAAGCTGGCTTACGAACCGCTGAATGAAGCGGTTTCTGACAATCCCGAAGACTGGAATAATCTGATCAATTGGGTGATTTCCGAAATCCGCACCCTGGAGCCGGAACGCACGATCATCATGGGGTCCAACAACTGGCAGACGGTTGGTACCTTCAAGGACCTCCGAGTGCCTGAGGATGATGAAAATATTATCCTCAGTTTTCATTATTACGAACCGTTTTTATTGACCCACTACCAGGCGTCCTGGACCAATCTGGAAGATTTAACCGTCGAGGTCAATTATCCGGGCATGCTGGTGGACACGACAAAATATACAAGCCTTGATCCTGACGAACTGCAAATTGTCAAAGAGCGAAACGGTCATTGGGATAACGAGCGCATTGAGGAGGACATTCTACAGGCAGTTGAGGTGGCACAGGAACACAACCTGCCACTGTACTGCGGTGAGTTTGGCTGCTATCCGACGACTGACATGGCAACACGACAGGCGTGGTACCGGGACATGATGGGAGTCTTCGACAAGTATAATATTGCCTGGGCACACTGGAACTATAAAAACGATTTTCCGGTGGTCGATGCCGAAACGCTGGAACCGATAGAAGAGTTGACGTCAATTTTGATAAAGTAGGGACGGTCGTAACCGCCTCTGCTGCTCCCCAAATGCATCTTTTTGAATTCCAGCATTAATGATTTATCTTAATCAAATGTAAGCTGTTTTTGAACAAATCATTCAGGATTTTTTATGAACCGCAGACAATTCCTTCGAACCATCAGTTTTACGAGCATGGGAACAGTATTGCTTCCTGCATCCCGATTATTCCCGCACGCTGAGCATTCGGCAAAAACACATCAAGCCCGGCGAACCCGCGATTTTATCGACAGTATGGGTGTGGCAGTACACTGGAATTACCCGGATACACCTTATGGATTTGATTATACCAACGTCCGCGACAAGCTGGTCGAATCCGGTATTACACACGTTCGTGACGGCTTTTCCAACCGCATTCAAGATCTGGGAAACCGTGGCATAAAAAGTATGATCGTTGCGGATCTGCCGAACAATGCTCATGGTGATATTGAGGATGTAAGAAACATACGCGACAGGATCAAACAGGAAAACAGGAATGACTTGTTCATTGACGCCGTGGAAGGCCCAAACGAAGTTGATATTTTTTGGGAACGCTTCAAGAAAACTTATAATGGCGATGGTTATCAACAGGGACAAGCTGGTATCATCAAAGGGGCGGTACAATTTCAAAAAGATGTCTATACCACACTAAAATCGGATCCGGAAACAGAACCATTAACGGTTATGGGAATGGCCCTGGGACGCACCTATGATCCCGGTGCCGGATATCCTAATCCACTAGAGGACGGCGAATTGACCGAATTTGTGGATTGGGGCAATTTTCATCCTTATCCCGGCGGAGGCAATCCGTTCAGTTATCCATATTCTTATGCCGGCATTGAAAAATATTATTGGCAGAGCAATTTCCCGTCTATCAATCTGGACGAATATCCTTATGCCTTTGATACTTATCATCCGCCCTATGCACCAAAGCCAATGGCAAGCAGTGAAACCGGCTGGGCATCGCATGCAAAAGGCATCTCGGAGCGCACACACGGCAAGTACATTCCCAGATTGTATGCCGAATATTTTCGTCTTGGTATCCAGCGCGCTTTTATTTATGAATTTATCGATGAATTCAAGGATCCGGACAAATCAAATCCGGAGGCCAATTATGGTTTGTTACGCCGGGACACCTCGCCAAAACCCGGCTATACGGCAATAAAAAATCTTATCGAGCTGCTCAAAGACGAGGGACCAGAATTTGAGCCCGGGGTCTTGAATTATCGTTTTCG
>Ga0207797_1002715_pt1 | contig 12153 bp, 12 predicted proteins | sample PRCRCaboRojoPR_6_FD_187275 | JGI IMG/M metagenome (GOLD analysis project Ga0207797, IMG submission 187275) | Marine sediment microbial community from Cabo Rojo, Puerto Rico - PR CR 10% Liquid 1 (SPAdes) | ecosystem: Environmental > Aquatic > Marine > Coastal > Sediment | place: Cabo Rojo, Puerto... | reverse complement strand
CGATTGGCGGATCGAGGAACCGGTCACGGACGAACAGGAATCGTTCGATCCCCGGCTGACGCCCCCCGTGATCGCTGATGGTCGGCTCTACACGACGAAAAAGCTCACGTACGGGCCAAACCAGGCTCCCCCCGAGCAGCACTACCTGCTGTCGTACGATGCAACGAGCGGAACGCAACGCTGGCAGCATTCGATCCGGGCGGGAGAAGCTTTTCGATTCCCCACTGCCCCTGCCGTGCGGGGAACCACGGTTTACGTTGGCCACAATCGATTGCTTCGGGCACACGCGACGGAGAACGGTGAAGAGCGGTGGCGGCGGGACATCAGCGAGCCGATCTATGCGATCTATCCGACAGCGGATCGGATCTATGTGCGGGCCCACCGATCGATCTACGGCCTGAGTGTGGACGGGACGGTTACCTGGTCGACCGAGTTGGATAACCACCCTAGAGATCTCGTTCTTGGAACCAAAACCCTGTACGTCGGGGCGAGTCGGCAATTACAAGCGCTGGAACCAGAGACGGGTGAGCGACGATGGGCCCAGACCCTCCCGGCCACGAACGCCTACGGAATCCGTCGACTCATATCGGTCGATGGGGGCGTGTTCGTGCTCCAGCACAGTGGCAATCTCTATACCTTCGACGACACCGGACAACCTGCCTGGCGACCGGATGGATCGTTCGGCGCAATGTCGACGGATGGCGAACGACTCTACTGTGGGGCCGAAGGCGTGCTCCGGTGTTTCATGGTCACGACCGGTAAACAGGTGTGGAATTTCCAGTGTAGGGACCTCAAGAACTGTGACTCCGCCAGGTTCATCGGAAAACCGGTCCTGACCGACGAGGCCGTGTACGTTCCAATCGACGGGGGAATCCTCGCCGGAGTTGATCCTAGCGATGGGTCAGTCGGGTGGAGCGTTACCACCGACCGGGACGTTCCACAGATCACGATCGGTGACGAGGGGATCTACAGCATCGGCGACTACGAACAGTCGATCGAGCGACGAGTAGCGCCAGGCGTCAGCGATCGGTGAACATCAATGCGACGCCACCGCCGAACATTCCTCAAATCCGTGGGCGTGATCAGTTCCACTCTTCTCGCCGGCTGTAACGCCAATCCCGATGGAGCGGGGAAGAGCCCACAGCAGACAACCAACGAAGGCACCGGTGAAGTTGAACCGACGGACACCCCGCGAAGGACACAATCCACGACCAGCCCGCCAGATACCGAAACGCCGACCGCTACTCCAGCGTCGCCACTCGGTGATGATCCGGGGCCATTGCCCGAGGAAACCTGGCCGCTACCCAGCCGAAGCATCACGAACGGGTTATATCTGCCGGACGGACCAACATTTGACCAGGAGCCGACCATCGATTGGCAGGTCCAGCCTTCGGTCGCGGTTGAGCAGGACCATTTCGACCCGAATTTTTCGACACCAGTGATCGCCGATGGCCGGCTGTTCGTCGTCAAGCAGCTCATCTATGGCACGATGCAGTCACCGCCGGAGCGGCACCTCCTCCTGGCCTACACCGCCCGTTCAGGTGAGAAACGGTGGGAGCAGCCGATCAGACATGATTCCTCGTACAAACCTCCCGCCGCACCCGCCCTCCGTGGCGATGAGGTGCTCGTCGGTCACGACCGGTCGGTACGGGCGTACGGATTCGATGACGGAACCGGGTTGTGGCGACGATCCATCGGCGAGCCGATCTACGCGATCTACCCCACCCCGAGGCAGATCTATCTTCGGACCCACCGTTCAATCCGAGCGGTCTCCGCCGGTGGTGGAGATCCGTGGACGACCGAACTCGATCACTTCCCGGGAGCGATGGCGATCGGGCTCCGGAACCTGTTCGTCGGGGTCAGCCGACGGCTCCTCGCACTGGATCCAGAGACCGGCACCACCCGATGGAACCGGACGCTCCCCGCCACCGGCGGGTACGGGATCGACGAACTCGTCACGGTCGCAGGTGGCGTGGTCGTCCGTCAGAACAGCGGTGACCTCTACGCCTTCGACGATTCGGGGAAGCCGGTCTGGCACCTCGATGGGGCAAATCGCTCGATATCCACGGACGGGGCTCGACTCTATACGGGGGCAGAGGGGCGCCTTCGCGCGCTCGATGTCGGAACTGGAAGTCCAGTATGGGAGCTAGCCTGTGCCTCATTGGAGGGCTGTGATTCCACGAGATCGTTCGGGACTCCCGTGATTACAAATGGGGCGGTGTACGCCCCGATCGACAGCGGACATCTTGTTGCGGTTCGCCCGGACGACGGATCGTTACAATGGAGCACCAAACTGACCCACCGGGTCGAGGCCATCACGCTTGATCAAGAGGCGCTCTTTAGTGTCGGTGACGAGCGGGAGCCGCTCATCCGTCGAGTATAATTAGAAGCCTTGGTTGGCAGGGAAACGAAGATGATCGACGCGTTTCGATCAGAAAAGAGGTCCTCGAGGCGGTGAAAGGTCTACTGGAAGGTACGGGAGACTTCGGCCTCTTCGGGTTCGGGCTCGCGTCCGATCTGCTGTTCGAGCTGCTCGTAGCGCTCGCGCACGGCTTCGTCCACGCTGGGCTTGATCTCGTCGAGCGCGGCCTGGAAGTGCTGCTTCGAGACTCTGACGTTGCCGACGCTTTCGTCGATCTGCTCGGGGGCGACCGATTCGATGAACTCCCGACTGGCGGCCATGCTGGCCTCGCGGCAGAGCGCCTCGATGTCCGCCCCGACGTAGCCCTCGGTCTTGCGCGCCAACCAGTCGAGGTCGACGTCGTCGGCGAGGGGCTTGTTCCGGGTATGGACCTCGAAGATCGCCCGGCGGGCGTCCTCGTCGGGGACGGGGACGTGGATCTGGCGGTCCAGCCGGCCCGGACGCAGGAGCGCCGAATCGATCAGGTCGGGGCGGTTGGTCGTCGCCACGACCACGACGTCCTCGAGCTCTTCGAGCCCGTCCAGTTCGGTGAGGAGTTGCGAGACAACCCGCTCGCTCACGCCGGAGTCGCCCGAGTGGCGCCCCCGCTCGGTGGCGATCGAATCGATTTCGTCGAAGAAGATCACCGTCGGGGCGTTCTCCCGGGCCTTCGAGAAGATGTCGCGGACGCCTTTCTCGGACTCGCCGACCCATTTCGAGAGGAGTTCGGGGCCCTTGATCGAGATGAAGTTAGACTCCGCCTCGTTGGCGACGGCCTTCGCGAGCAGCGTCTTCCCCGTGCCCGGCGGGCCGTAGAGCAGGACACCCTTGGCGGCCTGCATGTCGAGCGTTTCGAACACCTGCGGGTATTCGAGCGGCCACTGGACCGTCTCGCGGAGGCGTTCCTTGGTGTCCCCGAGGCCACCCACATCGCGCCAGGTGACGTCCGGGACCTCGACGAAGACCTCTCTGAGGGCCGACGGCTCGATACCCTTCAACGCGTCCTTGAAGTCGTCCTCGTTGACCTCCAGCGATTCGAGGACCTCGGCCGGGATCTCGTCGGCTTCGAGGTCGAGCTGCGGACGGATACGGCGCAGGGCATTCATCGCCGACTCCTTGGCGAGCTGTTCGATGTCGGCACCGACGAACCCGTGGGTGTTGTCCGCGTACTGCTCGAGGTCGACGCCGTCGGTCATGGGCATGCCACGGGTGTGGACCTGGAGGATCTCCAGCCGGCCGTCCCGGTCGGGGACGCCGATCTCGATCTCGCGGTCGAACCGGCCGCCGCGGCGAAGGGCTGGGTCGATCGCGTCGAGCCGGTTAGTGGCCGCGATGACGACCACCTCGCCGCGCTCCTCGAGGCCGTCCATGAGCGAGAGGAGCTGGGCGACGACCCGGCGTTCGACGTCGCCGGTCGCCTCGCCACGCTTCGGAGCGATGGAGTCGAGTTCGTCGAGGAAGACGATGGCCGGCGCGTCCTGCTCGGCCTCCTCGAAGACTTCGCGCAGCTGCTCCTCGGATTCGCCGTAATACTTCGACATGATCTCCGGGCCCGAGATCGTCCGGAAGGAGGCGTCGATCTCGTTCGCGACGGCTTTGGCGATGAGCGTCTTGCCCGTACCGGGCGGGCCGTGCAGGAGCACCCCCTTCGGGGGTTCGATGCCGAGGCGCTGGAAGAGCTCCGGGTGGCGCATCGGCAGCTCGATCATCTCGCGGACCTGTTCGAGCTCCTGATCGAGGCCGCCGATGTCCTCGTAGGTGACATCCGGGGTCTCCCGGGCGGCGGGCTCGCGACCGACCTCCTCGGCGGGGCGTTCGGAGAGCTGAATCTCCGTGTTCTCCGTCACGACGACGGTGCCCGTCGGGGCGGTATCGGCGATCCGCATCGGGATGGACTGCCCGGAACCGGGGCCGAGCAGGCTGAAGCCGACCCGTACGTCCTGACCTTTCGTCACCGGCCGACCGGACAGCCGGTCACGGATGAGCGGGCCGACGTCGCCCTGAATGCGGAGGTTCTGCGGGAGGGCGACGGTAATGCGTTCGGCGGGTTTGACGTCGGCGGGTTCGACCTCGACCTTGTCGTCGATGCCGACATCGGCCTCCTGGCGGAGGCGACCATCGATCCGGATGACGCCACGGCCCTCGTCCTCCGGGTAGCCGGGCCAGACGCGGGCGACCGCGCGGCCACCCTCACCACCCGTCAGGACGATGTAATCGCCGCTATCGACCTCCAGTTCCGCGGCCGCTCGGGGATCCATGGCGGCGAGGCCCCGGCCCGCATCCTTCTGCTTGAGGGGCTTGACGGTGAGTTTCATTCTCGCACCTCGAGAGTGACGATGCCATTCCGATTAAACGCTTCCACCTCGCCCGCGGGGAGGTCGAGTTCGCGCTGTCGATCGCCCACAATCAGGATCGCGGTGCCATCGACGAGGTCGACGATCGGGTCGACGTTCGGTCCGAAATCAACCGCGATGACGGTGCGGTCGTCGTAGTCGAACTGGCGCACGGGAACCTGATCGAGTCTGGTATTGGCTGCCATTATCCTTTACCGTTTGTTAGCGAATTAGATATAAAGCTTTTCCGGTGAGGAATCGACAGCAAGCGATGCTTTCCACTATTTCGATGGTATTGCGGTCTACACGTCGGAAATGACGACGTGATGGTGGAAAACTTAAGCGACGCCGGGGCGGTGACTCCCATGTGCCTACGCGGGTCGAATCCTACGAGCCGGAGGGGATCGATTACGGCTGGATCATGCAGGTCACCTTCGTGCTCACAATCGTCATCGGGGCTCCAGTCGTGGCCGTCCTAGCCACCGGAACGACGCTCCCGACCTGGGGCGCCAGGGTCTCGTTCGCCATCCGGATCGGCGCCGTGATCTGGTTCGTGACGGCGGTCGGCGTCTACCTCTACGCCCGGCGACGGGCGTAGTCCTCGGCCCACGAAAAGTCGGTCCCGGCCCGCTTTGCGGTTTCCTGGTCGCGCTCGGAATCACCGACGAAGAGGGTCTGGTCCGGGGTGGCGCCTAACTCATCGATGACCGCGAGCAGCGGGGTCGGGTCCGGTTTGTGAGCGTCGACGCTATCCCGGCCGATGACCGCCTCGACCGACGATAGGAGGTCGTGGGTGTCGAGGGCGATCCGGCAGGCCGATTCGGCGTTCAACGAGCAGACCCCCGCCGGCTGGGGCGTCGAGAGCAACTCGTCGGCCACGGTCAGCCGTTCCGAGTTGCGGGCTCCGGCCTCCTCGTGGCGCCGGATGGCGGTTTCGACGGGACCCTGGAGGCCGTGCTCGGGGGCGCGGGCCATCATGTCCCAGAGCGTGTGGTTTCCCGCCACGCCCGCCTCCCGGTAGAGGTCCTGTACCTCGGCTCGAACCGCGTCCCACTCGACGGCGAGCCGGACGAGCGTCCCGTCGAGGTCGTACACGACGGCCTCCGGATCGGTCACGGGTGGTCGTAGGTGAATGGGGCGCTAAACGCCTTCGGTCAGTCGAGAACGCTGCGAGCGATGATCCCCTTCTGGATCTCGCTCGTGCCTTCGTAGATGGTCGTCACCTTGGCGTCGCGGTAGAACCGCTCGACGTCACTCTGGACGTAGCCATAGCCGCCGTGGATCTGCACCGCCTCGTTCGTGACGTCCATGGCCGCCTCGCTGGCGAAATACTTCGCCATGCTCGCTTCCGTGCGGATATCCTGACCGGCGTCTTCGCGGCTGGCCGCGTCACGGGTCAACAGGCGGGCCGCCCGGACGCTCGTGGCCATGTCGGCGATCTTGTGGCGGATCGTCTGGATGTCGGCGAGCTCCTGGTCGAACTGCTCACGGTCGTGGGCGTAGTCGATGGCCTCATCGAGGGCCGCCTGGGCCAGCCCAACGGCCTGTGAGGCGATGCCGATCCGACCGCCGGTCAGGACCGTTAGTGCGGCCGAGAGTCCCTCGCCTTCTGGCGTTAACCGGTTTTCCTCCGGGATCCGGACCTCGTCGAAGGTGAGCGTCGTCGTGTCGCTCGCGCGCAGCCCCAGCTTTTGCTCCTTCTCGCCCACCTCGATCCCGGCGTCCTTTGGCACCACGAACTGGGTGATGGTCTCTGGATCGGACCGGTCGGTCCGGGCAAAGACGATGACGACGTCGGACCGCTGCCCGTTGGTGATCCATTGCTTCTCACCATTGAGAACGTACTCGTCCCCTTCGTGCCGGGCTTCGGTCGACAGCTCGGCGGGATTGGACCCGGCATGGGGTTCGGAGAGGGCGAAGGCACAGACCGGCCGGCCATCGCCCATACCCGGCAGCCAGCGTTCCTTCTGGTCCGCTGAGCCGAAGTTGGCGATACAGGAGGTGGCCAGGCATTGGACGGATAACGCGGTCGCCACGGCGAGGCTCCCGTAGGCCACCGCCTCGTTCACGACGGAGTAGGTGAGCCGTTCGACGTCCAGGCCACCGTACTCGACCGGGACGGTCATGGCGGTCAGATCGAGGTCCGCGAGACCGTCCCAGACCTCCTCGGGGAACTCCTCGCGCTCGTCGGCCTCCATGGCCCCGGGTCGGATTTCGTTCTTCGCAAAGGCCATGACGGTCTCGCGAATGCGTTCCTGTTCCGCCGAAAGTCGCATGATCGGCCCTTCGGCGGGGGGTGAAAAAACCGTTTGTCTCGGCGACGGGGACGCAAGCGTTAGGGCAGTGGCCTCGGTAGCCATCCCGCATGGCCCCCCGTTCCCGGGATCGGGAGACGGACCTCGATGCCTCATCGCTGTTGGATGCGGCAGGGTTCGATCCGGATCTGAGCGTGCTCACCCGCCGCCAGGCGGAGGTACTGGCCCTCAGAGAACACGGGATCTCGCAGGCCGACATTGCCGGGCGGCTCGGAACCTCGCGGGCGAACGTCGCCGGAATCGAGTCGAGCGCACGTGAAAACGTCGCGAAGGCCCGTGAAACCCTCGAGTTCGTCGAGGCGGTGCAGGCCCCGGTTCGGGTCCAAATCGACAAGGGGACGGACATCTTCGACGTCCCAGATCGGGTCTACCAGGAGGCGGACGATGCCGGGATCAAGGTCTCACACTCGGCGACGGAGTTGGTCCAGTCGCTCAACCGGGCAGTCGGCGGGGCGATGAACGGCCGCGAACTCACCCGACCGATCGTCGTCAGCGTGGGTACCGATGGCAGCATCACCGTGCGTGAGGCCGGGAACAACCCCGAGACCTGAGTCCTATTGTCTGAGGAAGTCGACGACGTCAACCGGATCGGCCTGGATACCGCCGCCCTGGGCGAAGCGCTCGCTGCCGCCGCCACCGCCCCCGAACTCCCCCGTAACCGCGTCGACGACATCGCTCGCGTCCGGTCCGCTCGCGGCCACCGTGATGAAGGTCTGGCCGTCCCGGCCGACGAGGGCCACGACGTCGGCCTCCTCGCCGGCCAGTTCTCGAGCCCGATCCCCGAGCGTGTCCGAGTCGAGGCCGTCGATCGCCCCGACGAGCCAGGTGGCGCCGTCTCGTTCCACCGCCGACTCCCCGAGCTCCGCCAACTGGGCCGCCGCCACCCGGTCCTGCAGCGAGCCGACATCGGTCTCGAGCGAGGCGACCTGCTCGCGGAGCCGCTCGATCTCGCCGGGGAGGTCGTTTGGGGCGGTTCCCGCAACCGACGCGGCGTCGAGGAGGGCCTGCTTCTCCGCGATGCGTTGCTCGATGCCCGGCGGGCCGACGGCGATCTCGATGCGGGTGAGTCCCTCGCCGGGGTTGGAGCGGTCCAGCACGGTCACCGGGCCGATCTCCCGGGTGTTCGCGACGTGTGTCCCGCCACAGGCCGCCACGTCCCAGTCCTCGACGGTGACGACCCGAACGTGCTCGCCCGTGAGCCCCTCCTCGGTCTTGACGTTGAAGGCGATGTCGTCCATGCCCAGAGCCTCCTCCTCTGGATACGTCTCCCAGGTGACCGATTTGGAATCCCAGACCGTCCGGTTGACCAGTCGCTCCAGCTCGACTAAGGTGTCGTCATCGACGTTCGTCGGTGTCGAGAAGTCGACCCGAACCTTCTCGTCGGTGATCCCGAAGCCGCCGTAGCCGAGGTCGTCGAGCAGGCGTCGACCGGCGCCATAGAGCACGTGGCTCGCGGTGTGGGCCCGCATGCAGTAGGTCCGAAAGGCCGGATCGACCTGGGCGCTGACAACGTCACCCTCCGCCACATCGATCGACTCCTCGAGGACATGGACGACGGCCCCGCCACGTTCCTGAACATCCTCGACCCCGGTTCCCCCGATGAGGCCCCGGTCGGCGGGTTGGCCCCCGCCCTGTGGATAGAAATAGGTCCGGTCGAGGACGATGTCGCGGTCGTCGAGCGACTCGACGGTCGCCTCGAACGACCACGTGTAGGGCTCCGCGGATGCGAGGGAGTTCGCCATATCGCGGCGCAAGCGGCACGCGACCAAAAGGCCTCTCGTTACCGTGCCGGGACCGCGACACTAAGGTACCCACACCGAGACACCCCGATCAATGATCGGCAAGGTCACGCCGGACGACCTCCGCGACCACGTGTTCAACAAGACGGGGGCCCACGACGACGCGGTGCTTGTCGGGCCCACCTACGGGGAGGACACGGCCGCCATCGATCTGGGCGACCAGACCCTGGTCGTGAACTCCGATCCGATCTCGCTGGCAACGAAACGGATCGGCACGCTCGGGGTGTACGTCGCCTGTAATGACGTCGCCGCATCAGGGGCCGACCCCCGGTGGCTCACGGTGGTCGTCTTCCTGCACGACGACGATCCGGCGCTGCTCGACGAGATCACCGATCAACTGGACGATGCGGCCCAAGCCGCCGGCGTCGCGATCGTCGGTGGTCACTCCGAATACGCGGCCGAACGGTCCCGGCCGCTCCTCTCGTTGACCTGCCTCGGGGTGACGGATCGGTATCTCCCAACGGGCGGCGCCGAGGTCGGTGACACGGTGATCCTCACCAAGGGGGCCGCGATCGAGGGGACGGCCATCCTCGCCACCGACTTCGAGGACGAGCTCCGGGGGACCGTTTCGGATGCGGTCCTAAACCGAGCCGCGGGATTCTTCGACGAGATCAGCGTGGTGGCCGACTCACGCATCGTCCGAGACCGGGCGACGGCGCTCCACGATCCGACGGAGGGTGGGCTCATCGATGGCCTGCTCGAGCTGGCCGCCGCCTCGGGTGTGGGCCTCGAGATCGACCGTGACGCCATCCCGATCCGACCGGAAACGCGAGAACTCTGTGCGGCACTGGGCATCGATCCACTGCGGATCTTCGGGTCCGGGGCCCTCCTCGTGACGGTTCCATCCAACGCCCGATCGGGTGTGCTGTCCGATCTCGACGAGGCGGGGATCGAGGCGGCCGCGATCGGGACGGTCGAGGCGTCCGAAGAACCGGTGGTCCGGTTGAATGGAGAGGAGTTCCGATCACCGGTCAGGGATGACCTCTACGCACTCTGGGAGTAGGATGTGGAGGGTGATCCACCGCAACGATGCATTGGCAGCTAGACCTATATCAGCCTGCGAAACCTGCGAGGCACGATTGTGCACAGTACCGGATGGATAGTCCCTCGATCGGTTGTTCCACATCGAAAGTGGGGTAGGAAGCGCTAGCTCGAACCAGGAGCAATAACGAAATGCGTGGGACCGGATTGTTACACAAGTATTACGGGTAAATTGCCCTCTCGAGGGAGCTTCCGTCGGTTCTGCCAACCATCCTCACGAGCAACCGCCCTACAGCTCGTGAGAACGACCGTCCACCTGCGGATCGTTTACCCTACAGAACGCCTCCGATCAGGGGGTTGCCGTCGCGGTGTCGTTTTTGTCCGCTCCAAACGGGCTGATAACGAGGTCGTCATAGGGGAACACTGGTCGTTTCGCCTGGCCGACTTCCTCGAATCGGATCACGCCGAGCGCTTCGAGGGTCGATATCTCTTCGTGGACGTTCTTCACGTCCCTCTCGACTAACCGGGCGGTCTCGCGAATGCTCGCAGGTTCGTGCTCCCTGATAACCCGAAGGAGCTTGTAGGTCCGTTCGTTGAAGACCTCGCCGAGTTGCTGTTCGTTCGCAAACGTAATCGTGGCCGGCCGTTCAACCGGCTCGCCTGCGTCGAGTTGACGGATCGCCTGGCGTCCGCGCTCGTAGAGGCCCTCGCCGTCACCGATCGTAACGACCAGCATGTTATTGGTTTCAGTCATGGTATTTCTCCCGGTCCGTTATTGGACCGAACCGCGCCACAGGAATCTCGTCCCAGAACCGCTCGTACAGTTCCTCGATCCCGGGAAACTCGATCGCTCTCGGTTCCGGCTCCGGTGCGACATGGAGCTCGTGGCCCTTCGTGTCCTCGTGGGCGTTGTCATAGCGGCGGATGGTGCCGACGTCCAGCGTCTTCGGTCCGGGGGTGAGCCGGCCATAGTGCAACGTGTACCGCCAATCCGATGGATACGCGTCATCTGTGGTTCGCCGGACTCACACGCGAACCACGGTTCCGTCGCCGTAGACGTTGGCTTCGTTGTATCCATCGAGCTCATCCGCCTTCGGGCGCATTCCCACCATTCGTTTCGTGTGCGTCGTCAAAAAGGCGTTGGTTGTAGGGCCAACAGATATCGGTCACCAATGTCGATCGATGGCCTCGACGGCCTGAACGAATGGGTCTACGACGTTCGACGATGGCGATCTGAAACGGCTAATCATGGCCTCACATCCGACCTAATCCCGCCAGTCCACCCCTCGTCTTCTCACTACTATCTACGGGCGAATAGTGAATCCACAAGGGACACGCCGAACGCGTAATCGGTGAAAACACTCCTCCTGAGGGCTGATACGTCTCTGTATCGATTATGCGTGGGACCGGATTAGCGCACGAGTATTACGGGCAGAATCAGGGGACGGAAGGCCCGTTATATCATCGAGAAACCCGATCGATTTCGGTATCATGAGTGGAGTTTTGCGATCCGAGCGACATGCGAAACCGGGGCGAATATAGATAATTTCTCGAGAAAACTATTTGTTGTTCAGACACGTGGTGTCCTGTATGACCTCCGAGACCTGGGATGACATCAACGAACACGTGAAGGCGGAGTGGAAGGCTGAAACGACGCCGTTCGAGCGTGTCTATGAAATCGTCGAGCAGACACACGATGGACAATCGGCGGCGGAGATCGCCGAGCGCGCTCTCGTGAGTGAGCCGACCGCTCGTCGACACTGCAAAGCGCTCGTTAATACCGGGTTTGCAGAGACGGAAACCGACGGTCAGACGACTCTCTACAAGCGAAACGCTGATCGCGTTCTCATGTCGCGCATTCGCGAACTCCGTGAAGAGGCCGACCGTGACACGCTCCTCGAGGGCATCAAACGGATGAAAGCCGAAATCCGTGACTACGAGGATCGATACAACGTGGTTTCTCCGGAAGAACTCGCGAACAAGCTCTCCGCCGACGAAACGGAGGGCTGGGACGATCTCAGCACGTGGCGAACCACCCGTGGGAATCTCGCTATCGCCCAGGCAGCCCTCGCGTACGACGACGCCAGCCATCAACTCACCGCATGAGCGGACGGGATCGGGCCGGTGAATTCGGACCGATATACCTCCCCGCACTCCATCGGATCCGCAACCTGTGGGTTGATATCGAGCCGTTGGTCGAAAATACGTACTACGATGACGTCGTCTCGCCGACGGAACTTCACGTCGAACTCGCAGACGGTCTGGGAACCGCGTCAAATGCACGATTCGATATCCGATGGAGCGAACTGGACATGTACTCGTTT
>Ga0207797_1002714_pt1 | contig 12156 bp, 10 predicted proteins | sample PRCRCaboRojoPR_6_FD_187275 | JGI IMG/M metagenome (GOLD analysis project Ga0207797, IMG submission 187275) | Marine sediment microbial community from Cabo Rojo, Puerto Rico - PR CR 10% Liquid 1 (SPAdes) | ecosystem: Environmental > Aquatic > Marine > Coastal > Sediment | place: Cabo Rojo, Puerto... | reverse complement strand
TTTATCGGGTTCATGGAGTTCGTTGGGTTGTTCGAGTTATCGGGTTAGTCCGGTTCTAGCTCAATTTTTCTAATACGCTTGGAAGTCATAGAATCCGGAGTCTATCTTTAGTCGGAGAGTCCTAGGTCCTGAGTCGAAAAACAAACTAAAAACTACGACAAGCAGAAAAGACAAGTCGTGGGTCGATTTGAGTCATCAAGTCAACAGTCCGGAGTCCTGGGTCAACTACAACCGCAAAAACAAAAACAGCTAACGTCACGGCCGGGCATGGGAGCCCGGACCTGCTGGGATAGCGGAAATTCCGGCTGGACACGGGGACCCAGCCTACTCTGTATTAAAAAAGGCACCCTGCCTGCTGAAAAGAGAACCCATCGCCCGAGCGCGGGGACACGGGCTACTGTTGTGTTATACCTTCCGGTCGGGCAGGGGCACCCGGCCTGCTTCAGATTTTTCAGTAGCCCCCGGTGCCTCTGCCGGGGGCGGGATGTTCGGTAGACAACGTCCCGGTCGGGCACGGGGACCCTCCCTGCTATGATATCGGAAATTCCGGCTGGGCAGTGGGAACCCGGACTTTTATTAAATTTCTTCCTCTAAAATATTACTGGCCCAGTATAACACCCTTTCAGCAGTAGCGACGGCCTCTTCATATTCCTCGTCGGTTACTGTCTCGGCGGGGCTAGGATAACGGCTTTCCACTGCATAATCCGTTAACATGGCTGCTTCTTTTAGTTCATCCGGTACGGACTTTCCCGCTTCCGACACCAGGGTGAGCAAAGTCATTAGATCGTGAGTATAAGGATAATCCACATCAAGATCGATCAATATTGCCTTTATCGCCTTTTCTGCTGCCTGTTGAGCGTCAAAACAGAGATCTTCAAGATAAATATCCGGGTGATCTTGACGGGCCCGGACCAGGTTACTCTTAGCTCGATTTAACCATTCCTCGGGATTATCCGGTGGTTTGCGGTCTTTGTTCTTTTTCATATACTACCTTCCCTTCCTCGAGTGCGGGTTTTATAACTAGAGAATGAGAATCTTTGTAACTCTCGATGTCTTCCGGAGTTACCACTACAATGTCCAGCGGTTGGTTTATCCCGAATGTATTTTTATATATCTTTTGGGCAAGCTGTCGCCGATTAACTCCCGACTTGATTACCAGCAGGTCCAGATCGCTACTGGCTCCCATATCGTCCCGAGCTCCGGACCCAAATAAAATAATCTTTTCTGGGTCGGCAACATCTACAATACGGCCTATAATTTCGGACAGCTTGTTATTTCTTTCGTTCACCCTGGTTCACCATTCCCTAATTTAGTTCTAGTCTATTATAGAAAGCAAAAAGCTTTTTATCCAGAAATTATAAGTTTATATCGGTTTGTTGGATTAGTCCGATTCTAGCTCAATTTTTCTAACACGTTTGGAAGTCATAGAGTCCGGAGTCTATCTTTAGTCCTGAGTCAAAAATACAGTCCTGAGTCGAGAGTCCTGAGTCAACTACAACTGCAAAAACAGTCAAACAGTCCGTGATCCTGGGTCCTGAGTCGATAATAGTCAGACAGTCCGAAGTCCTGGGTCAAAAACAAACTGCAAAAAACAAAAACAGCTGTCTTGAGTCAATTCAGGTACCGGGTACTGGGTACTGGTGAATGCAAAAAGTATGTGATCTGCGACGTTCCGGGCGAGCGCGGGGACATCCCCATACTGTCAGTAGCGTGTGTCTCGGTCGGGTGAGGGGAGTTGGGCTAATTTGAGAATAACTCGCTGGGTTCCAATCTAGCCTTACCCGTGGTATCGAAGTCATGGTCAAAGCTGACCAGATTAAGTCCGTGTTTTTCTAATAACCCGTACTGATACGCATCGTCAAAATCCAGGCCAAACTTTTTTGAGTAATCTACCAAAGATTGGAAGTCCGAAGGGAACAGAGAAATAACCTCAATACCCCCTTCTATCAGCAGGTCTTCAGTAAACCGGACGAAAGTATCTTTCTTGTTGTTTCTAAATAGGATAATTCCAATGGAATATAGAGAAAAATCAGATAGGTAGAGATCTGTGTTGGGAATCTCTTTTAACAGTTTTTCCACGTCATCGGAGTTTTGCTGTTCCAATAGTATTTCCAAGAAGATATTCGTATCCAGCAGATACTTCAATCGGTCCACCAGTCCCTGGATTTATGTTGCAAAGCTACCGAAGTATATTCTTCACGCTTTTCTTTTAGGGCACCGCGCCAATCGAGCTTGAGCTCTCCTCCTTCCTTTTTGGTTTTGGAACGATGCAATAAGAACTCCGCAAAATCCTGCAGCTCCCGCTGGTATTCCGGTGGTAATTCGTCTATAAGTTCTTTTACGTTTTTCATTTTTGTGTTTCTCCGCCAGGTTGGTCTTCACTATTATTATACAAAAGTGGAGGCTTAAGGAAAAGCACAAGTTCAGTTTTAGAGGTCGAAGGCGGTAATAGTCATAGGTTCGATATCAGTCATAGAGTCCTGAGTCGATTTCAGTCATCGAGTCAACAGTCCTGGGTTCTGAGTCGAGAGTCCGGAATCAACTGTAAACTACAAAAAACAGTCAAACAACTACAGCTCTAGGTTAATCTCAGTCGGACCGTCCTAGGTCCTGAGTCAACTACAAACTGCAAACTACAAATCGCAAAAACAAAAAACAACTTACGTTCCAGCGGGGCAAGGGCACCCTGCCTGTTTCAGATTATTCAGTAACCTCCGGTGCCTCTGCCGGGGGCGGGATGTTCGGTAGACAACGTCCCGGTCGGGCACAGGGACCCTCCCTGCTATGATATCGGAAGTTCCAGCCGGGCATGGGAGCCCGGCCTGCTGGGGTGACAAACAATAGCAGACCCCGGTCCCTGCGCTGGGGTCGGGTTTTCTATGTGCGAACTTATATTACAGCAGGACTGGAAAGCCCTGCCTATCGGGATATCTAGACATGATTTCTTTGCGTGGTCGTTCTAGCAGAACGCGGGGACACGGGCTACTGAAGATATCCACCCTCATTCTCACTTTCTCTCGTGAAGGGAGAAATGGGCAAGGGGGCTTCCCTGGATATCGGAAATTCCGGTCGGGCAGTGGGAGAGGACCTGAGAAGGCGGGCTGACCTACTGAACTTCTACAACCAGGGTTTACTCGTGACTATCGAGTTCTTCTATAATACCTTTAATTTGTGACTGTAAGGTAGGCAAATCTTCTTTCACAGTTTTCCAAACTACTTCCATGCCTAAACTGTGCGATTTCCCCGCACCAAAAGACACCTAAGTCAGTTTTCAATACATATATCCTTTTGGTTCAAGAAGGTTTATCCCTTCACCCAAGGGTGATAACTGAAACGTCAAACCAGGTCTCTTCTACGAAACTTTCAACCAGCACCCAGATGAGGAAAGCCCCTGGGAAAGGAAACTTAAGTTAAACAGCTGAGGTAGACTATTATTTGGAGACTTAAAAGCACTTGAGCCAAGCACCGTAACTCATCTGGGTGCTGGACCGATCCTCATCGGAGAAACAAATTTTGCGAATAAACTTACTTTTCAACAGAAGGGAGAAAACCGCTTAATTTGGTCCATATTTACCCCGAAATAGTCATGGATTAGCTTATCTCGAATTCCGGCCATTTCCCTCCAGGCAACGTTGGGATTGTTCTTTCTTAGGGAATTGGGAATCTTTTTGGTGGCTTCCCCAATTATTTCTAAAGCTCGTAAGGTTGCCTACCCCGTTTTGTCGTCATCCTTGAAGGTCTCGTAATCCATTCCCTCCACGAACTTTTGTGCCTTTTCGGTAGCTTCATAAATGTCTTGCAAGTAGTCTCGGTATTCCCGGTTATCCTCCGAGTTTCGACCTTGATTGTCGGTCATAATTCTTGAGCTTCCTCAAGCACGCGCTTTCCGATTCTTGGCTTTAATGCGTCTTTCATAACTAAGTCTACTTCAATTTCCAGCAGATCGCTCAAATGATTCTCTAGCCTGATAAACTGGAAGAGCGTGGGGGTTTCATCAAATTCAACTAAAAGATCGAGATCGCTTTTTTCTCTCTGTTCTTGACGTAAATAAGAACCGAAAACCGCGAGGTTCCGTACACCGTAGGTTTCTTTGAGGTTTGGCATTTCCCGGCGAAGTGACTGGATGTATTTCGATAAGGATTTATCGGCATCCGTTCTCGAATCAACCATGGTTTTTCCACCTGATCTTAGTTTAACCCAAGGTTTTCTTGAGGACAAATGCTGCCCTGGGTCAATAATAGTCGGACAGTCCACGGTCATAGAGTCCTGAGTCCTGAGTCAATAATAGTCGTACGGTCCTGAGTCCTTAGTCCGGAGTCAACTGCAAACAACTAAAAACAGTTAAACAGTCGATAGTACTGGGTCCGGGGTCAACTGCAAAAAACAAAACAAAAAAACAAAAACTACGAAAAACAGTCAAACAGTCCTGGGTAGAAAACAAACAACAAACTACGACAAGCAGGGAAAGAAGTTTGGAGAGTTGTGGTTTGCAAAGTTGGTTCGATAAACCACATTCCGGCTGGGCACGGGGACCCAGCCTACTGAGGGTGGGTATAGTACAGGAATCATTCAGCCGTCCTCCATTGTCGAGGGGGTGAAAGCGTAAGTCGGTGCTTACTCCCCCACAGGGGAGGAGAATCGATGGAATTTTATTAACTTCAATTAACCAGGAGGATTCTTATTTTACCTTCTTCCTCTTCCAGCGACTCCAGGGCTTTGCCGACGATTGCTCCGGCACATTTAGTCGGCTCTTTGCAGACCATAGCGTAGCCGGGTTTGGATGAAGTTGTGAGCAGATCACCCAGTCCAATGGGTCCGTTCTCCGTCGTCGCTTTGACAGGTACCGTGCCCAGGAGCGCCATTGTTGCATTGGTATCGGCGCCCTCTTCACTAAGCGTCATTCCGGGTTTCGTCGATACTACGCCCACTGCCAGCGGAGAATACGGCTTTTGGGATTTACGGTATTGCTTCGGGTTGTCGGGGTCCAGAGCCAGCACGTCGCCAGGTTCGACGGGCTCCGTAACTTTAACTCTTTCCGCCAGGTCGGCGCTTCCTGTCGAGAAACCCTCTCCGTAGTAAGCGGTATCGGAATAGACGTTTCCTTCTTTATCGACGCGAAACACTGCTTCTGTGTCAGTGCTGGTACTGGGGAACGGCATTTCCAGCCTGCCCCAGCCGTAGGTATTGTCGTTCCCGGAATCACCCATGTCTATGGCATTAGATTCCAATATTGACTGGAGGTCGTCGGCCGTCCGTGAGGAGTCCTCGGACAACAACAGGGCAGCCGCACCCGCCAGATGGGAGGCGGTAGCTGAGGTACCACAGAAGTCATACCCCTCGGAGGCATACCCGTATGCAGAGACACAATCGGGACCCATCATATCCGGCTTTATCCGGGACGAAGCGTACTGGCTGGAGTTGGAGGGACCCAGGGAGCTATAGGAAGCCTGAGGCCCGTCAGTCCAGTTCCATTCGTGAATTGCTCCGGCCGTCAGAACTTTCTCGTCGTTGGCTGGAGTCATCACGCTACTGGAGGAGACGAGCTGGCCGTTGATCTGGGGGTCATTATCGACGTATGCAAATAGGTCTATGTCCGGAGTACCAGGGGCATCGGCTTCGGAGATCGAGAAGTAATAGTCGGCAGCCTCGCCAGTCGGTACCTGGAAAGAGAGCGACTCGGTGGGCCGTTCAGTTCCGCTCTGAGTGCCATCGGAACACACAACGACTAAATCCCAGTTCCCATCACTGTCCTGCCTATCCAAACAAAGGTCATAGTCCTCTGCGTCCGAGGGCCAGGCATCCCAGGTCATGTATATATCGATAACGGACCCCTCGGAGACGTATCCAATATGGTTTTCCTCACTGGCAATACCCCCGGAATCCGTGAAGTTCAACCAGCCATTATCGTCGTAATCGTTCCAGCTTCCCTGCCAGTGCCCCTGCGCCTCGTTGCCGGCGGAATTTGCCCACAATATGCCGTTATCACGGGCGTAAGCAGCAATATCGGCAGGATTTGTGCCCGAAACCCCCCAGTCGGCAGGTCCAGTCCCGTCGTAGAAGTTGACATTCCACCAACCGACGGAATGATTTATCACATCTACACCCTCGGCAATGGCGTCATCTACGGCATTCTCCAGTTCTAACGTTGTGCCTATCTTCATCAGGTAGAGGTTTGCCTCGGGTGCCATGTCGTGGACTATTTCCGCCACGATAGTGCCGTGCTCTGTCCCAGCTTCCAGGCCGTCCCCGGTATAATCCTTGGTGTACTTAATTACCGAGGAAGGGATGTCTTCCGAGTCCTTTGCCTCCGTAAGGTAATAGAAGCCGAGGTCTATGATCGCAATGTCTACCCCCTGGCCGTAGTAACCGGCATCGTGATATTTGTCTGCGCTGGTTTTAACTACGCCTTCGCTGGTATCGACCCTGGTCGTTTTATTGGGGTAGGGGGTGCGAATAAAAGATATTCCGTCTACTTTATTTGTGACGGCCTCCAACATGTTGACCGGGATTTTCGCCGCCATGAGGCTCCTGGAAGTGGCTTCTATTTGGCCACCTTGTGCCTCAAGAGCCGTCCTATTTATTCCTTCCGGAAGTCCGGAAGGTTCTATTATTACTCTAACCATCTCGTTTTCTAAGGGAATGTTTCGGGGCCGGGCGTATTCCAGACCGGCCGCGGGGCTTTCCGCCCACCTGTTCTCGAGCACCTGAAGTTTTGTTTCCAGCTTGGGGTTAACCGCCTCGGGTGGTATCTGCTTTTCCGGAGGACCCTCCGGTCGGTCGGCTCCTAAAACCTGTAGAGTAGTGAAAACCAGGCCGGTGAAAATCAGGAATATTAAGGCAATAATTACTGTATTAAAAATGAAAGCTCTGATAACATGGATTTTCAGTTCGACCACCACCCTGAAACAAGCCATAAATGAATCAGATTTAACTTAATACCATTAGATTATACGACTCTAGCTATTGAGCCTGTCAAGGGAGGTTTGGCTGGTTTAATAGTCCCTGGTCCCCGTACGTGGGGGGCGACTCGATCTTAAAAAGAAAAATCGGAGGAAATTATGTGAGTGCTCCCCAGATTATGGGGCAGGTAGGCGTAATTTACGTTGAAGAATCCGATATCGACGCCGGCACCGAGAGAAAAACCTATTCCTTCTTCCCTGACCCACTTGTTTATTCCGCCCCGGAGGTGAAATATATCGGCGAACGATATCTCCGTTCCCATGTTTATTCGGTTAATCTGGGGCCTTGTAGGAGAAAAGTCGTATCCGGCACTTACGAGCACCGGTACGGAGGTACGGGTCATCACCGCAACTCCAACCCTGTTGTAAGGTGGAATGACGCCGGTCACTTCTATTCCTGAACCATCCCCTTCCACCATTTCTACCCCGCCAGGGTCCTGAAGGTTAAATCCCACGCTTCCCGTTACGGGTACCGGACCCAGGTCAATATCCCTGCTGTACAACAACCCCAGGTCGTAGCCCCAGCCGGAGACGGAATCCTCGTTTAACTGCCTGCGGTATCGCTTGAGGCTGGCACCGACCGAAAAACCGTCTATAATCGAGCCGTCCGGGAACCGGTAGCCGACCGTGCCGAGCCAGAGGCTCCTCCATTCACCGACCGGGTTGTTTGCGTAGGAGACGCTTCCGATATCCATGCTGATTCGCGTCAGGCTTAGCCCAAGCTTACCCCTTATCGGGTTGTACCGGGCCAGACCTGTTAAGAGGCCGGATTCACTCTTTTCTTCTTCCTCAACTGGAGATTCCCGGTCTTTAAATTCATAGATGGCACTTCCACTGAGGTACTGGTATATGATTCCGGCCGAGAACCTGTCCGTATACATTCCGCCGAGATTGAAACCGTCCATCGCTGCCAGGCTCGCCGGATTCCAGAAGGGCGTAGAGCTGTTTCCTCCTACAGCAACGTAGGCTCCGCTCAGTGCAAGTGGCCTTCCTCCTACCCCGACTCTTACGAAGTCACCGAGATCGACTTCCTGGGCATTCACACGGTCCCGGGTTCCGGTGACAGCGGGAAGAATCAGGATAAGCGAGAAAACCAGTACCATTACCAACCAGGTTTTCCTAACGGATACGTATAAGCGTTTACTGTTGATTTCGGTCATTTTTTGAATTAATCGAGGCTATGATTTGAACTATTAGTTAATACTGTCGTCCAGCTCAATCTTATACCAGGCAATTGCGATATATCTATGCAAAATAAGTATATGAATTATAGTAGTTTTTCCCAGATGTCCAATTGAGAGAGAATATTACCACATTCGGGTCCGTAATCTCAGCCCCGAACTCGAACCGATGAGGGTTTTATTGGATTAATCGATCCAGAAACAAACGTTCCGCATAGATCAACCCTGGAGAAGCATTTTTCAGGAAAAAGTCGCGTACTTAAAAACGTTTTCAGCTATTATTCTGACGTTTATCTCTTAATTTTGACAAAAATACCCAGAAAAGGGAGTATAATATAGTTAGAAAATTTATTCCAAGAAAGGCGTGAATACGATTATGCTTGTTAACCAAATAGGCAATAAGAGGAGGTAGCTATGAAAGTAAAGTGTGGAAATACAAAAGTTCTGTTTTTACTTCTGTCAATTTCCTTGATGCTTGTATTTTTCCAATTAAGCCTGGCCGCTCAGACTATCGAAGTGGGGCGGGTAAACATCAATGAAAACTGGAAAACCGTCCGATTAAACAATAGTTTTCGTAACCCTGTAGTGGTTGCTAAGCCTTTGAGTTATAACGGATCGGATCCGGCAGTGGTCAGAATTCAGAACCTTTCATCGAATTCCTTTCAGCTTCGCGTCCAGGAGTGGAGTTACCTGGACGACGAGCATAACGACGAAATGGTAAGCTATATAGTGACCGAACGGGGCACTTTTACGCTCGGTTCCGGTATGAGATTGGAAGCGGGGTTGATTTCAACTGACGCGACGGGGGATTTTGAGTCGGTTAGGTTCTCCAATTCCTTCCGACAGACGCCGGTAGTTTTTTCATCCGTCTTAACCTACAACGGTTCGGCACCGGTTGTAACGAGAAACCAAAACGTAACGAGATCGCGGTTCGAGGTCATGATGCAGGAAGAGGAAGCGAACGAGCCCAAGCACGCCGAGGAAAGGATCGGCTATATTGCTATAGAACCAGGAACCGGTAACCTAAGTGGTCGAAGATTCGAAGTAGGTAGGGCTACGGCTGCCGGTGAGAATTTTCGGAGAATTAGATTTGGTTTTGGCGAAAGCGTCACGATTATTGTAGATGAGGAAACCTCCGTCGATCCCGAGAAATCTCATGCCGAGGAGACAGTCGGCTACTTCGCAGTCCAGGGGGGTCCGCGTTATTTCATAGCCGATATGCAGACAACTAACGGTGGAAATACGGCAAACCTCCGTTACGGTGGCGAAATAGTAACTGACCAAGGTGGAACGGAAGACCAACAAGCCCAACAACCCTCAAAGGCTGCACCCAAAGGAATAATCATCGAACCGCCTGCCCAGTCGGAACTTGATATAAGTGTAAGGACGGATCGTTATCAGTATCAGATCGGGTCAGACCTCAGAATATTTCTAGACTTAAGTCGAAGAGCCTACGTTTACGTTTTTGATTACGATACCAGGGGTGAAATGAGGCTGGTATTTCCGAATAGATACTCCCAGAATAATCTAATTGGGCCCGGTCGCTACGAGCTCCCCGATCGCGGTTATAGTTTCAAGGTCACCGGTCCTCCGGGCGTGGAATTCGTCCAGGCAGTTGCCTCGACGAAGAGAATCGATGTCAATCGCCTGCTCAAAGACCCGGACGATCCCTTTGCCCGGGAATCATATCCACCCGTAGCGGACCCGGAAAAGTTGAATCAGGAGTTCAGGTCCCGGCTGGAAGCAAAGTTCGAACTGCAGATCGGTGGAGGCGATCCCAAGGCTCAATTCAGAATAGTTCCGGTAAGCTGGGATTCCGACACTACCAGTTTCCGGGTGGGAGAGATTAGTCAGCCCAACCAGAGGCCGGTGGCAAGATTCGATTATCAGCCTGGCGATCCGAGAACTGGAGAATCGATCAACTTCAGCGCTCACTCTTCCTACGATCCTGACGGCTCTATCGTTAACTATTACTGGGACTTCGACGGGAACGGCAGGACGGATGCCTCCGGTCGCAGGGTTTCCCATACATACTACTCCAGCGGTCAATACAACGTCAGATTGACCGTGGAAGACAATGACGGCGCTGTCTCCTCCTCCACAAGAACAATCAGCGTAAGTAGAGAAAATCAATCACCCTCGGCCCGGTTTACTTACAGCCCGGGTCAGCCGGTTCCAAACGAAGTTGTTACATTTGACGGCTCAAATTCGTTCGATCCGGACGGGAATATAGTCTCTTACCGCTGGGACTTCAACGATGACGGGTTTACCGACTCTTACGGCAGAAGGACGAGCAGAAGTTTTGGGTCGAGCGGTTCGTTCATCGTAACTCTGAGGGTTGTGGACGACGACGGAGCCAGTTCGCGTACTTCTCAAACCGTCAGGGTAGAGAGCGATAATCAGGAGCCTTACGCCAGATTTACCTACAGTCCCGATCGACCGGAGCCCGGCGAAAGCATTTCCTTTGACGCCTCTAACTCTTCTGATCCGGATGGATATATATCGTCCTACAGGTGGGATTTCGACGGTGACAACAGGACGGATGCCTACGGAAGAAGGGTAAGCCACGATTTCGGATCGGCCGGCTCGTACGATGTCAGGCTCACGGTCGTAGACAACGACGGGGGTAGTTCGTCAAGCAGCCAGACAGTTAGGGTCGAAAGAGAGAACCAGAATCCGTCGGCAAGTTTCGATTTTAGCCCGAGTCGACCAGAGCCAGGCGAGAGAATCAATTTCGACGGATCCGGATCTTATGACCCGGACGGGAGTATCATTTCGCACAGGTGGGACTTTGACGGAGACGGCAGGACGGACGCCTACGGTAGCCGCACCAGCCACAGTTTTGGATCGGCAGGCTCGTACGGCGTTACCCTTACCGTCCTCGACAATGATAACGCCAGTTCCAGTACAACTAAGACAGTCCAGGTGGAGAGGCCTCAATTGCGCTTTGCCTCCGCCGAACCGGATTCGTTTAACAGTAACGTAGAGAGCGAGGAGGACTGGTACTGGCTTAAAAGCTTCAACCACTACGGAGAATGGAGCTGGTACTGGATACCGGATACTCCTGGTAGTGCCTACTTAAACTTGGAATTTTTAGTAACCAATAGAGAAAACGGTGGCAGCGGCTTTAACGCCACAGTTGAAATCCAGATACTGGACTTCGACGGAAACACCATCGAAAGAGGTACGGCAACCGTGGAGAATCCGTTCCGTCCTGACTATTCGGGAGACACGGAAGGAGTAGGTTACGAAGCTTCGGGAAACTATGAAGTGCGTAACCCATCTCAGCTGCGAAACGGGTTTAAGGTGAGAGTAGAATGGCCACCGCGGGATAGCAGGAATATCCTTGCCGTGAATAAGGATTCCATTCTGCTCGCTTATACAAATTAACGGAGGAAATATGAAAATTAAAAGGTTTACGATACTTATTGTCGGTGTAACCTTGATGCTGTCCTTTTTGACCTACGGTCAAACCTGGAACGAGGGAGACAGAGCAACCGCGGAGTCGATACTGCAAGAGAAATTTCAGCTCGAGGAATCACTTGCTTTCAACCAGGAGGGCGCACTGGACGCCGAAACGGTGCAGGCTTTTCCCGCGTCGGTAAGTGTTACTGACGAAGGGTTGGCCAAGGGACTGACAGTGGCTTTGATTAGATACGGAGAAGATACTTTCCTGCCGCTATTTGTCACCTCCCTGCCTGAACTGGAACCACCGTACGGCTTTGCCCTGATGAACGATGTCGGAGAAGCCCTGTTCGTCGGTCCTGCCGAAATTGAAGGGACCGAGGAAGGGCCAGAATCACCAGGGGTTGAGCTTTTGGAAGAAAAGGAAGAGACGTATGAAGTGGCATTTAAATTTACCGAGGGAACCATAAGGATCGAATTACCGAAGACTATTTCTTAAATCAATCGGATTGCATATTAGCCCCTCGGCGGAAACGTCGAGGGGTTTGTTTTTTAAGGATACCGGCACTCCCGCTCACGAGTGTGTGACTCATAAACCAAAACATAACTCA
>Ga0207797_1002713_pt1 | contig 12163 bp, 6 predicted proteins | sample PRCRCaboRojoPR_6_FD_187275 | JGI IMG/M metagenome (GOLD analysis project Ga0207797, IMG submission 187275) | Marine sediment microbial community from Cabo Rojo, Puerto Rico - PR CR 10% Liquid 1 (SPAdes) | ecosystem: Environmental > Aquatic > Marine > Coastal > Sediment | place: Cabo Rojo, Puerto... | reverse complement strand
CTTGAGGGTGTTGTCGCGTGAGCCGGAGACGGCGCGCCTCCCGTCGGGGGTCACCGCCACGGCCCCGACCGAGCCAGTGTGGCCCTCCAGGGTGTCCAGTTCCTGACCGCTCTCCAGGTCCCAAACCTTGAGGGTGTTGTCCTCCGAGACGGAGACGGCGCGCCTCCCGTCGGGGGTCACCGCCACGGCCCCGACCGAGCCAGTGTGGCCCTCTAGGGTGTCCAGTTCCTGACCGCTCTCCAGGTCCCAGACCTTGAGGGTGTTGTCCTCCGAGACGGAGACGGCGCGCCTCCCGTCGGGGGTCACCGCCACGGCTCCGACCGAGCCAGTGTGGCCCTCCAGGGTGTCCAGCTCCACGCCGCTCTCCAGGTCCCAGACCTTGAGGGTCATATCCTTGGAGGCGGAGACGGCACGCCTCCCATCGGGGGTCACCGCGGCAGCATAGACGTAGTCGGTGTGGCCCTTGAGGGTGCGCGCCGCTTCGCTTACATCCTGACCGCTCTCCAGGTCCCAGACCTTGAGGGTGTTGTCGCGTGAGCCAGAGACGGCGCGCCTCCCGTCGGGGGTCACCGCCACGGCCCAAACCGTTTCCGTGTGGCCCGCGAGGGTGCGGAGCAGAGGGCCTCCGGGCTGCGCCAGAGTGGGGCTCAGGGGCCGCAGCCACGGAGCCCCCTTCCAGCCCTTGGCCTGCTCCACCAGACCCTGGATCGCCGGTGCTTCCAGCGTCATCAGGCGGCCACTCAACTGTCCGGCCAGTTGATGATCATCGTGTGAAAGAATGTGAGCGGAGAGCTGGAGGGCGCCCTGGATCATGGCCAGGTCGCGTCCTTTGTAGCCAGCGTCGAGAGCCAGGTCGAAGTCCTCAATCAAAGGCTGGGGGCCATCAGCGGTGACTTTGGCTTGGAGGAAGTCGAAGTCGGTCAGCGTTGTTTGCAGCCCGTCCCACAGGTGACCGTGGGCCTGCTGGTATGGCAGCTCGGAAAGCTTTCGCAAATTCGGTTCCTGGTCCCCGTCTTGACCTCGGACAAGCGGTTGGTCCCCAAAATAGCCTGCTAGCGACCGGTGTCTGTGCTCTCGGGCTTCTTCATTCATGTACATCTCCTCCACCACCTGACCAAAGCTTGTGGGATGGTAGAAGGAAAGCAGGCTGGTGCCGTCAGCGCTCTGCTGCGTCAGGTAGGGCTCCAGGTCGGCATACAAGCGCGACCAGAGCACCACCGGTAGGCGCAGCCCGCCGTCGCCCTCCCTCTGCATCGTGGAGAGGAAGTCTCTCAGCCTCCTCTCATCCTCTCCTTCCCGCAGTCTCTTCAACCAAGCCTCCGCCGCTTCCTCGCTGACGGTCTCTTTTCGTTCCCTTTCCAGGTGGGCCTGCGCCGCGCGCAGCAGGTCAGAGGGAGTGTGGAAGAGGGTGTTCAATAACCACGCGTAGACGTCCACGTCCCGGGCAAGGATGTCCAGCAGTTCGTCCTCGGTCAAGCCATTCTTCGCCGCGGATAGGTAGCCCAGACTGCGAGAGACCAGTATCTCTCCATGTTTGGCCCTGGACGAGAGCCGAGCGAATAGGTCGCGAATGACGCCACCGATATCGTCGCTCAAGCCCGGCACGTCGTCCGCGCCCCCGGGCAGGCCGTCGTAGGAATGCCAGCGTTGCGCCTCCTCGAAGGCCAGCTTCAGGTAGAGCGGTTTGGGATTGGAAAGCACGTCCCGCCGTTGTTCCGGCTGGAGTTCCCTGTCTGCATCCTTCAGCCAAAGATGCAACAACTCCTCCGCCTCGTCCTCAGGCATCGGATCGAGCGCTAACAAGTCCTCCTGCGGAAGCTTGCGCTCCAGCACGTCGCGGCATTGCCCGGGTATGGTCGACACCACCAGGCGCACATTGTCCGGCAGCTCCGCGGGCAGCCACGTCAAGGCCCTGGCGTTATCCACCTTCGAAAGCTGATCCAGGGCATCTATAAAGAGGATCAGCGGCTTCTCTGCCGTGGCCAACGCCAGACGCTCGGGAAACTCCTGCACGAGATCCTTGTACTCCAACGGGATGTCGGACTCGTCGGCCCCGTACCGCCGCGAAATCTGGCGGCAGAGGCCCTCCAGAAGCGCCCGGCTGCTGGTCGACTCGGGGGTGGCGCCGATGAAGCGGTAAATGAGTTCCACCTCCGGATGCGCTTCCTGCGTCTCCTCGACCGCCTTCGCCAGCAGCGCTGACTTACCCAAGCCCGACTCGCCCCAGATGGCGAACGGGTTAGGGGCAGCATCCCTTGCGTAGTAGTCGGCTATCGTAGAGGCAGCATCCTCCACGTAGTCGGCTATCCGGCGCAGATACGCCGCCCGACCGGTGAAGAACTCGGCCCGCTCCTCGCCAAAGGCCTCATGCGCGGCGATCTCCGCCTCCAGCGGATCGATCTGCTCCAGGTCGGCCAGCTGGTTCTCAATGACGCTGCTGAGCGCCTGGTACACGTCGTCGCATAGTTGGTCGATGTGGTCCGTGGATGGACCTCCATCGGTCCACTCGACCTCATACTCTTGTATGTTTTCTTCGCCCAGCGTCTTGCCGAGATCAGCCTTGAGATCAGCCAGTCTCTTCGCTGCCCCAGCGTCAGGCTTCATCCGGTCGTCAGTCTCAATCAGATCGACAAAGCCCTCGCCTTCTCTGTTCCTGGGCGGATCGTCGATGTGCCGAAAGAAGGCGAAGACATGCTCACCGGCATCCGGCACGCTCAACGCGCCAGCAGCGATCTCCTGGTGGGTAGCCGACGCCCAGTACTTGAATAGTGCTCCGTCGTCCAACCCCGCCGCTCGAGCACCTCTCTCCAGCGCCGCGTGCAGGTCTTCCTCGATCTCGCTCCACTCGTCGTAGGTGAAACCATCCCACGGCTGGATCACGTACTCATCGAGTTCGACGTTCTCATCGCGACGGTACCATCCCTTGTCGCCCACAAACGCCTGCTCCTCGTCGTCCCACTGGACCATCTCGACGCCGTCGTCCGGCTCCCCACCATCCTCCTCCCACAGAAGTAATCTCTTCTCTGAGGACGTACGCTGTTTCTCGGTTTCGAGCACTGCAAGGATCTCATCGAACTCTTTCGCTGGGATCTGCGGCGGCGGCGGACACCAGCCGTACCGGTCGCCCAGCAGCACAATGAAATTCGGCTTTGGGGTGACTTCCTGGCAGCGTGCGATCTCCCCCATGCAGATACCCATGGTCTGCAGGTCCTGCGAGGCCTCCTGGCTGACGCCCCAGCGGAGGTCGATGGCCTGGAAGCGAGCGTCATGTCGTTCACATAACTCACGCAAACGAGGATAGACCTGCGATTGCAAAGCATCTCGTTCCGCCTTCAGATCGCTGAAGGTCGAACTCACAAAAACCCGAAACGTCTTTTCCTTTTTTTGCATATTCATTCCTTGCGGCAGTGCATACTTCCCCATTGGGATTGAACTATTTGATATTGGTTACACGCCCCGCCATGGTTTACATGCATCCTTGCTTTGGTCTGGTAAAAAAATATACTCCTCTGCTCATTAATTATTCATCCTTAATGCTGCCTGAGACAGTCACAATATGTCGCTGCTCCTGGTCGTTTTTAGTTCCTCTCCACCTTATCTAATGCGTTTGATCCACCCAGCTCCCTTCGGCTAAGGAAATTTTCAAAGCTGGCGTCGCTCTGGAAGCCAGAAGGGATCACATTGACCTCCCCACACTTTACACATTTTGAGAAGCACGGTTCCCCCCACTCGACTTCACTCATCGGATCTCCGGCCTCATCGTAGTAGACATAATCATGATCACAACCGGAGTCACCCCTCAACGACCAAAGCAATAACAGGCCAACAAAGAGGATAACGAGTACGGCTCCAAACATCCAATCCTCCTCAAAACTATTAGGTTTGAGCCCAGACATCCCCCCTGCATAAGAACCAGCCTTTCGCCCTGAAACGACATGCTGGCTTCCGCTTTGTCAGGTTATTATCAACCCGCTGATGAAAGAAATTTAATTTCCGGATCAATCTCACCTATATCGCTCAACACATGCATCCGCTTCCTAATTCTCAGTGTCGTTAAACATCTCAACAAGAACCTCTAGTGTATACCAAAATGGTGCTCGTCACAGAAGGGATTTTCCGCGGATCTCGTATTGGAAAAGACACGATGAGACCCTATTTTCGATTTAAGGCCGCTCCAAGAAAAATGTCTTTTGTCATCAGTCCATAACAATCTTTACCACTAAAGAACCGTTAAGAACGTCCAGGATTTTTACCGTCAATATTTCCCCCTCATCAATATCAGTTTGACCTGTGAAACAGGAACACTTTGTGGCCCTGCGTCCAAGTCAGTGTTGCAAAGTATACCCAACTCAAATTATATGTATTATAGGTGGTAGAGAACAATGCTGCCATGATTTTTACTTATCAAAACTTTAGGTGCATAATCCGGGGGAAATCGTCCACCAAATCCGGAGCAAAGATTCCACGGATTCCGGGGCATGCCGTCCACTTTTTGAGCCATACCGGAATCGGTGGACGATATTCATCGGAATCCTGCACCGAAGGCGGACAGAAGTCAAACAAGACTGGTCAGATCCACAAAATCGTGTCATGCTTGTCTCTACAACAAAACCTCAAGGAGATAAGGATGGCACAAAGGAAACTGACCATGAGAAAAAGCAAAGAAATCCTGCCCTACAGTGTACAGCCTAGGCTAGTGAAGTGGAAGCTCGGTTTGAGCAACCGCCAGGTGGCCACCAGTCTGCGAATTGCCCACAGCACCGTCGCGGCTTATGTCCACCGGGCTGAGCGGGCAGGATTGGACTGGGACCGGATCGAAGGGATGGGGGAAACGGAACCGAAAGCCCGGTTATTCCCACCCAAAAAGGTCAAAAAGAAAAAGCGTTCCCAACCTGATGGGGAGTGGGTGGATGAAGAGATGAGCAAACCGCCGGTGACGCGCGCGCTACTGTGGACGGAATATATCGCACAGCATCCGGATGGATACGGGTAAAGTCAGTTCTGTAAGCTGTACCGCCGGTGGGCAATAAGTCAGAACAAATCCTCGATGAAAAGACCGAAAAATGCGGGAGAGGAGGTCCAGGTCGATTATGCCAGGCAGACAGTCCCCGTCGCGGATCCAGAAACGGAAGAGATCCGAGAAGCGGAGACCTTTGTCGGGGTGCTGGGCACCAGCGGCCTGATCTGCGCGGAAGCGCAGTGGAGCCAGAGCCTGCCCAACTTGACCCGGGCCCACGTGCGCATGTTTGACTATTTCGGCGGCGTGCCGAAGTTGGTGATCCCGGACAATCTCAAGTCAGGTGTGACCAAAGCAAACTTCTATGATCCGGATCTCAATCCCACCTGCCATGAGATGACTGTCCACTACGGGGTGGCGGTGCTTCCAACCCGGACAAACCAACCACGGGACAAAGGCCTGGCTGAGAATGCGGTCCTGCAGGCGGAGCGTTGGATCCTGGCCGCGCTCCGCAATAGGACGTTTTTCCGCCTTCACGAGCTCAACCAGGCGATCCGGGAACGGCTCCATTGGCTCAACAACCGCCAGCGCTCAGACTGTGAGTATTCCAGGCAGGAGCTGTTCCTCAAGCTAGAAAAACAGGTTTTGGGCCCGCTGCCGGAGAGGCCGTTCGAATACATCGAGGTCAAACGTGCCAGAGTACACATCGACTACCACGTCACCTTCCAAAAGCATCATTACAGCGTGCCGCACCCCTATATCCGGCACAAAGTCCTGATCCGGGCCACAGAGCATCTGGTGTCCATCTACCACGAGCAGAAGCGTATTGCCCATCATGTGCGGCAGGATGGCTATGGGTACAGCACCGCAGAAGACCACATGCCGCCCAACCACCGCTGGTATCGGGAATGGTCCCGGGAGCGGTTCTGCCGCATGATTAACAACAATTTAACCGCCCAGCATAAAACTCGTGTCTGTCTTTAGGTTCCACTGGACATCCCTCCCGTTCACTCATTTATCGAAGGTTTGAACTTCTCTGGAGACACAGCTTCTTTCTACATGAAAAATTTAACTATGTAATAGCAAGCCTTGAATAAACCGCCATTTCTGAAGCCTGGTTTGCTGTGACCACCCGAAAGTCAATATCCCGCGCACAAATCTAACAGATAGATGAAAGCTTAGAATTGGCTGAGGAGATGTTAGGTCGATATGAAGGCCAAAGCGATTATTTCTCCGTGTATTCTTCACTGATCTTCACGACTTGAAATCCCGCTCTGCCCAATATGCTCGGCAGATCGCGGATAAATTTCTTATTTTTTCTCTTTTCTGAAGCAGGAAGCTCCTCCCAGGAAACCAGATGGGGATGTTTCTTTTTATCTAGGTTCTTTTCAGGCCCTACCCGCCATCCGCTATCGAAATGAGTCTGTCGCCACAATTCGTGCTCAACGGAGGCCATGAGGACAACCTCGTCCTCTTCCTCTTTTCCCCCTTCGGCAAATTGAAAGTACTCCGCATCCCAATCCCGGAGAGGGTCGATACGGTACCCAGCTGCAGCCAGCACCTGTGGGATCCGATCTGCCTGCTGGCGATTTTTCTCTTTCCAAAAGGGAGAGAGCTGATCCCAAGATGACCTGGCATCCATTTGTGTCTTTTCTGTTTGATGATCCCCCAACCCTTCCAGATAAGCAGCGTGCAGATTACGGGCCAGGATCTCGTGAGTCCCTTTTTGCAGCAGCTCCGCTGTGCAGGTTTGGTCAAGGAGGTCGAAAATGCGCAGATTCCAAAATGCGTTTGGGGCATCTTCTTCCTCTGCCAACAACGAGGCCAACCCTCCGCTTTCCGCCATCCGTAAAATGATGGGAACGCGCTGATCCCGGAGCTGGTGATTGAGGCGGAGTCCCGTTTTCAAGCTGAAGGATTCGTTGTCAAGGCAGATGTAGATCGCGTTCAGCTCACATTGCTCATCTATCATGAAATGAGTGCTCACCCGTTCAAAAGACGGTGAAAGGATGTCCATCTCCAGAGCTTCCAACACGCAGACATCCTCCAGACGGGGATATTGGTGGTTCAGTGAGTCTACTTTCTGGTTTGCTTTCAAATCCAGAACGGAGATGTGGATCTTTTCCTGGGTATCCCGCTCTCTCCCCTGCCACTGGCGAGCAGTTTCCACAACTAGCTGGTGCCCCATTTTGCCTAACCCGACGATCAAGATATGGGGAGGGCCGTGTTGAGGGCGATTGTTCCATGGGGGATTGGATTGCAGCATCATACGAGCGCCACGATCAAAAATATTGAACAATTCCAGGCGGAAGCAATCGTTCTGATTTCTGTGAAGCTCCTTCTCTCGTATGAGTCCCCAGAGTCTGGTGTCAAAGATGTGGATGATGCAGGTTAGGGTGCCAGCTTTCCTTCGTCGGGAAAGTTTTTCCGCCTGGACTGCCACTTCTGCGTTTTTACCATCATCACCCAGGACCGAGATCAGGCAGTGGGCTCGTTTAAGTTTGATTTTTTCCAGCAGTGTCGGATCCGTAGCATCCCCGTGGATGACGATTGCGCCCTTATCACGGATATTTTCCACCCATTCGTTGGCCTCATCAATCTCGACGACGACCACAGGACGACTCTCTTCTAAAAACCCTTTCGCTAAGCGGAATCCTTTCCGCCCCAAACCACAGATCAGGGTATGATCCCGGGTGAACCACAAACGTATTAAATCGGTTTGCTTGATAAATATGGCAGTGAAAGCCAGAATAGCTGTATAGGTGGTCACAGCGGGAACCAAAAAGCGCCCCACTTGTAACTCCCAGGGAACCGGACCAGCCACTGCGCCTGAATTCATGGAAATGAGCATTAACGTCAGGTAGAGGTTATCCAGAATTGAACGTCCTTCTTGATTGGCAATTCCGTTCTTCTGGAAGCCAACAAATCCTAGAGCAAGTCCTATCAAGCCGAGGATGATTATAGTGATCCAGCTGTAATCCGACCACCAACTCCGTACTCGTCTGGCCCACTTCCTGGATGTCTTTTTCATGGCTTTTCCGTAATGGGAGTGTCTCAGTATACTTCAAAGCTGGTTATTTTATGTTGATCAGCGGTAATTAGTCGTTGTCAATCCGGGAGCCGTTCCCAGGTGACCCGTCCCTGTTCCTCTCCCAACGAGGTCGGTTGTTCGGTGCCCGGACGGCGGTTGCCGGCATGAATCCAGGCCAGCGGCAGCTGTCTGCGGCGGGCCTCGAGGGCTATTTCCCCTGTGCCGCCCTGTCCTTGGGCTTGCTTCCCATCCCAGATGGCGATGATTACATCGGCGTGCTGCAGCAGGTAGTGTCCTGCTGCCTGATAAGCCTGTTCCCTCTGAGAGACTTCAGTGAGGGTGAGGATTCGATCGGCCTGACCTAAAAGATGCCGAAATTCATCCCTGGAAGCGGAAGTCGAAAAATCTTTTATATATTCTTGTTTTGGTAAAGGAAGAAGTGCCAGCAAGGATGTGTCGTGTCGCTCCAAAGCCCGTTGAGCAACCAGGCGGTCAGCTCCTTCAGCCAACGATGAAATGATCTGCAGGGGAACGTTTCCGAAAGATCCTGCAATATGGTTCAGGGTTTGATCGACAGCAGTGGTAATTTTCTCTATCTCAGCAAGGTACCGGTGGCCTACCACGCCCACTTTGATCATCTTCTGGCTTCCTGTCTATCGTTGTTGATATCGACCACGGTGTATCCGATCTTTGACAGCAGTTTGGGGATCGCCCGGATCAGATCCCTGTCTTTATCCTTTTCTTTCTCCGCAAGGCGTTGATCCTCCCAAGGCAGGAGAGCTTTGTGGCGTTTCTTTTCTTTATCGGTTTGGGGCGCGTACTCCCACCCATCTTCCAGTTTGGTTTTCATCCAGCGTTCATGCTCTATCTTGGCCAAGGTTTCCAGGTCCTCTTTTCCCCGAGGGAATTCCGCCGGCTCATTGCTGCGGGCCGGAACCATGACGTAGCCAATCTGACTCAACTTCTGGGGAATATCCCTGACGGCGGATCGATTTTGCTCTTTTTCATGTTCAGGGAGTTCGTTCCAGGGGAGGAGAGCGCTGTGGGTTTTTTGTTGTTCGTCGGTGGTTGGTCCGTACCGGTAGCCTTTTCCTTCCATCTGCTGACAGAAAATTTGGTGGTGGAAGCGGGCTAATCTCTCCAGTATGTCTCCCTCCAGGTTGACTTCTTGCACCAAGGACAGAAACTCTTGGCCGCTGACATGAAGGTCCAGCTGGCTCTCGGAGGGCAGACTGGAGCGGGCGAAGCGGGTCTTCCCGGAAAGTTGACTCATGGTCAGTATGGTTTCCATGGAGCGGATGCCATGTGTGTAATGGCTGATGTGTAGGAATGCCCGTAATACACCCCGGTCGATCTTTAATGTCTGCAGACCACCATCCTCATGGAAAAGGGCGGAATGGTTGCGAAGAAGGAGGGAGCGGAAGACGATCGCCCGACGGATAATGAAATAAGGATCATCTTTTCCCTGTTGGGGATTGGGCCCCAGGACGTCCACGTACCCTTTCAACCGGCTGGTGAAATCGGGCACCTTGGCTGCTCTGGCTTCTTCTTCGCTCAACCTTTTCCCAAAGTCGTGCATGGTGTGGCTGGTGCCGCCCGCGAAGACGAAGATGGAGCGCCCGATGGGATGGATGATTTGGCCTTCCCGGAAAGCTCCGTCCTGCATGGGGGCTAAGAAGTAGCGCAGCCAGCCCAGGGGCCTATCTCCCAGACTTGTGTCGAATTCATCCCAGAAGACGAGGGGAATCTTCCCGTTGAGATTGAGATCCCGGACCTGATGCAGGGCGTCCGGCAGTTCCCCGGGGGAGTTCATCTGGGAAAGGTTGAATTCTAATTTTTGGATTTTTCCCGGTGCCAGAGATTTGGCTACCTGGGTGATCCCGAAGGATTTTCCGGATCCAGGCGCGCCGAAGACGCCGATGGAAAGGGGTCGCTTGGGCTGGTCTATCTGAAGGTATTCGTCCACCAGGGTGCAGATGGTGCGGAAACTTTCAATTTCCTGACGGTCCACGGTGACCAGGTACCCGAATGTGCCAAAAGGCACATCGGGAAGGGCGTTTTTGATACCTCTCAACACGGTTTGTTCTGCGACACTGTCCAGGTCATGGCGGTGACGGTCATGAAGGATGGTCCAAAATTCGGGTTGGGATTCGGGCTCTGCACTTTCCATGGTCCGGTGGAGACTGCGAACAGGATCCTGAATAGCAACGCGGGCCAGAGGTCGCCCGTCCTGGGTGATGGTTTGAGCGATATGCCGGTAAGGGAAAATCACCTCTGATCTGCCGTTGGAGTCTGTTTTTTCTTCATATCCTTCCTTATGCAACTCTCTAAGGGCGGAGAACCCGGCTTGAATGCCCTGGTGGATATCTGGTTGTCCTGGGTTGAGCATCAACTGGTGAATAATGCTGGCAGTTAAACAGGTCGTATAGCCGATCATCCCCCCGGGGTATGCATGTTTCCAGGTCCCTTCAGTGGCCTGTGGATCAAAAAACAATTCACCTTGAGAAGCGATGGAAGTTTCCTCCCCGTGCCTCTTTCCTCTGGACATAAGAACTGCCCCCTCCAAACCGAAGGAAAGGATGACATGTGCGCTGCGCGCCAGGCTGTTGACGCGGGGGTTATGCACCAATTCCCAGACCATATCCTGGGCGGTCCGTTCCCAAGAAAGTCCTTTGCTGATCTGCACTTCCGTTAGGCGCAGGTCGTTGGCCGGGGTGATGACGATCAAACGATCCGTGTTGTGCTGTACCAGATGGTTCCAGAGTGGGCCGCGCGCCACCGGTTGGGCCATTTTAACTATAACCCAGGGGTTTTGTTCGGGGTCGGAAAGGATCTCGGGCCACCTTTCGGGGTGATCGCGAAACCCAAGTCCGGCATCATCGAGGATCACCAGGTCAGCGTCCTTTCCGGGTGACAGGTTGGGATCTTTAGCCTTCGAAAGGTTGTTCGCTCGGGCAGGGTCCAGGCCCAGAAACGTTTTTACCCGCCACACCTTTCCCTGGTCGCCGGGGAATTGCGACCAGATGGCAAAGGAGTGATGAAAGCGGCTGTCGTCTGGAGGCACGTTCGCTTGCGGGGCACCCGGTGAAGTGAGGTCATACAAATTTTTTCGGTCGGGAGGCAGCGAATTGATCACGTGATGGACCAGGTCAGCTAAGAGTGCTGCACCTCCGGGCTGCCGGCAGGCCTGGGTCAGGTTTTTTGGATTCCAGTGGTTCGTGGCAACTTTAGGTGTGTTTTTACGATAGGCTATGTTCCAGTCAACGGTAAAATCCCCGGTGATTAAGATCTTGTTCTTTGGGGGTTGGTTTTGGGCCATAATTCCCACCTTTGTTTTAACTATCCATGGAGTTTATACACTCGTTAGATCAATAATATGTGCTGCGTTTGAAAGGATCTCCAGGTTCCTCTCTCTAGTATAATACGGTTATATAAAACAGGAAGCGAAAAACTTTATAGTTTTTCATACTACCGGAGATGTTCTATTTCCTCTCAAGACGAGAAGTTTCCCGGTTTTGACGTCTTTGTCAGTTATTCCTCTAAAGAGAAAGCGGTGGCGGACGCGGTGGTCTCCGCCCTGGAGAATGAAGGCTTCCGCTGCTTAGACGCCCTTTAGAATATTTTTATGAACAAATATACATCTTCCTGTTAGGAGAGTAAGGGATGGTTCCACTAAAAAAGGGGGAAAAAAGTGGTAAATCGTAAATAACTCCCATATACTATCTATGACCTTATTGAAAAAAGTTCGAAGTTTAGCAGTTTATTTCGGACACTATTTCCCCACATCAAACACATACCCTTTTCCCCGGATATTCCTCACCCACCCTCTATCTCCAGAAAATTTCTCAAGCTTCTTCCGCAGCCGGCTGATCATGGGCCGCAGTATCTCAGGAGCCCGATCTTCAGGTACGGAACCTCTTTTCACCTCCCGGATAATTTCCTTGTGGTCAAGCACCCGACCACGGTTTGCAAGAAAGGTGCTCAGCAGCAACCCCTCATTGGGCGTGAGTTCAACACGTTCCTCATCCCGCCACAGCTCTCTTCGATCAAGGTCGACCATCACCCCATCCGCTACCGTAATCACCCGGCGCGGAGGTACATCCGGCTCTTCAACTCCATCCACTTCCTTGTTTTTTTGAGAGAGGATTCCACCTGCCCGCAAAGAACCTTTTTCT
>Ga0207797_1002712_pt1 | contig 12166 bp, 9 predicted proteins | sample PRCRCaboRojoPR_6_FD_187275 | JGI IMG/M metagenome (GOLD analysis project Ga0207797, IMG submission 187275) | Marine sediment microbial community from Cabo Rojo, Puerto Rico - PR CR 10% Liquid 1 (SPAdes) | ecosystem: Environmental > Aquatic > Marine > Coastal > Sediment | place: Cabo Rojo, Puerto... | reverse complement strand
CGGAGAAGGGGATCTTGATCAACCCCACTAACATCCCCTTCGACCGCGTACCCTTGACTAGACCGATAAGCGATGAACTGGGATTGTCTTCCATGCTGGTAAACGATTGTGTCGCCGGCGTGCTAGGAGAGAAACATTTCGGCGCCGGCCGGGAAGTGGAAGATTTGGTCTACATTACTATCAGCACGGGGATAGGAGGGGGAGCCATTCTGGGGGGCAATCTAGTTTTGGGCAAAGACGGCAACGCGGCTGAGATAGGTCATTTTACGATCGACTACGAGGAGAGGTTGCAGTGCGGATGTGGCAAAAGGGGTCATTGGGAAGCATATTGTTCGGGCAAAAACATTCCTAACTTCGTCCGGATGAAGAGAGATGAAATGGGAGCGGACCGCTTCAGAGGAAGCTCATTGGAAGAGCATTTGAAGGACGATTTCAACAACTTGACGGCCAAGGAGCTTTTTGATAAGGCCAAAGAGGACGATCAACTGGCAAGCGAATTGGTCTACGAAGTGGGTAGACTGAACGCTATCGGCTTCGCCTCGGTAGTCAACGCTTACGACCCGGCCCTCATTACGGTCGGAGGGAGCGTGGCTTTGAACAACGAAGATCTAGTTTTGGATCCGATCAAGAAAGAGATCGAAAATCATGTCACGAATAGAACGCCTCAAATTCAGCTGACCCAATTAGCTGGGGACATCGGTCTCTACGGCGCGGTGGCAGTTATCGTTTAGGAAAACCGACATCATTCCGGGGCTCGCTCCGATCGATTTAGGGTGGTCCCGGTTTTTGTTTCTTTCCCCTATACGTAAGTTATTATGCGAGACAAGGTATGCATGACCTTGGTACTCAGCCTTTTGTCTCCGCGGTAGCTCCTTTTGACCTCTTCAATCTCTTCTCCCACCACCTTGATCTCCAAGTCCTCTCTCCCTTCCATTTCCTTCATCAACTGGATGTGCTTGACCTTGTCCGGATTGACGTCCATGCAAAGCGCTCCGACGATATCCACCGCAAGGGGGTCAGTTCCGGCGATGACTATGTTGGAAGCGACCGGATCGCTGATGACCTCGTTTCCCTGATTGCCGGGGAAAGCCTCTAGCACGCACAGGTCCGGCTTGACGACGCGCATAAAGTCGGGAATGGCCTTTTCTATGCTGCCGTGAAACCTTAACTTGTTCCGTCTGGTGGGGATAGTTCCAAACATGTTCTTCATCGACAGGGTCACCCCGGCCAGGGAATGGGTCTTTAGCTTCGCGGCGGAGACGATAAAATCGGCTTCTACGGCGGACTGGGCAAAAGGTATCCTCTTCTTGAAAAAGGACTCAGTTAGCACCTTTTCCGCCACTTCCCCTTCGTCGAAATCGATCAGCTCCGCATCGAATTCGCGGGCCAGCTCCTCGTAACCTTGGGTTTTAAAGACCAACTTCGCCGAAGAATCGCCCGATCCTTCGCCGATGATGATTCGGGAAGAACTGATCCTCTCCAATATCGCTCTTACGGACTCGGGGCTGGTAATTATGCCTGATTGCGGCGAGGAGTTATTAGTGAGGTTGGGTTTGATCAGAACCATCTCCTCTTCCACGTTCCGGGAGAACCCCAGCAGGTCGAGAGCTCCTACGGTGGCGGAGTAGACGTCTTCTCCGCTCGTTATCGCCACTTGCGGATTTGCCTTCATGGACATTGCACCTCCAGTTGAAATCCAGTCTAAGATAAAGAATCCTCTCATCTTCTCCAGATTTCGAGCCCCACTCCCGCCACTCCTTTCTCCAAGAGGTAAAAATTTCCCGCCTTGTCCAGGGTGAAAGTGAGAAAGTCGCCCTCTTTCAATTTGGTTACTTGATGAGGTGGATTCAGTTCGATTTGATATAACCCCCCTCCTTTCGAGGAAGCGGATACGTAGTAAATAGAGTTCGAATGGTCCTGTCCGATATGATCGTAGTCCAGTTCCCCTGACGGGGGTAGAAAGGCTATCAACTTTTCCCCGGAACCGTCCCGCTCGTAGCGAAACAGGGCCCAGTTGCTTTCCCCTTCCTTTTCGGCGGTCTTCCAATCAAAGAGTGGATATAGTCGCCCTTTTTCGCCCACAACCAAGTCTTGAGGCTCGCTGCTCAGTCCGAATAGGTCCTTTATTTCACCCTCCGTTGGGTCCCAGAAGCGAATCTTCCATTCCTTTTTCCCTTCGCCCGGAGGGGGTTCGAAGCCGGTGACGAAATGGATTCGCCCTTCAGGCCCGGGAGACAGTCCCCGAGTCCTTTCCAGATCTTCCGCCAAAGTTTTCTTTCGACCGTCGTAGGTGCTATAGCGGATTAGGGAGAAACTTCCCTGCCTTTCTTCGTTATCTTTGACCAGTAAGTAAACGTAGCGTTCGAAGACGGCGAGATCCACCGGCCTCCCCAGGTCACTAGCCAGAGTTTCTTTCTCCTTCCTGCCGGGAATCCATTTGCCCAGTGTTCCATTTTTTCTCTCTATCCAGTAAAGGAGCCCGGATTGGGAAAAGTCCAGCTTGGGGGAAGAAAAAGGGGGTAGCTGTCGATAGGGGGGGATCAGGTCTTTCGCGTGATCGATTCCGATGGCGAAATTGAACCCACCGGCCGTGGACAGCTTGGCCGTGACGATTCCGATTGCCGCCCCTTGAGAGTCTACTAAGGGCCCTCCGCTATTGCCCGGTGCTACGGGAGCCGTCATCTGGATGGCGGGTAGTTCCTTCCCTTCTCGTAAGGCGGAGATCTTTCCTTCGGTGACGCTGAAGACGCCGTAAGGATAACCCAGCGCCATCACGTAGTCCAAGAGGTTGAGCTTTTTGGAACTGCCCAGTTCGATAAAGGGAAAGGGCTGATCGTCACTTTCCATCTTTAGCAGAGCTAGATCCTCTTCCCTGTCCGTAGCCACTACCTTTATCAGCTTCGTCTTTCCCCGGCGAGTGACCCCCTTGATTTCTTTTGCCACTGTACCGTACCGGTTTTCCAGGATGTGACTGACGGTCAAGATGTAACCGTCGGAACTGATAAAGAAGCCGCTTCCAATTCCCCGTCCATTCTCTCTGGGGGACTCTATCTTGACTATGGCGGGTTCTAGGTTTTTGGTCAAAGATAAAGGATCGGTCGGGGACGACGATTTGGTTGCCGCCCGCTCGGCCCCTATCGGAGCGAAGGGGGAAAAGAATGTAATGATGAGGCCAAGGGAAAGGGCTAAAGACCAACAGATAATGGCATGACTCCCGTCAAGTCTCAATTTATATCCTCTCCATCGGCCATTGGGTTCCTAGATTCCGGCGCTCAAAGATGATTTTAATGGCCAAACCTTGAGATTGCCACAGTGATTTTCCCCTCCGCTACTATTGGACCGATTACTCGAAAAATATTGTCACTGGGACTCAGGGCGGTTAAAATAACTTTTCGGGGATCAATTATGAACTGGAGCGGTATTCTTTTTTATTCCATGCTGACCATACTCGTTTTGCCCTCCCTTACCTATTCGCTCGTCGGTGCGGTAACCCTGCCCGCCGCTATCGGGCTGACCTTGTTTAACTTTATCAGGGAGGGCCGTAAAAGGTTGAGAGAAAGGGGGAAAAGGGCGAGGGATATAGATGTAGTCGAATGCCCTTTCTGTGGTCATTCCGTCAGTCGACATGCCTTTATCTGTTCCAAGTGTCATCGGGATTTGCGGATAAACTGTCCTGAATGCGGAGCGGTGGTTAATCTGGGGTATGGAGAGTTGAACGAAGGAACGGGCGAGCTGGAAGTTAGCTGTGAGGTGTGTGGGGAGGAAATTACGGTCGAACTCGATCGTCCTTCCTAGGACCTCGTACTTCTGAGGAACCATCGCTTTTTTCATCTACAGGATTTCGAGAAAACCTATCACTGTAACTGCATTGGAGGGAATTATTTTATGAGGGACTATTTGCACCTGATAATTTTTTTGTTCAGCCAGATGGTCGGGCTGGGGGCGATGGTGACCCTGCTCTTTGTCGGCACGATGACTATTAGCAGTTCTAGAGGGGTCGGATTTGCCGCTTTTGGGTTGGTATTCTTGCTCGGTTTTGCAGATCTGCCGCTGGCCTTTTTGGCTCGAGACTATTTCAAAGAGAAATTTCCGGCTTTTTCCGCCATGATCGACAAGGGGATCAGGCGATTGGTTCAAGGAGGATTGTTGGGCAAGCCGCTCGGGAAGAGGCTGATCGAGAGCTTTGCTCAGGGCGGGGGAAAAAGAGTTACGGACTTACTGAAGAGAGCGATCGCGGCCATCATCCGTTTGAAGCCGGTCGAAGCGCTTTTTAGCATCTTGGAACAGGGGTTGGAGACAGGTCCAGGGAAGGTTTTGGTGGATAAGATCGATAGGAGGGAGGGGCGAAAATAAATACTTCAAGCAGGGTAGTTGCGCCCCAACCGGCCGCCTCTCATTGAAAAAATCGGACCCTTTAAGTATAAATAATTTACGGGAATGATTTTTTTGGGATGGCGATTGAGCCCTGGGATGGAATCAGGAGTGAAATAATCCAAGCGCTTTCCGATTGTCGCCGAGGAAAATGATGTTATTATATAAAACCTTATAGATTAATTATTTTAGTTTTATATAGAATAACTTGATCGTTAGTTTGACTGGCAATTTAAGATAACAAAATATACATTGATTCATAAAATAATAGTTAACTCGTTTCTGGGAGTTACCGCGCCGTCGGTTCTTTATCGGTTTAGCTGGCCTTCCTTATTAGTGATTCTATTTGTCTTTTTTTGTCTTTTAACCGCTTCTCTCGGGGCGCACGCCTCTCAGCTCGAGGTTCAATTGGGCCTCGAGGGGAAGTTTTCCTTGGGGCGTATGGTACCGCTCACCGTCAGGGTCCCCCCAATGGAAGCGAAGCCGGCGGAGCTTTTAGTGCGGCAAAAGCTGGGCAACCCCTTGCGCGGTTCGGCCACTGTGGATTTTAATTTTTCTCTGCGAGAGACGGAGCGAAATTCCGAGGGGGTTTTTGAGCTCACTCTCCCCATCTACGATTTGGCCCAGCCGCTTGAGATTCGATTGCGGGATGAGCAAGGCAAGATTCAACTAAGCAAAGAAGTGCCCCTGGAGGAAGGCTGGTCCCAATCACCTTTCTCGCTGGCCGTAGGAGATTTTCCCCTTAGTCTGGGCGAAGGGTTTCGCCGGCTCAGTCGCGAGCAGATGCCTCTCTCATGGTCCTCTTACGATAGCGTTTCCAACCTTTGGCTTGGTCGAATTCCCGGCGGCCTCTCTCAACAAAAATGGGAGGCTTTGGGAGAGTGGGTCTTGGGGGGAGGAGTGCTGCTTATATTTAGCGGTTCGGACGTTTACAATTTAGATTCTCCCGGATTTCGGCGATTGTCTCCCCTATCTTCTTTTCGATTGGTAGAGGGATCCGGGGAGACCTATTTGACCGGGGTCGAAAAGGACGGCACGGAGCTCGTCATGGAACAAGGGGGCACCCCCTTGTTATTCAAAAGGCGCTATGGGACCGGCTCGGTATTTTTGGTAACGGAAGGGGTGGATGGTATAAGGGAAAAAGAGTGGGAGCAGTTGTTGGAAACGGTTCCTTCCTCCGGAAGTCTTTCCTTACAAGAGGAGGCTACCTCCCTGTTGAACGATACTGTGGTCAACAGGCCTAGTCGTCTGCTGGCCTTTTTGTTGATCGGAGCAGTTTTGGGCCTTTTCGCTCTGATCGTCAATAGGGTAAATAGGGCCAGATTGAGGCTTTATCTGCTCTTGGGGAGCGGGATGGTCCTAATCCTTTTTTCCACCTTTTATATAGGACAGGAAGAAACTGTAAATAACATCTATCTGGCCCGGACTGAGTTGAATATGCGCGATGCGCGGAGCGACTGGGGGTTTGGTTCCAGTTGGCTTTCTTTCTTAGGGGCAAACGTCCCTGGGGGCGTTACCTTCGAGTTGGAGAGAGGAGGGGATTTGCCCCCCCTAGTCCAAATGCCGCAGAAGCTAAAAGAAGGTCGCTACGGCTATAACTGGAAGGAGGGGCAAGGACTGACCCTGACTCCTTCGGGGCTGAAAAGGGAAGTGAGGACTTTCCCTCAAAGGGAAGAGGGATCGCTGTTGGTTTCTTCAAATGGGGATGAGAAGTTAGAGGTGATCAACGAGTTGGGAGCGGAGCTTGATCAAGGGGTTTTCTTGACCCCGGAGGGGACTTATCCGCTTGAGGGGATAGGGAGGGGGACAAATACCCATTATCTGAGAAGTCCTGTTTCTGAACGGGAAATCAAAAGGTGGTTAAAGGAGGAATTCGTACCTTCCTACGAAAAGATGGAGAAAAGCGTTCCTCTGGAAGGACGGAGCTGGTTTCTCGGTTTTCGGAAAGAGGACCAGTTGGAGAAAAATTCCGGGGTGAGAACTAGAAAGAGAACGGTGAAACTTTACGTGATCCAAGCATGATTCCCCAAGAAATCTCGAAGATGACGAAATCTCGGCGGTGGGAGGAATTTTGTCAAGGTATAGTAAATTCCAAGACCTGGCAACCGTTTTTTACCTTCTTCCTTATTGCGGGTCTGGGCTTGTTCCTTTCCATTCCCATGGCCGCCAAAGTGCGCGGCCTTGGCAGTTTGGGTTATCTATCCAACGCGCCGGTGTTTTTCTCCTTCTATCTGCTGGCGAGTGGAATCTTTGGAGCCAATATAGGGGGGATCAGTGCCGTAAGGGAAGAGGGTTGGAAGGAAAGTTTGAAGCTCAATGCGGCCCGCATCTTTCTCGTCGGGTTCTTCAGCTTGCCCTTCGTTCTCTACGAGAGGGCCATGAGCCCGGGCGACGGAGCTCGGATGTCGCTCGTCCTTCTATACGCCTATTTGGTCGCCTTCCTCTGGGCCACCGTCAGCGGTGGCTTGGAGAGGAGCAGTCGACTGGGCTCTTCCGGGGCCTTCATTCTAAAATACGCCCTCCTTATATTTTACTTCGTAACCCCTGCCGGCTTGATAAGTCCACTCGCGGGGTCCACTATTCTATTGCAGGCGAAAGGGCCGAGATTGATCTTTCTGGTCCTCTCCGTACCTGCCGGCTTGTTGTCTTTCTTCCTAATCATCGGTAGCTGGCGTAATTTTAGGGAGTGAAAGATGAAAGAAAATAGAGAAAGAAACGTTAAAAATATATTTGCAAGGGTAAAGAAGAGGGTCCGGCATCGGGCGGGATTGCGAAGGGGAGGGATCGTCCTTTCCCTACTTTCCTTGATCCTGCTGATTTATCTGGCCGGATTGCGATTGGGTTTTCTGCCTTTGACGCTTACGCCTCGGCTGCGGCTTATATCTCTAGTTCTTTTGACCCTTCCTTTGGCCTTTTACGCCCTGGCCTATCTTTCCGCTCTCTTTAAATCGGTAGATCTGAACAGGGCCACATTCGTTTTGGACAGGAGGTTGGGCACGAGGGAGTTGACCAGCTCCTTGCTTTCCCTGGAAGAAGAGGGCAAGGATGGTCCCTTTCTCAGTAAGATTCGAGAAAGGCTTTCCCGCTTGGAGATCGATTTGAGGAAAGCCTTCCCTTTGAGAAAAACTGACCTGATCGCCAATTTCGGAGGATTGTTGACGCTTCTTTTGGTACTTGCACTGGCGTTTCTACCTGCCTCTTTGCCCGGCGGAAGATCCCTAAACAGTCCTTCTCTTTTGGGCGGGAGGGGAAAGAGAGCGGGGGAGGGAAGGACCGATCCGGCAAGGGGAGAAGAACTGAAGGGAGAGGAAAAATCTCCGGAGGAGGAAGAGGCCGGTTTGAACGATAGGGAAAGGCTATTGAGGAAAGTGAGAGAATTGAGGGAAGGAGAGGGAGTGGTATCGAGAGAGGGGGATGATCTACTCCGTTATCTGGAAGAGAAGATGGGGGGAGAGGGATTGGTTTCCAATTCCTCCGATCTCTCCGATCTGGAAGAGATGAAGAGAGAAGAAGAGAGGGGGCTGGCCGCGATAGACGATCAGAAATTGCGCAGTCTGCTGGAAGAGTTGATGGAGAGTGAAGACCCGGGCCGGAGTAGCGAGTTGGTGGAACGGGCGGACAGGCGTCTAAGTCAGATGAAGAAAGAGGGGACTGGATCTGCGGCCCAGAGTGGGGAGGAAGGGGACCGAGAGGGTACCGAACCCGAAACCGGGGAATCTAAGCGGAGCGAAGCCCGCACTGGCGAGGGAGAAGGGGATCGGGTGGCCGAGGAAGATGGGGAAAGTGGAGGTAAAAGTGAAGGTCAGGAGGAAGAAAAAGGTTCCGGCGCAGGAGGGGAGGAAAACGGAGACGAAACTCTCTCCGAGAGAAGGGAGTCCAGTTCCGTCAAGGAGGGGGAAAGAAGAGAGGGTGAAACCGCCAGTTCCCCCTATGAAGAGCGACCGGAAGAGAAGTCACCTTCTTCCCAATCTGAGCCTCGTACGGAAGAAGGGAGAGATCAGGACGAAAGTGCTGACTTCGACCGCTCCGGCGGAGATAAGCCGGGCGAGGGATCCGCTGTCGAGGAGAAAGGCAGTTCCCAGGCGGCTCCCCCGGATGAGCGTTCCTTGACCGATACTTCACCCGAGTTCTCTTTGCAAAGGCTGCCGGGCAAGACGGCTTCGGACCCCTCTTTTAGGGAGTACCTGACTTTGGGCGTCCCCATCGAGACGGGGGAGAGTGAAGTTGAGGATCAGGGCGAGCGAAAGGTGAACGTCGATTACCAAAAGCTTCGGTCTATCTTTACCTGGAAAAGTTTATCCGAGGAAGAGGAGAAGATCGTCCGGCGTTACTTCGACGGCCTCACTCGCTCCGCCGGGCAGTGAAATTTTATGGCGGGGGCTCTAAATACTAGATGAAGGGAGGAAAGCTAAAAGAGATGATCACAGAAGAGGAAGTGCAGCAGGCTCAATCTAATTTTCAGAAGATAGAGGAAAGCATGGCGGAGGTCGTAGTCGGTCAAAAAAACGTCATCAATTCCGCCTTAATCTGCTTGCTTTGCCGGGGCAATTTGTTGCTTGAGGGGGTTCCGGGGTTGGGCAAGACGTTGATAGTCAGGACTCTGGCCAGTACTTTGGGACTCGAGTTTTCTCGGATTCAGTTTACGCCTGACTTGATGCCGGCCGACATAGTGGGGACGAACATAATTACTGAAAAGAGAGGGGAGCGACGTTTTTCCTTTTCCGAAGGGCCGATATTTGCTAACGTGGTATTGGCCGATGAGATCAATAGGGCCACGCCCAAAACTCAGGCCGCTTTGCTTGAGGCGATGGAGGAAAAGACAGTTACCGTGGGCAATGAAACCTACTCTTTGGAAGAACCCTTCATCGTGCTGGCCACGCAGAATCCGATCGAAATGGAAGGCACTTACCCCTTGCCCGAAGCGCAGGTGGATCGGTTCACTTTCAAGGAGGACGTGCGCTATCCCGATCTGGAAGAGCTGGTGGAGATCGCCGAGAGGAATACGGAAAACCATGGCTTGACCCTTCCGGAAAGCCGGGTAACTGGAGAAGAGATCTTGCAGGCCCGACGCGTGGTGGAGGAAATCCCGCTTGCCGTGGAGCTGAGGCGTTACGTGGCCCGGTTGGTGATGGCCACCCATCCCTCGTCGGAATTTGCCCCTTCCGCGGTGGACTCTTACGTGGAATACGGAGCCAGTCCGCGGGCCGCTCTTTCCTTGATCAGAGGGGCCAAGGCCCACGCTTTCCTCGCCGGGGAATATAACGTGAGTCTGGAAGATATCGAAGCCACTTTCCTCCCCGCTTTTAGACATCGATTGATCTTCAACTTTAGAGGAGAGTCCGAAGGCATTGAAGTGGAGAAGTTGTTAGGGGAAGTTTGGGAGAGTGTGGAAGTGGTCTAGACTGGAGAGATGAAAAATTTAATCGATCGCGATTTCTTGGAGAGATTGGAAGAGCTTTCCTTCATCTTTAAAGGCAGGAGGCGGGCTCACCTGTCCGGCAGCCATTCCTTTCCCCGCAGCGGCGTGGGGATCGAATTCGCCGACTTTAGGGAATACGCCCCGGGAGACGATTTCCGCTATATAGATTGGAATACCTCGGCTCGACTGGACAGGCTTATGGTCAAGACCTTCGTCCGCGAGTTTACTTTGCCCATTTACGTTTTGCTCGATCTGTCCGCTTCCATGCAATTGGGCCAACCCGAGAAGGCTACCTATGCGGCCCGTCTAGCTTTGGCCTTGAGCTACCTGGGGCTAGAAGACGGGGACCGGGTGGGGCTATTTCCCTTCGCCGCGGACCTCTTTTCCCCCGTCCTTCCGAGACATGGCCCCAACCAGATCGGTCGGATGTTGGCGGAGTTGAGGGAAGCCGAACCGGAGGGGAAGACGTCCATCGACGAGGCAGTCGAAGGCTTTCTTCGATTGACGGAGGAGAGCGGTCTAGTGATAATAATCAGCGATCTGCTTCTGGAGGGTGGTTACGAGGAAGGTTTGGCCCGGCTGCTCCATCGGGGGGACGATCTGGTAGCGATCCAGATCCTTTCCCCGGAAGAAATGGAGCCCGAAGTTTCGGGCCAACTGCGGCTGGAGGGAGTGGAATCGAACCGTTCTCTGGAAGTGAACACGGATCGCGGGGCGGTAGAGGATTACGTGCGAAACTTTCGCCGTTATCAGGAGGATTTAAATCAGTTCTTCTCCAGTCGGGGAGTCCCTTACCTGGTAACCGAAACAGATTTTCCCCTTCATCGCCTGATTAATGAACGGATGAGGGCGGAGGGAATCTTACAATGATTCTGGGAAATGTCCCCGCTCTTTATTTGCTTTCTTTATTGGTTCCGGTAGGGTTGCTTTACTTCCTGCGAGAGAGGGGCAGGTCTTATCCGGTATCGGCGCTGTTTTTGTGGGAACGTTCGGGACTCACCCGAAGACGGCAGGCGGCTCGCTTTAGGCCTCGTCTGGAAGCCCTTTTGTTTCTTCAGTTGATGCTTGTGGCTCTTTTGGCCTTTTCTTTGGCCGACCCGGGATTGTTGGGGAAGGAGAGCGGCGTCTCGCGGTTGGCCGTTCTCTTGGACGGCAGCGCCAGCATGCGGACTCTGAGCGAGGACGGCGAAACTCGCTACGACAAGGCGAAGGCGGCGGCCCTTGAGTTGATCGAAGAACTGAACCCGGGGGAGGTAATCGTGGTGCAGCTGTCCAGTTCTCCGCGCCTTTTGGTCGGCCCGCAAGAGAAGGGGAGCGAGGCCTGGGGAAAGCTTAAGGATTCTTCGCCCAGTTGGCGCGGCGATGGGACTGCCGCCGAGCTAGGGGAGATTATCAACTCCTGGGGGGGAGTGGAAGATTTTCAAAAAGTTTTCCTGCTGAGCGATCGCCGTTGGAACTTACCTTTTTCTTCGGACAAACTGGAGCAGAGGTCCTTTTCCGGGGGAGAGAACGTGGGGATAGAACAGTTTTCCGTTCGGGCAGAGGAAACTGGGGAGGACTTCCAGATATATCTGAAGGTAAAAAATTATTCCTCCCGGGAACAAATTTTTCCTTTAACCGTTCAAGGAGGGGGGGCGAAGAAAGAGAGGTCAGTTTCTTTGCCTGCGCGAGGTTCTAAAAAGTTCTTTTTCAGTCTTGCTTCCGAAGTAGTTGCTTCGAGTAGGAGTTTTTCCGCCGCCCTAGACGTCGAAGACGATTTTAAGGGGGATAATCGGCGTTATTTCGATCTGCCGACCGAACCCGGTCTGGTCGTCGATTGGCGCGGTAAAGGGAACTTTTATCTGGAGAGAGCCCTTGAGGCTTACGGTCCGCTAAAAATCGCACAACCGGGGGAGAGGGCGGATTTGACGGTCGCCTATGATACCACCCTCCCCGCTTCGACGAAAGGAGACCTGTTGGCCGTCAATTCCGGTATCGAAGGTATATTAAAGCTAAATGGGGAGGTCTCCAATCCCCGATTGGAGCTTAGGCGTCCTTCCGATCTGCTCCTGCGAGGGGTTGACCCGGAAGATCTGTTTATAGCTTCGGCCTCGCTGGCGGAAGTAAGCGTTCCCGGCAAGACGGTTATCGAGGCGGAAGGGAGTCCGCTACTGTTTCGGACCACGAAGGAGGGGGGGAAGGTAGTCTTTCTGGGCGGTGATCTCTCTCGCAGCAATCTGCCCTTGACGGTCGACTTTCCTTTACTGATCGGCAATGTCTTGCGCTGGTTTGGCCAAACCCTCCCTCAGAGAGGGGTTAAGTGGCGACTGACGGGGGATCGGATCGAAATCGGGCCTTACGGCGAGGTCAATAGACTGGAGGGGCCCACTGGGGAGG
>Ga0207797_1002711_pt1 | contig 12168 bp, 14 predicted proteins | sample PRCRCaboRojoPR_6_FD_187275 | JGI IMG/M metagenome (GOLD analysis project Ga0207797, IMG submission 187275) | Marine sediment microbial community from Cabo Rojo, Puerto Rico - PR CR 10% Liquid 1 (SPAdes) | ecosystem: Environmental > Aquatic > Marine > Coastal > Sediment | place: Cabo Rojo, Puerto... | reverse complement strand
GACCTCGGCGAGGCGATCCTCGATCCCCGCCGGCAGGTCGCGCCGGACCCCGCCTGGGGTGGTATACATGTGGTAGACGCGGCCGCCGGTGATCGCCTCGAAGATGTCCAGGAGGCGGTCACGATCGGCGATGCCCCAGAACTGGTTGGTGTACATCCCCACGCTGGCGGCATGGCCGCCGAAGTAGAACAGATGGGCGCAGATGCGCGACATCTCCAGGACCAGGACGCGGATCCACCGGGCGCGCTCGGGGACCTCAAGCCCGCCGAGGGTCTCCACTGCCCGGGCATAGGTCTCCTCCATGGGGACCGGATCGGGTACGCAGATGCGGGGCACGAGGGCGATGTTCTGGATCCAGAGCCGCTCCTCCATGAGCTTCTCGAAGCCGCGATGGAGGTATCCGGCGTCCGCGTCCACGTGCTGCACCTCGTCGCCGCTCAGATGCACCCGCAGGGCGTAATTGCCCTCGATCCCGGGATGGTTCGGGCCCCAGTACAGCTCGTACTCCTCGCTCGGGGGGTGCTGCGTCGGCTGGTAGTTCTCCGGTCTCATGTCTCCTCGATGCCCCCGCCTCGTTGCTCCACGTCGGCGAGCCAGTCGGGGCGGTAATCGCGCCAGTCGTACTGCTCCTCCACGTAGTCAATGCTCGAGAAGGACTTGAGCATCGGGGGCGGCCCGTGCCATTCGGTTAACACGAACGGTCGCAGGTCCGGGGCCCCCTCGAACTCCACGCCGAACATCTCATGGATGTCACGCTCGAAGTAGCCGGCCGGGATGAAGAGGTCGTACACCGAGACGTAGCGCCCGGGCTCGCGCGGGATGCGCACGTGGGCCGAGACCATGACCTTGGTCTCGTAGGACCAGACGTGGTAGACGAGCTCGAACTCGTCGGTCTGCGGCCAGTCGACGCACGATATGGCCGACAGGTGGAGGTAGCCTGCCTGGCCCTTCAGCAGTGCCAGCAGGCCCGGCAGGCGCTGGCCCGGGACGCGGAGCTTGACGCGGCTGCCGCTTACCCGGCTGATCTCCAGACCGGGTAGCTGGCTCAGGACCTCGTCGACGGGCGTGGGGACCTGCTCGGCCGTCATACCAGGGACCCGCTCCCGCGCTTGTCGGCCAGGGGCACCCCCAGCTCCCGGTGGTAGGGGGCATAGCGCTCCAGGTGAGCCGTGTGCGGGCCCAGGGTCTGGTGCTCCAGCAGGCCGTAGCGCCTGGCCTCGGCGACCACATCGGTGGGCCCCTCCCAGCGCGTGCCGAACAGGCTCTGCTGCTGTGCCAGGTAGGCGTCGTAGCGTCGGTAGTAGTCCTCCCAGGCACGGGCCTCGCCGCGGTCGATGCGTGCCATAAGCTCCAGGAACATCTGCTGGATGGCCTCCGGACGGGGCATGCAGCCGGCGATGTAGAGCTCCACGGGGATGTAGTTGCCCAGCTGCTTGATGGTGGCGTAGCTGTGCCAGTACATGCCGCCGTTGATGGTGCAGGAGCCGAAGCCCACCACGTACTTGGGGCCCGGCATCTGCTCGTAGGTCAGGATCACCCGTTTCAGGGTCTTGACCGCCAGGTAGCCGGTGATCAGGAGGATGTCGGCCTGTCTCGGCGTTGCCATGGGCTGGATGCCCATGCGCTCCAGGTCGAAGCGCGCCGTAATGGACGGTGGCAGCTCGATGGCGCCGCAGCCCGTGCAGTAGTGCAGCACGAACAGGGACCGCGCCCGACAGTGGTCGGCGAACTGGTCCACCACCCGGCGCAGCAGCGAGCGCTCCTCGCCGCCCACGTCACGGCAGGCCACCTCGGTATTGGGATCGGACTCGATGGGTATGGTCTTGCCTGCCATAGGTGCCTCTGCAGGTCTAGCGGAGCATGATCAGGGCCAGGCCGAGAAGGGCGATGCCGGTGGGCCACTTCCACATCCAGTGCAGCACGCGCTCGGCCCGGTAGCGGGGGAACAGATTCGTCAGGGTCAGGGGGATCGCCGCCACCGCGAAGACCTTGAGCAGAAAGCCCGGCCAACTGGCGCCGCCGCCCAGGAACAGGACGGTGAAAAGCGCCCCGGCGGTATAGATCTGGAAGCACTGCATGACGAACAGCGCGCCCATGAACTTGCCGCCCATCTCCACCATCGGACCGGTCGCGATCTCCGCAGGGGCCGTATAGATCTCGAACGGCTCCTTGGCAAGCATCCCGTAGGTGGCAATGAGCATGGCCAGCGCCAGCAGCGGCATCTGGAAGACCCCCCAGGTGCCACCCTGCATGGCCAGGATCTGCGGCAGGCTGGTCGTACCATAGGCGATGGCCACCCCGGCGACTACCAGCATCAGCGGGATGTCGTAGCCCACCATGGCCGTGAGCGCGCGCGATATCCCGATGGAGCCGTTCGGGTTCGCGCACTGGCCAACGCCCAGGGCCAGTCCCAGGGAAGGCACCATGAGCAGGTAGACCAGGGTGATGAGGTCGCCGTGTGCAGCCAGCCCCTGCATGCCTGGAACGGGCAGGAAGAGGACCACGGCGATCACGCCGCCCACCACCATCATGATGGAGATCTCGTGCATGGGGCCGTGGGATATCTGGCTGCGCTTGCCGTAGAGCTTGACGATGTCGTACACGGGCTGCAGCAGGGGCGGTCCCACGCGACGCTCGATGCGGGCCCGGAGCCGGCGCATGAACAGCACTAGCACGAGCCCGACCAGGAAGGCGACCAGCGGCATCAGGAGCATCTGCACGGCGACGGTCATCATGAGGCCTGTATCCACCAGAGCAGCAGCACGACTCCGACTACCAGGTAGGCGGGCAGCGGAGCCGCCCGGTACAGGCCCTGGAAGGCCGAGGCTGCGAGCTCGACGAGGGTGACCAGGCCCGCCTCCAGCCAGCGCACGCTCCCGCGGTAGGCCGGGGCCAGGGCCCGCATCAGCCCGGGGTAGAAGTCATGGCTGTAGTGAAAACGGATATCGGCGGAGAGGAAATGCCCGCCGGCATAGTTGTCCCACTGATGGGTGCGCTGGCTCGGGCTGCCCAGCAGGAAGACCGCCAAGCCGACGGCCAGCCCGAAGGTCAGGGCGCCGCCCACCCAGACCATATCAAGGTTGCCGTTGCCCGTGGTGAGTCCGCCGAGGTGGTATGCAGGCGCTGCGAGGCCGATGGCCTCGAGGGCAGGAGCGACCGCGTCCAGGACCAGGCCGGGCGTGACCCCGGTCACCATCACCACGAGCGCGGTAATCAGCATGGGCAGACGCATACTCCATGGGACCTCCTGTACGGCATGATGTTCGACCCTGAGCTGTCCGAGAAAGGTGTTATGGATGAGCTTGTAGACGCTCAGGATGGTGCCCAGGGTGGCAATCACCGCTGCGATGAATAGCAGCGGCTGTTCGCCGTTCAGCAGGGCCTTGTAGATCATCCACTTGGAGACGAAGCCGTTGGTCGGGGGCAGGCCTGCCAGGCCGATGATCCCGATCAGCATGGTGATGAAGGACAGGGGCATGCGGCTGATCAGCCCGCCAAGGCGATCCAGATCCGAGGTGCCCGTGCGATAGATCACTGCGGCCACCGCGAGGAACAGCCCGGCCTGGTACGTGGCATGGTTGAACACGTGCATCAGGCCGCCGGCGGCGCCCAGGGCGGAGCCCGCCATGAGCCCGAGCAGCATGTAGCCGCCCTGACCGATCCCGTGCCAGGCCAGCAGCATGCGGGCATCGCTCTGGGTCAGGGCGATGAAGGTCGGGACGATCGCGGTGATCGCCGCGATCCAGGCAAGTAGCCCCTGGGCGTCCAGGAAGGTGAAGGGTACCTGCAGCGCTGTCAGGTGCTGCGGGCCGATCAGCTGGATCAGCACCACGGCCATGGCGAACAGGCCCATGCGCGCACTGATGGCGCTGACAAAGGCGGTTACCGGCCCGGGTGTCTCGGCATAGGCCTCGGCCTGCCACAGGTGGAAGGGCACGAAGGCCATCTTGATCCCGAAGCCGGCTGTGAACAGCAGCACCAGGAGCCAGAGGGAGCCCGCGGAGAGCTCGGGCACGGCCGCCCGGAGGTCCGCGAGCTGGAGGGAGCCCACCTGGACATCGACCAGCACGACGCCCGCGAACACGGCCATGCCGCCGGCCAGCGTGTAGACCAGGTAGCGCAGCGATGCCCGCTCGGCGGGTCCGCCGGCCTGGGTCAGGATCAGGTAGCCTGACCACGTCGCCAGCTCCCACCCCACGAACAGGCTGAGCAGGTCACCGCTGGCCAGCAGGATGAGCATAGCCAGGACGTTCAGGGCCACCGTAACGTGCAGTAGCCGGCGCCGCGGATAGGTTCTGCGCCAGGCGCCGGCGGCATACCACGTGGCGAGCAGGGCCGCGGCTACCAGGATCAGGGCGAAGAACCAGCCCAGTGCCCCCATCTGCCAGTGAAGGGTGTGGCCCAGCACGGCGAAGCTCACGGCCGAGCTCGCGGGCATCGGCAGGCCCGCCAGCAGCGCGAGCTGCCCGGCGTACAGGCCAGCCCCTAGCCAACCTGCCCAGGCGCGGGCCCCGAGCCAGGCCATGGCAACAGCGGTGATCAGCGAGAGGAGGAGGAGACCGTCGAGCAGGGTCATGGCTGGCCGGGCTCAGAGGCGCTCAGTCGTGGCAGGGCCGTGGCGGGGCCAGGCACGCTGCTCGCCACCTGATCCAGGCGCTGGGCGACGGGGCCGATCAGCACCACCGCCAGCAACAAGGCCAGGATGAGCGGGACGCCCCGGCCGATGCGTGCCCGCACCCGTACCGCAGGCTCACCGCTGTAGAGCTGGCGTGCCAGGGGGATCAGATAGCCGGCTTCCACCACCGTGATCACCAGCACTAGGGCAGCGGCCGCGGCGTAGGGACCGCCGCCCGTGCCCAGCAGGGCCTGCAGCAGCACGAGCTTGGCCCAGAAGCCGGGCAGCGGCGGCACCCCGACCAGCGACAGGGCCAGCAGCACGAATGCGGCTGCCGACCACGGGGCGCCGGCGGCCAGGCCGCGTGTCTGGGGGCGCCGCCTCGGCCAGTCTGCGATCATGACGAACAGCGCGGGCTTGACCAGGAGATGGTGGAGGCCTAGCGCCAGGCCTGCCGCAATCCCTGTTGGGTTGGAGACCGAGAAGGCGAGGGCCATGAGCCCCAGCTGACCGATGGAGGAGTAGGCCAGCATGCGGCGCAGGTCCTGGGCGCGGTAGGCTGCCAGCTCGCCTGCGAGCACGGTGACGGCGGCCACCCCCAGCAGGACCATGGCAGCGCCCGTATCGGCGAAGATCGTTGTGAGCAGGCGCAGGACCACGAGCAGGGCCAGCTTGGAGACCGCGCCTGCCAGGAGCCCGGCGACCCGCGGCGAGGCGGCCCCGTAGACCTCGGGGACCCAGGTATTGAGCGGGAAGAGCTCGGCCTTGACCCCCAGGCCGGCGAGCAGGAGGGCGAAGGCGGTCAGAACCAGAGGATCGCTCATGGCACCTGGTGTCACCTGCGCCAGCTGGGCCAGGTTCAGGGTGCCGGTGGCTGCGTAGATCAGGGCGATGCCGAGCAGGGCCAGGGCCGAGCCGGTGGCCCCCAGCAGCAGGAAGCGCAGCGTAGCGGCTGCCTGGGCCCCTGTGCCCTGGCTCACCACCAGCCCGAAGGAGGCGAGGGCGGTCAGCTCGTAGAGCACGAACAGGTTGAACAGATCGGCGGACAGGGCCAGACCGCTGCCCGCACCCACCAGGAGCAACGTCAGGGTAGCGGCGCGATTGGGGTCGTGACCTTCGCGAGGCCACAGGACGAGCGCCAGCAGCGCCAGGGCGCCGCACCAGAGCAGGCCCAGCTGGTCGGCCTGCCAGGCGATCCCCATGGGTGCAGGCAGACCACCCAGCTCGATCACCAGCGGCCCGTGGACGACGGCCTGCTGCCACAGGGCGGCGACCAGAGCCACCTGGACAACCAGTATCAGGGGGCCCGCCACGCGGCTCGCAAAGGGGCTCGCCCGGTGCAGGCTCGGTAGGACGAAGGCGCCCAGCACCGGAACGGCGAGGAGCAGTGCCGGGCTCATGGCGCCCTCCGCCGGATCTCACTGCCTGTGCCGTCGGGGTCGGAGGCCAGGCGCTCGCCGATGACCTGCAGGTCAACGCTGCCATAGGTGCGATGGATGCGCACCACTAGGGACAGGGCGAAGGCGAGGATCCCCACCCCGATGACGATGGCGGTCAGGATCAGGGCCTGGGGGACCGGGTCAACCATGGCGGGTGCGGCCCCCGGGCCGAGGATCGGGGCAGCCGCCTCGGGTCGGAAGCCGGCCGCCACCAGGGCCAGATTGACCCCGGCCTCCACCAGGGTCAGCCCCAGAAGGACCCGGATGAGATGCCTGCGCGTGAGCATGGTGTACAGGCCGATGAGCAGCAACGCTACCGCCGCGCCGTAGAACATGATCCCGAGGAGGTCGCTGTGCGATGTCATGCCTCGTCCTCGGTGAGGAGTCGCCCCATGAGACCGGCCAGCTCCGCGCCCACCTTGAGGCCCAGGGCCAGATACAGTACGGGCAGGCTGCCGGCAGACAGGAGCTCGCCGAGCTCACCCCCGGGGAAGGGCGCCATGAAGCCGTCCCCGGCGAGGCCCGCCAGCGCGATGAGCAGGAAGGCGGCACCGGCGCTGCCCTCTACCCAGGTGGTGATGCGCTCGTCGATCCCGGCGTTCGGCTGTGCCAGCAAAGGCAGGAAGAAGGCGACCGCCAGGATGGTCCCCCCCTGGAAGCCGCCGCCCGGGGTCAGGTGCCCGTGGAGGATGATGTAGGCGCCCAGCACGAGCAAGAATGGGAACAGCGCGTCCGCTGCTGTGGACAGGATGAACCCGGCCGGGGATTGGCTGCGACCCGCGCGCGTACCCTGACCCAGGACCATCCCGGCCGCGGTGGCCGCGGTGAAGAGGATGGTCAGCTCGACCAGGGTGTCCATGCCGCGGTAGGCCAGCACCACGGATGTGACGATATTGGCAGCCCCCACCTGGCTTGGTGACTGCTCCAGGATGGGCCCGCCGGCCCGCAGTGGGGGGTTACCGAAGCCGAGCTCTGCCATGACCGAGGCCAGCAACGCGCCCAGGCCGGCAAGGAATAGCAGCGCTGCCAGGTCTCGACCCCTCATGGATCGTATCGTCCAGCAGCGCCGAGGCGGTGGACGGTATACGCCAGCAGGACACCGCTGAGGCCGGTCCCGACGGCGGCCTCCGCCAGGGCGACATCGGGTGCGCGAAGGATGACGAACAGCACCGACAGGGCTAGCGACACGACCGAGGCTGCAGCGATGGCCGCCAGCAGGTCGCGCAGCAGCAGCACGGCGAATGCCGCGGCCAGCATGACCACCAGGGACAGACCCAGGAGCCAGATCATGGTTCCCCCCGCGACCTCTGCCAGGGCCGCATACCTGCCAGCTCGGTGGCGCGTGCGATGGTCGATGAGCTGACCGGTGACGTGAGCATGACGAACAGGGCGATGACGAGCAGCTTGAGGGCCCATCCAGGCTGTGCCAGGGCCAGACCGAGGAGCAGCGCCAGGGCGCCTAGCGTGGCGGCCTTGGTCCCCGCCTGAAGCCGCGTATAGACGTCGGGCATGCGGAGCAGGCCGAGGGAAGCCAGGAACATGAAGGCGGCACCGGCGAGCAGCACCAGGTCGGCCAGCAGGCTCATGGCTGTGTGCCCTCCAGAACCCGTGCCAGGGCCACCACACCCACGAACGCCAGTGCCCCGTAGATCAGGGCAACGTCCAGATAGATGGGATTGTCCATGACGTAGGCGAGCCCCGCGAGCGCGGCGGTGGTCATGACGGCCAGGGCGTCGCCGGCTACGAAGCGATCCGGCGTGGTCGGCCCGATGAGCAGGCGCCAGGTCGCCATGAGCGCAGCCGCCCCGAGCAGGACCGCGGCGATCCATTGAACAGAGGTCATGACAGGAAGGCCTCGATGTGGCGTTCGAAACGGGAGGCGATGGCCTCGGTGGCCGAGGCGAGATCCTGGCCCGGGGTGACATCGATCCAGTGCACCCGCAGACGGTCCTCCAGGACATCGACGGTCAGCGTGCCCGGGGTCAGGGTGATGCTGTTCGCCAGCAGCAGGCGGCCGAGCGTCGAGCGCAGTCCCGTCTGAACCTCCACCATGGCCGGGTCGACGGGCAGCCGGGGCGAGAGGATGCGGCGCGCCATGTCGAGATTGGCCTTGACCAGGGCCCACAGGAACACCCCGAGGAAGCGCGCTACGTGCCAGGGGAGCGCGGGGCTGACGCGCACGGCATCCAGCAACGCTAGCTGGCGCTGGGCCAGCAGGGTGACCAGCGCCGCGACGATGACACCCGCCACCAGCTCCTGGGGCGACAGCGAGCCGGTCAGGGCGATCCACAAGGCCAGCGCAACGGCCATGCCCAGGCCATTGCGGCGGGTGATCAGGGCTGAGGTCATAAGGCTAGGCACTGGACTAGGTGATCGCCTGCGCAAGCACGCACCGTGCCAGGCACTGGCTGCTCCAGGGCGGGCTGCCCGAGAACGGGTGTGGTGGCGTACGCAGGGCAGACATTGGTAACCATGGCGCGAGATACCGGCGGCCGCGCTGTTACCTCACGGTAACGTCCGTGCGCACGCCATGACCCGCTGGTAACCCGAGATCGCCCTTGACCAGGTCAGCCAGCGCGCTCGCGCTTCCTGCGACAGGCCGTGCCGGTGGCGGCCCGGAACTTGCTAAGAAACTTCGATGCTCTAAGAGGTGACGACCAACGAGCATCCCGCAGCCCCGCCCTGCGGGATGTGCGAACGAGTGGAGGTTATGGCCGAGGACTCGGTACTCAAGCGCTTGATCCAGGCAGAGCTCGACGCCCAGAAGCGGGTGGACGAGGCCTTCAAGGAGCGCGACGAGATGGTTGACGGGGCGCTAGAGGAGGCACGAGCGGCCGAGGAGCGGTTCAAGAGGCGCATCCCGGATCTGCACGACTCCTTCGTTAAGAAGGCCGAGCAGGACGCCCAGCAGGCCAGCGCCGAGGTCGAGCGGCGCTATCAGGAGAGCGCGGACCGGCTGCGCTCCATGGCCCGGGGCGCCGAAGACGAGGCACTGGCGCTGGCGATGGCCATCCTCCTGGACCCGGAGCGACTGTAGCCGGTGGCAGCGCATCCCGGCATCCGAGGGTCACATTAGATGGGGTCTGCGCGGGACTACGCCTATCTGCAGGGCCGGCTTGGCTCCCTCTTCGCGTTTCTGCCCTCTGGCGAGTGGCTGGATGCGCTGATCGAGCAGGGTGAGGAGCAGCAGGCTAGGGTACTGACGCAGCTGGGCCTGGCGACCCTGGTCGTGGAGCGCACGATCGCTGACGTGGATCTGGAGCAGGCGTTGATCAGCCGTCTGGTGGATGAGGCGTTGCGCCTCATCCGGCCCCTGTCCGGCAAGGCCCGGGGTCTCCTGACCCACTGGATGCGGCGCTTCGAGCTCATCAACCTGAAGCTGATCCTGCGTGGCAAGCAGACCGGCATACCCGTGCAGCAGGTCCGCGAGCAGCTGGTGGACATCGGGCCCCTGGCAGCGCTGCCGCTCGAGGACTTGCTGCAGGCCGACGATGTTGCAGAGGCGTTGCGGCATCTGGCTCGCAGCCCCTATGGCGAGGTCGGGGTGCGGGCCGAGCGTGTATTCGCCGAGAAACGGGAGCTGTTCGATGTGGAGGCCTCTCTGGATCGGGACTACTTCGTCGGCCTTACGCAGCGCGTCAACGGCCTGCCGCAGGGGGACCGGCAGTCGCTGCGGCCGGTAGTCGGACGGCTGATCGATCAGATCAACCTGGTGTGGCTGTTGCGCTATCGCTTCGCGGCCGGCCTGTCGCCACCCTACACCTATTTCCTGCTCATACCGTCCGCCTATCGCCTGAGCAGCCAGCGGCTGATGGAGCTGGCCCGGCTGGAGAGCCTGGAGCAGGTCGTGGCAGCGCTGCCGCCGCCGCTCGACCAGCAGGCCACGGGCAGCCGGACGGTGCGCGAGGTCGAGGCGGCGCTGGAGGTGGAGACCGAGGCGGTGGCCTACCACGTGCTCCGGCGTACGGTCTTCAACCTGGGGCAGGCACTGGCCTATCTCCACCTGCGGGAGAAGCAGATGCTGAGGATCCATGTGGCGCTCAAGGGGCGCCGGCTTCGCCTGGATCCACAGCTGCTGCGCGATGCCGCCGGGATGACGAGCTGAGCGGAGGAGGGCCGTAGCGATGCTCACACCGGTGCCCATGCACCACGTCACGGTCTACCTCATGCGTGAGGACGGCCCCAAGGCAGCCGTGTCCCTGGCCGAGAGCGGTGTCTTCGATCCGGCCGAGGAGGGCGTCGACAGCGAGGACCTGCCCGAGCTGCCGGACCGAGAGTACCGCGAGCTCTATGCCAGCGCACGCCGCCGCCTGGACAAGAGCCTGGAGCACCTGGGCCTGCATGCGCCACCGGCCCCGGCAGACCCGGAGGCAGTGGATGAGGCGGAGCTGCGCGAGCTCAATGATTGGCTGGGCGAGGTGTGGCGAGAGTGCTCGTCCTGTCAGAAGGAGCAGCGGCGGATCGATGACGAGGCCCGCCAGCTCCAGCAGCTGGAGGAGCTCCTCGGTTACTACCAGGGCCTGGACATCGACCTGGGTCTCCTGCAAGGGGGGCTACGGTTCCTGGATGTGCGTATCGGGACGGTGCCCTCCGACGAGCTGCGCCGGCTGCGCATGGCGGTGGCGCTCAACGGCTACACGCTGACGGAGCTGACGCGCAGCGAACGGACGGTCACGGTAGCCCTGGCCGGCATGGGGGGCACCGAGTCGGAGCTGGACAGCGTGCTGCAGGCGGCCTCGTTCCGTAAGCTGCAGCTGCCACCCGAATTCCAGGCCCACCCAGAAGAGGTCCGGGTCGAGCTGGATCGGCGGCGGGAGCAGCTCCAGGCCCGGCGCCAGGAGCTGCAGGCGCGTGTCGATGCGGGCCGCAAGCGCCACGGCGAGGATGTGCGCGCTGCGGCGCAGCGCCTGGCAGTAGCGGAGTCCTTCGTGTCCCTGTCGGAGGGGCTGCGCTGTCGGGGCTCGCTCAGCCGCGCCACTGGCTGGGTGCCCAGCGACCGCCTGGACAGCCTCAGGGATCGACTCCAACGCCGTCTCGGGGGACGCCACGTCCTCCAGGCGCGGGTCCCGGAGCCGGCGGAGCGGGGTCAGGTGCCCTCGGTGATGCGCTATCCACGCTGGCTACAGCCCTTCGCCACCCTGGTGCGCAACTACGGCGTGCCCCGCTACGGGGAGTTCGATCCCACCTGGCTGTTCGCGATCACGTTCGTGCTCATGTTCGGCATGATGTTCGGCGACATCGGGCACGGGCTGGTGATCGCCGCCGGCGGTGTGGCCCTGCGGCGGCGCCTTCGCGGGTTCGCGCCGTTCGTCGTGGCGGCCGGGCTGTCGTCGACGGTCTTCGGCGTCGTCTATGGCAGCCTGTTCGGATATGAAGAGGTGATCCACCCGTTGTGGATGTCACCCCTGTCCAATCCAACCCTGATGCTCGAGCTAGCCCTCTACTGGGGGGTTGCCTTCATCCTGCTGGCCACCGCGCTGACCATCCGCAACCGCGTGGCCGAAGGGCGCTGGGGCGAGGCCCTGCTGGATGGAACGGGGTTGGCCGGCCTGCTCCTGTATGTGGGTCTGCTCTATGCGGCCTATCGCTGGGTCGAGGCGGGTGATCTGGGCACATGGGCGACCACGGGGGTGGTGCTGCCGCTGGCGGCGGTGCTCGGCTACAAGTGGGCCACCTTCCAGGCGCCGCTCGGCGAGCGTCTCCTGGTGGTCGGGATCGAGGGCTTCGAGACGCTCATGAGCTACGTGACCAATACATTGTCATTCCTTCGCGTGGCGGCCTTCAGCCTCAACCATGTGGCCCTGGCCGTAGCGGTCTTCACCCTGGCCGGGATGATGGATGCCGTGGGGCACTGGATTACGGTGGTCCTGGGCAATGTGTTTATCCTCGTGCTCGAAGGGGCGATCGTTGCGATCCAGGTCCTGCGTCTCGAGTACTACGAGGGCTTCTCCCGCTTCTTCAGCGGCGACGGGCGAGAGTTCCGCCCCCTGTCCCTGGCGGGGAGCCCGGTAGCCGGTCGGACCCCCTAGGCCGCGGACCAGACAAGAACCGTTATAGAGGAGGGGTGCACTATGCTGTGGGTCGTTGCCATCATGACGCTGAGCCTGCTCGGCG
>Ga0207797_1002710_pt1 | contig 12172 bp, 8 predicted proteins | sample PRCRCaboRojoPR_6_FD_187275 | JGI IMG/M metagenome (GOLD analysis project Ga0207797, IMG submission 187275) | Marine sediment microbial community from Cabo Rojo, Puerto Rico - PR CR 10% Liquid 1 (SPAdes) | ecosystem: Environmental > Aquatic > Marine > Coastal > Sediment | place: Cabo Rojo, Puerto... | reverse complement strand
TAGGATTTTAATGCTGGCCTCAGAAGTTACACCTTTTGCCAAAACGGGGGGCCTCGCTGACGTGGCAGGAGCTCTTCCCAAAGTTTTACACGAAATGGGTCACGATGTCCGCGTTATCATGCCTCGGTACGGTTCTATTAGTGAACGCAAGTTTGTACTGCGAGATGTGATTCGATTAAAGGAAATCCCTGTACAAATGGGAGATAACGAATACGTCACCAGTGTAAAATCAGCCTTTATTCCTGATTCCAAAGTTCAGGTTTATTTTCTTGAATATAAACCGCTATTTGGTCGCAATGAGCTTTATGTGGACTCTGAAACGGGAACAGATTTTTATGACAATGCGCATCGGTTCATGCTATATTGCCGGGCTGTTCTTGCCACGATCAAACTGCTGCACTGGAAACCGCAAGTTATCCATAGTCATGATTGGCAAGCCGCCCTTGTTCCCTGGCTTTTAAAACATGACTTTGCTGATGACCCTTTTTTCGATGAAACAGCTTCGTTGCTTTCCATCCACAATATGGCATACCAGGGTTCCTTTTCTTCAGATTTGCTTGAGGAAATAGGTCTCCCAGATTCATTAAGAGAGAAATCAGAAGAATTAGACAAAGCTGGCAATATCAATTTTCTCAAAGCCGGTATCCTGTCAGCAGATGCCATTGCTACCGTGAGTCCGACTTATAGTCAGGAAATTCAAACCAGTGACGACATGGGAGCCGGATTGAGGGATGTGCTCATTCAGAGAAAAGAAGATATATACGGCATCTTAAATGGTGTTGATTATGATGTGTGGAATCCGGGAATGGATACTTTCATAAAAAAGAATTATGGAGCTGATAGTTTAGAAGACAAGGCTGAAAACAAAAAAGATATCCTGGAAAAAGCAGGGCTTCCCTTTGAGCCGGAAACTCCGCTGGTTGGAATTATTTCCAGGCTTGCAGAACAAAAAGGCTTTGATCTGATTGAACAAGCCATCGAACAGATGATGAATCTCGGGATTCAACTCGTTGTATTAGGAACCGGAGAGCCAAAATATCACAAATTACTGAAAGATATTAGCCAGAAATATAATAACAAAGTGAAGGTTTTTCTCACATTCAGCGAAGAACTCGCTCACCAGATCGAGGCTGGCAGTGATATTTTTCTCATGCCATCCCGGTTTGAACCGAGTGGACTCAATCAGCTATACAGTCTTCAGTATGGCACAATTCCTGTTGTCAGAAAAACAGGTGGATTAGCAGATACAGTAACGGATTTTGTGAGCAATCCGGAAAAGGGCAATGGATTTGTTTTTGAAGAGTATGCACCGAATGCCATGTTAGCTGCTTTACAAAATGCCGTTAAAACATTTTCAGACAAGAAAACCTGGACAGCAATTCAAAAGCGAGGTATCTCCGCTGATTATTCCTGGTATAAATCGTCAGAAAACTATATCGAACTTTATAAAAAGGTTATTCAAAAGAAAAAAACTTTATAATATTTTCGAATTTTTATTCTGTATTAGACTGGAACAACAACGTATCGGATATTAACATCCTGCCCTTTAATTGAAAATACGTCTTCTTCCAGTCTTTTTTTTGTTATCATGCGCCCGCTTTATAATCAATTAAAAAATAATAGTTTGAAAAATATAATATTTTAATAAATCACCACACAGACAAATTGATAAACATATTTTATGTGGCATTAACTTTGTAAAGAATAATAATTCTACGGTCTGCATAAGACAATTCTTTTTAGTATTATGACAGCGACACTTAAAGAAACAAAAAGTAAATTTCACGGTGAGAAACGGGAAAAGCACTTGCATGGATGGCATTGATATAAAGGTTCACCGAGTTGGTCTCTTGGGCGATATTATTTTATTGCGAGTATTAGGTTTTATTGATACAAGTACAGCTGCCGATTTTCATAAAGAACTAACGCAATATATCGATAAAGGTAACATCCAGTTTGTTATCGATCTGGAAGGTGTTCAGTATGTCAGCAGCGCGGGCTGGAGTGTCTTTGTCAGTGAGATACGCGGAATTCGTGAAAAAGGCGGTGATTTAAAATTAACTCAAATGTCACCGGAAGTATATGAAGTATTTGAAATGTTGGAATTCAATCGGATCATTTCCAGTTATGATACAATTGAAGAAGCAGTTGATGAATTTGACTTTTGTCGCGATCTTCATCCCTATTCTGTATCAACTTTTAAGGAAAGCAATGCAATAACTGCGCACCCCCCTCAAAGCAAAGTTGAATCACCGGAATTATCCCGTCCAGCAGAAAATGTAACCGAAAAGCAAGAGGTCACCGTAAAACCTTTTACTCCAGCGACATCACGAAAATATTCACCCCAAAAAAATGAACAAAATTTACCAATTAATGAAAAATTAAAAAGAATTATATTAGATAATCCAAGTCTGGGTATTCGCGGCATTAAAAAAGAGTTGAATTCCGAAAGATTTGGTTATACAATTTTGGGTTATTTCAAGATCAAGAACCATCTTAAAAATTTAAATTTGGAAACGAAATCAAAAAGATACCGGTATTTCCGTTCGAGATAGCGCAACAAGATGAGGTTCAAATGATTCAGCATCAAAAAAAAGGACAGCAGTTCGTTCTCACATTTTTACTTTTTACAAGTTTTGCATTTTTTATCTCACCTACTGTCAACGCACAACCAGATTCATTTGATTATTCAATGCCGGCCCAATCCGATACATTTACATTTTCAAAGGGTGATGGGCTGAGACTTTTGATATACGAAGATAATATCGAAGCGGCTCAAAACAGGTTTATCTCAAATTTTCATAACCAGGAATTCGCCATCGATGGAACAGGGAATATCCGATTGGGATCAATAGGTCTGGTAGAGCTCGCTGGCCTTTCAATCGACGAGTCAACTGAACTTTTGATGGAAAAATTGAAACCTTATTCCAAGGAGCCGCAACTTGTTGTTATTCCACTTATCCGCATTATTTTACGAGGAGAATTCGGCCAACCAGGCATGTACAGGTTTAATCCATCTACTTCTTTTTGGGATATGATTGCTGAGGCTGGTGGTGTAAATACAATTGAATTGGAAGAAATGTTTGTCATTCGAAAAGGCAGTGTACTTTATAAAAATTTTACTGAAGCATTTTATGCTGGTGAATCTCTAAGGGAATTAGGTCTAAAATCGGGTGATGAGATCATCGCACCGAGAGTCAATAGAGTTAGTTTTTATTCTCTGATGCGTTATTTTAATTTTATAACTACGTTCGTCATTTTGTATTATACCATAAAGAGAGAAGGATAGTCGTTAATTTTATGGCATACGAAGATTATGATATTGTGGATCAACAGTTAGATCCCCGCGAAGCTCCGCAACTGGACTTTTCCAAATACTTTAAAGGTATTTGGAAGAGAAAATGGATTATTGTCATTCTTATGATAATCACAGCTATACCATTTTACTACAAGGCAAAAAATGAGATCCCTTTGTATAAATGTCAAGTTACTATTCAATCCAAAAAGTTTAGCAATGAAGGCGGCAGAATACTTGACAATGTCAGACAAGCGGAAATGCGAAGCCGGATGTTTTATGAACGGTTAGCATCAGCACTCGGCGAAGCATTTGTTCTTGTGGATAGCGTACATAAATCGTTGGATAATGTTTTTCAAACGTATCAAACAAACAAATCTCCACAGACCGGTAAATACAAAGTAGTAGTCACAGATATTGGTGATTATTATTTATACAAACTGAATGATACGAGCAGAGTTTTAGTGGACAGCGCAGCAGTGTGGTCAGCCGTAGAAGAATTCCGCTCAGCAAACGGAATGACATTTCGCTTAAAACCGCAATTTGTAAAACTTTCCAACGAAGCGACGTTCAAAATCATGCCATTCCAACAAGCTGTAAATAATATTGAACATTCTCTTACAGCACGTTTTTCTCGTTCAGGAAATTTTATGATCCTTGAAATGGTGGGGAATAATCCCGAAGTTTTACCTAAAAAGTTGAATAAAGTTGCTCAAGTTTACGTGGACGAAGCATTAAAGCTTGAATCTAAAGATGTCAATAATAAAAGAAGAATGCTCCGTCAAAGATTGGAAGTTGCTGAAGAAAAAATGCGTAAAAGCGAGGCAGCACTTCGCAACTTTTACGAAAAATATCCACTATCTCTGGATGCAGAAAAACAAGAGTTATTACAGCAGATAAAGCAAAATGATCTTTATCTGGAATCATTGCCTCGTCAACGTCAAGAGCTGACCAACTATTTGGAAAAATTGGAAACGATTGATGAAGAAGATGAAGACCTTCGTCGCCTTATCGTTCATCAGATTGCCCGAGCTCCCGCCATGCAAGATGAATCCGAACTTATTATTTATCGCGGCAGGTTGCAGAATCTGGAAGAGCAATATGATGAGCTTTATCAACGATACTCTATTGATAATCCAGAGATAAAACGAATACGGGCGCAAATTGATTCAACCCAACAACAGATCATATCATTTGCTTCAAAATATCGAAATACATTAGCAGCTAATGAAGCAGAATACAAAAGACGAGCCGAAGAGCTGCAGGAGAAGCTTCAATCTTTACCGAATGATGAATATCGATTAATGGAATTAGAGCGCAGCAAGAAGATCGATGAAGATTTGTACACCTACCTTTACACCGAGATGCAAAAGATCATAGTATCAGACACCGTAGAAGGCGAAACGATCGGTATTATGGAACCCGCTGAAAGACCGGTTTCGCCGATTAATCCCAGCAAAAAAACTCGTGCAGTTTTGGGTGGTGGCCTGGGGCTGTTATTTGGACTTTTGCTTTCTGTGACGATCGACGCATTTGACCGATCTATTTATACGGTAAAAGATGTTGAAAAAACATTAGGATTGAATATACTCGGCAAGATACCTTTTGTTACGTTTCAGGATATACCGGAATATTCTGATTATGAAAAAGCAAAACGCATTGACAATCAATTGGTAACGCATGATTATTCACCAACACCGATCGGCGAATCATACCGAGCATTGAGAACGCACCTGATGTTTTCAAAGGAAACAGGCCGAATACGTTCCCTGTTGATAACGAGTACAAATCCGGAAGAAGGCAAATCATTTACAGCGAGTAATCTGGCAATCATCATGGCCCAGCAGCGAAGTTATACTTTACTGGTTGATGCCGACCTTCGCAGAGGTGTGCAACATAACACTTTTGGCTGCAAAAAAACACCCGGCCTGACAAACTATTTAAGCAACAGCGCCACCTTGAGCAGTATTGTCCAGCCTACACATATTCCAAATCTGTCCATGGTAAGTTGCGGATCTATGATCCCAAATCCCTCGGAACTACTTGGTTCTCGGCAAATGGAGAGGTTTTTATTGGAGGCCGGCCGCAAATTTGATTTTATTGTATTTGACGCTCCTCCCCTCGAAGCTGCAACGGACTCTGTCGTTCTTGGCACCCAGGTGGATGCTGTTTCCATAGTCGTGAGAGCAGGTGAGACAAACAAAAAAGAGGCCAAAGAGAAATTAGAGGTTTTTGAAAACGTACCTGCCAATGTCATTGGCGTAATAATTAACGGAACCGAAGGAGAACGAGTAAAAAAATATTACAGCTATTATCACTATTAAACGAGTATTCGAAAATGAAATTTCTTGTTACCGGCGGAGCTGGCTTTATCGGTTCACATCTTTCTGAAAGCTTGGTGGAGGACGGTCATTTAATTTGCTGTGTCGATAATTTTAACACCTATTATGACCCTGTAAAAAAGCGACAGAATATCTCAAAACTTGTAGAACACCCACATTTCCGGCTTTTTGAAGATGATATCCTTAATTTCAAAGCTGTTGAAAAACTGTTCAAACAAGAAAAGTTCGATGTGATCGTTCACTTGGCAGCACGAGCAGGTGTTCGCCCCTCTATCGAACAACCCTTTCTTTATCAACAGGTAAACATTCAAGGTACAATGAACCTTTTGGAACTCTGCAAAAGACACCACATTCAAAAATTCATTTTTGCATCTTCTTCTTCAGTTTATGGAGCGAACAAAAAGGTTCCTTTTCACGAGGATGATCCGGTAGACAACCCTGTTTCACCCTATGCCGCAACAAAAAAAGCGGGAGAACTTGTTTGCTATACTTACCATAGCTTGTATAATATTTCCATTAATTGCTTGCGTTTTTTTACAGTTTATGGACCACGACAACGGCCGGATATGGCGATTCATAAATTTACCCGTCTGATTGACAAGGGCAAGCCCATTCCTGTGTTCGGTAAAGGCAATAGTCAACGAGATTACACTTTTATTCAAGATATTGTTCAAGGTATTCGAGGTGCCATTGATAACTGCAACGGGTACAGGATTTATAATCTCGGTGAATCTCATACCGTGAAATTGCTCGAATTGATAAATGTAATTGAGGAGGCATTGGGTAAAGAGGCAAGCCTTGATTTCTTACCCGAACAAAAAGGGGATGTTCCAATTACATTTGCGGACATTTCCCGCGCTCAATCCGAACTTGGCTATAAACCTACAACATTAATAAACGAGGGGGTAAAAAAATTCATAGAATGGTATAAAGCTCAATAAAGAAATCGATTCCACATGCTTTCAGACAAAGATAAATTTATTACAACGCTGATGAAGTTTCTTGATATACTAGTACTGTTTTCATCTTTCTTTGTTGCTTATTTTTTGGATGAAGTCATTCGGCATATTTTTGAGATTAATGTAAAAGCTTATGCGATTGATACAACTATTCAGGGAGCATTTTTCTTTACCCAAAAATATTGGATGATGTTTTTGGGCTTTCCATTCATCTGGCTCATTCTCTTTCACTTGAATGGACTTTATATCAACTTTCGTCTTCGTTCTATTCCAGAACTGTTAAAACTATTGTTTATTTCCAGTATTTGGGCTGGCTTTGTTGCAGGTAGTTTTATTTTTATGAGCAAAATCGAAATGGCCAGCCGTTTGTTTTTCCTGGTCTATTCGGTGACAGCTTTCTTACTCGTTGCGCTCGAGAAAATCGGATTTAATTATTTATTAGAACAAATCCACTCAAAAGGTTATTATCAGGAAAATTTGCTCATTGTCGGCACGAATAAACGTGCGGTCGAATTCATAAGGCGTGTTAACAACCATGCCAGTTGGGGGCTGCATATTGTAGGTTTGGTTGATGATGAACCCGATCACTTTGGCAAAACAATCGAGGGGGCCAGGGTTGTGGGCCGGATTCAGGATATACCGTTTATCGTTAACCGATTGGTCATCGATCGCGTCATCTTTGTTGTTCCACGACTCTGGCTGGATCGAATCGAAGAAGCAATATTGGAGTGTGAAAAACTCGGCGTGGCTACATCTATTTCTCTGGATTTGTACAACCTTCACATTGCCAAAGCTCATCAGACCGATTTTGATGGTTTCCCGTTATTGGAATTTAAAACATTTTACGCCAAAGAATGGCAGCTTTTCCTTAAAAGAATTATGGATATTATTGTCTCGTTTACGGCGATTGTCTTTTTTTCTCCACTGATGTTAATCGTGGCTATTCTTATTAAAGCCACATCAAAAGGTCCGATTTTATTTAGACAGGAAAGAGTCGGCCTGAACGGTCGACGCTTTACTCTTTACAAATTTCGCTCCATGGTGGCCGATGCGGAGGAACTGAAAGCAAAACTGATCGATCATAATGAGATGGATGGTCCTGTTTTTAAAATTGAAAAAGATCCGCGAATTACACCCATAGGCTCCTTTCTCAGAAGAACAAGCATTGACGAATTGCCTCAGTTCTTCAACGTGTTAGCTGGTGATATGAGTATCGTCGGACCGCGTCCACCGCTTAAAAGCGAGGTTGAAAACTATCAGGTTTGGCAACGACGCCGTCTAAGCTTAAAACCCGGTATTACGTGCATATGGCAAGTCAGCGGACGCAACCGAATCAGTTTTGAAAACTGGATGAAAATGGATTTGGAATATATTGATAACTGGTCGTTATGGCTCGACATGAAACTAATGGCCCGCACGTTTGTTACAGTGGTAGTGGGATATGGCGCCAGATAAAAGGTCTTGCCCATGAACAGAAAACAGCAAAAAGGTTTAATGGATATAAATGAAACACAAAGTTCAGCGCAAAAAAAAGTTCCGCCCAGCCAGGATTTTAATGATCGCACCGCAACCATGGTTTCAACCTCGTGGTACTCCTTTTAGCGTCTTACATCGTATAAAAGCCCTTTCTTTATTAGGTCATAAGATCGATTTATGCACTTATCATATTGGGCAAGATATCGCTATTCCAAATCTGTCCATTCACCGTTCTGTTTCATTACCGTTTATCAAAAACGTGAAAATAGGTCCTTCCAAGACGAAAATAATTTTGGATATTTTTTTAATTTTCCTGACCTTGAAACTGCTTTTAAAAAACAAATATGACATTATTCACACACACGAAGAAGCCGCATTTTGGGGCGTACCGCTGGCAAAACTTTTTCACACAGCTCATCTTTACGATATGCATTCAAGTTTACCGCAACAATTACACAACTTTAAATTCACAACCTCAAGGATCTTTATCCAACTCTTTGAAAAGCTGGAGTCATGGGTCATCAACAACTCGGCTGCTGCGATTACTATCTGTCCCGAATTACAAAATTACGTTGAACAACATTTCCCTGAAAAGCAGAGCACACTGATAGAAAATGTAGCGGATAACAGCATTGTTTTCCCACCTTGCCCGAATCATAAAAAAGAACTGCAGCAAAAATATAATTTAAAATCACCGGTAGTGCTATATTACGGTACGTTCGAACCGTATCAGGGAATTGATCTGTTAATAAAGAGTGCCGTTAAAGTCATCGAACAACTTGAGGGAGCGGTGCATTTTGTTCTTGTTGGCGGACAGATGTCACAGGTAGATTATTATTCTGAATTGGCAGAAAATCAAAACGTTGCATCCTTTTTCACCTTTACGGGATTCCAGCCACCGGAAATGATTCCGAGTTTCGTTTCTTTGGCTGACGTTTTGGTTTCACCCCGACTGCAGGGTACAAACTCGCCGCTGAAAATTTATTCCTATTTACGATCCGGCAAACCGGTTGTGGCTACCCGGCATGTGACACACACCCAAATCCTTGACGACTCTGTAGCTGTTCTTGCACATTTATCTGCTGAAGCGTTTGCAGAGGGCATTATTGAAGCACTGACTAATCAAGACAAGACAGCACAGCTTGTAAAAAATGCCAAACAACGTGCGGATAATGTTTACAGCTATGAATCTTATCTAAATAAAACCCAATTGATAATTGAAAAAACGCTGAAAGCGACAGCCTGATGTGCGGAATTTGCGGCATAATTCACCAGCATCCTGAACAACAAGTTGACAGTGCCGTTATAAAACGAATGTGCGATGTCATCTCGCACCGCGGACCTGATGACGATGGTTTTCATATCCACCAGAATGTCGGACTTGGAATGCGCCGGCTCTCTATTATTGACCTGGTTACAGGTGCTCAGCCGATTTATAACGAAGACAAATCGCTCTCTATTGTTTTTAACGGAGAAATTTACAACTATCGTGACCTTCGCCGAGAACTTGAATCCAAAGGACATGTCTTTCAAACCAACGCAGATACCGAGGTGATTGTCCATGCTTACGAAGAATACGGTACAGAGTGCCCGGCAAAGTTAAACGGCATGTTCGGTTTTGCGATTTGGGATCAGCACAAGAACCGGGCATTTCTGGCCCGGGACAGGATAGGTATCAAACCTTTATATTATTACGTTGACAACAACAGGCTCGTTTTTGGTTCGGAATTAAAGTCAATTTTACAAATTCCGGATATTCCCCGGTCGGTTGAGCCAAAAGCACTTGATACTTTTCTTACTTTTGAATATATTCCCAGTCCGTTTAGTATTTTTAAAAATATTTTTAAACTGCCTCCCGGACATTGGTTGCTGTATCAAAACGGGCAGGCCAAAATTCAGCAATATTGGTCTTTTAATTACGAGACAACGAATCAGTCGGAAGATGATTTTTCTAATGAATTATGCAGTATTTTAGAAGACGCGGTCAAAATTCGATTGATGAGTGATGTTCCTCTTGGCGCATTTTTGAGCGGCGGTCTGGATTCGAGCACGATCGTGGCGATGATGACCCGTAACAGTTCAGAACGGGTAAAAAGTTTTTCTATCGGCTTTGATGAATCTACATACAATGAACTGCCTTTTGCTCGCACAATTGCCAGTCATTTTCATACGGAACATTACGAAGAAATCATTAAACCCGATATTACCGAACTGGCTGAACGAATCCTTCGCCAGCTCGATGAACCTTTTGGTGATTTTTCTGTTTTTCCAACATTACTCGTTTCAGAAATGGCCCGGAAATATGTCACTGTGGTTTTGTCCGGCGACGGCGGCGATGAGCTGTTAGGCGGTTATGAGACGTACCTGGCTCAGCGTATCGCACAACAATACAGCCGATTGCCATCTTTTTTAAGAAAATGGGCCATCGAACCAGTGGTCAGCGCGCTGCCGCCGACGGAAAAGAAAAAAGGATTGATCAATAAAGCTAAACGTTTCACCGAAGGTTCCCGATTGCCGGATCATCTACAGCATGTTCGCTGGATGATTTTTCTGCAACAGGCAGAAAAAGAATTGCTTTACAGCAATAGCTTTGCATCGAGCCTGAATGGTTATAATTCACACGGTTTTATCGAAGAGCAGTTTTTAAACGTCGCCTCGAATGATCCGCTGGATCAACAGGAATATGTGGATATCAAAACTTATCTGGTTGATAACATTCTGGTCAAAGTCGACAGAATGAGCATGGCAGCATCTCTGGAAACCCGCGTTCCATTGCTGGATCACCGGTTTGTCGAGTTTGCCGCCCGACTTCCATCGTCTATGCGAATCCGCGGCAAGCAGACAAAATATATTCTCAAAAAAGCGATGCAAGATATTTTGCCGCAAAGCATTTTGGACAGAGGCAAAGAAGGATTCAGTATTCCCATTAAAAACTGGATGAAGTACGAATTAAAACCGCTAATGACAGATGCACTGTCCGAAAAAAATGTTCGCGAAAAAGGTTTTTTTTCACCACACTATGTGCAGCGCCTCATCAAAGAGCATCTGACAAATCGTGAAAACCACAGTCATCGTTTGTGGGCGCTGATGGTGTTTCATTTGTGGTACGACTATTACATGAAATCTTGAACGGATATAGAATAAATGAACCGAGAAATCGACAGATTAGCAAATGAAGAATTTGATGTCCTGATCATTGGCGGTGGGATTTACGGCGCCATTGCGGCATGGGATGCCGTGCTTCGCGGTTTTAAAACAGCCTTAATTGATAAAGGAGACTTTGGTTCTGGTACATCTTCCAACAGTCTGAAAATTATTCACGGCGGATTAAGATATCTGCAACACGCTGATTTTGCCCGCATGCGCGAATCGATTCGCGAACGACATACCATGATGTATGTTGCACCTCATCTGGCACATCCGCTGCCTTGTGTGATGGGCACTTATGGTCACATGGTTAAAGGCCCCGAAGCCATGCGCATTGCGCTGCTTTTGAACGACATTATCAGTGCTGATCGCAACAAATCCCTGGATGAGACAAAACATTTACCCTCGGGCCGCCTGCTGTCCAAATCGGAATTGCTTGATATGGTCCCGTACATTGATCAAACCAATCTCAATGGCGGAGCTATGTGGTATGATGGCTTGATGTCAAATTCCGAGCGATTGCTGCTGTCGTTCGTTCATTCGGCCGCCGATCAGGGTGTTGCCGCAGGAAATTATGTCAAGGCAGAGGAATTTCTGGTGCACAATTCCACAGTAACGGGCATCAAAGCCAAAGATGTAACCACAAATACGCCATTCACCATACGAGCCAAAACCACCCTGAACACAACAGGCCCCTGGATTAACAATTTATTGATGTCTTTGAACGGCAAAGAATCTCCCCGAGTCCCCTACTCCACCGCCATGAATTTGGTTATCAACAAACGGCTGAGCGATGTGGCTTTTGGTGCATCGACAAAGTCCCGGTTCAAAGACAGTGACGCGCTTGTCAGCACTGGTTCGCGGCTGCTTTTTCTCGTGCCCTGGCGGAACGTGACGCTGGTGGGAACAGCGCACAAACCATTTTACGGTAACGCCGAAGAGTACAAGCCCAC
>Ga0207797_1002709_pt1 | contig 12178 bp, 11 predicted proteins | sample PRCRCaboRojoPR_6_FD_187275 | JGI IMG/M metagenome (GOLD analysis project Ga0207797, IMG submission 187275) | Marine sediment microbial community from Cabo Rojo, Puerto Rico - PR CR 10% Liquid 1 (SPAdes) | ecosystem: Environmental > Aquatic > Marine > Coastal > Sediment | place: Cabo Rojo, Puerto... | reverse complement strand
ATGATGCCCTGGATACCCTTATGGATGCCTTTTCCAGTATACTGGTATTTCTGGGCATTCGTTCCGGCAGGGAAAGGCTTTCAGGTTACATCCTGCTTGGGTTTATGATTGCTACCGGAGGATATGCCCTATGGGAATCGATATCCCGTTTTATGACCGGCTCAACAGTAGTACCCGATCTGATTGCCTTTATTGCCATCATCATCTCAGCCATTCTGTCGGCTTTGCTGTGGTTATATCAAAAATATGCAGGGGTGGCTGCAGGTTCTCTGCCCATCATTGCCCAATCGGTGGATTCCAGAAACCACCTGCTGGTTGCAGGCGGTGTTGGAGCAGGTCTTATTGCCTCATCCCTTGGGATGCCTGTTATTGACTTACTGGTTGGGGTCATCATTGCCTTTATGATACTGAAAGGAGCTTTGGATCTCTTGCTGGACATGATCAAACAGCAGAAGGAAGGAGAATTGGATTTATCCGCTTATGGCTTCCATTTTATCGAGAAGCACCGGAAAAGACAAATGATGCGCTGGTTGCTTTCAGAAATTGACAAGGGGAAGATACAAAACCGTGACCAGCTATACCAGGAAGCTTTGTTATCCGTTGACTTTGAACAGATCTCCCAGCTGAGAGCCATTGGGCTGGCCGGAAATTCAGGGGCTGAAAAAGCCGCCTCCGATGCAATCAGTCAACTTTTCGATGCGGATTATGTGACAGAACGCCCGGAAAATGGCAAATCTGTTCAGCTCACTGAAAAGGGCTCCGCTGAACTAAAGCGGGCTGAGCAAATGCTTAACCGATGGCATGGAAGCAAGGGTTCCGGTCATACTCCCGTCCACCTGATATTAAAAATCATGGGAACGATTTTGGCTTTTGGTTTGATATGGATTGTTGTCAGGCACATCCCCTTTATTGCCGAAACAACTGTATGGCAGGGTCAGTCTTCCCTGGTCAATATCTTTGGTATACCTGTTTCGCTGGTTGAAGTACCCTTCATCATGGCTGGTTTGCTGATCTATATTAAAGGATCAGTGAGATCTTCAAAGGCCACCCGGTTTATCCATTTTTCCGTAAAAAGGCGTTTTATGTTTTCCTGGGAATGGGCTATGATAACAGTGTTTTTAGGAGTATGGAGCTGGCAGGCATTCTTATAGCCCGCTTTTTCATAATTTTTCAGGTTTCTTCCCTTAGCCTGGAATCATTATTGAAATAATTCGGGCACATCATACTCAAAAGTCTGCACATGAAAACGGGCATATGTATGTTTTCCTTCTTCCAGCAACCATGAGGCCTCAATGGTACCAGGCACATTCATTCCATTAACTTCCTGATAATCGCTAAGCCTTCCTTCCCATTTTTCCAGCCGGTCTTCGTTCATGTACCTTTCTGTTTCCATTCGGATAATCTGACCTTCTTCGTTAAAATGTACAGTGTAAAAAACTGATTGCCCCTGCCAGTCAAAAGTTACTTTGGCTGTATTTTCATCCATGGCTGTCCATTCAATGTGCTCTGTGGGCAAAAGGTTGGTTGGCATCCAAACGCTTTCACCCAGCCAGCGAAGCAGTTCCGCCTGATCAACTGTTGGTCCCTTGCTGTTGACAATTCGCAGAAAACCGAGAAGGTAAACCGACAAATTGCCCTTATTGGAAACATAAGAATCGCGGGCATTAAAAACTTTTGTTTTACCGATCCATACAAAGCCCGGAGGCTGAGCAGTGAAGTATTGTTCCCCCTTAATATCCACCCAATCCTTGCCCTGTCCGGTTTTAAACTGGCCTGTATGTTTAAGCCGCAATTGACTAAGATAAGGCTGTCCGTCCTGCAGCGCATACTTGAAATAACGCTTTACCGGATCCGGGAGCTCTTCAATCTGTTCGTAACGAAATGTTGTATTTTCCAGTGATTGGGATTGTGAATAGAGTTCACTTATTTGTTTTTTTGATGAACAACTGATTAGTATCATAGTGATGGAGATTAAGAAATAGGGTTTCATATTTTGATTGTTTATATTTACCATTTCAAGCTAGACAATTGAAAAAGATACCATTACTACATGTGTAAAAATATGGGCAATGAATGCACTCTCCAGGCCTCTTTTCCAGTATAGCCATCCAAAGATGATCCCGCCGATGGAATTGCCCAGTACAATGTAACTCAACAGCAACGCCGAGGGTGATCCCACAGCCTGGAAAACGACAGGAAAATGGCCAACGGCAAACAACAGGGCAGCTAACAGAATACCACCCCAATAAATTTTTGCATTCAACGATTTGAATATCTTTGACAACAGCCAAACGAAGAGGGTCATGAGACCGAACCGCATCAGGATCTCCTCGGTGATGCCGCCGTACAAAAAGCGAACTGCCAGGGAGGTGTGTATGTTTTCTCCCAGCTTTAAAAACTCATCCGGGAGGAGTGGCTCATAGGCTGCTCCAACCATGAGGATGAATATTCCCGCGATGATCCCCCCTGCAATGCCAAATAAAACGATCCTGCGGATATTTCCTCTTTTTTCCTTTCTAAGTGCCCCTTTAATCAGGGGAACATCCAGATTCACTCTTTCGTGCAGAAGGGTCCCCACCACCACCGTAATGATCAGCAAAATGGTAGGATTAATCAGGCTGAGCCATTTGATCTGTTGGGTTGTGAACCGGCCGGCCAGCATTTCTTCTGCCTCTGCAGGCAAAGTAACTTCCATGCTCAGCAGGCTGAATACGCCGGTCATACCGAGCAAAAACAATATGATTCCGGTAAATAGTCTTTCTTTAATCATCCTTATGAAATTTTATCCGATAAAATTGTCTAATATTTCCTTGTCATTATCCGAAAGCGTTCCATTGCGTGATTTCAGTTCCGTCAGAGAAGCGTTGACACTGCCGTTCAACTGCCTGCTCATATTTTTGAACATGGTTCCTGTAAGCAATTTATAGGTTGTGAACAGAGCTGTTTTAGGTTTTATCGGATTGGGCAATTTCGCGGCGAATTCATTCCAGGCTTTATCCGGATGCTGGAAAAAGAAAAACAAACCGTTCGTCCAGCACCCCAATAACAAATAGTCAATATCCTCAAGAAGGGCATCATCGTATTGCTGAATGGGCAATACATTTGTTTCTACTCCTTTGTTGCTCAGATAATCTCCAATCTGTTCGGCATACTTCTTTGTGATTCCTGTTCGGCTGTTGTAAATGATGGCTGCTTTTTTCATAATGGTTAAGAATTTAAGTTAGTGTATTATACTTGATTATTTCATGAAAGATCAAAAACGATCTTTCCCTTTATTTTGGCTTCTTCAATGAGCTGATGCACTTCCTGTGCTTTTTCCAGCGGATAATGTCCAGCCACATGGGGTTTGATTTTTTTCTCTGCAAGCATTTTAAACAATGTTGTAAGATCCTCTCTGAACCAGTCGGGATGTTTCCTGCGTAAGGCACCAATGGAATAAAAAGTAGCGGATTTTCCGTTCGGTAAAATATTCCCTAGCTGAAGCTTCATAAAATCCATAGGGATACTTCCCCCATGACCCATCACCGCATTGTAAAATCCATAGGCCACTAATTTACCACCTTTTCGCAGAATGCTGAATGATTTTCTGAAATTATCCCCTCCGATGGGATCAAAAACTACATCAAGACCTCCTTCTGTATGGTTTTTTATATAATCGGTAAAATCCGTTGTTTTGTAATCAATGGGGATGGCGCCGGCAGCTTTGATCATATCATGTTTTGATTTGGAGGCCGTACCATATATTTCCAGGTCCATCAGCTTACCCAGCTGCAGCATGGCCATGCCTACCGCACCCCCGGCTCCGTGTACCAGTATTTTTTGTCCCTTTTTGACTTTTGCAATGCGGTGTAACATTTGCCAGGCCGTAACATAGCTCAGTATGATGCTTGTTGCTTCAGCCGGATCCAATTGATCGGGTACATGAATCAGCTGCTTTTCGGGCACACAAATGTACTCAGAATAGGCTCCAATGACGGGCATATCAGCCACTTTATCCCCTTCACGAAAACGGGTTACGTTTTCACCCACTCCATCCACAACTCCCACCATATCATAGCCTGGAGAAAAGGGAGGTTTCTCCTTTACTTCCGGGTACATGCCTTTTCGTATCATGACATCTGTGAAGTTGGCGCTTGTATATAATACTTTTACTCTCACCTCATTATCTTTGGGTTCAGGCAGGTTGGGTTCTTCAACCAGCTGCATAACCTCAGGTTCTCCAAATTTTGTTACTACAATCCTTTTATAGCTCATATAAACCTCCAAATTTTGTTTATTAACAGAAATTACTTTATTTCAATTATTATGTCTTCTACAATTTCTTTAGCGCTTGTTAATTTTGAAAGGTCAGCGTATACATTGCCATTCTCTCCGCCTGGACTACTATGACCAATTATTTCTAATGAATACTTTTGTTCATCACCTGTTAAATTAATCTTTTTAGCATAGATAATTGCAGGTTGACCACTTCCCCATCTTCCTCCCCCATAATATTCACTATCCGAATCGAGATTCTTATGATAAAAATCATTAAAATCACCAGAATGATTAATTTCTGCCTTAATAATAACCTGTTTTCTTTCGGCTTTAACTTTACTGTATAATTCAAAGCTATTTTCTGGAGTGGCTGAAGTTACTGCATCTACTAATGGTTTATCCCGAGTAGGTAGATATAATCCATCTTCATATTTTATTCCTCTTTGGTGGGCCCAATGGGGTAAAGATTCGGGACGCCTGATCTCTTCTTTAGGAGTCGGATCACCTGGAGCTTTTTTCCAGTCCTGTTTAGCAACACTTTGTGTAACATATAAGGTTTCTAAATATTTACCATCTAAATCCTCAATCCAAATTGCAATTTGTGGTTGATTAGTGATTCTGATAAAGGGTAACCAATTAATTATTTTAAGTTTATGTTCATATTCTTCTCCCCTTATAACTTTAATTTTCAACTTTTGTCCTATAACATTTTCTTTGGTTATAATTTTAGAATTTTCTAATGTTTTGCAGGCCAAGAGGGTAGTAATAAATATCACTAAAATTGACACTTGCTTAAAATTCATATTATTCATTCTCTTGATTATCTTTTTTCTACTCATAAAAACTAGAATTTTTTTATCGTTGTTAATTTACATATTAAGGATAAATACCAGTCCAACTATAAAATCAATTGAATTGATCAGGCAGTGAGCCATAATTCCTATGTAGATGTTTTTCTTTCGCTTTACCATATAGACGAGAGGCAATATCCCTATTGCTCTGGCAATAAATAAACCGGGAGTCCAGGTATGATATAAAGCAAATAGTCCGCTATGAATTAACTCAGTCCAGGCTTTCAATTTTGAAGGCATGCGTGGCAGAAGGTATCCCCTGAAATAAAGTTCTTCAACAATTGGTAAAACGATAACAATCAAAATCAGAAATAGCGCGTAGGTAATGATCAATCTGGATTTAAGGTATTCATCACTTAGACCCATATCCAGTTGCATTTCGGCAGGTATTTGCCGGAGAAGAGGCATAAATAAATCTGACGTGAAACCAAATACTTTAAAAGCAATACCCGACATAACGATGATCACTAATGTGTAAACAAAATACTGCCAATTCTTTAAGGTTTTTGTGTACGATATGATTCCTTTAAGGGAGCTTACTCCTTTTTTTCGCTTGTGGTATATTAAAAAGCCCAACTCAAGAGGAAGTAAAACAAAAAGTCCGGAAAGAATCAGGGCCATTACAGAAGGGAATCCATATGATTTTACAAAAGGTGCAATTGCATAGTAGGATATCCCAACCAATATACCTGGTAATAGATGCAGAACGATTGATTTTAAAAGGGAATGTTTCCGGAATAAAATACTCATATTTTTTCTTTAGTTCTTTGCTTTAATTCTTACTTCATTATCTTTAGGTTCAGGAAGGCCGGACTCTTCAACCAGACTAAGTACTTCGGGTCCGCCGAATTTTTCTATTACTACACGTTTATAATTCATCATATCTATAGTTTGCCAAATGAGTTATTTATTTTATGCCTTAAAATTTTACACCAAGAAAGAAGAAAGGAGGAAAATAGAATAATGGGTTTTCCTTGGCATGGTTTTTAAAAGTCTCAGGTTTTGCGCTGCCATCTGAATAAATGATAAAACCCAAAGGCCATTGTACATTCAAAAACAAAGGAACATTGCTAATGCTGAAATCAAAAACATATCCCAACCTGAACTCATTCCACAGATCAAAGCCCACCGGGTAGGTCTTATCCTCGTTCATTTCATAATATTGATCCCACATAGGCATAAGCTGATAGTCCATATGCAGGTTTTTCCAGAAATACCTTCTGTATCCTACAATGAATCCGGGAGCATTAGTATGGCCTATATCCGGATATTCTATATTCATATAAGAGGGCCCTGCCAATATTTCACTCTTTGGGCTGATTTTTCGGGTGTAATGGATGGCATAAATTCCAAGCACCGGTGAAAGCGGGCAAAAATCAATAGAATGCATATAACGTTCAACCTGGGTTGAATCTTTGTTTGTATTTGCAGGTAAGGGATAATTGCCGATAATTATCCCGCACAATAATGCAATGCTAATAGTGAATTGATTCATAGTCTTATGTTTTAATTGATATTTTTCAGCTTAAATTTCGGGTTATTAAAATTCCACTTTATAGCTTACAAACGGAACCGGACTGGTAAAAAAGTCGTTTTCTATCCTCTGCTCTGCCAGGTTGTACTTTTTCCCCATATACTGCCTGCCCTGAATATTTTTGACCTGCAGGGAAAAAATGGAAGAAACGTTTGCGCCATTGATGCGATAGTTCACAGTAAGATCCGTCATGCTCTCTAAATTTGAATTCCTGTAATTAAAGGGCTTATTTTGGCCATATACAATGGTTCGGGCCATATCTGTAGCGGTTTTATCAACGGGATGGTACCAGTAAGGTCCCATGAAAGTAAATTTGAGGTTAAAGCCCAGCATATTGCCATTGTTTATCTCCCATTCTTTTCCGCCCAGGATATTGGCTACGTAGCCTCCGTCATATCTTGTACGGCGTGTTATTCCATCACCGCCTGTATATTTCGAATCATAAACAGACGCGGTGGCCATGAAATAATATCCATTTTTTAAAAAGCGCTCAAGCGTCAGGTCAATTCCCATATTCTTACCTGTTCCGGTATTAACGAGCGTTTTGTCAAATGTCCAGTCGCTCATGAAATTCACCATGGAATAGGGGGTATCATCAACGACAGGTACATCATAAAGCAACTGGTAATAGGGTTCTGCCTTCAGTCGAAGATTATCCGTAATCGACCAGTCATAGGAAAATACAAAATGATGGGCCCCCATACGATCCAGGTTTTTGTTTGGATATCGGAGCTCTCCTGTCTGACTGTCTTTGTTGGTTACGAAATAGACAAAAAGGGGCTCTGTCTGGCTGTGGTTTCCATAACCCAATGAAAACTGGTGATCCGGTTTGAATTCCCAGCTTGCGGAAAATCGAGGTTCAACGGTATATTCACGGTTTATCTCAAACCATGATGTATTTAAACCGGCCGTGAAAAATATATCGGGGCTGAGCTTATATTTTCCCTGCACATATCCTTTCAGCAACCAGCTGTTTCCGCTGCCATCCATGATCTGATTAAAGGATTCTGTTTCATAATCACGGGCACTTCCCAGGAGTTCATACATATGGTTGCTGGCATCTATGCCTGCCATCAACGTAAGCCGGGAATTGTAAACATGAGTAAGCCTGGAAGCGAAAGTCGCTTTTGACGAGGTCATCTGAACGCTGTGAAGGGGGAACAATTTTTCAGGAGTTAGTGAGTCCAGCCGTGATTTTTCGTCATAAGCATGTTCGGATCCACTCAATGAAAGAGTTGAATGGATGTAGGTCTTTTTTGACAGGCTCCTGGAGTGGGAGAGGCCGGTCGCTCCCATGTTATAATTAAAGCGCATGCGTTCACGGTTTTCAGGGTAAATCCAGTCCTCCACTTCGTCAGAACCTTTCATGGTCGATTCACTCAGGCCACCTATTCCCCAGAGTGAAAAAGTGCCTGCTTTTCCTGCCGGCATATTGATCTTAAATGAAAGATCCTGATATATCGGAAGCTCATCGGAATAGTTCACCTCCGGCAACAAAGGGAATATCAGTGCCATGGTTGAATACCGGTAGTTGAACAGGTATGAGCTGTTGCCTCCCTTTTTGAACGGGCCTTCAGCTGCTGCCTCAATGCCCTGAACACCGATCTGGAACGCATATTCACGATTGTGTATATTGCCATTTCGCAACTTCATGTCAAATACGCCGGCGGTAGCATTTCCAAACTCGGCAGGAAAAGCCCCTGTATAAAAATCGGAGTTATCAAGCATCTGGCTGCTGAACACGGTTAAGCCTCCTCCACCGGCGACATTGGAACCTGAAAAGTGGCTGGGAACGGGAATGTCCACACCTTCAAGCCGCCAGGACAGACCTTTGGGCGCATTACCCCGCACCACAATGGCATTCAGATGAGGACCCACTGTTGTTACACCGGCAAAATTTCCGGCCATGCGGCTGGGATCATCAATGGCACCTGCATACCTGCCTGCTTCCTCAACCGAAAACGTACGGGCACTTACTGCGGCCATGCTGTTGGTGGGACGATCCTTCCTGATTTCCGGCTTCACAACAACTTGTTCCAGTTCTGTAAAGGCAGGTTCCATTTCAATCTCAAGAACCACTTCACTGCCCGAGCTGAGAAGCAACTCGGGGATGATCACCGGCTCATAGCCCACAAAGCTAACCTGAAGATCATACCTTCCCACTTCAATGTCTTCAAGGAGAAACTGGCCGTCAACATCAGAGATGGTTCCAATATTATTATTAAGAAGAACAACATTTGCGCCGGGTAATGTTTCCCGGGTTCTGGCATCCAAAACCACCCCGCGGATGTTTTGTTTGGGTTTCTGTGCATGGCTTATAAAAACCAGCAATAAAAGAAAAGCTACTAACAATATGTGTTTTTTCATGTTTGCATTGGTTTTCTATTACTTTGTCTTATAAAGCTATATCCTGCCAGGAACTGGATTAAACCTGTAGTGAAATATAACGGCTGCAGGAAGCTCAGATAACCCATCCAGGCTACCTGGCTTATAATCCAGATCATGAGAATCAAGCCGAACAGCGCAGCTACCCGGGCTGCATATTTATACCTTGTAAGGGAAAGGATGGCTCCCGTAGTATTCCCGATTCCGTTCACTAAAAAAAGCACAATACCCGGAATTAAAAAGCTTTCAAAAGGGCTGCCGGAAAGCATCGAAGCATCCATCTGCAATGACTTGCCGCTGGGATCACCCATCAGTCCATATCCACCGGCAAGTGCGCTTAATCCGTTAAATACCTGGAGGACAATAAAAGTCCGTTTGCTCAATTTTATTAACTTATTTGTGTTGGATAGTGTTTTATTCATAGATTTTTATGTTTAAAATTTCATATTTATCTACATATTCTGCCCAGGGATTATCTTGGTTATGTTTTTGATAGTAGCTGGGTTAGAACTCTATTTTATAACTTAAATTGGGTATCATAATACTTTCCTGCTTTGTGTTTATTTTTCCTGTTTTTAAGTTGTAATAATGGTTTGAAAATTCTTGCGTACTAGTGGCATTTAAAACTTGCAGAGACCATACCGTTGAATATTTTGGTTTATTTTTTCTATATGAAATGGTAAATGAAAGTATTGGCAAATCATCAAATTTGTTTTCAAATGCCAATTTTCCTGGGGTCTCTGCATAGACAACTTCTTCATTTTCAATGGAGGCTTGTTCGTCAATAGGTTCTATTCTGTTACCACCCAAATAGTTGAGTCTGATGTTTGCCCCAAGAATATTGTTTTTATCTCTGCCTACAAACCATTCTTTACCTCCGATAATATTGAAAACATAGTTTTTATTAAATCGTGTACTTCGTTCTATTCCATCGGAAGCTGTATACCTGGAATCGAACACCGACCCTGTAAACAGATAGTAGAAGCCCTTATTCAGGAATCTTTCAATGGTAATGTCAACGCCAATATTTCTCCCGCTACCTTTGCTGACAAGCGTTCCATTAAAAAACATGTTGCTTTCGAAATTTATCGTTGAAATATAGCTATCGGGTGAAACCGGTATGTTTGTTAAATCCTGGTAATAAGGTTCGATTCTGAGACGTAAGTTGTCACTCAACTTCCTTTTATAAGCTAACACATAATGAGTTGACTGTTTTAGTTCCAGGTCTTTATTTGGGGAATTCCCTCCATTTTTAACAAAATAAATCGGCAACTGCTGTATTCTGCTATGCCGACCATAACCAAAGGCAAGACTTTGTTTTTCATTAATTGTATATTCTATTCCTGCACGGGGTTCTATTGAGTAATTTTCATTCAGCATGAAGTATTGCATGTTTATCCCAACTTTAAGCTTCAGTTGTGACAGCAGATTAATTTTTGATTGGGTATAAACCTGTAATAAACCTGAATTTCCCCGTTTGTTGGCAATTTTAACCGGCGCTGTTCCTTCTTCAACAGACTGTTCAATATCAATGTTATAACCCAGATAATTATAGGTGAACCCTGTCCGGTTCGTATGTTTTTTGCTAAAACGTTTGTTTATGGCGGATTGAATAGTATAGCGCCATGTGTTGTTTTCTGCCTTTGATTGGGGATGTTCCTGTAAGCTGTAATCTAAGCGTTGTTCATTATGCGACAAACCATTTCCTGAAGCCGATAGCGTTGTGTTTAGAAATGTACTGGGATTAACCCTTATTTTATGTGAAAGTCCTGAAGCAAACATATGCAGTGATGTTTGAGAATTATCCCTGTCAAAAGCTGAGGTCCAGTCAGAACTGTCAGAAGCCTGCATTTCCTGTCCGTCGAGTGCACCGATGCCCCAGTATGTAAAAGTTCCTGCATTTTTGGTAGGGAAGTTTGTTTTAAAAGAAAGGTCCTGGTATTTTAATATTCCGGCATCATCGGGTAATATTGGGGATATAAGTGCCATGGTAGAGTAGCGGTAGTTAAGGTTGTAGGAAGAATTGTTTCCTTTTACAAAAGGGCCTTCTGTTGCAAAATCAACACCAATCACACCGGCTTGTAACGTATATTCCCTCTTTGAACTGTTGCCTGTCTTTAATTTGATATCAAAGACACCAGATAGTGCGTTGCCATATTCAGCAGGAAAAGCCCCTGTGAAAAAATCGCTGTTTCCCATCATATTACTGCTTATTGCTGTTAGCGCCCCGCCCCCGGCAACTGTTAAATTGGCAAAATGGTTGGGATTAGGCACTTCAACGCCTTCAATCCGCCATAAAACCCCATCCGGATTATTGCCCCGCACAGAAATGCCATTGCTGGTAACTGATGGGTTTGCCACACCTGCAAACGATGATGCCAAGCGTGCAGGGTCATCTATTCCCCCGGCATAGCGTTGTGTTTCATCAACCGTAAATTGGCGGCTACTTAAGCTTGCCATGGTGTTTAAAGGTTCGTCTTTATTCACTTTGATAACCACTTCTTCCAATTCAGTTGCTTTTTTTTCCATACCAATGTCCAGGACAACTTCCTTCCCGGTGGTTACCATTAATTCATTTATTTGGTATTTTTCGTACCCAACCATGCTTACCTCGAAGTTTCTTCGCCCTACCGGGACATTCTCTAAACTAAAATTTCCCTCTAAGTCAGCAGTTGTACCTATCATAGGTTCTGTATTCAGAACGACTATGGTTGAAAACGGCAATGGTTTCTTAGTGGTGTTGTCATAGACGCTTCCTCTAACTGTTTGGGTTGCCGTTTGCGAAATAGCCGGAACACTTATGATAGCAATTAACAGTACTGTTAATGCTGCTTTAACACCTTTTGTTACTAAACCTTTATTCACTTGCGAATTATTATTTTCTGTTTTCATTGTCAATATTGTTATTTAGAATTGTTTGTTATATGATTTTTTTGCGTTACAGATAAAATATGATCTTTTAACTCCTTTGCTTCCAGGAAGCTTGTTACATGTCCTGTTTTAAGTACTTTAATACTGTCAGTCATGTAAGATTTCTTCTGCCTTTCATATTTAATGAACTGATCATATCGGCCAAGCAATGGAAAGACGTTATCATCCTTTATTTTTTGGAAATCTTCCTCAAAATTGAGGGTCTCCTTAATTTTTCCCG
>Ga0207797_1002708_pt1 | contig 12183 bp, 8 predicted proteins | sample PRCRCaboRojoPR_6_FD_187275 | JGI IMG/M metagenome (GOLD analysis project Ga0207797, IMG submission 187275) | Marine sediment microbial community from Cabo Rojo, Puerto Rico - PR CR 10% Liquid 1 (SPAdes) | ecosystem: Environmental > Aquatic > Marine > Coastal > Sediment | place: Cabo Rojo, Puerto... | reverse complement strand
CTTCCATTCCTACCTCAACATAGATTTCATAAGGCTGCTGTACGCCCTGCGACAGCGAACCATTATCGGTTGCGTGCACGGTGTAAGTAACCTGTCCAAGGGTATAGCTCACCGAGCCTCCGCTGCCCGAGGCCTCACCGCCGCCGGTGGTTACTGCCTCCTGTGCTTGCAGTCCTGTCAGGTTAAATACTGCCAAGACTAAAAGACATAACATAAGCTTCAGTTGTCTCATGGTTCTTTATTTTATTCTTTTGTGGATTGATTATATGTAGATGTAGAGAATATTTTTTGCCGACAGTGCTTTCGGTATTTCATGACCCTTGATTGCCAGAATTCAAAAGAAATGACAGAGTATACAGGGATAATACCAATCTATTCCCTGTCTATGTTTTTATTTCAACTGGTCCATCTCCTGCATAAGGGTTTCTATTAGTTTTTGCTGATTTTTCATTTCTTGTTTCTGTTCTTCAATTTGTTTTTGTTGTTCCTGTAAGGCTTTTACAAGGGGAACCACAAACTCCGCATAGGAGAGATGATAGGTGGATTTGGGAGTGGTAGGCGTGATGATGGCACTGAAATCGTAGCCGCAATCTGCTGCTGCCTTTTCCACCTCCTGGGCGATGAAGCCTGTATGCACCTTCTTCTCCTTTTCAGCCATGGCCGTCTCCATAAATTCTGGCTTCACATCTTCTCTTCCACCATTTCTGTGGAAATCCTCAAGTGTATGCAAATCCCAGTTAAAGGTTACGGGCCTCAGTTTCATGATAAAATCCAGGCCGGGCACGTCTGATTTGACCTGGGTTTTAAATCTCCCGTCTGAAAGATTTGACCAGGATGTATAACCACCAATTTGAGTTATGCTGGAATTGCCAATCTGAATGGTATTGCTGGCGGTTACCCGTGCATTGAAACCAAACGCACTGGTATTGATGAGGTCATTATAACTCGTTGAAGAGGGACCTGCATTATATCCCACGGCGGTATTATAATTTCCTGTGGTATTGTAAAATAGGGCATACATTCCCTGTGCCGTATTGCAGCTTCCCGAGGTATTGGAAGCCATAGCATTGGTACCACTGGCCGTATTCATTCCTCCATTCACATTACCAATTAAGGTATGATAACCGAGCCCCGTATTGAAATCCCCTGTTGTATTACCGTATAAAGTTTTATAACCGCAAGCTGTATTGGAATACCCGTTGGTATTGGAATATAATGTTTGGCTGCCATGGCTGGTATTGTTATAACCAGTTGTATTGGAATACAATGCCTTTGAACCGACAGCAGTATTGAAAAGAGAATGAAAAGTTGCGGTGGCATCCATCCCGTTGTTGTATAAAGCCGAATCGCCAATGGCGACCAGGTTCGACCGGCCGGTATTCCTGGTAAGGGCTCTTGTACCCACGGCAACATTTGAATGGCCGGTTGTATTGTAATACATGGCTGCATGACCAATGGCTATGTTATTGGACCCACCGTTGTTATACCTCAATGCAAAGGTGCCGCTGGCCGTGTTATGGGATCCGGAATGGTTGTCGTACAGTGCATAGTAACCGTTGGATGTGTTATAAGATCCGGTAGTGTTGTATGTTAAGGCATACAAACCGGTTGCTGTATTGTTGGTACCGGTTGTATTGTTCTTTAAGGCAAATGTACCAATACCCGTATTATAGGAGCCGCTTGTATTGACTGACAAAACCTCTGCCCCGACACCCGTATTGCAGTACCCGGATTGATAGGAATACAGAGCCTTATAGCCAAGACCGGTATTATACCCCCCGCTCGTATTGGAGTACAAAGCTTTGTAACCGCAGGCCGTATTGTGATGACCGCTCATATTCATATGTCCCGTTGAATCACCTATAAAGATGTTCCAGTTATCCGAGAGATCATCGTTCATGCCTGCACCCTCACCAATAAACAGTGAACTGCCGGTTCCCCTGAAGGCAAGGCTGCCGGTGGTATCCAACCGCATGCGTTCGGTGTTGTCAACTTTAAAGACGATTGGGTGATTGTCTGTAGTGCCCAAAAAATCAGTGGAAGGATCAGTACCTGCATTACCGGAAAGTGACCATCCTGAGGAACCGGATGCATCCACATAGGATTTATTGGCTGCATCTTTCGCTTCGACAGGATCGGCCAGGTTGGTGATCCTTTCCTTATTCATATTTTTTGTGGCATAAACCGAAAGATCCGGCTTGTTCCTGATGCTGTTGTAGGTACTGTCCCATAATTCGGGAGTATTGATCAGATCCTCGTAATCGCCGGAAAACACATTACCTGCCTTATCGGCATACCTGGCAAAAGGTACGCTCAGTAACTTGCTGGTGCCGGTTATGGAATAATCGGTTCCTCCTTCCGGATCCACCTCGGTCTTCAGGAACCAGGGACCGGCGGACCAGTCAATGCCGGCAAAATCACCTGTAACAACCGAACCGTCACCAATTTCTATGGATACCAGTCCGTTAACATTGGTGCCCGGAGCATGGGTCTCTGTATAAACTGCGCTTCCGCCGGCCGAACCCTGCAGGATACTGATCCGCATGCCAACTGTTCTGTTGCTTACAAGCTCGTTGTCTGCATCCCTGATCACAGCCTGGTAACTCATTTTCTCAGGGACCTGGGAAAATGCAGCTGCAGTTAATAAGACTGCAGCCCATAGGGTAAAAATTGTTTTCATTGTGGTCAGTGTTTGATGATTTTAAAGGTCTTGATTTCATTAGGGGATGATATTTGCCCGGATTGAGATAATGTAGGCTGCTGTAAACCCTGCGACAGCGAACCATTATCGGTTGCGTGCACGGTATAAGTGACCTGTCCAGCAGTATAGCTCACCGAGCCTCCACTGCCCGAAGCATTGCCTCCTGAAGAAGGTGATGCTTCCTGTGCCTGTAATCCTGTTATTGATATGTTTACCAGGAGAAAAACACATAAAATGAATGTTTTGATTCGCATGGTGCAGATTAAATAAGTGGATCAGGTGAATAAAACTTTTGAATTGAATTGGTTTATACTCGTTTAGCCTTCCGGGAATCTTATTCCTTAAGTCCGGTTAAGGCACAATCCATGATGGACAAGTTAAGCAATAGAAGTGATGAAGTATTGTAAAAATCGGACATAATTGGACGGGAGGGTAAAAATGTGATGTTCTAGCTGTTTATGAATGTAAATGGCCCGGTTGGATTTGGTATAATAAATGATTGGTTGATTGGTTGATTGGGTGATTGGGTGATTGGATGATTGGATGCCTGCACGCTTAGGCGGGACTGGGTGATTGGTAAATGTTGCATTGTTATAAGAAGAAGAAGAGGCTAAGACAATGATTGAATCGCTTTCTTAACCATCACCTTATTTCCTGTCTTCATAGGCTTTCAACCTGAAAACGAACCCTCCGAACCGGAGCATCCCGTAACCATCAATAAAAAAGCAGACAGCCATGGAAGAAAACCATCCGAATCCAGGTTCTACTTTTGCGACAGGCAGGGGAATGTATATAAGCTGCCCGAATCCATGGAAAGCGAATTTGAAAAGCCGGTAAAAGTGCAAGTTCAGATTTCAGATTGAATGTTTAAACCGAATTAGTCGGATCTGTAAAGGCGGCTATTTTAGTAAAATCCAATAAAATTATCATAGTGATTCACAACTTCCTAAAAGAGCCTATTAACGCCATATCAAAAAGATTCTCTGCGCACTCTGCGTGATAAATCTTTGCGACCTTCGCGTGAAGCCTTTTTAAGTTGTTTCACGCAGAAGACCGCAAAGGAAAAATCGCTGAGACCGCAAAGAAAATATATCCAGACAAAATTGTTTTGTAGATGATATGCTCTATGATCATGAAAAGAAAACTAAAGTAAAACCAAAATGCCCATTTGCAGTAGATCTCAGATATGTATACCTGCAGATACAATCGAATGACCATTGAATTAACCACTGAATGGCAATTATATTAAACTGCAAACTTCAGACTTATAGACGTTTGCCAACTTATTTCAAATATCCTGTCAAATAACCATGACGACAAATGACATTTCTTCCCACCTGTTGTTTTACAAATCAGGATCTCCATCAATATATCCCAGCGACCTGAGAAACTCATCAGCCTTCAGCACGGTTTGCCAGTAGTTGTATCTGCTGCCATAGTTGAAGAATCCATGTCCTTCTTCTTCATAAAGTATCAGTTCGCACCGACTTCCCACTTGCTCCATTACCGTCTGGTAATACCTGGCGGTTTCAACGGGGATCAGGTCATCCTCTGTACCCAGGAAAAAGATGGTCGGTGGGGCGTCTTTGCTGATGTTATGCAATGGTGAGAAATATTTGTACTGCTCTCCTACCCTTTCATAGCCATAACCGCCGGGTCCGTTGTCGATAACAGGGTTGAAAAGCACCAGGGCGTTGGGTCTGCAACTTACGGACAGGTCATCAGTGGAATCATTGAATCCGTCAACCAGGGCTGTTGCAGCAGCCAGGTGGCCTCCTGCAGAGCCGCCTGAAGCTATAATGCTGTCGGGTTCGATATGAAATCTTTCGGCATGTTTTCTTATATAGCGTACAGCGGACTTTGCATCTTTCAATGATTCAAAGGGAGTTGTGCCATGCCTGGAACTCACCCTGTAATCGGCCAGGAAGCAAACCATTCCCCTTCCGGCGAAATATTGCGCATGAGGTTCAAATTGTTTGGTGGTTCCACCCTTCCAGCCCCCTCCAAAAAAGAATACCATGGCGGGATAAGTTTCACCCGACTGGTAATTTGCCGGATAATATACCTCCATGGATAGTGAGATGGTATCGATCTGCTTGTAAATAACCTTTTCGTGGGTCTGAGACAATCCCGAGCTACCCATAAGGATTATCATCGCAAAAAGAAACATGTATTTTTTCATATTAAATGGAGTTTATTTGGTGACTTGTTAGAAAATGGATCTGAACCATAAAAAATTCCTCTATGTTTCTCAATGGAAATCTCCGTTTTTGAGTGGTTAAATTTAATAGAAATAAATATTGTTCAGAAAAGAAAAATACAAATCCCAGTGATCGGTAACTAAACGAATAACTTAGCTGGTTTGTAAGAATCCAATGATTTTTTAGACAAATGCCTTAAGGGAGATCATTTATAAGAAAATCAACAGAAACTCTAAAAAGTAAAGCAACCATGCGTAATATTAGCTTCAGAAGGCACACAATCATCTTTTTCGCACTAACACTTCTTGCAGGATTTTCATATGACCATTTGTTGGCAGAAATTCACTGCGATCAATCCGGGATCTCAACTTATCATAATCAGGAGGATTATTCTAATGGGGACAGCCTAACTACACCTTTGGGAGAAGGTTTTTATTCACCGGGTACAATCAATCTGCCCAAAAAGGTGAGAAGGGGATTGCATTCAGTGGTTCGGGTTATTCCTGAGATTAAATTCCGCGCACATATCTATGCCGACAGTGAAAAGGCAAAAGGCAGGAGATCAGCAGGAAGGTCAAAAGAATTTCTTCCGGAAGGCGGGGTGATCTGGAATTCGCATATTGACACTGCTACACTCAACAAACTATGCGAAATCCCCATCGCCCAGGTACAACCGGGTCTCAGGGAGGTATGTACTTTAGACTGGCGGGAAAAATGCTCTGGTTTTCCATGTACATTGACAACCGAATCCCTTGCCGGCTCGGGCACAGGTGTGGTGGTAGGAATGAGTGAGCAATATGGAGTGCTTGTTGCCACACCTTATCATGTGGCCAGGGAATCGATCGAACGGCATGAGCGGACAGAAGGTACAGGAAAAATCAAACCCGTACCTGCGCCGGATATCACCGTAGGGATTGACACCACCGGACCTAACCAGGCTGGTGGATACACCTATACTGAAGAAGTAACGCTATTGGCCAACGCTTCAGAGAAATCCTGGCAAAATGGACAGGACTGGGCGTTGCTGGCGATACCAGAAGCTTATGCCCCTTACGTAAAACCGGCTATATTAAACAGCAAGCGAGTATCCGTTGACGATACGCTCTGGGCGGCAGGTTTTCCTTACAAAACCATACGTAAATCGGCCCATAAGAAAGGATATGAAAATGCTTCCAATGAGCTCAGGATTAGCGTTGGCCGCACGGTTACCGGAGATCCCTACTCAGAAAAAGCAATTGCTCCAACGGATATCGTCAATACGATGGATGCAGTGAACGGTAACAGCGGGTCGCCCGTTTTCAACCGTAAAGGAGAAGTTATAGGCATGGTCCGTAACGGACACTGTCCAAAAGGAAAAGGGGAAATCAATCTAAGGATTGCCCGTTACTGTGGTGTGACCCTGATCACCCCGATTGAACCTCTTATAAGGTTTATAAAGGAATAAGCGCTAAGTTAAACTGAATTAAGTCTTTTCCGAACGCCTTTTAACAGGTACCATCCTGCAATCAGCTGTATAATACCGGTGCTGAAATACAGGGGTTGCAGGAAGCTCTGGTATCCAAGCCAAGCTACTTGCGAGATGATCCATATCATCATAATGGCTCCGAATAATGCGGCTATCTCGCCTGCATGTTTGTGCTTCCGAATTGTAACAAAGAAACCGGCTATATTGCCAAGTCCGTTAACGGTAAACAAAACAATACCGGGGATCAGAAAGTTGGGGAAGGGAGTTCCCTGTAACATTTTTATTTCCATGCCAAGCGCCTGGCCTGTCGTATCGCTCATAAGACCAAATCCACCAGCCAGGGCACTGAGGCCGTTAAATAACTGAAAAACAATAACCCATACTCTTGTTCTCTTTAATTTCTTCATATGTTGTTAATAATTGATTAATCGGAGTGAAATCATTTTCAAAAATAGCAGATTTTTTTTCTCAGGACACATGGTAAATTATAAAAAGTGAATTAAACATAATTAAGAGTATACTTTCCCAGATGAAGCCTTTTTATATTAATAGCAAGGATCATATTTATCAAGCCGATTCCTTTTCATTTTGGTAAAATGCTCACAAAGCATAAGGTAATTAAAAACACAGCATGATCATAAATCATTATGAACCTTTTAAATATACCAGTCTTGACCAATTGTATTGTACATGATTTTCTTCTATAAACCCTTCAAACTATTCTAATCATGAAAATTATCAAAATTCTTATCCCTTTAATGTTTATTGCAGCCTCTGTGAATGGGCAGATAAGTGCTAAATTGATGAGACATGTGGACGTTTCAGACGATTATATAAGTTTTGTATATGGTGGTGATATCTGGATTGTGGAAAAAGCGGGTGGTCAGGCTGTACAACTGACCAATTCACCGGGTGAAGAATCCTACCCACGATTTTCTCCTGATGGGTCAGAGATAGCTTATTCAGCCAGTTATAACGGCAATCAGGATGTGTATGTAGTACCCAGCAGGGGAGGTATGGCCAAAAGAATCACCTATGCCTCCTATGCCGACCGTGTGGTTGACTGGCATCCGGATGGTCAAAGAATACTGTTTGCTTCCAGAAGGGAAGCAGGTATTCCCAATGTGAATCAGTTTTTCTATATAGATCACGAAGGTGGGATGCCGGAAAAGCTTGCCATACCCTATGGTGAGCTTGCATCCTTTTCTCCGGACGGAACCAGGGTGGCTTATATCACCAAAATAACTGAAAATTACCCATTCAAGCGGTATCGGGGCGGACTGGCTTCCGATGTCATCCTCTTTAATATGGAAACCAACAAAGCAGAAAGGATCACCGACCATCCGGCAACCGATGGGAGGCCAGCCTGGCTGGGCAATACCATCTATTACGTATCGGATAAAGGAAAAAATATGCGCCGTAACATCTGGGCATACAGCCTGGATTCAGAAGAATCAAAACAAATCACAAATTTCACCGATTTTGACATTACCTATCTTTCATCCGGTCCCGATGACCTGGTTTTTGAGGTAGGCGGGAACCTTTATACCATGCCGGCCAGTTCCGAAAAATACAAGCAAGTGGACATACATGTTACCAGTGACCTTTCAACCGAGATGCCAAAGCTTGAGGATGTAAGCAAGAGTATCACGAACGTGACAGCTTCCCCAAAAGGCAAACGGGTGGTATTTGAAGCCAGAGGAGAATTGTTCAACGTACCTGCAAAGGAAGGTTATACCATCAATCTTACCCAATCAAGTGGGGCATTTGACCAGTCACCTGCCTGGTCACCGGATGGAAAACATGTGGCCTACTGGAGTGATGCTTCGGGTGAATATGAAATATATCTGAAAAACATTCAATCCAATGAAAAGGCCAGAAAACTCACTTCACGGAACAGGGGGTTCGGTTATAGTCTTTATTGGTCGCCCGATAGCAAAAAGATTGCATTCATAGACGAAAAGAATAATATTAACATTGTTGAAGTTGAGACAAGAGAAATTGTAATTGCTGACAATGCTTCCTGGAACATCGGGCATGGTGGTCGCTATTACTTCTTTATCAACTGGTCGCCCGACTCAAAATGGATCACCTACAGCCTTGGTCAGGACAATGCCAATAATGCTATTTTTATGTATAACACTGAAACCAAAAAGGCCCATCAGGTGACCAATGGATATTATTCAAATTTTAATCCTACCTTCAGCAAAGACGGCAAATACCTGTACTTCCTAACTGACCGGGAGTTTAACCCCGAATACAGTGGACTGGATGACGGTACCTGGATCTACCCCAACAATACACAAATTGCAGCCATCAGCCTTAAAAAAGATGCACCGGATCCGCTAAAACCAAAAAATGATGAGATAGAAGACAAGGAAGAAGACAAAGATGAAGGGGAGAACGCAGAAAAAGGGGATGAAGAAGAGAAAGAAGATCAGGAGGAGAATAAAGAAAAACCAGATACTTTGGTGGAGGTGGACTGGGAAGGACTGCAGTCAAGGGTGCGCATCCTTCCACCAAAATCAGGGAATCTAAGGAATCTGATGGCATTTGATGGTAAAATTGTCTACATACGTTACCCCAGAACCGGCGAAATAGAAGCCAAACCAGCTTTGATGCTTTATGATCTGAAAGAGCGGAAAGAAGAAAAGATCATAGATAATTTGCAGGAGGCAAAAATGACAGCCGACGGCGAAGCAATGGTGGTTCGAAGTTCAGGCAAGTATGGGATCATCAAGCCGGCCCCAGGCCAGAAAATCGAAGAGCCCATTCCTACGGATGAACTAACCATGCAACTGGTTCCGAAAGAAGAATGGAGGCAGATATTTGAGGATACCTGGAGAAGGCACCGTGATTTCTTCTATGATGAAGAAATGCAGCAAGTGGAATGGGATAAATTGAAGGAAAGGTACGGCAAACTTATAGATGATGCCCGCACCCGGTGGGATGTCAGCAACATACAATCCAACCTGGCAGCGGAATTAAGTGCCGGACATACCTATACATTTGGAGGCGATCAGGAAGAGGTGGAGAGAATACAAACTGGATATCTCGGGATCGACTGGGGAATGAACAACAACCGTTTCCGTATTAAAAAGATCATCCGCCCGGCAGCCTGGGACACTGATGTCCGTTCACCATTTGATCGTCCGGGCGTAGAAGTAAATGAAGGCGATTACATCCTTGCTGTTAATGGCATACCACTTGACCCGAACAAAGAACCTTATGCTGCCTTTGACGGCATGGCAGGAAAAACTGTTTCTCTAACCATCAGCAAAACCGGAAATAAAGAAGATGCTGAGGATCATGTTATAAAATTACTCAGTCAATGGGAAGAGCAAAATTTAAGGTATCTTGCCTGGATGGAAGAAAACCGTAAGACCGTGGACAATCTGTCCGATGGCAAGCTTGGTTATATCTACATGTCGAACACCAGTACGCAGGGGCAAAGGGAGCTTGTCAGGATGTTTTACGGGCAGTTGGACAAGCAGGGCTTTGTTATCGATGAGCGCTGGAATGGTGGCGGCCAGTTGGCCGACCGGTTTATGGAGCTGCTGCAGCGTCCTGTGGTGTATAACCTTTACTGGCGCCATGGACGGCATCACACCCATCCCATCAAAACCAATACCGGTCCCATGGCCATGCTGATCAACGGATGGGCAGGCTCAGGTGGAGACGGCCTCCCCTGGGCATTCCAGGAACTGGAGGCAGGACCGGTTATTGGTCAACGAACCCTTGGCATACTTGTAGGCCCGGCAACAGGACATAGATTGATTGACGGAGGTGGCATCACCGTTCCCGGGGCAAGGCTTTATGACAATGACGGTCACTGGTTCTGGGAAGGAGAAGGGGTTACACCCGACATTCCGGTATGGGATGACCCCAATATATTGATTCAAAATCGCGATCCACAACTGGAAAGAGCAGTAAAAGAAGTAATGAATATGCTGAAGAAGAATCCACCCAAGGCAACACCTCCGCCTCCGATGGAGGATCGGACCGCAAAGGGATTGCGGAGAAATCTATAAAGTTTAATAAAACATTGCTTTTGGGGCAAAAAAGCACAGGAAAAATTATCTAAAAAACATGTAACATCTTTACTGGAGTCGTAAAACAAAATTATCCGGATCTAATTTTATTTGTTTTTATTTTGACTTTATTTATCTATATTTGAATCTAATTATGATTACTGTGAGAAAGGACTAAGAAGGCGCTAAGCGGCTTTATTAGCTAAAAGCATAAAATATATTTTTCTGCCCAACAACAAGCAACAACAGCCGCTAAGCGCCTAGCACTTCAAACGATGGCTTTTTAGACCGGACTCATATTACTTTGTTATTTTCTCTCTATTACGATATTTCATTTAATTTATATAATTAATAAGAACAACCCATCGTTACCTTTCTGCTAAACATTTAATTTATGCTAGGTTTTAATTATAAAAAAGCAGTTCAGGCATTAAATTTCTTTGCTACCCAAGAAGAAGGTGGTATTATTGATAAAATGAAAGCCATAAAACTTATTTGGCTTTCTGACAGAGCACATTTAAGAAAATATGGACGTCCTATTTTAATGGACCGTTACCTGGCCATGAGATACGGACCGGTTCCATCCAAAACAAAAGACCTGTCAGAATGCGATAATAGCTTTTTGGATAAGAATGAACAGGAATATAGAGACCAATATCTAAAGACCTACCATGAAAATCATAACATCAAATCAATCCATGATATTGACAAAAAGGTGTTTTCCGAAACCGACCTACAAGTAATGGAAAAAGTATATTTGAAATTTGGAAAAACCGAAAAATTTAAGCTTTCCGATATTTCTCATTTTTACCCGGAGTGGAAAAAATATAAAGAAATGTTGGAGAGTGGTGAGGCCAGCCATATAGACATGGATTATTTGGATTTCTTTAAAAATTCCGACATTGAAGAAAAAGACGATTTTTTTCATTTAGATCAGGAACATTTAGAAATTTCCAGGTCCATATTTGAAGAAAACAGACATGCATACGACTTTTAGCTTTTATGATTCAAATACCAGATGACGTATTTTTTGAATCCACACTCACCATAGGTACCGTATATTATTATATTTCTGAGAAAATTCAATCTTATGAACCGCACTACCATATAGTTATCCATAAAACTAAATCAGAAATAATTATCTTAGGCCTTACTACAACCCAAATTGAAAAGCGTATTAGATTTTTAGAAAAAAACCAGTTTCCTGAATCCACTTTGGTTTTCATTGAGCCAGATAAAAATAATGGCCTAAAGAAAACTTCCCTGGTGGATTGTAATAGCAGTATTTTTCAAGAAACAATAAATAGCTTAAAAAGAATCCGTCAGGAAAAAGGTCTTGGGATTAAAGGGAAAATAAAAGATTCCCAGGTAGAACAATTGAGACAGGGAATATTTAACAGCCCTATGATTCCTCGGGAAATTAAAGACTTATTGAATTTATAAAACAAAAATTTAACTGAATAAAAAAAGCTTAGGTGAAATTCCTAAGCTTTTTTACTTTTAGTGTCCTTTCAGTGCCCCATTATTTTACTTTTCTTGATTTCTCAGGCTTTTCAGCAAATCAAAGTACCCAGGGCGGGACTTGAACCCGCACAGCCATTGTATGGCCATTGGATTTTAAGTCCAACGCGTCTACCAGTTCCGCCACCTGGGCACATAAAAATGAGCGAGAAACGGGACTCGAACCCGCGACCCCAACCTTGGCAAGGTTGTGCTCTACCAACTGAGCTATTCTCGCTTGTTTTATTTTTCATTTTTCCGCGACCCCAATCCGGCGGCTGCCGG
>Ga0207797_1002707_pt1 | contig 12186 bp, 10 predicted proteins | sample PRCRCaboRojoPR_6_FD_187275 | JGI IMG/M metagenome (GOLD analysis project Ga0207797, IMG submission 187275) | Marine sediment microbial community from Cabo Rojo, Puerto Rico - PR CR 10% Liquid 1 (SPAdes) | ecosystem: Environmental > Aquatic > Marine > Coastal > Sediment | place: Cabo Rojo, Puerto... | reverse complement strand
TTTTTTCGATAAAGGGTCGTGGAACAGTGGCGACCGGACGTGTCGAGAGAGGGAGAATTACTCCACAGTCCGATATCGAAATAGTCGGCCTGCATGGCGATATCGTTGAGACGGTTGCTACCAGTCTCGAAATGTTCAACAAGACGATGGATGAAGCAATCGCCGGGGATAACGTGGGTGTGCTACTGAGAGGTATAGACAAGGAAGAGATTGAAAGAGGGCAGGTTCTCGCCGAACCGGGAAGTATAACGCCTCATACCAAGTTCAAGGCGGAAGTTTACGTCTTGAGCAAGGACGAAGGTGGGCGTCATACACCGTTCTTCGATGGCTACAAACCGCAGTTCTACTTTAGAACCACTGACGTTACGGGTACAATTCAACTGCCAGACGACGTCGAGATGGTTATGCCGGGAGACAACGTAACTCTCGAAGGTAACTTGATAGATCACATTGCCATGGAAGAAGGTCTAAGATTCGCAATTCGTGAAGGAGGAAAAACGGTAGGGGCAGGAGTTGTAACGGAAATAATTGAATAGGGAGACTGATATTACCGATGCACAAGGAACAGGTAATCCTGGTCTGCAGCGAATGTGGACGACATAACTACCATACCGTGAAGAATCCGAGAAACGACGGTGACAAATTGGAATTAAAAAAGTACTGTAAGTGGTGTGAAGAACATACGGTTCACAAGGAGAAATAAGCGGTATTAGTTTTTACAGGCCCGTAGCTCAACTGGCAGAGCGCCGGACTCCAAATCCGAAGGTTGGGGGTTCAACTCCTCCCGGGCCTGCCAGATGCACTATGAGGTGTTTTGAATTTGAATTGGTTAAATAAGGTTAGTTCTTTTTTACGAAACGTTAGGGCGGAAGTTAAGAAGGTGAGCTGGCCTTCCCAGTCCGAAGTGATAACGATGACCATTCTTATACTCGGAATGGTCATACTGTTGTCAGCTTATATCGGCGGTGTCGATCTGGTGTACAGGCAAATCATTCAGCAGATCTTATCCTTGTAACAGCCGCTTGAACTTTCTCATTCTGACACTAACCGGAGTTAAACCTGTTAAACGAGGAGCAAGTGGTGAACTATGAAAAAATGGTACGCTATTCAAACGTACGCCGGTTCCGAACTGAAGGTAAAAAAGGAAATTGAAAGGAGGATAGAGGAAAGGGATCTCGAGGGCAGGGTCAAGAGTTTCAAGGAAGACGGGCAAAGAGAGTACTGCGTGGTCCCGATAGAGGAAGTCATAACCTCCCGGAGCCGACGTGGCAAGTCCAACGAGTACCGAATTCCCTACGAATACGACCTCCTCGTGGATTCGAACGAACGTCTTTCGCGGGGCGAACCGATTGCCCGAAAGCCTCCCAGACACCTTGACTGGGATTGCCTGGTTTCCGACGTTGAGACGCTGCAGCGGGTCATCGTGGAAATGACGAACAGGACGGAGGAAACATACCTGATACCTACGGACAAGCGTATTAGAAGAGATATTCGGAAAGGGGAGAAAATCCGTTCCGGAGTTCCTCTTACCTCCGACAAAGAAGAGAAGTTCGTAGTAAACGTCAAAGGGAAGATTGCCCTGCGGGATAAGGTTAAGCGGATCGAGTTCACCCTGAATGACGGTTCGGAAGAAAAGATGGTCATACCGGAAAGGTACCTGGTTAGGTTGAAGGAAGGGGACGAGTTCGAAGAAGGTGACAGGATAGAGGGAGAGGACGTAATTGACTCTCGCTCTTCCGGTATGGTTAAGGTCAAGGAGTACAAGGATAAACGGGTTGTGACAGTACAGCCCGTGGAGAAGCGCAGGTTATTTCCCGGTTACGTCTTCGTAAAGATGGATCTCCCCGAAGAGGAGATGATAGATCTGGTCGATGACATAAGGGGAGCAGTCCGGTTTGTCGGGTCGCGTTATCACCCGATACCGATCAGAGGCAAAGAGATGAAGGTGGTCAAACGACTTGCTGGTTTAATAGAGGCACCCACCGCACCGAGTACTCCGAGGATCGAGGTCGACTTCGATGTAGGCGAAGTAGTCGAGATAATTGAAGGACCTTTTGCGGACTTTACCGGCGAAATCACCGCCATAGACAAGGAAGCCGAAGAGGTAACAGTGAACGTAAAGATCTTTGGTCGGGAGACTCCGGTGGATATTGGTTTCGAAGGAATAGAGAAAATATAGGGAGGAATTGAGTAATTATGGCTAAAAGAGTAGAGACAACCTTGAAGCTACAGATACCTGCCGGGCAGGCCGATCCGTCTCCACCGGTCGGACCTGCTCTTGGTGAGCACAAGGTAAATATAATGGATTTCTGCGATCAGTTTAACGCGGAAACCAGCGACAAGGAGCCCGGCGTCCTGATACCTGTAGACATTACTATATACACGGATAAGAGCTTCAGTTTCGAGGTTAAAGAACCTCCGGCATCTGAACTAATTAAGAAAGCTGCCGGCATCGAAGGTGGTTCAGGACAGCCCAACATGGAAAAGGTCGGTAAAATTACTGAGGAACAGCTAGAAAGGGTGGCAAAAAAGAAGCTGCCGGACTTGAATACTTATAAGCTGGACTCCGCCAAAAACATCATCGAAGGGACAGCCAGAAGCATGGGGGTAGAGGTGGTTGAATCGTGAACAGGAGATACCAGGCAGTAGCTGAGAAAGTAGATCCCGAACAGCTTTACGGGCTGGACGAGGCTCTGGAGCTGGTTAAGGAATCTTCGACTGCAGATTTTGACGAAACCGTGGATCTGGCGATAAATCTGGGAGTAAACCCCTCTCAGACCATGGTCCGTGGTAGCACGGTCCTGCCGAACGGTACGGGCAAGGAGGTTAAAGTTCTTGCATTTGCCAAAGGTGAAGCCAGGCGTGAGGCCGAAGAGGCGGGAGCAGATTACCTTGGAGACGACGAAACCGTCGAGCGAATAGAGGACGGCTGGCTTGATTTCGACGAAGTTGTGTCAACTCCCGACATGATGAGCACTATCGGACAGCTGGGAAGGATACTAGGCCCCAGGGGCATGATGCCTTCCCCGAAGTCGAATACCGTTTCCCAGGATATCGGTGAGGCCGTCTCGAGGTTGAAAAAAGGTCAGGTTGAATTTAGGACGGATAAGTACGGTGTCGTTCACGTACCTATCGGTAAATCCTCTTTCTCCGTACCGGAGTTAAAGGAAAACCTGATAGAGCTGGCGACTTCCGTCTACGACCAGAGGCCAGAAGAAGGGGTCGAAGAAAGGTTTATCCACAAGGTAACGCTATCCCCGACCATGGGGCCCGGCGTCAAGGTTTCCGTCGATGAACTTCGGGACAGAGTTTACGAGAACAGACTTTAAGTTAAACACGAAGACGGAGAGAATTCGTACTGGTTTTCAGTAAGGAGTGAAAAATGGTCACGGAAGCGAAGAAAGAAGAAGTGGAAGAGCTGAAGGACAAGTTCGAAAGAGCCGAGGGTGTGGTATTCTCTGATTACAGGGGAATAACTGCAAACGACCTGAACAAGCTTCGCGAGGACTTCACAAAGGAAGGTCTCGAATACAGGGTCGTGAAAAATACTCTGGCGGCTATCGCGGCTGAAGAGACGGGTATGGGGGATCTATCGGAGTTCCTCGAGGGCCCGATTGCCATGGCCGTCGGGTACGATGACCCAGTATTACCCTTTAAGATATCTTCCGATACGGAAGAAAAGTACGACCATTTCACCGCTCAGGGTGGAATGATCGAAGGAGACCTGGTTGAACCGGAAGAAATCGAGTCGATATCAAAGTTATCTTCGAAAGAAGAGCTGATGGCCAATATGGTCATGGGTTTAAAATCCCCGGTTCGCAAATTGGCTTACGTTCTAAAAGCCAAGGTAGATGACCTAGCGGTTGTGCTGGACCAGGTCAAGGAAGCGAAGGAAGAGTAGCACCTTTAAGGTATATATATTCAATTCTTTACAAGTTACACAGGAGGTCTATTATGGACACTGAAGAAATAGTTGAATCAGTAGGCGACATGACGATTAAGGAGCTGACCGAGCTAGTTGAGGCAATCGAGGAAGAGTTTGACGTTTCCGCAGAAGCCGCTGCGCCGGTAGCAGCCGCGCCGCAGGGACAGGGCGGAGACGGTGGGGGAGGAGCCGAGGAAGAAGAGAAGATCGACCTGGTTCTTACTAATCCCGGTCAGAAAAAGATTAAGGTAATTAAGGAACTGAAAGGTATAACGGGTAAGGGTCTGAAGGAATGCAAATCACTAGTGGACGAACTACCGGCTACCATTCAGGAAGGTTTAGACGAAGACGAAGCAAAGGACCTGCAGCAGCAGCTGGAGGAACTCGGAGCGGAAATAGAACTCAGGTAAGAGATCAGCACCCGATCATCTTGCCCTAGGAGGGATACAGTTTGAGGGAAAGACAGGACTATAGCTCTTATGGTGAAGCAATCGAGCCTCCTTACTTGCTGGAGGACCAGAAAAAGTCCTACGAGCGGTTCCTTAACGAGGGCCTTGAAGAGGTTTTTGAAGAGATATCTCCCGTAAAGGCCGGGAGCAGGACGGATTTTAAGCTCGAATTTACGTCGCCAAAGCTTGGAGAACTGCGCGGAAGCGTGGAGGATTGTGCCGATAAGGATTTGACCTACGATAGGCCCTTGAGGATCACCGCCCGACTTTACGACGAGGATGACAATCAGGTACAGGAAAGTGAACTATACGTAGCTGATATACCCGTCATGACTCCGAAAGGGACTTTTCTGATCAACGGGTCGGAAAACGTTCTGGTAAACGAACTGGCCCGTGCTCCTGGGGTGTACATAACGGCGGAGAGGAACAACCAGTTCCGAGCTCACATTCTACCGGATTACGGTGCCTGGCTCGAGCTAATACTCGACGATAATCGCAAGAGGTTGCACGCTAACCTTGATAGAGAAGCAAAGGTACCGATGACGGTTTTCCTCAGGGTTCTGGGAATGGACCAGGAGGATATCTACTCTAATTTTAGTTTTGAAGTTGATCCAGTAACCGAAAGGAACCTGAGGCCCTATGTGGGGTACAAGTTCGGTGACGACGTCTACCGTGATTCCGAAGTCATATTTGAGGCTGGCGAAACGCTGCGAGAAGAGGACGTGGAAGTGGTTCTCAATGAAGCCACGGAAGAGTCCATAAGTCTGCTTAACGAGTACATAGGCAATACTCTGGATCGGGACGATTTTCGGACCAAGGAAGAAGCCGTTCGGTTTATCTACGGCAAGCTTCGCCCGACCGGCAGGGTCTCGACCACGAAAATGGAGAACTACATCAAGGATCTCTTTTTTGACGAGGAAAACTACCTCCTCTCGGAAGTCGGCCGGTTTAAGGCAAACAGCAAGCTCGGACTGGATGAAGATACGCTCGCTCTGACCCGGAACGACATATTTAAGTCCCTGGAACTATTGCTTGAGGTTCCAGAAAATCCGGAAATACTGGACGAGAAGGACCACCTTGCAAACAAGGTGGTTAATCTGCCTGGTAAGGCAGCGCGGTCCGCATTTGAGAGAGGGCTGAATAGAGTTGTCAGAACGACCGAGGACAAGCTCTCAAAGTTCAGCCTTGACGACGACGATACGTTGCGTGATCTGATGCCGACGCGACCGATTCAATCTTCCCTGAATCAGTTCTTCTATACTGGCAGGTTCTCACAGTTCCTGGAGGAGACCAATGCGCTGGCCGAGCTGACACACAAGAGGCGTTTGAACGCTCTTGGTGGTGGCCTGAGCCAGAGAAGGGCCAAGCTCGAGGTAAGAGACGTTCATCCTTCACATTATTCCCGAATCTGTCCCATTGAGACTCCGGAGGGACAAAACATCGGTCTGATTACCTCCCTGGCCAATTACGCCAAGATAAATGAATACGGTTTCCTAGAAGCTCCTTACAGAAAAGTCGTGGACGGGAAGATAACCGGTGAAATCGAATACCTCATGGCGGGGGAAGAAGAACAGTACAAGATCGCGCCCTCCACCACTGAGATCGACGAGGACGGTAACCTGGTTGAGGATAGAGTAGAGATACGGACCGGTAAGGAGAACATACGGCTCGGTACTCCGGAAGAGGTTGATTACGTCGGGGTTTCACCGAAAGCAATTGTTGGTGCTTCCGCTTCCCTGATTCCGTTCCTGGAGCATGACGATGCCAACAGGGCGTTAATGGGTGCAAACATGCAGCGACAGGCAGTACCGATAGCTGACCCCGAAGCACCTCTGGTCGGTACCGGCATGGAACAGAAAGCCGCACAGGATTCCGGAATGCTGGTAGTGGCTCAGGATTCGGGTGAGGTAAGTTACGTCGACGCCGAGGAGATAAAGTTAGATACCGACAACGGAGATACTAAGACCTATTCGCTCAAGACCTTTACGCGTTCAAACCAGGATACCTTGGTGCACCAGAGACCGCTAGTGGAAAAAGGAGAACGCGTGGAAGCCGGTGACGTGCTTGCCGACGGTTCTTCCAGCGACGAGGGAGAGCTTGCTCTGGGTAGAAACCTCAGAGTTGCCTTTATGCCGTTCGAAGGGTTTAATTACGAGGACGCGATAGTGGTTTCCGAACGGCTGGTGAAAGACGATCTGCTGGATTCCATCCATATTGAAGAGTTCGAAGTAAAAGCAGAGGAAACCAAGCTCGGACCGGAAGAAATAACCGCCGATATACCGAATATTAGCAAAGAAGACCTTAAAAACCTTGATTCTCGTGGAATCATTAGAGAGGGGACGGAGGTAGAGACGGGTGATGTCCTTGTCGGCAAGATTACGCCGAAAGGAGAGTCCGAACCCAGCCCCGAGGAAAAGATATTCCGCTCCATATTTGGAGAACAGGCGAGAAACGTCAAGGACTCCTCGCTGAAGTTACCCCCCACCGCGGGTAAGGGCAAGGTAATCCGGGTCAAGAAGTTCTCCCGGGAAGAAGGACACGAACTTGATACTGGCGTCAACGAGCTGGTAAAGGTTTACGTAGCAACGAGGAAGAAAATATCCATCGGTGATAAGCTTGCCGGGCGACACGGAAATAAAGGTGTAATCGCGAAAATCCTACCGGAAGAGGATATGCCCTTCATGCCCGACGGCACACCGATTGACGTACTGCTTAACCCGCTTGGTGTTCCTTCCCGGATGAACCTGGGTCAGGTCTTCGAAACCCACCTTGGCTGGCTTTCTTCCCTTAAAGAGGAGCACTCGAGTACCCCGGTCTTTGATGGAGCGGGAGAAGAGGAAATACTGCAGGATCTACAAAAAGAACAGGAAAAGCACGACCTCGACGAGGGAGCCAACGAAGATGGAAAAGTCATTCTCCGGGACGGTCGAACGGGTGAACCGTTCGATAGGCCGATTACCGTCGGTCACATGTACCTGCTGAAGCTGGAGCATATAGCGGACGAAAAGCTGCACGCCAGGTCGACCGGGCCTTATGCCCTCATAACCCAGCAGCCTCTGGGTGGAAAGGCACAGTTCGGTGGCCAGAGGTTTGGAGAGATGGAAGTCTGGGCTCTCGAGGCCTACGGTGCTGCCAGTACTCTTCAGGAGATGTTGACCCTCAAGTCCGACGATATTCAGGGAAGGACGAAATTGTACAAGGCCATTCTCAAGGACGAACCAATGCCCAAACCCGGAATACCTGAATCCTTTAAGGTTCTGGTGAGAGAGTTACGCAGTCTTGGTCTAAGCCCGAAAGCAATCGATGCCGAGGGCAATGAGCTCAATCTCTCGTGAGGTTCGGACGAACAGCAAGGAGATCTCAGGGGGAGTTATAGTTTTTAGCGGAGGGGCAGATGGCAGGAAGTATTTGCTCCTCCGGCACGCAAATGGCGGACACTGGAGTTTCCCCAAGGGACATCTGGAAGAAAGGGAGTCGGCCAGAGAAGCAGCAGTCAGGGAGTTAGAGGAAGAAACGGGTCTGCTTCCCGAGGATTTTCTGGCCGACTTCAGAGAACGAGTTCACTACAGTTACCGGAGAAAAGGCGAAAGAATAGAAAAGGCAGTTGTCTATTTTCTTGCCTCCGTGGAGGGGATTGACCCGGTGACGCTCTCCGACGAACACCTGGACTACGGATGGTTTTCTTTCAAAGAAGCGGAAGAAAAGCTAACCTACGATAACGACCGGGAGATTCTAAGAAAAGCCGAAGCGGGACTGGGCTCTCATGGAAGCTGAGCTACCAGAAGGAATATCTCTCTTACGCAACGGGGTATTTGGCCACGATAGTTACGGGTCCGCTTACCTGTTCGGCGAAGAAGAACTTACGCTGGTTGACCCCGGGACGTCAAAATCGGTAACTGATTTGTTAGATTGGTTCAAGAATAGCGAATACAGCCTTTCCGATCTGAACTCAATTCTCCTGACGCACGTGCACCTGGATCATTGCGGGGCGACGGGAGACCTCGTCCAAAAAGTACCCGATGTCACCGTCTACCTGCACGAAAAAGGAGCTCGCCACCTCAAGGACCCCTCCGACCTGCTCTCTAGCGTAAAAAGGGCAACAGGGGAAAGGTTCGAGCAGTACGGTGGCCTGAAACCGGTTCCGGAAGAGAAGGTCTTTCCAATAGACGGCGAGCGGGAGTTGGAAATCGGAGGAAGGCGGATTCATGCCCTGCCGACCCCCGGCCATGCCCCCCACCATATCGCTTACTTTGACAGAAAATCCGGTGGCTTGTTTACTGGTGATTCCGCCGGTCTGTATCTTGACGAAAAATTAATTCCGGCAACTCCACCTCCGACGTTTAACCTCGAGCAGTGCCTGGAAAGTCTGGATAAAATGAAAGCGCTCGAGCCGTCCACTCTCTTGTTTGCTCATTTCGGACCCGGCCAACCCCCGACCGGTCTGCTTGACGACTATGGCTCGGTAATTCGAAGCTGGGTTGATAGAGTTGGAGAACTGTACAGCGATGGTTTGCCCCCGGACGAGATATCGAAGCGAGTGGGGTCGGAAAGGTCTGAATGGTTCGTGGACGGCTTTGCCCCGGAGGAACTTGAGATGAACGTAAGGGGTGTTGTGAAGTACCTGGACTGGCGCGAGGATGAGCTTGGATAGTTACGCCAGGATAGCCGTCTTCCGACCGATCCCGAAGCTGTTTGACTACTCGGTTTCCGGGGAACTTCAGGATAGAGTAAAAGTAGGTTCAATTTGTTCCGTTCCTTTTCGGGGCGAGCGGGTTCGTGGCGTTGCTGTGGAACTTTCCAAAAAACCGTCCTTTTCCGGTGAGAAAAAACCGGTTAGTGAAGTAATTTCGGATCGACCGCTGAGCCAACCCCTGATGGATCTTGCCCGGTGGATCAGCCACCGCACTCTTACCCCGCTGGGTCAGGTTTTCCATAGAATGGTCCCCGCTGACCTTACAGTAAGCCCGAGAGAAAAGAAAGTCATCGAATTAACCGGTTCGTTTGCAGAAATTCGGCAGTTTATCGACGAGAAACGGAGTAGAGCGCCGAAACAGGTTGAAATCCTCGAGTGCTTGCTGACCTCCGACGAAACGGTTGAAAAAAACTATCTGCTGGAAAGGGCCGACTCCTCCCGCTCCCCCCTGAACAGTTTGCTGGAACGCGGCCTGATCCGAGAGGTGTCTTTACCCGAGTTAAGGAGCGAGGGCCAGCAGTTTCCGCTCGAGCTTGATCTAACGGAACCCGCTTCGGATGTTTTGGAAGAACTCGAAGGTCCCCCGAATTCTTTTGTGCAGCTTGCCCTGCATTCCTCCGGCCCGGAACTTCTGGGGTCCTACTCCAGAATGGTTGAGCTAATCCAGGAAAGAGGAACGGTTCTTTTCCTCACCTCGGACGTAGGGAGAGCCCGGTGGTTCTCCGAACTTTTCAGAAGAAGACTGGATTTGCGGGTGCTGACTTACCATAGCGGTCTAACCCGGGGAGAACAATCCTACCGCTGGAATACGGCTAAAACCGGTAGCGTGGACGTCTTCGTCGGTGTACTGAATGCAGTCTACCTCCCGGTTCCCGATCTGGGTGGGATCGTTATCGACGACGAAGGTGACAGGAACTACGAACTCAAGGAACAGGACCCGAAAGGTAACCTGGTGAAAATCGCTCTAAAACGGGGGGAACTCGAGGAGCGACCCGTCCTTTATTCCGGAGTTGCACCTTCAATTCGCTCCTATTATGAAACGAAAAACGGTTCTCTGAACCGACCGGGCGGTGGAGCGGATAATTTGATTGGGGACCCCGCAAAGGGCGTAGAAATTAGAGTCCAGAGTTCCGATTCCTCGAGCAATTCGATTTCCGAAGAGTTCAAGCGAGAGCTCCGGGATAATTACGAAAAAGAAGAGCCCGCCATGATCATTGGCGAAAGGGCTGGTCCGTCCAGTGCTGCCCTCTGCGACGAATGCGGTTCTGTCCTCCGCTGCCCGGAATGTAGAATTCCTCTGGCGTACAGCAGTTCGGGGCGTTACGGGGTATGTCCTTATTGTGGTTTCAGGAAAGAAATGCTTGTCTGTGATAACTGCGGGAGCGAGGCGATCAGGTTTATCGGAGGCGGTCTGGAAGCAATAGAAAACGAACTTTCTGCCTTGTTGCCGAACGGCAATATCCGGGTATTCAACGCTCAGGCCGAATCAGATCGGGAGCTTTCGGAACTATTCCGGGATTTGCTCCGAGGGAACCTGGACGTCCTGCTGGGAACGAGAAGTCTCCTTACGCCTTTTCTTGCCGGTAAAGTTCCGTTACTGGGGTTACTCGACCTGGATATTCTGCTCAATCGCCCGACTTATCGTTCAACGGAATTCCTGTTCAGAAGAATTCTCAAAGGGGCGAATATAGTCGGGCCGGAAGGTAAGCTTTTCCTCCAGGGTTTACGGTCCGAACAACTTACCCTGAGGACGATAGCTTCCGGTAGGTGGAGAGAGCTTTACGAAAACGAACTGGAATCACGGCGCCGGATGAATTACCCGCCGCACGGTGAACTGGTAGAGGTTAGCTTTCAGGGAAGGGACATGGATTCCCTGGAGAAAGCCGCGAGGAGCTTAAAGGAAAAGTTAGAGGAGGAAGGGCTGGAGGGTAGAATGCTTGGACCGATGGGGGAAAGCTCCTTCGGCGGTGGTAAACCCGGATCGCGCTCCAGACTGATGGTGAAGACGGACGACCTGGACGGATTTCTCTCAAAGTTCCATTCCGTTGTCAACGAGGAAGACAGGGAAATGATTAGATTGAATCCGTATTCCTGATCCTTTTGTTTGCACCTGAGTTAGCCCGTGGATTAGGATTTAACAATATCGGGATCGATTTCTATTGCGGTAAACTTTGGTCAAATTTGGGATGACTGAATCAGAATTCCGGACGACCTTAACGAAATTATATCAGTCAGTGATGAGCGTCAGAACGTTTGCCATGGTTGAAAGCCGTTTTGAAATAATCAATCTTTAATATACCAAAATGAGGTTCTGTTGATGAAGAAACCCGGATTCGTCCGCCTCTTTCTCGTATTTTCCTTAATTCTGATCGTTTTTACCGGTTTGGCAAGCTGGCAGGCTCTAGCTTTAAAAGTTCAGACCGATTCATTTATGATCGACCTCCAGGGCGAGAAGACGTGGTCCGTTGAAGGAGGAATCGGGGATTCCCCGAGCTTATCCGACGTGGGCTTTCCCGCCAATTCCTATTCGCTGAACCAAACTCTCCGGGTTGACCTTACTGGTCAGCTCGGTGAAGCATTTTCCCTTTCCGCTAACCTGGACGATACCAAGCCGGGATATCTCCAGGAATTCGAGCTCAAGATGGATACGGACAACTGGGATGGTATCGCGGGTGACATCGTGGCCGGTGAAGGAGAGAATTTTTCCGTTTACAACAAAAAGATGCTTGGGCTGCAGTTATCCGGAACTTACGGTGGGGTCGGTGTTAATTTGCTCGGAGGCAGGCTTCAGGGTATATCCAAGACAAAAGTTTTTTACGGGGATACTGCTAAGACAGAAGTGGAGTTTTCCCTCTACAGAACGGGTGCCGGTTTGGAAGAGACCAGTTACGAGAAAAACATCCGCGGGCTGCAGTACTACGAACTGGATATTGAGTACGTGGAGGGTTTTACCGACCCGGAGATAGAGTTTCTTCCGGAGGAAGGATTAAGGGATCTTATAGAGGAGTACTTTCCGGAAAAATGGTCCTCCGATTACTTTAGCGGTCTGCTGGGAGTGATCGAGGACGCCCCAGCAAAAGAGCTCTCCTCCGGTCAGTTTGACGTGATATCGCTCAGTA